>Ga0153915_10001663_pt1 | contig 20443 bp, 20 predicted proteins | sample Opewatmetagenome_2_FD_107003 | JGI IMG/M metagenome (GOLD analysis project Ga0153915, IMG submission 107003) | Freshwater wetland microbial communities from Ohio, USA - Open water 3 Core 3 Depth 3 metaG | ecosystem: Environmental > Aquatic > Freshwater > Wetlands | place: USA: Ohio, Lake Erie...
GCCGCGGGTGTCGCGATACCGAGGGCGCAGGGGCAGGCGATGATCAGAACGGCGATGAACGCGAGCAGCCCTTGCGGAAAGTTTCCGGCGATCCACCACCCTGCGAACGCGATGACCGCGGTGCCCACCACCGCGGGCACGAAATAGCCCGTGACCTGATCGGCAAGCCGCTGAATCGGCGCGCTGCTCGCCTGGGCTTCTTCGACCAGCTTGATAATTTGTGCAAGCGCGGTTTCCGCACCGACCTTGGTCGCGCGAAAGCGAAACATTCCGGTGCGGTTCAGCGTGCCACCGATAACCTGAGAACCGGCGCTTTTCTCCGCCGGCATCGACTCGCCGGTAAGCATCGACTCGTCAACCGCCGAAGAGCCCTCGATGACAACACCATCGGTAGGAACCTTCTCTCCCGGCCGCACAACGACCGTCTCACCGACCATCACGCTTTCCGCAGGTACTTCCATCTCGGTGCCGCCGCGTATCACGTGTGCGGTCGCAGGCTTGAGGTCGAGCAGCTTGCGCACGGCGGCGGAGGAGTGCGTCTTGATGATCTCCTCCATATATTTGCCGAGCAGAACGAACGCGATGATGACCGCGGATACCTCGAAGTAGACTGCGCGCTGATCAACCTTCACGGGAAGGACTTCGGGGAAGAACAGGACTGCAACGCTGTAGAGGTACGCGACCGAGGTGCCCAACGCGATCAGGAAATCCATGTTGATCGTTTGGGTACGAATCGCGTTCCACGCGCCCCGGTAGAATCCCCATCCGCCGATGAACTGCACGGGAGTGACGAGCAGAAAGAGCCACACTCCCCACGTGAACCACGGCAACTGCGGAATCGGCGCCCACGTCAGAATCGTGGCGCCGGCTGCCAGCGCGATGAATGCTCCCGCGCGCAGCACCGCCAGCGCGAGCACGCCGGTAAGCGCGATCGCCACCCGCGTGCGCATTGACTTCAGTTCAGCTTCCGGAGATTCGAAGGTCCGCTGGCAGTTCACGCTGCAAAAATAATAGGTGCGCGCGCCGCGCTCTGTGTGTAAGGCCGTGGCCTTGTCGACGAGCATTCCGCAAATCGGATCCTTCGCCAAATCCTTGGCGGACTTCGAAGGCGCGGCCTGCTCCGGCATACGATGGGAGATGCGCGCCACCTCGGCATCAGCATTCACTGCCAAGGGGAGGCGTCCCGATGTGGGGGCTTCAGGTGGGCGGTGGCCGGCATATTGACCGGGATTCAGCTTGAAGGCATTTAGGCACCGCTCGGAGCAGAAAAGATACTCTCTTCCGAGGTGAGCATACCGATACGCCGGCTCATTCGTCTCTACCGTCATGCCGCAAACTGGATCAATCGCCATCGTATCGCCCTCGTCTCCGGCGGTTTTCGTTGGTACTGCCGGCATCTTCACTCGTGGCTCGCGACGAGCTTCTGAAGCCAGGCAAATAGTGTCCCCACCACAAAACCCCAGATCACAAAGACCACCAGCGGATACAGGAACATCGGGAATGTGAACGGCATCGGGACGCCAAGCCGGCGAAAATCGAGGCCGTGGAAAATCGCGTTGAGGAGGTCGATTCCTTGTTCCGGCCACAGGGCGTACAGGGCGGAACACACCGAGTAGGTAATGAGCAGCGTGAGTGACAGCGCTATTCCGGTTCTGGCGGGATTGCTCGTGCTCATCGTTCTCTCCTCCAAGGATCTGAATCCGGCCCCGGAGCGAATCGATCCATCAAGCGGCTTTCGATCTTCCCGCTATCACGTTGTACAGTGGCACCCAGATCAACGTGAAATACCAACCGTAGGCGTAACTCTCGATCAGCCCCAGGACGAAGGAGCTGAAGCTCAGCCATTGAAAGCCGGGAAGCAGTTTCTGCCAAACCGGATACATCTGATGTTGCGGAAAAATCAGATCGAATACGATGCAAAGAGAAAACGAGATTGCCAGGAACAGGCTCGTGGCGTGACCGACAGCGGGTAGCGAGACGCTTCGATCCATGTCGGTTCTCCTAAGCGTGAGCGAACTGTTGGGGACTCGCGTCAAACTTGTCCAGGCACTTCCGTGAGCAGAACCGGTATTCCCGACCTTCGTAGACTTCCGAATAGCCGCCGCCCGCCGCGACCTCCATGCCGCATACCGGATCTTTCGCAGACGACCCGAGCCCTCCATTACCGTGGCCCTCGCGATGACGGTGATGGCCGTGGACGGCGTGAGAGCCGCAACCGAAACGCATCATAAAATAGAAGAGCGCTGCGAATAGAAGGAACGAGATTATTCGATCCATCGTGGTAGCCTCGACTGCCCTTTTGGCTTCCTTAACTGCCAACACTGCGTGCAGGCCGCGGATACTCAACTTTCCCGCGCGCATCCTCCGCATCATGGATACTTCCCGTGCGTCGGCTGACTAGCCGGAGGAATTCACGGTATCCCTCTCTGAGCGAAGAGATCACCGCTTCCTCCATGAGCCGCGTTCCACGGGGCCTTCTGGCTGGCATAACCCGCCAATTCCCGGTTCTTGCGGAGTTTTCAACAGCGGGTGCACCCTCCTCTATCATTCAGGCCTGAAGAACCCCGCTTCTGCCCTTGATCGCAAGTGCGGAATGAAAGCCGGCACCCGGCGCGCATAATCCGTGTAGGCCTCGCCAAATTCCGCCTGCACCTGTCTCTCCTCCGTTTTCGCCAAACGCACGTACATCCAGACGAGCACTGGAAACATCACCAGTGTGAGAATCGTCGGCCACTGAAGGAGGAAACCAAACATGATCGCGATAAATGCCACGTACTGCGGATGCCGAACATATGCGTAGGGACCGGTCGTCGCGAGCTTGCGGGACTTCTGCGCCGCGTACAGCACACGCCACGAACTGGCCAGCAGAAAAAGGCCGGCGACAATCAATACGTTGCTCAGGATGTGGAACGGGTCCACGTGCGGATCGCTCTTCATTCCCAGCAGCGTGTGCAGCAAGTGCCCGGACTCATGCGATAGAAAATCGATGCCGGGATAGTGCCGCGCCAACCAGCCCGACAACAGAAAAATAGTCAGGGGAAAGCCGTACATCTCGGCGAACAGCGCAACGATGAAGGCGGAGAATGCCCCGAAGGACCGCCAGTCGGTCTTCGTTTTCGGGCGCGTGAAGCTGAAGGCAAAGACGATGAAGAAGGCTGACTCGATCAGCACTACTCCCCAAAGGCCATAGGCGCTGCCTTCATGGTTCATGATTTCTTAAGCGTGGCCTCCGTATAGCCTCATGTATCTACCGAGCCCTCTTCGGAATGATTTTTAATGCATTCTCCGTGCCTGACTCCGGTAGTTCATACACCTAAGACGCGGAAGCATGCACTTCATTACCCAAGCGATTTTACCCGCCGCTTCCGGATAATGCCGGTATCGATCATTCACAGAATCGTCGTGCCGTTTGGACACACGATCCGCGTTCAATGGGTTTCGCGCGGAATGACGGCGCGTCAGTCGTAATCGCCCGATGCGCTGATTTAGGGACTCCCGCGGGCTGCGATTTCGGGCCTGGTCACGTCACTTGTCGCCTCATCCCATGACCAGCGCGCACCCTTCGCGAGCCACTTCGCAATTTCACGGGATTCCGCGAATTCTCGAACCACCTGGCTCAAACAAAGGCGCGGACTCCCGCGTTGCGGAAGTCCGCGCCGATTCGCCGCAGCGAGCGCCCCGCGGCGCCGCCGCGCTCGTATCAGATTCGCTCGAGGATGGTCGAGATTCCCATCCCGCCGCCGATGCACATCGTTATCAGCGCCGTGCTCTTGTCGCGCCGCTCGAGTTCGTCGAGCACCGTACCGACCAGCATAGCGCCCGTCGCACCCAGCGGATGGCCCATCGCGATCGCACCGCCGTTCACGTTGACCTTGTCGTGCGGGATTTTGAGGTCCTTCATGACCTTGAGCGGCACGGCGGCGAACGCCTCGTTGATCTCGAACAGGTCGATATCGTTGACCGTCATGCCAGCCTTCTTGAGGCATCGGCGCGTCGCCGGGACCGGCGCGGTCAGCATGATAATCGGCTCGTCACCATAGGTCGCGGTCGCGATAATCCGCGCGCGCGGCTTCCATCCCCGGCTCTTCGCATACTCCGGCGACGCGAGCAGCACGACGCCGGCGCCATCGACGATCCCGCTCGAATTGCCGGCGGTATGCACGTGATTGACGGATTCGATTTGCGGATAGCGCTGCTTGGCCTTCTGGTCGAAGGTGAGCGGGCCGTCCTTCATTCGGTACGCGCCCATCCCGAGGAACGACGGCTCCAGCTTGCCGAGCCCTTCGAGCGTCGTTTCGGGACGCGCATACTCTTCGTGATCGAGCACGACCTTGCCTTGGAGATCTTTGACCGGCACGAGGCTCTTCTTGAAGTAGCCTTTTTTCACCGCGTCGTCGCACCGCTTCTGCGATTCCAGCGCGAAGCGATCGCAGTCCTCGCGCGAGAATCCTTCAAGCGTCGCGATCAGGTCCGCCGACACGCCCTGCGGCACCAGCGGATGCAGCTCGCGCAGATGGCGGTTATGACCGTCGAGGCCGGACCCGTCCGAACCGAGCGGCACGCGCGACATGCTCTCGACGCCGCCGCCGATCACGAGCTCCTGCTGTCCCGACAACACGCCCATCGCGGCGAAATTCACCGCCTGCAGGCCCGAACCGCAGAAGCGATTGAGCGATACTCCCGTCGCCTCGGCCGGCCATCCGGCCGCCAGCACCGACATGCGCGCGATACATCCGCCCTGGTCTTCGATCTCGCTTACAGTGCCCACCACCACGTCCTCTACGTCACGCGGTTCCAGGCCTTGCCGATCGACCAGCGCATTGAGCGTCTGCGCGAACAGCTCCTGCGGATGGATGTTATACAACGCACCCGTGTCTTTCTTGCCGCGGCCTCGCGGAGTCCGCACGCAATCGATGATCCATGCTTCACTCATGACTTTCTCCTGGTCTCGTTTTTCGGCGACCTTCGAGCGATGTGGCCTGAGACCCCTGTTGTGTAATCCGTATCAGATGTCAGGCGCGATTGCACAATGCGGGCGCTTGCGGTCCGGGATGCTCAGCCTGCGTAGCAACGTCTGCCGATGTCGGTCCAGGAAGCCCGGCGCGACCCTCAAGTCTCGCTCGTGACTTGGACAAGAAGTGCGGGACAAGCAGGAGCGAGGTCACGAACGCGACCATCGGAGGTTCCGGCAGAACTCAAACATATTGTCGCTGCCAGCAGGGCGGCGCCGTGTCGGGAATAGTTCACTGAAGAAGCAGGCGGAGCCGCCGAGACTCGGCGCCTCCGCCTGCTTTTGCCCGTGTCGCTACCGCATGATCTGCATCAGACCGGACGGCGTCGAGTAGCGTGCAGTGTCGTGATACTCCGCCGGCGCGTTCTCGTTGAACAGCACGTCATGCCCTTGCTTGTCGATGCTCGAGAAGTAGCTGGCATGGTCGTTCTGCATGTCCCATCCGGCAGTCGCGACCGAGTTCGTGACCACACGGCCGATACGCGGGACGTCGACTACATGAGCGCCGCCGCCGCCGAAGATCTTCCAGAGCTTCAAGTTGTCGTCGTACAACTCCTGCCAGATCCCGTAGGTGAACGCTTTGTCCACATACATGATGCGGCTGCCGTAGCAGTACCCAGGACGCTGCGACTCAACTCGGCGAACGTCAATGATGTCTACATCGCGGAGTTCGAACGGCCCCCATGATGGTTTGGGCCATCCGAGCGGCATGTACCAGTTGTTCGGAAACTCCCCGGTAACGTTGGCGTAGTCATTGCCCACTGCAAGGATCTTGCGCGTTCCCAGATACTTTGCGTCAAACAGGGCAAGGCCACCATTGAAGCCCTTGGTGTTATAATCGTCCTGCACGAAGTCGCTGCCCGCCACCGGTGCGCAGCGTGCACTCACCGCGAGCCGCAGCGAACGGCGCAGCGCGGGCACGAAGACATAGCTGTCCTGATCGAGTTGATTGTTCTTGTGGAAGATTAGCAGGTTGGCCGTGTACCTCGATTGCTCCGGCTCCTGGACCATCAGCCATTCGGTGTACCAGGCGTCACCAGCATGCGGATCTTCGCGTGGAATGCCCGGGTCCGTGTTATAGGCCACCTGGCGGTACACGAACGTTAGCGTAGTGCACGAGATGTTACCGAAACGGTCCTGGGTGCAACTCGACGCCGTGTTCTGTGGGGTATTCACGTAAAGATACGGCAGGTAGGAGTACCAGACGTTTGCCAGAATCTTATATCCCTTGTCAGGATCGGCCGGGTTTGGGAAAGGCCGGCCTGCCACATATCCTTCTATGTCGTTGCGGCCGTTGGGCAGATGCATGACACGAGTCTGACCGCCGTATTTTTCGCTTGCTTCCGAATACCCCTTGGGTAGCGGATAGACCTTCGTCTCCCGAACGTTCATCTCGATATCGGGCGGCATCTTCCAAAAGTACTTACCCTCGAACAGACTGATCATCCCCGGTGGCATAAACTGTTTGTACTGCTGCCAGTTCTGCATCGTGATCTTCGTACCGGATGTGATAGTGCCCTGGTGCTCCGTGGCTTTCAGCCACTGCTGACTCTCCTCGGGCGGTTGATAGTCCTGCGCCCGGGCAACCCCGAGGCAAGCAAACAACAACAAGACGCCCGACGTAAGTGCGACGGTAGGCATGTGTTTCATAAACGTGTCTCCTCAATCATGCGGTTCCTCGCGGTTGGACGACGCAAAAAAGATACCGTCCTCCTTTGGCGCACTCTCGAACGTTCTTCGAAAGAGTGGTGCCCATCGCGACATAGATAGTGTCCCCGAAGGACACACTGGTCTGCAGGTTGCGGGACAGGAGACGGACACAAGCGCCCTCCTTTCAAGTGAGGATTCGGGCTCCGTCGTATTTCTCCTAGTAAAACCAGCCCAGCTTGTGGAACGGCCAACGAACAAGCGTTGCGGGCATTGGACGGACTCGAAGTAGGCTCCCATCTTCCACGAGCGCTTACGGTGGCTTCAGACAAAGCCTTTCATCAGGAAAAGGACTTTCGTCGATGCGTATGTGCCAGGGTTTAGCCGGTCAGGTCAGCAGCCGATGCCGGATGCGGCCGGCGCCAGCCGCTAGCCCGCAGGCTGCTCGAAACATTCTCCCAAGCTACCCGCGGGAAACCGTAGGAGTTCTCTTTGCGAGCACGCTCCTGAGCCGATGGACAGGTGGCGGTTCGACACTGGAAAAAGCCTTAAGGATGTCGGAGCGCGTAATGATCCCGACGAGTTTTTGGTCGTCGACAACCGGCAGCGCTTCCACTTCACACTCGAGGAGAAGACGGGCAGCTTCCTGGATCGAACTTCTGGGCGAGACCGTCAGGACCTCGCTGGTCATCAGCATACCGATCGCCGTATCAGAAGTGGCGTCGCTGGACGCCAGGTCGCGATCAGTCACAATCCCGACAAGCTTGTCGCCTTCAAGTACAGGAAGCGTGCGGCACCGGTTCAGGCTCATCATTTGTTGGACGTGGGCGACAGTCATATCCGGTGACGCGGTGAGAGAACTCGCGGTCATGTGTGAGCCTACCGCATCGGGGTCGCCGCTCGGACTCGGCCGCACCGTCATCACCGGACAAATGGATTCGCGGATGACCATTTCGGCGATGCTGCCGGAGAAGGACCTCGGCGTGTTGCGACTTGTATGAGTTGCGATGACCACCAAGCCGGCATTTAGTTCCTCCTCGGCGTGAACGATACCGATCGCAGGATCACCCGTGCGCGTGAGTACCTCGAAACTGAGGCCTTCGAGGCGAGCGCGCGCGATCTCTGTCAGTCGTTCCCGGACAGCCTGTTCCTCGGCGAGACAGGCGTCGAGAAGCTCCGGCGTTGGAGTGGAAGCGATTGGCGCAAGGACGTGGAGAACGAAAACAGTTCCGCTGGCAAGCCGGGCCATTTCAGCCGCGGTTTTCAACGCCTCCAGCGAGTTCGCATCGAATTCAACCGGACAGAGAATTCTCTGAAATGATGAAGCCATTGGAACACCTATAATCCGAAAGAGAAGAAGCAACTTTTGCGCCTGCCCTCCAGCTTGCGCCTCTTCGAGGCAATTCAGCGCGGTTTGAGCATTCTCATGATCTCTCGCATGAACGCGGGTAAGTCGCTGGGCTTCCTCGAAGTAATCAGGTTCCCGTCAACGACGACTTCCGCATCTTCGTAAATCGCGCCGGCCTCCCTCAGCTCCTGCGCGACGGATTGGTAGCAGGTCGCACGCCTGTTCTTCAGCAGTCCGGCCGAGATCAAAAGCTGCGGCCCATGGCAAATGGCCGCGACGGGCTTGTTGGCTCGGAAGATTGATGCGGCGATCTCAAGGGCCGTGTCGTTCTTTCGGATAGCAGCAGGCGCCTTTCCGCCCGGTACAATCAGAATGCCGTACTCGTGCGGCGTCACCTCGGCCAAAGTCTTGTCCACCTCGATTTGGTGGCCATGCTTGCCCGTGATCTTGCCCCTCTTGAGGGAAGCGATGTCGACCTCGATTCCCGCTTCCTTCAAACGGGAATAAGGCACCAATAGCTCGCTGTCTTCGAAATCGTCCGCACTTAAAATCAGAGCTTTCATGACACGCTGCCCCAAAGCTCGATCACCGGCGTTGCGCGACCTCGGCACCTCGCGGAGATGCCAGCGTTGCAGATGATCTCGCCGACGGCAATCAGTCTTCTCCCTTATGACGCCGCCGCCGGGCGGCTCGCCGGCGCACTGCTCGATCGTCTGACCCGCCACGTTCATCTCTTCGCTTTTCATTGACACTTGGCCAAAACTGGTACAAACGAGAATTGAGGATTCGGTGGGGGCCCTGTCGTTCTAACGGAGATCCGAAAGCTCGGAAGAGAAGACCAACGTGAGTAGCGAGCGATTGAACGATCAGGGTTTCGTGCGGACGGCCGCGGCCGAAGCTACGCGCCGATGCTCGAAGAAGAGGGCTTCCGGCCGCTCGGCATGCGGGACACTTCTCTCGGGCCACGAAAGGATTTACTCCAGCGACTTTGCCCGATCCGTGCATCGTACAGCGAAATTCCGGCGCTCATCCAACCGGACGCGCTTGAGGGCTTGGGCGCGCGGGCGTTCAGCGCTAGCCCCGGTTACCTGGCAAATCGAGGCCGCCTTCCCCGGACGCTTTTGCTTTGCGACGTTGTTCCAATTGCGATGACGAAAGCCAGCCAAACTGGAGGACACGGATGTGGGTGAGATTCTCGCGGTTGGAATAACTCACTACCCGCCACTTGCCGGCAAAGACGAAGCAATGTCGTGGATTCTTAAGCGGATGCTGCAGAATCCGGGTCTGCCTGAAAAATATCGGCACGCGCAGGGATGGCCGGAGGGGATGCGTGCCGAATGGGGTAATGACGAAGGGGTCAGTGCAGCGCGCAACCATCGCGATCGGCTGGTGCAATCACTACGCAGGATACGCGCACAAATCGACCAGTTCCGTCCAGATTTCATAGTTGTATGGGGCGACGATCAGTACGAAAACTTCCGCGAAGACGTAGTTCCGCCCTATTGTGTCTATGCGCACGAATCATTTGATTTCGGGCTACCGGCTAATAATGTATGGAATGAGCCAGCGGACAGGAAATTCCATGTATCGGGCGCTGTGGCCGCAGCGAAGTACCTGACTACCGGGCTGATCGAAGCTGGATACGACACAGCGTATTCCTACAAGCCGCTGCATCATCCACTGGGACATGCATTTGCGAACGCGGTGCTCTACCTGGACTACGATCGCAAGGGCTTTCCTCATCCGATCATTCCATTCGCGATCAACTGCTATGGCAGGCGCGTGATCGCGCAGCGCGGTGGTCTGCCGATATTCGAAAACCCGCCTTCAGAAGCGCAACTTGATCCTCCGGCACCAACGCCGCAACGTTTGTTCGATCTCGGTGCCGCAACCGCGCGGGTCTTTGCCAAGAGTCCATGGCGCGTCGCTCTGCTGGCGTCATCGGGCTGGTCGCACGCATTCCTCACCGCGAAGAATAATTTTCTTTATCCCGATACTCCTGCCGATCGAATGCTATTCGAGGCATTGCGGGCGGGTGACTACGACGCGTGGCGGCGCTACCCTGCTGCTTCAGTGGAAGAGAGCGGACAGCAGGAAATTCTCAACTGGATGTGCCTGGCTGGTGCTCTAGCCGAGCTAAACCGCAAGCCAGCGGAAGTCGAGTTAATCGACACCTGGATTTTCAATTCTTCGAAGTGCTTCCTTATAGCGCCGCCGGCGCGTTGAGGTAATGACTACGCCTTCTGGGCATGGAGAAAAGATGAAACTGAACGGGAAGGTCGGACTGGTTACGGGCACCAGCCCGAACATTGGCGGCGGCATCGCCGAGGCCCTTGCAGCCGAGGGCGCCGCTGTCGTGTGCGTCGATTCCCGGGCGGAGAACGCTGCCGACTGCGCGCGCTATATCAACAGTACCAACGCCCGCGCAATCGCGGTGACCTGCGACGTTACCGACGAAAACCAGGTAATCGCCGCGGTAATCGCGGCGCGCGAGGCATTCGGCGGAATCGATATCCTGGTGAACAGCGCCGCATTCTTCAACAAAAAGGGCGTCATCGACATGACGCTCGATGCGTGGCAGCGTCAGCTCGCGGTCATACTTACCGGCACTTTTTTGTTCACCAAGCACGTCGCGAAGTTGATGATCGAGCAGCGGCGTAAAGGCAACGTCATCAACATCATCTCGACCGCAGGGCATCAGGGCGAGCCTGACAATATCGCCTACTGCACCGGCAAGAGCGGTCTACTGAATTTTACGCGATCAGCCGCAATGGAACTCGTTGCGCATGGCATTCGGGTCAACAGCCTCACTCCGACCGCAACCGATCCCGCGGAATCGATAGAGCGCGCGGCGAGATGGGGTCGCACGGTTGGCGCCGACGCGGATCAACTCAAACGTATATTCGAGCCATTTCGCATGCGCGTGCCGATGCAGAAGCTGCCGAGTCCGCACGACTATGGCCGCGCTGCAGTATTTCTCGCGTCGGACGATGCCGAGATGATTACTGGGACAGACCTTCGCGTTGATGCTGGCGCGATCGCGCAATATTGGGCTTGGGATCCCGGAAGTAAGGAGAGTTGACTATCACTCGCAGGCCGACGGTGAATCATGGAAAAATCGAACGAACCCTTCATCATTGACGACGAGGCGGCTGGTCTTTTCCGCGTGAACCGGCGGGTATTCACCGATCCCGAATGCCTCGAGCAAGAACGGCGCCGGCTATTCGACAAGTGCTGGATATACGCCGGCCATGAATCGGAGGTGCCGCACGCCGGCGATTATCGTTCCCGCAACGTCGCGGGCCGTCCCCTGATTCTGGTCCGCGGCGACGACCGCGCGATTCGCGTGCTGCTCAATACTTGCACCCATCGCGGCGCCCTGGTTTGCCGGCAAAAATCGGGCAATGCAAGGACCTTCCAATGCCCCTATCATGCATGGACATATGACTCGCGCGGTCAACTCGTCGGCGTACCGGGCGAGGATTCGTACAGTGGCGCGTTCAAACGGGAGGAAATGGCTCTCGGAATGCCGCCTCACGTAGAAAGTTATCGCGGATTCGTTTTCGTCTGCTTCGACCGTACCGCTGACAGCCTCTATGACTATTTGGCCGGCGCGCGGGAGTATCTCGATTTGGTCGCCGATCAGTGCCAGCTCGGAATGAAGATCGTGGCAGGTCAGCAGTCTTACAGTGCGCGCGCAAACTGGAAGTTGCTGGTCGAGAACAGCTACGACGGCTACCACGGCTTGCCGACGCATCAACGCTATTTCACGTTCCTGGCGGACGCCGGAATCCAGATGAAAGGCGGCAATATCGCATCACAACGGCAGCGCGCGATCGATCTGGGTAATGGCCATGCGGTTCTGGAGTATGACAGCCCCTGGGGACGGCCGATTGCGCAGTGGGCAGTAACTTTCGGCGAGCATCGCAAGGCGCATTTCGAGGAGCTCCGACGCCGCTTTGACGAGCGCTTCGGTGCGGAGCGAGCCCAGCGCATCTGCGAGACCAGCCGCAATCTTGGCATTTTTCCGAATCTCGTGATCAACGACATCATGGCAGTCACCGTGCGCACTTTTTATCCGGTCTCGCCCGATTACATGGAGGTGAATGCGTGGGCGCTGGCGCCCGTGGATGAGAGTGCAGAGGATTCCGCGCTCCGTCTCGACAACTTCCTCACGTTTCTGGGGCCCGGCGGATTTGCCACGCCCGACGATGTCGAAATGCTCGAGTCCTGTCAGCGGGGCTTTGCCAATCGCGAGGTCGTGTGGTCCGACATCTCGCGCGGCATGAAGCGAGAACATCCGTCGATCACGGACGAATTGCAGATGCGTGCATTTTGGCGACGATGGAATCAATTGATGACCGAACCTCAGATTCGTCGGGCGAGAAAAGCGGCATGAACGCTACCGAACTGCCAAGCCGCCAACAAGTGGAGGATCTCCTGTATCGCGAAGCTGCCCTGCTCGATGAATGGCGTCTCGAGGAGTGGCTGGCGCTTCTTACCCAAGATGCGACCTACCAGATCCCACCAACCGATGTTCCCGAGGGCGACGCGCGAAACACTCTGTTCATAATCGCCGATGATGCGCTGCGAATCCGCTCCCGAGTGAAACAGTTGCTCGGCAAGTCTGCGTGGGCTGAAAATCCTCATTCGCGGACTCGCAGGATGATAACCAACGTTCGCGTTCTGGGTGCCGAAGACGAGAATATTATCATCACCGCGAACTTTGCGGTGCATCGGATGCGCTACGAGTCGGTCGACACGTATATCGGGCATTACGATTACAAACTCGTTCGCCAGGGAAACGAGCTGCGAATTCGAGAGAGAAGAGCGATCCTGGACAACGAGGCTCTGCGTCCTCACGGGAAAATCGGCTTTATTCTGTAAGCACCGGGCACGATCGGCGATCGAGTCGGAATCCCATGACCGTTATCGACATGCACAACCACTTTATCGCGCCCGAGGTGATCGATTTCCTTGCGCGAGAAGGGCGGCACTATGCAACTCGGATCGTTGAGCGCGATGGCCGCAGATTTTTCCTAATCCAGGAAAAGGCTTTGCGCCCGATCGATGGACCGATATCAAATGCCGAAGCGCGTCTTGCTGACATGGACCGCGAAGGGATTACGATGCAGGCGATCTCATGCGTGCCATTCCTGATGTATCCGGACGTTGCCACTGACCTCGGGTTGGCGATCGCACAAGTGAACAATGACGCAATGGCGGTGCTGGGATCGAGTGACCCGGAGCATTTCGTACCGCTCGCGTCAGTTCCTATGCAAAATCCTGCGGCCGCGGCGAAGGAGTTGGAACGCGCTGCGAAGCAGGGACTGCGCGGCGTCGAAATCCCGCCCAGAGTCATCGAACGCCAACTTGACGACTCTGATTTCGAGGTCTTCTGGGAAGCGGCCGAGTCGCTCGAAATGGCGGTTTGCATCCACCCTTTCGAAGCGGCGCCAACCGGGGCTTTCGCACGCTACTTTCTCGGCAACCTCGTCGGAAATCTGTACGATACCGGATTGGCGGCTGCGTTACTGATTTATGGTGGCGTGCTCGAGCGCCACCCGAACCTGCGAATCGTTCTTTACCACGCCGGCGGCGCATTACCGTCACTGGTCGGGCGACTCGACATGGGATACAAGCTGGTGCCAGAATGCCGCAACGCCATTGCGCGACCGCCATCGACCTACGTCTCGCAATTCCATTTCGACATTATCGTGCATAATCGTGAAATGCTCCGTTACTTGGTAAACACCTACGGCGCAAGTCGGTTCGTCGTTGGAAGTGACTATCCACTTCCGGCTGGTCTTTCTCATCCGGTTCAGGAAGTCAAAGCTCTCGGACTTGCAAGTGAAGACGAAGAGAAGATCCTCGGACGCAACGCGCGCGAGCTTCTCAGTCTCGGCTGAATCTGAACACCCGGGAACCCCTGAAACGATGTACAAAAAGCAGTCGCTCTCTGCGCGACCAGCGGGTACAAAAATCCCCGGTCAGATCAGTTAGTAGGAAATTCCCGTACGAGAGATAAATCACCTATCAAGGTGCACCCTGGCCGCAAGGACGCTTTCTCCGGTGGCACGGGAAACCGAAATTCCCGCACCTGCGCGTGCATAATGTTCAGGCGGGAGCGATTTTCTCTGATCGCGAGACTCGGTGGCGGAGAGGGGGGGATTCGAACCCCCGGAGCCACAAGGGCTCACGTGATTTCGAGTCACGCCGGTTAAACCAGACTCCCGAACCTCTCCGCAGCCATCGAAGCATTTACGTTTGTGCCCGCACAGTCAAGCGGGTCCCCTCTTCGCGAACCTGCGAATCCTGTTCCCGCGACGCGGCGGCAATTCGCCGGGCGCGTTGCCGGATTTCGCGATGATTTGATAGGGTCGCCCTCGGCAGCAGCAAATCAATCGTCGGGAGTTGGTATGGCGAGTGCGGTGAAGATCGGTCATGCGCTAAATTGGCGCGCACAATTGGGATCGAAACTGGTCGCGCCGGAGGTGGCGGTCGGCCAGATCAAGTCCGGCGACCGGGTTACGCTATCGATCGCGCAAGGGACTCCGTACACGCTGTGCGCGGCGCTGGCGGGGCGCCTGATGGAAATCGAAAACGTCGTCCTGAACCATTCGGCGGCGCTCTTCAACTGGGAGCTGCCGGGAATTGGCGAGCGCTTCCGCCTGGAGTCGTTCTACCTCTCTCCGGTTGGGCGCGAGCTGTTCGCTGCCGGGCCCGCGGAATTCGTGCCGGTGTCCTACTATCGCGAAGGTACGCTGCCGCCGGGGCTGGAAAACTTCAACGTCTATCTGCTGACCGTATCGCCGCCCGACGAGCATGGACTGGTCAACTTCGGCGACCTGCAGATCATGTCAAAGATGTTGGCGCGCAACGCCGATCTGGTGATCGCGGAAATCGATCCGAACTCGGTGAGAATCGGTGGCGATAATTCGCTGCACATCTCTGAGATCGACTGGTTCGTCGAGCGCACGCCGGACGCGCCGGTCTTTCCGCTCACTTTGCCGCCGGTGCCCGAGGAGGAAAGGCGCGTGGTCGACGCAATCTGTGGCGCCGTCGCGCGCGAACTGATTCCCGATCGCGCGACCATCCAGGTCGGCGTCGGCTCGACCTCGGGCGCGCTGATGCCGTATCTCGCGAACCATCACGACCTCGGGATGCAAACCGAGATCATTCCGTGGGGCACGACCCACCTGGTGCGTGACGGCGTAATGACGGGCAAGTACAAGAAGCTCTTTCCGGGACTGGTGGTCGGCAGCGGCTTTGCCGTGGGGACGCCGCGCGAGCAGCTCGAATACGCCGACGGCAATTCCGTTTTCCAGCTCTACGATTTCAACTTTACCGACGATATCCGGCTGATTGCGCGCGAAGACGGGCTCATCTCGGTCAACAACGCGCTCGCGATCGATCTCACCGGGCAGGTCGGCAGTGAATCGATCGGGCCGCAAATGTACACCGGCACCGGCGGGCAGATCGCCTTCGGCGTGGGCTCGACGCTGGCGGGCGGCAAATCGATTATCGTGCTGCCAGCGACCGCGATCGCCAAGGGGCAGCGCATCTCGCGAATCACGCCGAGCCTCGCGCCGGCGACGGTCTTTACGTTGCCGCGCACGTTCGTGCATTACGTCGTGACCGAATTCGGCATCGCATCGCTCAAGGGCAAGTCGCTGCGCGAACGTGCGCGCGAGCTCATCGCGGTGGCGCATCCCGACTTCCGCGGCGAACTCGCGGCTGAAGCCAGGCGGATGTACGGCTAGGCGGCCGCGCGCGATCAATTACGCTTCAGTGGACGCCGAGTGCAGCGCCGATCGCGACGCCGATCACGAGCACGACCAGCACGATGATAGCGAACATCGCGCAGCCGATGACACGACCGGCGGTCGCCTGAGCGGACTGATCGGCCGGCGTCTCCGTATGGGCGGAATGGATGCCGCTGTGGTAGCCGCTGCGCGAGGTGTAATAGATGCCCGTGCCGGGAAGACCCACCGTGCGCGTGACGCCGTTGCGGCCGAGCGTCATATGCGCACCGCGCATCCCCAGCGTCAGGCTCGGCCCGGACTTCGAGAGATTGACCGAAAGGCCCGGGAAGATGTGCACGCGCCGATAGAAGCGGAAGCTGCCCACGGCCGAAACTCCTCGCGATTCGCAGTTAAGGCCCCGGCGATTCGGGCGGCGGCAGCGAAGAATCGAGCGACGACGGCGGCGCGGTCACGGTGAAGTCGGAGGAGACGTTGCAGCACAGGCGGAAGCTGGTGCTGGCGCGCGGATCGGCGTCATAGGCCTGAAGTGAACCGTCGGGATTGACCTTCACCGCCTCATAGCTGATCGAGCCGGATTTGCGCGTCACCGAGAAGATATAAAAGTGGTCGGACTCGAGCGGCTCGGGCGGTCCCAGGTCGGGAGTGGATTGAACGAAATGGGACGGCACGTTTCCGTATTTGACTTCGCTGACGGCGTAGTTCTTCGACGAAAACCCGATGGGCATCTCGGAGAACATGCCCGGCTCAACGTTGATTTGCCAAACCGGAATTCCGCCTTCAAAGCGCACGACCGAGGCGGTGCCGTTGGCGCCTGCGGGCGCGGTCGTCAGCGTGCTGGCGCCGGCATACTTGGTCACCAAGAGCGTGCTCAGGAAGTCGTTGGGTTGCGAATAGCTGATTTGAATTTTGGCTTCGGGTCCCGGTGGCGGCGCGCTATCCGGCGATTGCTCGGATGGCGGCGACGCGGCCGGCTGAAGCGCCGACTGCTTTGCATGCGCCGAGCATCCGGCGAACGCGATCGTGAAGCCTAACAACGCGAGCACCGGCAAGGTCCGTGTACCGAATCCGCGCGACCCGCCGAAATTCCTACGCTTCATCACCGCCGCTATGCGCCGCTCCTTGAGAATTGCCCCTTACCCATTGTTCCAGGCTACTGCGAGAATTCGATCGGCTGGGGCAGATTACCGCCCGCGTTGTAGCCGTATACCATCCACGCGCCGTAGTCCGCACCCTTCGCTATCAGCAGCGCCATTACGACCATCAAGGCGACGAAGCCGAGGCGTCCCCGCCGCGGCATCGGACGCGCGAGGATCGCCCACGCCGACAGCGGCAAGCTCATCGCAAAGGCGGCGATCATCATGCGCTTGTGATGCACGAGGATGTGATCGCGGACCGATTGCGCGACCATCACGCCATCGCCCGCGCGCAATCCCGTCCATACCGCGAGCGCGGCGGCAAGCGTCCCCAGCGCGAGCATCCAGAGCGCGGTCCAGGCCCACGCGTCGCGCCCGGCTGCCCATGCCACAACATACAGCATCGCGGCGAGGGTCAGAAGCGCGACCGGATAATGGACCACCAGCGGATGGAGGTTCTGCACGGCGTCGAGGCCGCGGAATTGAAAGAACTCACGCGCGCGCGCCGCCATCCCCGCCATCGGGAACTACTTCACTGATTTGACAGTCAGGTAGCTGACGCCACCCTTGTCGTACGCATCCCCGGTTACCGTGACTTCGTTCTCCATTTTGTCGATCACGTCCTTGGGCAGCGACGAGTCATTCTTCGGAGGCAGCAGAACGAACATCTTGTCGGTGCCCTTTTCGACCAGGGCGACCGGAATACCCTTCCTGGCGCATGCCGCCGCGCACTTCTTGTGGCCGGCGCCATGCGCACCCATCGTGACGAAGCAGAAGCTGTCCTCGAGCGTGCCGGTGACCGATTTTTCAGCCGCCAGCGCCATCCCGGCCAGGCCCGCGGAGAGCATCAAACCAAGACCGGCAATTAGAAGTTTCTTCATCGTTGCACCTCCAGGCGCCGAGTTGTTCAAAGGGTGAACGCCCACGCCGCGCGTCGCGTCGGTGGCCGCTTCCGCCACGTTAACGACTGCGCACGAGACACCGTTCGCGAACCCGAAAATTATCGCAGAAAATAGACCGTTCCGCGAATCGCATCCATACACGGCACGCCTTCGTGGCAGACGAAGGCTGCGCGCGAACCATCGCGGAGATGACGGCAAGGTTAACTTTCGCGACGGCCCGCCAGATACCCGATGGCGCCGGGCGCGGGACGATCAGCGGCGTGCGGATCGCGCCTCGATCGGAGCGCCGACGGCCCCGATCAATTCGCGCCATCGCGCACGGCGCGCGCGATTACCGGGCGGTCCGAGGCGTTCCAGATGGCGTTCGAGGATCTCCTTGAGCTGCAGATCGAGCCGCTCGATCTCGATTTCCTCGGGAATCTTCGGACGCGCCTGACCCTCTTCGATCCCGCGCCGGCGCCGCCCGTAGAGTTCCTGCAGACGCAGTTCCGCTTTCGCCATCACCAGCCGATAGCGATAGTCGAGCCGCCGCAGCGAATCGTTCATCTCCGCCACGGCGCGGTAACGCGAGCGCAAGATCCACCATTCGATCAATGCGGCCAGCATCATGCCGAGCATCACGACCGCGGCGATCGCCGCGGTCCACGCGGCCGTGCGCCACCACGGCAACGAATGGAGGTCGCGTTCATAGCGCTCGTTGCTCGCGGCCGCGGCTTCGAGTTGCGAATGCAGCGAGGCGAGTGCGCTGGTCGCCTGATCCGCTTTGCGCTCGGCTTCCTGCTTGTCGATCGACAGGCGTTCAACTTCGGCGTTGATCTCGCTTTCGCGGGCCAGGAAGGGATTCGGGATCCGAATCGTGTCGCCGGCCATCAGGTTGCCGTTGGTGATCCGGCGGTTGGCGCGCGTGATGTCGGCGACCTGCACGCCGAAAAGTTCGGCGATCGCTTCCAGCGTGTCGCCCGAACGAATCGTATAAGGGAAATACTTGTGCGGCTGGGCCGGCGGCGCCTGAGCCAGGTCGGGCCGATCGGCGCCGGCTCGTGCGGGCGGACCGCCCGCCTCGTCGGAGGGCGCGGCGGATTCCGCAGGCGCGACAGAGCGGGGCGCGGCCGGCGGTTCGGATGACTGTTCTGCCGCCGAATCCGGCGGCGCTGCCGGCCGTGCGCGCGGATGACGTGGCGCCGATGATTGCGGAATGTCCTCCTCGATCGGCGCGGCGTGCGCAGGATGCAGCAGGAGCAGCGCAAATCCGGCCGTGACCAGCGCGATGCAAAGCGCCAGATGAAGCCTCGCCAACGTCCAATTGAAAGGAGCGGTACGCATGGAAACCAACAGCAACTTCCCGTTTAGCGTAGTCCAAAAGCACGGTGATGCAAATGCATTGATTGGACTCCCGCTAACTTAGGCCCGCAACCGGATATTGTTGATAACGGCGCTGTTGACAATCGCCGCCAATTCGAGCCGGTGAGCACGGTCAAGCCGTCTCCTCGGGCTCATCCTGACGACAGCATCGCGACGCACGCAAATCGCGAAAGCCGGCGCAAAAACGACCAGCGGATGCGGCGCGACTTCAGCCACATATACTATCAGAAGCAATTATAAACGATCCGTATTGGCGTCGCGCGTCTGGCGGGAGGGACCCACCCAGCGGAAATGCGCCAGGAACTCGCGGTTCCCGGCCGCGCCCGCAATCGGCGATTCGATCGTGCCGCGGACTTCGAGCCCTATCGACTCGGCAAACGCGAGCACCTCCGCCAGCGCCTGCGCACGCAGATTATCGTCACGCACGACCCCGCCCTTCCCCACCTTGCCCTTGCCGACTTCGAATTGCGGCTTGACCAGCGCCACGATATCGGCCGGCGCCGTGGCGATAGCGACAACCACCGGCAGCACCAGCTTGAGCGAGATGAAACTCGTGTCGATGACGACGAGATCGGGACGATATGGAAGGTCCGCGGGCCCGACGTGGCGGATATTCGTGCGATCCAGGACGGTCACGCGCGGGTCGCGGCGCAGGCGATCGGAGAGCTGCCCATAGCCGACATCGAGCGCAATCACGCGCGCGGCGCCGCGCCGCAACAGCACGTCGGTGAAGCCGCCGGTGGAGGCGCCGACATCGAGCGCGTCGCGCCCGGCGACGGCGATCGTGAAACGGTCGAGTGCGGCGGCGAGTTTGTAGCCGCCGCGGCTGGCGTACTCGCTCGCACTTCCGATTACCTCGATTTCCGCGGTTTCGTCGACCTTGAGATCGGGCTTGGCCGCGGGACGCGAGTTCACGCGCACGCGGCCCGCCATGATCAGGCGCTGCGCGCTCTCGCGGCTTTCAGCGAGCCCGCGCCGCGCCATCTCAAGGTCAAGCCGTGAACGCATCGGGGATAGCGCGCCGCAGCGGCATGCGAATCAGCATCCGCACCGGACGCGCTTAGAAGGGGATGTCGTCGCCGTCCTCTTTTTTCGCGGCGCCGCCGTTGTCGGCCGCGCCGGTCTCACCCTCGTAGGGCGTACTTTTGAGCTCGCCGCCCGCGCCGCGCATCAGGACCTCGACGCGCCGTTCGACTTCGTCGAGCTTGTGATTGAGCGAGCGCACCAGCCGCACGCCGCGCTCGAAGGCGTCGATCGATTCCTCGAGCGAGAGC
>Ga0153915_10001664_pt1 | contig 20442 bp, 17 predicted proteins | sample Opewatmetagenome_2_FD_107003 | JGI IMG/M metagenome (GOLD analysis project Ga0153915, IMG submission 107003) | Freshwater wetland microbial communities from Ohio, USA - Open water 3 Core 3 Depth 3 metaG | ecosystem: Environmental > Aquatic > Freshwater > Wetlands | place: USA: Ohio, Lake Erie...
CCCTTCCTTCCGTCTTGACCAACCGTTTTCAGAGAAGGCGGAAAATAAAAGAGGAGTTCCGCCTGCCCTGAGCGTTTCTGACTCCTGTCCGGCGCGTGACCTGTCCCTTGACCGGCGCGAGCGATGTTTCAGGCGGGGATGGGCAGCCTGATGCGGAAGATCGTGCCGGCGCCGCGGCGCGCCTCGAAGGTGATCTCGCCGCCGTGGGCCTCGACGATGCCCTTGGCGATCGCGAGCCCGAGGCCGGTGCCGCCCTTCTTCCCGTGGGTGGTGAATGGCTGAAAGAGCGAGTTCCAGATTGCGCGAGGGATGCCGGGTCCGTTGTCGCGGACGGTGATTTCGCAGGCGCCGCTGCGGCGCGTGGCCGCAAGAGTGATGCATCCGCCGGCGTTCGGCCCGATCGCCTCGATCGCATTGGACACAAGGTTCTGAAGCACGCGGATCATCCGGTCGTGGTCGAGGAGAACGGTGATCGAGGCAGCCCGGATCCGGATGGTGATGCCGTTTGCCTGCACCGCATGCGCGTTCAGCGCGACGAGATTGGCAAAAAGCTCGCGCACCGACACGGGACGGCGGTCGAGGCGCGACTCGCCCCGGGCATACTGGAGCACCTCTTCGACCATGGAACTCATCCGCCGGAGCTGGCGACCGATGATCTCGCACGATTGGTGGGTGACGGGATCGGCCGCGCGCTTCGCCACGGAGTCGAGCGCAAGCCGAATCGAGGTCACCGGGCTTCGGAAATCGTGCAGGATGCTGTTGGCCATCTCGCCGATCAGGGTGATTTTTTCGCGGCGAATGACCGCTTGGACAAAGCGGTCATTGGTCATGCGCAGATCCCTGCTGACATGCCGAAACAGGGCCATCGTGGTCTCCCACGGACATTGGGCGAGCACTTCGAGGAACGCCTTGCCCGGCACCCGGGCCGCCCTGACGGGGGTCTGTGTGACGATCCGCGCGCTGCGGCCGCTTCCGTCAAGCACGCCGACTTCGCCGAAGTAGTCATCCTCGTTTGCGAAAGCGAGCATGTGGTAGTGATCCCCGGAAGAGTGCTTCAGCACCTCGACGCGTCCGGATAGGATTAGGTAGATGGCGTCGGAAGGATCGCCCTCATCGAAGATCATCCGCCGCGCGGGGAAAGACACGCGTTTGGCGACCTTGGCAAGGCGCAGGGCGTGCTCCGGCGGAAAATGGCGGAAGAAACGGTGTTCCAGCAGATTCATTGGGCCCAACCCAAGGGATGGCATCAACGGGCGCTGCGGGAGTCGAGAAAACAAACTAAAGCTGCACGGGCAGGCCGATCTCAATCACCTGGGTCGGCATGATCTTGTAGTAGTCCTTCACGGGGAGGGCATTCCGGCTCAGGAAAGCGTAGAGCTTCTTCTGCCATTCCCACATCCGCGCCGTGCCGCCCGTGATGATCATCTCCCGGTTGAAATAGAACGTGGTCTCCATCGGTTTCAAAGGGAGGCCGCGTTGCTGCAGAATCCTGCAGAGGTCGCCGACGTCGGGCGACTCCATGTAGCCGTAATAGCCGACGGCGCGCCAGACCCCTTCTCCCTCATTGTTGACGATGAGCCGCTCCTCCGCGGGGATCAGCGGGATCTCCTCAAAGCTGATGGTCAGGAGCACCGCGGTCTGCTGGAGACACTTGTTCGACTTGAGGTGGTGGAGGAGAGCGAGGGGAATGCCCTTGGGCGAAGCGGCCATGAACACCGCGCTGCCCGGGACGCGGACGATCGACTTGCTCTTGGCGATCTCGGAGAGCTGCAATTCGGTGATGGCTCCGCCGTAGACCTTCTCCTGGATCTCGTTGCGGCCGCTCTTCCAGGTGTGCATGATCGCAAGCAGCCCGAGCGCAATGCCCAGGGGCAGCCAGCCGCCGTCGGTAAACTTGTGGAGATTGGCGATGAGAAAGGCCAATTCGACGACGATGAACACGCCGCACAGCGGCGCGGCCTGCCAGACGCTCCACTTCCAGCGAAGCCGCAGAACCTCGTAGAAGGCGACGCTGGTGACGACCATGGTGCCGGTGACGGCGACGCCGTACGCCGCCGCGAGGTTGTCGCTGGAGCGGAAAGCGAGCACGACCCAGAGCGTGAGGATGGCGAGAGTGGCGTTGACGAGCGGCAGATAAATCTGGCCGACCTGATCGGGATTGGTGTGGGTGATCTTGAGGCGCGGGAAATAGCCGAGCTGGATCGCCTGCCGCGTCAGCGAATAGGTGCCCGAGATGAGCGCCTGGCTCGCGATGATGGTTGCGACGATGGAGAGTATCACGAGCGCAAGGCGGCAAGCGCCGGCCGGCGCGAGCGCGAAAAACGGGTTCGTCTCGCCGGTCTTGTCGGTTAGCATGTAGGCGCCCTGCCCGAAATAGTTCAGGACGAGTCCGGGGAAAACCACCAGGTTCCAGGCTCGAGTGATGTATTTCCTCCCAAAGTGGCCGAGATCGGCGTAGAGCGCCTCGGCCCCGGTGATGGCCAGGATCACGCCGCCCAGGAGGCCGAAGGCGTGTCCGGGATGGTTGACGAGGAGCCGGTAACCGTGGATCGGATTGAGGGCGGCCAATACCCCCGGGTTGAGCAGAACTTGCCACAGCCCGAGCATTCCGATCGTGGCGAACCAAGTGAACATGATCGGCCCGAAGATCCCGCCGATGGCCTTCGTGCCCTTGTGCTGGAACCAGAACAGGCCGGCCAGAATCAGGCAGGCGATCAGGATGATGTACCGCTGATCGAAGCCGGGATCGAAGCTCTTGAAGCCCTCGGCCGCACTGAGCACGGAGATCGCCGGAGTGATGACGCCGTCGCCGTAGAGGAGCGCGGCGCCGAACATGATGATGATCGTGAGCGGACCCAGCCCCCGGGTCTTCCTGATCCTCGGGTTTGCCAGCGCCAGCAGGGCGAAAACGCCGCCTTCGCCCCGGTTGTCGGCGCGCGTCACGAAGCCGAGGTACTTGAAACTGACTTCGAAGCACAGGGTCCAGAAGATCAAGGAGAGCGCGCCGAGAATACCCTCCATCCTGTCCACAGCCGGGAGTCGCACCAGGCATTCGCGCATCGCGTAGAGAGGGCTGGTGCCAATGTCGCCGAAGACCACGCCCAAGGCGCCCACCGTCAGCGTGAACTGAGCGGCGCGGGAGGCTGATGTCTGGTCTGGCGAACTCATGAGTCGATGAGCATCAGAGATTTCAGGCTCTCGTCCAAGCAGTTTCTGGACCACTCCCCGCGCGATTTGCCGCAAAACAGGTTGTTTGTTATATACGGAAATCAGTCTAATTGATTAACTTACGGCTTCCCTGGGGAGCAGGGACCGCGGGCTGTCGCCTTGCGCAAGATGCGGCCGCTGGTCGTCGAGGCCGCGCCGGTGTGGTTCGGCGGTTGCCCCGGAACCGCAATCCGGCGGTCGACATCCATGGCAAAACGGCCACGATCTGCCGCATGACGCTCCAATGGCAGAAGGTGGGAGATTTCGATGACATTCTCTACCACAAGGCCGACGGGATCGCGAAGGTGACCATCAACCGTCCGGCGAAGCGCAACGCGTTCCGTCCGAAGACGGTATCCGAGATGTATTCGGCTTTCGGCGATGCCCGCGAGGATCCGAAGATCGGGGTGATCCTCCTCACCGGCGCCGGGCCGCACACCGACGGCAAGTACGCCTTCTGCTCGGGCGGCGACCAGAGCGTGCGCGGCCATGCGGGATACGTGGGCGAGGACGGCGTTCCGCGGCTCAACGTGCTCGATCTCCAGAAGCTCATCCGGTCGATGCCCAAGGTCGTGATCGCGCTGGTGGCGGGCTATGCGATCGGTGGCGGGCACGTGCTGCACCTGGTGTGCGACCTGACGATTGCCGCGGACAACGGGATCTTCGGCCAGGTCGGCCCGAGGATGGGCAGCTTCGACGGAGGATTCGGCTCGAGCTATCTCGCCCGGATCGTGGGCCAGAAAAAAGCGCGCGAGATCTGGTTCCTCTGCCGCCAGTACGGCGCCAAGGAGGCGCTCGAGATGGGGCTGGTCAACGCGGTGGTGCCGGTCGGCCAGCTCGAGGAGGAGGGCGTGAAATGGGCGCGCGAGATCCTGCGCAACAGTCCGCTGGCGATCCGCTGCCTGAAAAGCGCGTTCAACGCCGACGTCGACGGCCAGGCGGGGCTGCAGGAGCTCGCCGGCAATGCCACGATGCTTTACTACATGACCGACGAGGCGAAGGAGTTCCACCGGGCGCAGCGCGAGAAGCGCAAGCCCGGGGCGGAGAAGTTCCCCTGGCTGCCGTAAGGACGCCAGGGCGGCTCAGTCGGCCTTCTGCGCCTCGGCGGCGAGCGGCCCCAGAAGCTCGAGCTCCACGTAGGCCTGCGGGGCGGCATTGGTGTAGATCTCGGCAGCGCTGCCGCCGTCCGGATACGTCCGCCGGCCACCAGCTTTGAGTCGATCCGCAGAGCCCGGAGCGGCCGATCCAGACAAAATCCTGCGTGCGGAGCCGGCCAGGCCTTGTCGCAGCCGAAATTGGCCCACCCGGGAGAATCCGATGGCGCGGGTGCGTTGCGATCGCGGCGTTCTCCCAGAACGGCCGTCGGGCTCGCCGGCGAAGCGGAACTGCATGATGCGGCCGAGCGCCGGCACGACGACGGCTTCGGCGAAACCGTTGGGAAGCGCGTATGAATCGGGCCAGCCCCGGTAGGTGATGCGGGTGATCGGGCTTTGCTTCGGTGTCATGATGGTGTCGGCGCCTGCGGTGAGGCAGCCGGGAGACAGGAGGCCGGCGGCAAGCATCGCCAGGCCGCGAAGGAGCGTGCGAGGCAGGACCGTTTTGCTCAAGGGAGCCATGCGACTTCAGCGACGTCGACGGGCAGGTCGACATGGATCAGACTTTGGTTGGCGCCGGCTGCGGCGAGGCGGTGCGGCGACATGGCATTGCCGTCCCGAAGTGTGAACGGATAAGCCGCGCCGAGCGCGACATGGGGGAGGGCGTTCTCGTCGAGCAACGGGTGCCCGAACAGCCGCCCTGTGCGCGCAATCTCCGTCGGGCCGGGAATCCAGGCGATCTCGCCGAGGCGCACCGCGCCTTCATCCGTTTCAAGCAGGCGCTGCAGAAGGCCGGCTCCGGCGCAGGCCTTGGCGCCGACAACACGGCCGGCGCCGAATTCAAGCTCGATCCCGTCGATGGCGGCCCCCCCGTGGACGATCGGCCGCGCCACCGTCAGCCGGCCTTCGGCGGAATCGCGATGCGGCAGCGTGAACACCTCCTCGGTCGGGAGGTTCGCGGTGAAGCGGATTCCCCGCGGGGTCGCCAGCTTGGAAGTGCACCAGACGTGTCCTGGCGGGAGGGATACGGTGAGGTCGGTGCCGCGGCCCCTGAATCGGACGCGGCTGAGCCGGCGCGCGTTCAGGTCCCCGCACGTGCGCTGGAGCTGCTGCATGTGCCGGTTCCAGCCGTCGAGGCACGCGGTGCCGGGCCCGATCCGGCACGACTTGAGCAGGTCTGACCAAAGCGTGCTGAGCCGGCGGTCTTCCGGAAGCTCGGGATAGACTGAGGCGGCCCACGCGGGCGTCGGCGCCGGCGCCGCAGTCCAGTTGGTGGCGCCGAGCGCGAGATCCCGGGCGATCGGGCCGAAATGGGTCCAGGCGATCCGGCGCAAGCCTTCCCAGCTCTCACCGGTCGAGCCCTCGAGCAATCCCGGGTGGCTCGACAGGAGAAAGAGCAGGGCGTCGCCGCGCGCCAGTGCCGCGGAGAGGTGGCTCGAGTGGTCGCGGGCGAGGCTTTCAAAGCCGTCCTGGTCGCTTGCGAGCGCGAGGCGGCGGAGCCGCGCCTCGTCGCCCCAGATGACATCGACGCCGGCGGCGCCGGCGGCACGGGCAGACTCGGCAACGTCCGTGACCAGCTCGCCGGCGTGCCGGCTGCCCCCTTGGAGTTCATAGGGTTCCGCCACAAGCAGGCTCTGGCCGGGCTGGAGGTTCAGGCCGCCCCGGACGATGAGGTCGGCGTAGGCTCGGATGGATTTTTCGGAATCGCCTGCCACGGGCCGCCTTATGGCACAGACCGGCGGCCGGTGGCACTCCAAATCGCCGTGATTTGTGCTTGAGTGTCACCGGAGGTGCGTGTGCCTTGGCCCCGTGCCTGAGAAAAAACCATTGCTGATGCTCGGACTGCCGAAGGGCAGCCTCGAGGAGTCCACGAAGAACCTGTTCGCGAAAGCGGGCTTCAAGATCACGGTTAGCTCCCGCTCGTACCGCCCGGTCGTCGACGATCCGGAACTCGATTGCCGGATGGTTCGCGCCCAGGAGATGAGCCGCTACGTGGAGCATGGATTTTTCGACTGCGGGCTCACCGGCTACGACTGGATTCAGGAGAACGAGTCCAAGGTCGTGGAAGTCTGCGACCTGATCTACAGCAAGGCTTCGACGCAAAAGTCGCGCTGGGTGCTGGCGGTCCCGGAGAGTTCCCCCGTGCAGCGCGCCGAGGACTTGGCGGGCAAGCGCGTGGCCACCGAGCTGGTGAACACCGTCCGCCGCTATTTCGCCGCGAAGAATGTGTCCGTCGACGTCGAGTTCTCCTGGGGCGCCACCGAGGTGAAGGTGCCGGACCTCGTCGATGCGATCGTGGACATCACCGAGACGGGGAGTTCCCTGCGCGCGAACAAGCTCAGGATCGTGGACACGCTGATGACCACGAACACGAAGCTGATCGCCAACAAGGCGAGCTGGGCGAATCCGGAGAAGCGCCGCAAGATCGAGACGATCGCGATGCTCCTCACCGGCGCGCTCGAGGCGGAGAGCAAGGTGGGTCTCAAGCTGAACGCCCCCAAGGCGAAGCTGGAGGGCCTGCTGAAGGCGCTCCCGGCGCTGCGCAATCCGACGGTCTCGCCGCTGGCGTCGCTCGAATGGGTGGCGCTCGAGACGATCATCGACGAGAGCGTTGTCCGCGAGATCATCCCGCAGCTCAAGGCGATGGGCGCCGAGGGCATCATCGAGTATCCGCTGAACAAGGTCGTCTACTGAGGGGCACAGGCGCGCGGCCTGACGGCTCTGCCATGAAAGTCACGCTCGGGCTTCTGCAGCACGCCTGCACGCCGGATCCGAAGGCGAACCTGAAGCGCGCGCTCGCGCTGGCCGGGCGCGCGGTACGGCAGGGGGCGCAGGTGATCTGCACCCAGGAGCTGTTTCGCTCGGAGTATTTCTGCCAGAGCGAAGACTACGGCAACTTCGCGCTGGCCGAGCCCGTTCCTGGGCCAACCACGGAGGCCTTCCGGAAGTTCGCCAGGCGGCACGAGGTCGTCGTCGTCGCCTCGCTGTTCGAGCGCCGCGCGCAGGGGCTCTACCACAACACAGCCGCGGTGATCGACGCCGACGGCGCGCTGCTGGGCGCCTACCGGAAGATGCACATTCCGGACGATCCGCTCTACTACGAGAAGTTCTATTTCACTCCCGGCGACAGGGGATTCCGCGTCTGGAAGACTTGCCACGGGAAGATCGGGGTGCTGATCTGCTGGGACCAGTGGTATCCCGAGGCGGCCCGGCTGGCGGCGCTCCAGGGCGCCGAGATCCTCGTTTATCCGACGGCGATCGGCTGGCATCCGCGCGAAAAGGCGGAGCTCGGCGCCGACCAGAAATCGGCCTGGGAGACCATCCAGCGGGCGCATGCGATCGCCAACGGATGCTATGTCGCGGCCGTCAACCGGATTGGCCATGAGCGTCCGGCTGGCGGTGCCGGAATCGAATTCTGGGGCGGGAGCTTCATCGCCGGCCCCGGCGGCCGCGTGCTCGCGCAGGCCGGTGCGGATCGCGAGGAGGTCGTGACGGCCACGATCGACCTCGCCGCAATCGACTGGACGCGCACCCACTGGCCCTTCCTTCGGGACCGGAGGATCGACGCCTACGGCGACCTGACCAAGCGGCTCGCCGACTGACGTGCAGTGCGGCCCTCAGCGGGCCGGCCCCTGTTCCGCGAGCGAGGCATCGGCCCTGGCGAGGTTCTCGCGGGCTTCGGCGCTGTTCGGATCGAGGCTGACTGCGCGGGCGAACTGCCCGCGCGCTTCGCGCAGCCTGCCGAGCTGGGCGAGGGCGATCCCGTAATTGTTGTGGGCCGCCGCCGGAACCTCGCCGCACGCGACCGCGGCGGCGTAGTGGCCTGCAGCCTCGGCGAAGCGGCCCGACTGGGTCAGGATGTCGGCGAGCGCGATGCGCTCATCGATGAGGTCCGGCTGAGCGCGCACGGCCTCCCCGAAGTGCCGGATCCCCGCCTCGGCGCGCCCGGCCTGGAGGAGGAGCCGGCCCGCGGCCGCGTGCGCGGCGGCAAAGCCGGGGTTGATCCGGGCGGCTTCCTCGAACGAGGCGAGGGCCTCCTCGGGCTGCCCGAGCGCGAGCCGCGCATTGCCGCGGTTGAAATGCGCCTCGGCGACTCCGGGATTCCGGCGGATCAACGCCTCGGACTCCGCCGAGGCCTCGGCGGCGCGTCCGAGCCGGAGGAGGGCGACCGCGAGGTTGCTTCGCGCCTCGACGGAATCGGGCTCGAGCTCGATCGCCCGCGCATACTGGGGGAGGGCGGCGGCGGCATCGCCGCCCCTGTAGAGCGCGTTGGCGAGGTTGTAGTGCGCCTCGAAGGAATCGTCGCGCAGCCGCAGCGCGGCCTGGAGCTCGCGGAGCGCGTCCGGGATCCGTCCCTGCTCGCAAAGCACGTTGCCGAGATTGATGTGCGCATCGAAGGACACCGGATCGGGAAGCCCGTCGGCGGGTGGGGCGAGGCGGAGCGCCTCCTCGAACTGGGCGGCGGCCGGTGCGGCGCGGCCCAGCTTGGCGAGGACGCTGCCGTAGCCGAGGTGCATCGCCGGATCGCGGGGCGAGAGCGGAAGCGCCTGTTCGAAGACGGAGGCGGCTTCGGAGGAGCGGCCTTCGTTCATCAGCGCGCACCCGAGCGCGCCCCAAGCCCGGGCGTTGCCCGGGTTTTTCGCGACGGTATCCCTCCAGATCGAGACCTCGCTCCGGTAGGTGATGTTGCGATTCGCGGAGACCGCGGCGAGGCAGACTGCGACTGCCGCGAGGGGAATCCATGCTCTCCGTCCGAGGAGCCGGTGCAGCCCGAGGACGCACAGGAGGATCACGGCGGCCGACGGCAGGTACATGCGGTGCTCCGCCATGGTCTGTGTCGAGACGGGGATGATGCTCGAACTCGGCGCCAGGATGGCGAAGAACCACGCGCCGCAGAATCCGAGCGCCGGACGGCGGACGATCGCCGCGGCGGCGGCCGCCGCGAGCACGCCGACGATGAGCAGGCCGGGGAGCGCACGGCCGAAGTCGTCCACCACGGCTTTCCCGTAGTCGAGGACCAGCGGCGCCGGCCACGCGACCAGGCGCAGGTAATGAAGGATGGCGGTGCCTTGGGTGAGCAGGTAGGACCAGGCGCCGATTTCCCCGCCGAAGCCGGCCGTGCCGGCTCGCCCGTGCGAGGCGAGCACAAGCCATGCGAGCGGCAGCCAGGTCGCGGCCAACGCCAGGTGCCAGCGCCAGCGGGCGCGCAGCGCCGCCGCAAAGGAGCCGGCGACGAAGGCCCGGTCGTAGAGCAGGACGAGCAGGGGCGCGGCGGCCACGGTCTCCTTGGTCGCCACGCCGAGGAGGCAGGAGATGAAGGACAGGAGATGCCAGGCATTCCGGCCACCGGGGGCGCGGAGGAGTGCATGGGATTTCTCCGTGGGCTCTGTGGTGGAAGAAACGCCCCGCACAAAGCAATAGAACGCGAGCAGGCAGAAAAATCCCGCGAGCGACTCGGCCCGCTGGATCACGTAGGTCACCGATTCTGTCTGGAGCGGGTGCACGGCCCAGAGAAGGGCGGCGAGGCACGCGACGGGGAGCGAGGCCTGGCCGAAGCGGGCGCGGAGCGCCGGCAGCAGGAGGGTCCTTCGGATGAATCCGAACAGGAGCAGGGAGGCGCCGAGATGGATGGCGAGATTGACGAGGTGGTAGCTCCACACCGCCGGGCCGGTCCAGGCGTAGTTTAGCGCGAGCGTGAGATTGAGGACTGGCCGGCCGGTCGCGGTCGTCCCGATGCTGTCGGGCGGCTTCAGGGCGTGCGCGAGATGCCGCAGGCTCGGGTTGCCGCAGATCGATGTGAGGTCGTCGAAGATGAACGGCCCGGAGAAGCTGTTGTGGTAGGCGGCGAGCGCGGCGGCCGCAACCAGGGCGCCCGCCGCCCGGACGCGGAAGCGCGTCGGCGGATCGGCGGGGGCTTGCGGGGATTGCGCGGTCGGCGAAGCCGTGGCTCCGTTCATCGGCTCCATCGGAGCAACGAGGGCCTGGCAAGTCGAGCCTGCCCTGCATTTGACGGCGGGGCTGGTCCGGAGGATAGTGCGTCCTTCTTCAGCAACAACCAACCACGGAGAAAATCCCATGAACTCCCGCCGTCTGCTCCCCGCGCTTCTTCTCGCCGCCTGCGCCGTCGTTCCCTTCAGCCTCAACGCCGAAGGCTCCCATGAAAAGGGAGCCAAGCCCGCGCACATCTCGATGGGGCAGGAAGTGAAGCTGGCCGACTACCTCGTGCCCGGGAAGACCACGGTCTTCGATTTCTACAGCGATTACTGCCCGCCCTGCCGCGCGCTCGCGCCGAAGATGGAGAAGCTCCATGCGGACCGTGCCGACATCGCGGTCGTCAAGGTGGACATCAACCGGCCCGGCGTGAAGGGCATCGACTGGAAATCTCCCGTTGCGAGGCAGTTCAACCTTGAGTCCATTCCACACCTGAAGGTCTTCGGCCCCGACGGGAAGCCGCTTGCCGAGGGGGACAAGGCCTGGGACATCGTCGAGCCCTGGCTGAACTGACCGCAGGCGCACGGGCGCCTGCCGCGGCGCCCTGCTCCTCAGGCTCTTTGCTGGTGCGCAGGCGGTGATGGGCGAATCTTTCGTACAGTCCGCGAACGGAGGGTTTCCATCGACTCCGTTCATGACAGTATCATTCTGCAGATACTGACAGTCTTGGCTTGCATCGCCTCCCCCATGACCCCGAATTTGCATCGCCCCTCGCTCTCGTTCCTGTTTCGCATCCTCGTGCCGGCGGTCGCAGTGCTTGCGGCCGGCCGGCTCTGGGCTCAAGAGAAGCCCGCGCAACCGCCACCGCCGCCGGAGTTTTTCACGGGGAGCCGGATAGCTCCCCAGTACCCGGTGCCGTACCGCACCCCCAAGGTCGCGGAGATCGCCGAGGTGATGGCTCGGGTGTGCGGCTACCTGGAGACCGCGAGCCCCGCCCGGCTGATCAACCGGACGACGCGCGAGGAGATTACCGACCTGAGCAAGCCGCACCCCGAGGCGATGCTCGACCGGGGCGAGAAGAACTCGTTCCCGCTGGTCAGCTACGAGAACGGGGTCACGTTTGCCGGGATGCTTCTCGCCGGGGAGGTGACGGGCGACAAGCGCTTCACCGAGTTCACGGCGCGCCGCTTCCATTTCCTGGCCGACCATCTTCCTTTCTTCCAGATGCAGTACCGGGCGGACAACCCGGTCGGCCCCCCGCCGCCGCTCGCGACCGGGGCGTTGCCGACGCCCGAGATGATGCGGCGCTGGGGCTTCCGGCAGCTGGTCGATCCGCAGACGCTGGATGACACGGGAGCGATGAGCGCTGCGATGATCAAGGCCCGCCGCGCGGGCGTGGGCGGCGACCTGATGCCCGCGATTGAGGCGGGGCTGCGGCACATCGCGAAGCGGCAGTTCCGGCTGGCCGACGGCACGCTGGCGCGGCAGGGGCCGCAACCCGAGACGCTCTGGCTGGACGACATGTACATGAGCATCCCGGCCCTGGCCCAGATGGGCGCGCTCACCGGCGACCGGGCGTATTTCGACGACGCGGTGAAACAGGTCCGCCAGTTCTCGACCCGGATGTTCGACCGGCAGCGCAACCTCTACATGCACGGCTGGACGAGCAACACGCCGGATCACCCGGAGTTTTTCTGGGCGCGGGCGAACGGCTGGGCCGCGATGGCGATGGTGGAACTGCTGAGCGTGCTCCCGGAGGACCACCCCGGCCGCTCCGAGGTGCTCGAGCAGCTGCGCGCGCACCTGCGCGGGCTCGCCGCCTGCCAGGCGGGGTGTGGGTTCTGGCACCAGCTCCTCGACCGGAACGACAGCTATCTTGAGACCTCGGCCACGGCGATGTTCGTGTATGCGATGGCGCGGTCGGTCAACCGCGGCTGGGTGAGCCCCGTCGCCTACGGCCCGCCGGCGCAGCTGGGCTGGAACGCGGTGGCGACGAAGGTGAACAAGCTCGGCCAGGTCGAGGACACGTGCGTGGGCACGGGGATGGCCTTCGATCCGGCCTACTACTACCACCGCCCGAGGAGCCCGTATGCGCAGCACGGCTACGGGCCGGTGCTGCTGGCGGGGGCGGAGATGATCCGGATCCTCGGGAACGACTCGTTCACGATCGCCTCGGGCACCGTGCAGTACCTGCCGAAGGCGCCCGCCGCGCGCTGAGCGCCGGGCAGACCGGAGGCCGGATTTGGATTGAAGGGGACCCGCCCAGGCGGGTTACCCTGCATGGCGATGCCTGCGCCGCTCAGACTCTTCTTCATGGGCTCGGACCCGATCGCGCTGCCGCTTCTCGACTGGCTGGCGGGCGAGGGGAGCGGGCTGGCCTCGGTGAGCGGAATCTACACACAGCCGGACCGCCCGGCGGGCCGCGGACAGAAGACCGGACCGGGGCCTGTCAAGCAATGGGCGCTGGCGCGCGGGCTGCCGGTGAGGCAGCCGGAGAAGCTCGGCGCGGAGGAGACGGCGTGGCTCGCGGCGCAGGCTCCCGACCTCGTGCTGGTGATGGCCTACGGGCACATCCTGCGGGATGAATTCCTCCGCGTCGCCCGGCTCGGAACGCTCAACCTCCACGCGTCGCTGCTCCCGAAGTACCGCGGGGCATCGCCGATCCAGACGGCGGTGGCCTGCGGGGAGCGCGAGACCGGGGTGACGCTGATGCGGATTGTCCGGAAGCTGGACGCCGGGCCGATGGCCGGCGCCGAGCGGGTGCCGGTGGGGCCGCTCGACACGGCGCTCGACGTGGAGCGGAGGCTCGCAGGCGCCTGCGTGCCCCTGATGGCGCGCGCACTCCCCGGCATCGCCGCAGGGACGCTGGATTTCACCGGCCAGGACGAGGCGCTCGCCACCCGCTGCCGGCGGCTGACGAAGGAGGACGCGCAGCTCGACTTCGCCGCGCCCGCGGCGGCGCTGGCGGCGCGCGTGAACGGGCTCAATCCCTGGCCGGGGTGTGCATTTGAATTCCGGGAACAGACGATCAAGGCGGGCCTCGCCGACGCGCCCGGAGGCGGCGCGGACGGTCGGGTGGCGCCGGGGACGGTGCTCGGCGCGGACGCCGAGGGGCTCAGCGTGGCGGCGGGCTCCGGCGTGCTGCGCCTGCGGCGGCTGCAGAGGCCGGGGGGCCGGATGCTTCCGGCGGGCGAATTCCTCCGCGGATTCCCCATCGCGGCGGGCGAGGTGCTCGCGTCGCGGCCGATGCCGGTGCTGGTGTCGGCCTGAGGGCCGGCGCGGGAAAAACCTTCGCTTGTTTTTGCCGGGGATTTTTCCGATGCTGCATGGCCATGCGGCGCCTTGCACTCTTTCGCACTTCGGCCGGAGCAGCCGCGGCGTTGATGCTGCTCGCCGGCCGGCTCCCTGCCCAACAGAACTCACCGGCCTTTGAGATGGCCAGCCTGCGCGAGGACGTGCGCCTGCTCACCCAGCGCGTGGGGGAGCTCAGCCTGCGCGTGGAGCAGTTGGAGCGCGAGAACGGCGAACTGCGCGGCAGGGCCCAGCCCGCCTACGCGACGCTGGAGCAGCTCAACGCCGCGATCGCCGACGCCCAGAAGCTGACGCAGGCCGCGCTCCGCGACCAGAAGCGAGAGACGCTGCAGCAGATGAACGTGCAGCTCGAGAAGCTGGCCAACGAGATGCAGGCGGCGATCAACGCCCTGGCGAAGAACGCCGCCACGAGGCCCCCGGTGGCCCCGCCGACCTTCTCCGACAATTTCCCGAAGGAGGGGGTGAACTACACGGTGCAGCGCGGCGACACGCTCTCGATCATCGCGAAGAAAACCGGCGCCAAGGTGCAGGACATCATCAACGCGAACAAGATCGCGGATCCCGCGAGGCTCCAGACGGGCCAGACCCTCTTCATCCCGCAGGGCAAATAACCCTTTCAACATGTCTGCATCCAAATCGAGACTCGGACGGGGCCTGGGAGCGCTGATCGCCAGCGGGACAACCGCGGCGCCCAAACTGGAGGCGAAGCCGGTGGCGCCGGGCGCGCCCGGTTTCCAGGAAATCCCCGTCCGCCTAGTCGAGCCGAGCCCGTACCAGCCGCGCAAGGACATCGCGCCGGACCAGCTCGCCGAGCTCGCCGAAAGCATCCGGGCCGAGGGGCTGCTGCAGCCGATCGTGGTGCGCAGGGCGGGCGACAAATTCCAGCTGATCGCGGGCGAGCGCCGGTGGCGCGCCTTCCAGCAGCTCAAGCTGACGTCGATCCCGGCGCGCGTGCTCGAGGCCAGCGACGCCTCGTCGGCGACGCTCTCGCTGATCGAGAACCTTCAGCGCGAAGGGCTGAACCCGATCGAGGAGGCCTACGGCTATGCGAGCCTCATACGCGATTTCGACCTCACCCAGGAGCAGGCGGCCGGGCGCGTGGGCAAGGGCCGCGCGACGGTGGCCAACTCGCTGAGGCTGCTATCGCTTGATGCCGAGATCCAGGGCTTCCTCTCCAAGGGGCTGCTGAGCGTGGGGCACGCCAAGGTGCTGCTCGGCATCGAGGACGCCCCGCGCCGCTCGATCCTCGCCCGGCGGGTCATCGAGGAGGGACTGAGTGTGCGCCAACTCGAGAAGCTGGCGCAGGCGCGCCACGGCGAGGGAGGCGGTCGAGGGAAGGGCCGGACCGTGCCGGCGGCCGAGGCGGCCGCCGTGGCCGACATCGAGAAGCGGCTGACGACCCACCTCGGCGCCCGCGTGGCGCTCAAGCATTCGCCGAAGAAGGGCCGCATCATCATCGATTACGCCGGAAACGACGACCTGCAGCGGATTCTCGAGAAGCTCGGCCTGACCACATGACCGCCGCCTGGGTTGCCAAATCCGGGGCCGTGCGCATGATTGCCGGGCAACGCCGAGCCGGGTCGCCGGCCGGGTGATGCCCCGTTGATGCCCCGCGAGGGATCCAGACACTGTGACATCCAGAACGCAGACCAGGAGCCCAAGGGCCGAGTGAATCCCGCCGACACAGTCAAGGAGGCGCTGGCCGACACGCAGGCGCTCCGGGCGAAGATGTTCCGGCTTCGGCTGCCGTTCGTGTCGGAGCTCCGCGGATACTCCCGCGACAAGCTCCGGCACGACCTGATCGCGGGCGCGACGCTCACGCTTGTCTCGGTGCCCCAGGCGATCGGCTTCGCCCTGATCCTGAACCTGCCGCCGCAGCCGGTCATCGTGTCGGTGATCATCGGCGGCTTCTTCGGGGCGTTCTTCTTCTCGTCGCGCCACCATGTCTTCGGCCCGACGAGCTCGATCAGCCTGATCACGGCGGCGACCATCGCCGCCTACGCGGGCCCCGAGCTTCCGCCGATGCGGCTTGCGATGCTTCTGGCGCTGATGATCGGCGGCATCCAGCTGGCGGCGGGGCTGTTGAATTTCGGCGAGGTCACCAAGTTCATCTCGCGCTCGGTGGTCATCGCCTACAGCACGGGCATCGGCATTCTGCTCGTCGCCGGCCAGCTGCACAACCTGCTCGGCTTCAGGGTGACGCAGGGGCAGACCTCCTTTCTCCAGCACATCGGCCACGTGGCCCTGGCGCTCGTGGAGGGACGGTTCTCCTGGTGGGCGCTGGGCATCGGCCTGCTGACGCTCGCGCTCTTCGAGCTGGTGCGGCGGCTCAAGCCTGGCTGGCCGGAGTCGCTGATCGGCCTGGCGCTGATGGGGCTGGGCGCGAGGATCGCGGCGCTCTTCATTCCGCAGCTGCCGTTCCAGATGGTGCGCGACGAGGGCGCCCTGACGGCGGTGCTCCCGTCGTTCAACGGACTCCACCTGGGGCAGGCCGAGATCGAGGCGATCCCGGCGCTCGCGAGCACGGCGGTGGCCATCGCGATCCTGGGGATGCTCGAGGCCGTCTCGATCACGAAGTCGCTCGCCGCCCGCAGCGGCCAGAAGATCGAGCCCAACCAGGAACTTGCGGGGATGGGCATCGCGAACATCGCGTGCTCGCTGTTCGGCGCCGTGCCGGGCTCGTCGTCATTTGCGCGGTCGGCCGTCAACTACCAGAGCGGCGCGGCGTCGCAGCTCTCCTCGATGCTGAGCAGCGTGGTGGTGCTGATCGCCCTGGCCTTTGTAACCCCGGTGTTCGACTACATCCCGATCGCGGCGCTGGCGGCGCACCTGCTCCGGGTGGGCGTCAAGATGATCAATGGGCACCAGATCCGGATCGCCTTCCGGTCGACCCGCTCCGACGCGGTCGTGTTCGCAGTGACCTTGGTCGCATGCCTGCTGCTCCGCCTGGACACGGCGATCTACGTGGGCATCGGCGTCGCGCTCGCGCTCTTCCTGCAGAAGACGAGCACCCCGCTCCTGGTCGAGTACACCTTCAACGAGAACGGCGCCCTCTCGGAGCTCACCGACACGGCCCAGCGGTCCCATCCCTCGATCTCGATCATCCACGTCGAGGGCGACCTCTATTTCGGCGCGGCCGACCTGTTCCAGGAGCAGCTGCGGCTCGTCGCGGAGGACGCGAACATCCGGGTGTTCATCCTGCGGATGAAGAACGCCAGGCATCTCGACGCGACGACCGTGATGGCGCTCGAGAGCCTGCACGAATACCTCAAGGGCACCGGCCGGCACCTGCTGATCAGCGGCGCCAACGAGGAGGTGAACCAAGTCCTCGTCGACAGCGGTCTGATGGAGCAGCTCGGGCCCGAGAACGTCTTCACCGTCGATGCGAATCCGACGATCAGCACGAAGCGGGCGTTGGTGCGGGCCACGCAGTTGCTCCAGACCCGCCGGGCCGATGTGAGGCTCTTCTACGGCAGGAGGACCGAGAAGGTGGCGGAAACAGGCGGCGCCGGAGGGCCTGTGCCGGCGGATTTCGAGATTTAGCGACAAGGCGGGCCAAGTGGCGGCCGCGGGATGAAGCAGGAGGCTCCGACGCTCAGGCGAAGCGTTGACGCGACTTGATCCTCCTCGCGCCCGTCCCGGGCGCATGCCCTGCGATGAAGAGCTTCGCTTGCGTTGTATATTGTTGATCACCATATCCATATATAGACTATTTACGGAAATTGCTTGCGTCGCCAGGCTTCGGTTGCGACGGTGCGCGCTGCAATGCGGACCTGAAGCGCGCGATTTGCGCAGCTCAAACACGGTCTGCTTCCTTCGGGCGTTTCTTCGATGAGAGACCGTTCAGAGGTCTCCATAGCTCATCGATCAACACGAAGCCTGCGAAGCCGTCAGGTCCGGCCGGTGCGCGCCAACGAACGCGACCAATCCCCGGATCTACTCACGCGGCACGCAGCCATCGCCCGACTCAACCGCCGCCACTCAAGCGGCAGGCGCTTCCGGACCATTCGGCTCCGGGCGTCACGACATAAATGAATCAGACTGCAAGTTCCACCACCACTATTCCCGCGATCACCTTCGCTTCGCTGAAGCTGGCCGAGCCCATCCTGAGGGCTCTTTCCGAGAAGGCGTACGTCAATCCCACGCCGATCCAGGCGCAGGCGATCCCCGCCCTCCTCGAAGGGCGCGACCTCGTCGGCTTGGCGCAGACCGGGACCGGCAAGACCGCGGCGTTCACGCTGCCACTCCTGAACCGGTTTGCGATGAATCCGAAGCCCCGGCAGCCCCGGCAGCCGCGGGCGCTCATTCTGACGCCGACCCGCGAGCTCGCCGCCCAGATCGGCGACAACGTGACCGCCTACGGCAGGCATCTGCGCCTCAGGCACACGGTGATTTTCGGCGGCGTCGGCGAGCAGCCGCAGATCCGCGCACTCGCCTCGGGCGTCGATATCGTCATCGCGACACCGGGCCGCCTGCTCGACTTGATGGGTCAAGGGCACCTCAGGCTCGACTGCGTCGAGGTCTTCATCCTGGACGAGGCCGACCGGATGCTGGACATGGGCTTCGCCCCCGACGTCAAGCGCATCATCGGGGTGCTCCCGGCCGCCCGCCAGTCGGCGCTTTTCTCCGCGACCATGCCCGAATCAATACGAGAGATCGCCGAGCGCCTTCTTCGCGATCCGGTCCGGGTCGAGGTCGCCCGCGTATCCACTCCGGTCGAGCGCATTGAGCAGCGCGTCTGTCACGTGCAGCGCACCGACAAGCACCGTCTGCTGGTGCACGAGCTGCGGGTCCAGCGCGAGGGGCTCGTCCTCGTGTTCTCCCGCACGAAGCACGGGGCCAACCGGATCGCCGCGAACCTCGGCCGCGACGGGATTGTCGCCGCGGCCATCCACGGAAACAAGTCGCAGGGCGCCCGGCAGCGGGCTCTCGAGGACTTCCGCACGGGCAGGACTCGCGTGCTCGTCGCCACCGACATCGCTGCGCGCGGCATCGATGTGAAGGGTATTTCCCTGGTCGTGAACTTCGACATCCCCGAGGAGCCCGAGGCGTATGTCCACCGTATCGGACGCACTGCGCGCATGGGAGCCTCGGGCCGCGCTCTTTCGTTCTGCGATCCTTCCGAACAGGGCTCCCTCCGCGATATCCAACGGCTCATCCGGCAGTCGATCCCGGTCCATGCCTCGCACCCGTTTGCGCTCGGCCAGGGCGCGATGCAGGCTCGGCCGGAAGCGCAGCCCAGGCGGCCGCATGCCTCGCACGCCCCCCGCGGTTCGCAGGGGAGGCCCCAGGCGGCCGGCGAGCAGCCCCGCTCCCGCTCGTTCTTCGGCTTCTGGCGCTCCAACCGGTCGCGCGGGCAGAGGGAGGCGGCGCGGTAAGGCGCCCGGAATCGCGGTTGACGGCGGCGCAAAGGCAGTGCCCGGCGCGCCGCCGCCGGCCCCAAACCGGAAAACCCTGTCGACATGGGGCTTGACAAGGAAATGCCTGCCCGGTGCACTCATCGGCTTTTCCCGAAAACCAAGTACGTTCGCACTAATTATGGCTCTCAAGATCCGTCTTTCCCGCATCGGCACCAAGCACAAGCCCATCTACAGGGTCGTGGTGTCTGAAGAGCGCTATCGCCGTGATGGCGCTGCCGTGGAAATCCTCGGCACCTACACGCCCGAGGCCAAGGGCAACCCGCTCCAGGTCGACCTCGTCAGGGCCGACTACTGGGTCAGCAAGGGTGCGAAGCCGACCGATACGATGCGGGCGCTTATCAAGAAAGAGCGCCGCCGCCAGGCCGCTGTCGCCGCCGCCCCCGCTCCTGTGGCGACCGCCTGAACCGGGTCCCGGCCTTTCCGCCGGATCCGGCTTTCCGTAAACCCCGGCGCCCGCCGGGGTTTCGTTTTTTTCGGGCGTTCAGTCGCCCTCCGTGGTGTAATCCTGATCACCTCTGACATGCCGCTCCAAATCGACGTGCTGACGCTGTTCCCTCGGATGCTCGACGGGTTTCTGGCCGAGAGCATCCTGGGCAAGGCCGTCGAGGGAGGGCTGCTCTCGGTGAAGGTCCACGATCTGCGCGATTGGACGACCGACAAGCACCGCCGGGCCGACGACCGGCCTTTCGGAGGCGGGGCAGGCATGGTGCTCAAGCCGGAGCCGGTTTTCGCCGCTTTCGAGCAGCTGCAGAAGCCCGGCTGCCGCCGCATCTACTTGACCCCCGATGGCGTTCCGCTCAGCCCCCGGCTGGCTGAAGAGCTGTCAAAAGAACAGCACCTGCTTCTGCTAAGCGGGCATTACGAGGGGATCGACCAGCGGATCAGGGACCGCCTGATCGACCAGGAGATCAGCATCGGCGACTATGTGCTCACCAACGGCACCCTGGCGGCGGCCGTCCTGATCGATGCGCTGGCGCGTTTCATCCCCGGAGTGCTCGGTGAGGAAAAGTCGTTGACGAGCGAAAGCTTCACCGGCAAGTTGCTCGACTTTCCTCAATACACGCGGCCCGCCGAATTTCGCGGCATGTCCGTGCCGGAGGTGCTCCTCTCGGGGCATCACGGCGAGATCGAGAAGTGGCGGCTCGCGCAACGTGTTGAGAAAACCCGTCAGGCAAGGCCCGATTTACTGGAGAAGTCATAACATGAATCCGATCATCAAAGAAATCACCGCTCATCAGATCAACAAGGGGCTGCCTCCCTTCAAGGTGGGCGATGGCGTGCGCGTGCACACCAAGGTGCGCGAAGGCGACAAGGAGCGGATTCAGATTTTCTCCGGCGTCGTGATCGCCCGCAAGGGGCACGGCATCCATGCAACCTTCACCGTCCGCCGGATCAGCTACGGCGAAGGGGTCGAGCGCGTGTTTCCGGTCAATTCGCCCAACATCGAGAAGATCGAGATCGAGCGCCAGAGCGAGGCG
>Ga0153915_10001666_pt1 | contig 20442 bp, 21 predicted proteins | sample Opewatmetagenome_2_FD_107003 | JGI IMG/M metagenome (GOLD analysis project Ga0153915, IMG submission 107003) | Freshwater wetland microbial communities from Ohio, USA - Open water 3 Core 3 Depth 3 metaG | ecosystem: Environmental > Aquatic > Freshwater > Wetlands | place: USA: Ohio, Lake Erie...
AATTTCTGCCGTGGAAAAGACCCGAACTGTGTCATCTGCGAAGGGACCGGCTGGAAAGAGCTTCTGGGAGCGGGGATGGTCGACCCTCAGGTCCTCAAAAACGTCAACATCGACCCCGAGAAGTATTCGGGCTGGGCCTTCGGTCTGGGCATCGAAAGGACGGCCATGATCCGCTATCAGATTTCGGACATGCGCATATTTTATGAGAACGACCTGCGCTTTACCCGGCAGTTTGGTTTGAAATGAAGATCAGCCTGGGCTGGCTCAAGGAATATCTGGACGGGGATCTCTCCGTCCAAACTGTGGTCGAGGCCCTGGAGCGCATCGGCCAGATGGTCGAGGGCCGGGAGGAGATGGACGGGGATATCATCCTCGAGGTCGAGACCTACTCGAACCGGCCCGATACACTGGGCCACCTGGGCATGGCCCGCGAGCTGGCCGCAGCGCTGGGCCTTCCTCTCAAAAAGAAAAGCTGGCCGCTCCAGGAGCTCGCCGTCCGGACCGACGAGCTCGCCACCGTCCAGATCTTGGACGAGAGCCTCTGCCCCCGGTACTGCGGGATCGTGGTCAAGGGGGTCAAGGTCGGGCCGTCGCCCGCCTGGCTGCAGAAGCGGATCCGGTCGATGGGGCTCAACCCCATCAACAACGTGGTCGACGTCAGCAACTATGTGCTCTTTTCGACCTCCCATCCCATCCACGCCTTCGATCTGGACAAGATCGGCGGGGCCCGGGTGATCATCCGGAGGGCCAAGAAAGGGGAGAGGCTTCTCTGCCTCGACGGCACGGATCTGACGCTCGCCCCGGACATGCTCGTCATCGCCGATGAGGTGAGGCCCATCGCCCTGGCCGGGATCATCGGCGGTCAGGAATCCGCCGTCACCGATAGTACCCATGATGTGTTCATCGAGAGCGCCTATTTCAACCCTGTTTCGGTCCGGCTGACCCGCAAGGCGGCCGGCCTCCAGACCGATGCCTCATACCGGTTCGAAAGGGGCGCTGATATCGCCTTTCCTCCCCAGGCGGCGGTGATGGCGGCTTCGCTCCTCACCGAGTTCGGGGGCCGGTCCGCCAGTGAGCCGGCCGATGTCTTCCCCCTCCCTCCCAAGAAGAAGGAAGTCATCCTGCGCCATCGGCGGATCAACGAGCTCCTCGGGGTCGAGATCGAGGAGTCCTTTGTCCCGAAAACCCTGAGCGGCCTGGAAATGGGCGTCGAGCTGCAGCAGCCCGGAGTCTGGCGGGTCAAGGTGCCGAGTTGGCGGGTGGACCTCGATCGCGAGGCCGACTTGATCGAAGAGGTGGCGCGCTTTTACGGGTATGACAAGATCCCTGCGGTCGTCCCGCCGCTCAAAATCGTCGCCCCGATCGTGGACAAAAAACGAGAGAAGCTGGCCCGCCTCCGGCCGCTCCTTCTTCACTACGGGTTTAACGAAGTGGTCAATTTCAGCTTTTCGGACGCCGAGAAGGAAAAAGTGCTGACGACCGGGCTCGCGGCCGTCGAGATCCAGAACCCCATTTCCACCCGGGCTTCGCTCCTGAGGACGAGCCTCCTCGGCGGCCTCCTTGAAACCGCGTCCTGGAACAATAACCGCGGCCAGGACTCCATCCAGATCTACGAGACGGGCAACATCTATTTCCGCGACGAGCGCGGCTGCCAGGAACGGCTGACCCTGGGTATCTTGAGCCTGGGGACCAGGGAGGAGCCGAACTGGACACAGAGCGATCGGGAGATCGATGCGCTTCGCCGGGCCGATGACATTCACTGGGGCTTCTTCTACATAAAGGGCGCTTGTGAGGCCCTCCTTCAGCAACTCCGCTATGAGCCCTTCAGCTTTGAGAAAGCCGAGCACCCCTCCTTCGAACCCGGGTCCGGCCTGACCTTAGCCTACAAGGAGGGACCGGTCGGTTTCCTCGGCCTGGTTGCCGGCCGGCTCAGGGAGGCCTTCGACCTGAAACAGCCCGTCTGGGCCGCCGAGCTCGACCTGGAAAGCCTGTTCGGCAAGCAGCCCAGGCCGTTCTCCTATGAACCGGTCGCTAAGTGCCCGGCCATCGTCCGGGATGTGTCGCTGCTCCTGCCCCGCGATGTGTCCTATCAGGATATCTGTCAGGCCATCGAGAAAATGACCCTGCCCATCTTGGAGGAAGCCCGGCTGATCGACCGGTATCAGGGAGGGTCGATCCCCAAGGACAAGATTTCCCTGTCGTTCCGCATCGTTTACCGTCACCTCCAGAGGACACTTCTGGCCGAAGAGGTGGACCGGGCGGAACAGCAGGTTTTGATTCAACTCAAGCGGGCCTTCGGGGCCCAACTCAGGGAAGGAGGCGAAATTGACAACCGAGCTGGAAAGAATTAAGATACTCGAAGGAAAGATCTCCCAAGTTATCGACTACGTTCACAAGCTGACGGCTGAAAACGACAAGCTCAAGCAGCAGGTCAAAGAACTCAAGGCCGGCGCCAAGGACTACGAAGAGCAGTCCCGGAAGACCCTCAAGTTCGAGGAGGACCTGAAGCGCTGTGAAGGCGAGAGGGAAACCATCAAGGCGAAGATCGAAGCCATCATCGGACAGATCGATAAGCTGGGGTTATGATCGACCGCATTATCGAAGTTGAGATTTACGGTCAAAAGTACCGTATTCGAGTCAGAGGAGAAGAGGATGAGAAATATATAAATCATCTGACTTCTTACGTTGATCAAAAAATGCATGAAGTTGCTGTTAAATCAAAGTCGGCGGATATGCTGAAGATCGCCGTGCTCGCGGCCATGAACATCGCCGACGAATTTTTCCTGAGCCAGAAGAAGCTGGATCAACTGGATGAAGTCATCGGGCAGATGGAGAGTGAGATCGGGAGCCTGGAAACCCAATTCTTGAAAGAGGACAAGGAATACGATGATCTGGAGAAAGCTCCATAAAACGTCCGGCCGCTCAAGGGCGGCCGTCCCAGCTGTCTCAAACCCTCGTCTTTTCCATGTAGTCTCATAGGCTTCCACCCGCCCTCTGTCCGCCCCTCCTCGAAGGAGGTGGAAAGTGAAACTGGCACTGATCATCGGCGTTTCGGCCCTGGTTCTGTGGGTGATCGCCGTCGTCTATTATCTGCTTCGGAAGCGGCAGGTCGCGGAGGGCTTGTTCCGGGCCCGGCAAGAGGCCAAGTCCCTCCTGGAAAAGGCCACCGCGGAAGCCAATCAGATCACCCAAAAGGCCTCGGCCGAGGTCAAGGAAAGGTCCCGCAACTTTGAAGAGGAATTCGACCGGCAGACGCGGGACCGGCGGAAAAAGATCAATGAAATGGAGCGGCGGCTGGTCAACAAGGAAGAGAACCTGGACCGCCGCTTCCAGGCCATGGAGCGGCGCGAGAGGGAATTCTCGGGCCGGGAGCGCCGCGTCTTCCAGCGGGAGAAGGACCTCGACCTCCAGGAAGAGAAGGTCACCGAGGTGCTCAAGAAGCAGATGGAGGAGATGGAGCGGATCTCCGGGCTGACGCAGGAGGAGGCCAAGGGCCAGCTCATCAAGAAGATCGAGGATGAGGCCAGGCTCGAGGCCGTGCAGGTGGTCCGTCGGATCGAGGAAGAGACCCGGGAGAAAAGCCAGAGCCTGGCCAAAGAGATCATCACCCAGGCCATCCAGAGGTCGGCGGCCGAGCATGTCGTCGAGTCGACGGTCTCTGTCGTGGACCTCCCTTCCGAAGACATGAAAGGCCGGATCATCGGCCGTGAGGGTCGGAACATCCGGGCCCTGGAGCTGGCCACCGGGGTTGACATCATCGTCGACGACACGCCCGAGGCCGTCATCCTCTCCAGCTTCGACCCGATCCGCCGCGAGCTCGCCCGGCTGGCCATCGAGAAACTCGTGATCGACGGCCGGATCCACCCGGCCCGGATCGAGGAGATCGTCGAGAACATCAAGGTGGAGCTCGAGAACAAGATCAAGCAGGAAGGCGAGTCGGTCATGCTCGAGCTCCGCGTCCAGAATATCCACCCCGAGCTGGTCAAGCTCCTGGGCAAGCTCAAGTACCGCACGAGCTACGGCCAGAACGTCCTGCAGCACTCCAAGGAAGTGGCCATGCTGTGCGCACTGATGGCCAAGGAGCTGGGACTCGACACGCAGGTGGCCCTGCGGGCGGGTCTCCTCCATGACATCGGCAAGGCGGTGGACAAGGATGTCGAGGGAACCCATACCGAGCTCAGCGTCGAGCTGGTCAAGAAATACGGCGAGTCGGACAAGGTCGCCCAGGCCATAGCCTCCCATCACCGCGACGTCGATTTCCCGTCGGTCGAGGCCGTCCTGGTCCAGGCGGCGGACACCCTGTCCGCGGCGCGGCCGGGGGCGCGGCGCGAGCTCCTCGAAACCTACATCAAGCGGCTGGAGAAGCTCGAGGAGATCGCCCACTCCTTCGAGGGGGTCTCCAAGGCGTTCGCCCTCCAGGCCGGCCGCGAGATCCGGATCATCGTCGAGAGCCAGAAGGTCTCCGACGACCGGGCCGCCCTCGTGGCGAAGGACATCGCCCAGAAGATCAAGAACGAGCTCGATTACCCGGGGCAGATCAAGGTCACCGTGATCCGCGAGATGAGGGCCGTGGAATATGCCAGATAAGCTGGGCATCCTTTTTATCGGTGATATCGTCGGCCATCCCGGCCGCCGGGCGCTGCGCCGATTCATGCCCCGGCTGCGGGAGAAATACTCTCCGGACCTCATCGTGGCCAACGGCGAGAACGCTGCCGGCGGCGTCGGCATCACCCCCGAGGTGGGAACGGAGCTCCTGGAGTTCGTCGATGTGCTCACCTCCGGCAACCATGTTTGGGACAAAAAAGAGGCCCTGCCTTACCTCGAGCGGGAGGCCCGGCTGCTCCGCCCGGCCAATTATCCTCCCGTGAATCCGGGCCGAGGCGCCTATGTCGTGAGGAGTCCGCGGGGCTGGAAGGCGGGAGTGTTGAACCTGCAGGGAAGGGTCTTCATGGAGCCGCTCGACTGCCCGTTCCGCGTGGCCGACGATGAAGTGGCCAAGCTGCGGGAGGAAACGCCGGTCATCCTTGTCGATTTCCACGCCGAAGCCACCTCGGAAAAACAGGCCCTCGGCTGGTACCTCGACGGCCGCGTCTCGGCGCTCGTGGGGACACACACCCACGTCTCCACGGCCGACGAGCACATCCTGCCCAAAGGCACCGCCTACATCACGGACGTCGGCATGGTGGGGGGCTACCGCTCCGTCATCGGCATCCGACCGGAGCAGGCGGTGGCCCGCTTCCTGACGGCGCGGCCGCAGCGCTTCGAGCCGGAGAAGGAAGGCTTGCTCTTCTCTTCGGTATTCATCGAAGTGGAGGCCGCCTCCGGCCGGGCCCTCGCCATCCGCCGGGAGACGATCGTCGAGGAAAGCGGTGATTAACGACAGCCTGGTGAAGGCCGACCGGATTTACACGGTCTCGGAGATCACCCGATTGGTAAAGCTCGAGATCGAGAACGCCTTCCCTCTTGTCTGGGTGGAGGGGGAGATATCCAACCTGGCATGCCCCCCTTCCGGGCATCTGTATTTCACCCTGAAGGACGAGCAGTGCCAGCTCCAGGCCGTGATGTGGCGGAGCAACGTCCGGCAGCTGAAGTTCGACCTTAAGGACGGCCTGAAAGTGGTCTGCCGCGGCAAAGTGAGCATCTACGAGGCCCGCGGACAATACCAGCTCATGGCCGAACTCATCGAGCCGAAAGGGAAGGGCGCGCTCCAGCTGGCCTTCGAGCAGCTCAAGGAAAAGCTCCGGGCCGAGGGTCTCTTCGAGCCTCAACACAAAAAACCGCTGCCGCTCTTTCCCAAGAAAGTCGGCGTCGTCACGTCGCCGCGCGGAGCGGCCATCATCGACATCCTGAGGACCTTGGAGCGGCGTTTTGCCCGGCTTCACATCCTCATCTATCCGGCCAAGGTCCAGGGCGAGGGCGCCGCCGATGAGATCGTCAAAGGCATCGACTATCTGGGGCGCCAGCCGGACATCGATGTCCTCATCGTCGGCCGGGGCGGCGGGTCGATTGAAGACCTCTGGGCCTTCAACGAAGAAAAAGTGGCCCGGGCGATCTTCCGCTGCCCCATCCCGGTCATCTCCGCGGTCGGCCATGAGGTCGACTTCACCATCGCCGACTTCGTCTCCGACCTGCGGGCCTCGACGCCGTCCGTGGCCGCCGAGATCGTGATCAAGGAAGAGCAGGCGCTCGTCGAACGCCTGGACGGGTTGCGCCGGCGGCTGACGCAAAACGTGCTCTATTTCCTGCAGGGCCGGAGACAGCATGTCCTGAACCTCAGCCAGCACCGCATCTTTCCCAATTTCCGGGTTGCTCTTTATGGCTTGGAGCAGAGGGTGGATGATCTGGAGCACAGGGCCCGGGATGTCTTCCGGCGGAAGAGGCTCGAGCTCGCCGAGAACCGGCACGCCCTGGCGCTCTGCGATGAGAAGATGACAGCGGCCGTCCGGAGCTATCTCCAGAACCTGACGGCGCGCTGGGACAGGCTCTCCCTTGAGCTCCATAACCTCAGCCCGCTGAATGTCCTCAAAAAGGGCTACACCCTATGCTGGAAGGATGACCTCCGGCTCATCCGGAGGGTCGAAGACGTCGACCCGGCCAAGGAGGTCACCGTGTCGTTCTACAAGGGCGCGTTCACCTGCCGGGTCAGCGGCATTGACCGGGAGGCCCGGCTTGAGGACCGCCTGGCAAAGGAGAAAACATGACCGCCCTGAGCTTCGAAAAAGCCCTGGCCGACCTGGAGGGCATTGTCCAGAAGCTGGAAAAGGGAGGGCTCTCCCTGAACGAATCGCTGGGCCTCTTCGAGAAAGGGGTCAAGCTGGCCAAGTACCTGCGCGAAGAGCTGGGCAAGGCCGAGAAAAAAGTCGAGATCCTGCTCAAGGACGAAAAAGGAGAGGTGCGGAAGGACGAAACGGGAGAAGCCCGTAAGAAGCCCTTCGACCTCGACCGGGACGTGGGTTTTTCTTCGGAGAAGGGGGAAGAAGAGGACGAGGCGACGGAAGACGAAGACGAAGCCGAGGACGAAGACGAAGAGGAGGAGACACCGTTCTGAGCCGATGGACGTCCAAGACAGGCTGGCTGCGAAAAAGCTTTTGATCGAGAGAGAGCTCAAGCGGCTTCTCTCGCGGGACGCTTCGCCGCTCGCCCGGGTGATGCGCTATGCCGTTCTTCCGGGGGGCAAGCGGTTCCGGCCGCTTCTCTTGCTCTCCTCCGGCACCTGCTTCGGCGTTCCCACCCGGCCCCTCCTGCCCTTCGCCTGCGCGATCGAGCTCATCCATAGCTATTCTCTGGTCCACGACGACCTTCCTGCCATGGACGACGACGACTTCAGGCGGGGCCAGCCGTCCTGCCACAAGGCCTTCGGTGAAGGCCTGGCCATCCTCGCGGGGGATGCGCTGTTGACCCTAGCCTTCGAGGTGATGAGCGAAGCCGGCGGGCCGGCGGCCGCGCTCGCGAGAAGGCACGAGGCCATTCGGATGATCAGCCGCAGCGCCGGAGTCCGCGAGCTGATCGGCGGCCAGGTTCTGGATATCACCTTGGAGTCGAAGAGGATCTCCCGGGCGCAGATCGATGAGCTCAGCCGCAAGAAGACGGGCGCGCTGATCACCGCCGCCGTCGAGGCGGGGGCCATCCTCGGCCGGGCCCGCCCCGCGGAGCGGAGGGCCATCCTGGATTATGGGAAGAGCGTCGGGCTGGCCTTCCAAGTCCGGGACGACATACTGGACTCAAATGGTGAGAAGAAGAAAGACCTCCGGGAGCGTCCCGATTACGTCGCCTTCGCCGGTGGGGATAAGGCTCTCCTCAGGCTCATACGCCTGGTCCGTCGGGCGGTAGGCTCCCTGGCGCCGTTCTCGTCCCGTGCGGATGACCTCCGCTGGCTCGCCCATTCTCTCCTCGAGCCCGAGAGGGAGGCTGCGCGTGCCTAAGATCATAGACTCGATCCGCAGTCCTCAGGACCTGAAAAAGGTCCCGCCGGACAAGCTGCCCCAGCTGGCCACTGAGATCCGGGCCCTGATCTTGGATGTTGTTTCCAAGAACGGCGGCCACCTGTCCTCCAACCTGGGCGCCGTAGAGCTGACCATCGCCCTCCACTATATCTTTGATTCTCCTCGCGATACGATCATCTGGGATGTCGGGCATCAGTGTTACACCCACAAGATCCTGACCGGACGCCGGGAGAGGTTCTGCACGCTCCGGCAGCAGCAGGGCATTCTGGGTTTCCCCGACCGGGAGGAAAGTGAGCACGATATCTACAATACGGGTCACGCCTCGACTGCGCTTTCGGCGGCGCTGGGGATCGCCGTGGCCAGGGACAAACACAAGGATGATCATAAGGTCATCGCGGTGGTCGGCGACGGCGGCCTGACCGGCGGCGTCGCCTGGGAGGCGCTCAACCAGATCGGCCACCTCCGCGAGCCGGTCATCATCGTGCTCAACTATAACGAGATGTCGATCTCCCCGAACGTGGGCGCGATGTCCAAGTACCTCTCCTACCTCGTCTCGGGACAGCACTATCTCCGGATCAAGGACCATGCCAAGTCCATCCTCAAGTCGATCCCGGCCGTCGGTCCGCCCATCATCAGGGTCGGGCGGGCGATGGAGGACACTCTGAAGAAGGTTTTTTTCCCGGGGCTGGTCTTCGAGGAGCTGGGCATCCGGTATGTGGGACCTGTCCAAGGCCACAGTCTTCCTTCGCTCATGGAGGTGTTCGAGGACGCCAGGACCTATGACGGTCCGGTCCTGATCCACTGCGTCACCCAGAAAGGCCGCGGCTACGCCCCGGCCCGGACGAACCCGGAGAGGTTTCACGGAACGGCGCCGTTTAACCGGGCAACCGGACAGCCGCTGAGCAACGCCACGGCACCGACGTATTCCCAGGTGTTCGGCCAGGCGATCCTCAAGCTGGCCCGCCGCGACGAGCGGATCATCGCGATCACGGCCGCCATGCCGGACGGGACGGGACTCGGCCGCTTCGCCGCGGAGCTGCCCGACCGGTTCTATGATGTCGGCATCGCCGAGCAGCACGCCGTGAATTTCGCGGCCGGGCTGGCCCTGCGGGGCATGAGGCCGGTCGTGGCCATCTACTCCACTTTCCTGCAGCGGGCCTACGACCAGCTCTACCAGGACGTTTCGCTCCAGGACCTTCCCGTCGTCTTCGCCCTGGACCGCGCCGGCATCGTCTCGGATGACGGGCCGACGCACCAAGGCGTCAACGACATCATCTACCTGCGGCATATGCCCCACCTGATCGTCATGGCGCCCAAGGACGAGAACGAGCTGCAGCGGATGTTGAAATCGGCGCTCAACTACAACCATCCGACGGCCATTCGCTTCCCCAAGGGCAAAGGCCGGGGAGTCGCCCTGGAGGACAACCCGAGCGTGATCCCACTGGGGAAAAGCGAGCGGCTGAAAGAAGGGAAGGGGCTGCTGCTGGCCTACGGAAGCATGGTCTATCCGGCCCTCGAGGCGGCGGCCGCGCTGGAAAAAGAGGGCTTGTCCCTGGCCGTCATCAACGCCCGGTTCGCCAAGCCCCTCGATGAGGAGGCGATCCTGGCTTACGCCCAGGACGGGAATGCGGTGATCACCGTCGAGGAGGGAGTGGTCAGCGGAGGGTTCGGGAGCGCGGTCCGGGAGCTTCTCGACCGGGAACGACGCTTTGGCCTTCGCTTCCTCGCTATCGGCCTTCCGGCCGAAGTCTATCCCTTGGGCAAGGCCGACCAGATCCGGAAGTTCTACGGTCTCGACCCCGCCGGGCTGGCCGCCCGGATCCGCGAGTTTCTGGGTTCATAAAGCCTGCTGTTTCCATATTGATAACATGCCAAAGAAGGAAAGAGCTGACCGCGCCGTCTTCAGCCGCGGGCTGGCGGAGAGCCGCGAGAAAGCCCAGGCGCTCATCATGGCCGGCCTCGTCAAGGCTGGAGGCCGCCAGGTGGAGAAGCCGGGCGAACTCCTCGAGCCCGGAGCTCTGCTTGTCATTGAGAAGGGGATTCCCTTTGTCGGCCGCGGCGGCCTGAAGCTGGCCGAGGCGCTGGACGCCTTCGCTATACCGGTCGCTGGGCGGGTCGCTGCCGACCTGGGGGCATCGACCGGGGGGTTCACGGACTGCCTTCTTCAAAGAGGGGCCCGGCGGGTCTACGCCGTGGACGTCTCCACCAGCCAGCTTGATTGGCGCCTGCGCGGCGACCCGCGGGTCGTGCTGATCCAAAAAAACGCGCGCTATCTCCAGGCTGGGGATTTCCCGGAACGCCCGGACGTTGTGACGATGGACCTGTCCTTTATCTCCGCCCTCAAAGTGCTCCCCGCCGTCCGGGAGTTCCTGGTAGATGGCGATGTCGTCTGCCTGCTCAAGCCCCAATTCGAGGTGGGCAAGGGAAAGGTGGGGAAACGGGGGGTCGTCCGCGACCCGGCCCAGCACGTCGGCGTCCTGGACAGGCTCCTGGAAGGCGCAAAGGAGCATGGTTTCAGGGTCCGCGGCCTTCATGGATGCCGGGTCCGCGGACAGAAGGGCAACCGCGAGTTCTTTGTTCACTGGAAGTTGACGGGACCGTCCCCGGCTCCGGAAGAAGCCCGAGAACTGGTGAGGGAGGTGGTCTATGGGGAAGAAGATTGAAACCGCCGGGATCGTCATCAAACCTCATGCCCCGCATATCGAGGAGATCCTCCGCGGCCTGATGCGGGGCCTCGAGGAGAGGAAGATCGCCTGGTCCCTCGAGGAGGTGGCCGCGCGCAAGCTGCTCCTCAAGGATGGGGTCCCGCGAGACGAGCTCCCCGGCCAGGTCGACTTGATGATCGTGCTGGGAGGGGACGGCACCCTTCTGAGCGTCGCTCATCTGGCGGCCCAGAACGGAGTCCCTGTATTGGGCGTCAACCTGGGGCGCCTCGGCTTCCTCACGGAAGTGCCGACCGAGGAGATCTACTTGACCCTGGACTCCTTCCTGGCCGGAGGGAAGCGACTCATCAGTTCCCGGCTGCTGCTCGAAGCGATGTGTCGCGGGAAGAGTTATTACTGCCTGAACGATGTCGTCATCAACAAGGGGGCTGTCGCCCGGATGATCCAGATCGGCATCTCCATAGACGGCTGGGAGATCGCCGCCCTGAAGGGCGACGGGCTGATCGTTTCGACGCCGACCGGGTCCACCGCCTATTCCCTTTCTGCGGGCGGGCCCATCGTCCAGCCCCATGTGCCGGCTCTCGTGCTATCGCCCATCTGCCCGCACACGCTGTCGTTTCGGCCCATGGTCGTCGCTTCGAGCTGCCAGATCCGGCTGCAGCTTCTCACGGCCGGGGAAGAAGTCTACCTCACGCTCGACGGCCAGAGGGGTATCACGCTGGGGAAGAACGACGTCATCGAGATCAAGAAGGCCGGTTTTGATCTCAAGCTGATCTCCTCGCCCAAACGCAATTACTTCGACCTGCTCAAAGAAAAGCTGGCCTGGGCCACCTTTCCGTAAAAAGGGGACGTTCCAGTGGTTTGACAAGGGGGCTTATGACCGCTATATTGACTCTCCCGATGAAGAACGATCTCCGTGTCGTCCTGGTCACGCCGGAAGCGGCGCCTTTCGCCAAGTCCGGTGAGCTGGCCGAATTCTGCGGCTCCCTCCCCCTCTATCTGAGCTCCCTGGGACTCAAGACCTCGCTCATCATGCCGAAGTACAGCACTCCGCAGATCGCCTCGCTCGAGGCCGTACCCGTTCTTCCCGAGATCCCCATCCCCCTGAACGGCGAACGAGCCAAGGCCTCGATCTTCCGCGCGGAACAGAGGGGCTACGATATCTACCTCATCGACAGCCCCAAGTATTTTCTCCGTGAGAACATCTACGGCCCTCCCACGGGACATTACCTGGACAATGACGAGCGCTTCGTCTTCTTCAGCCGGGCCGCCCTGGAATTCCTCCGCCGGTCCGATCTCTCGCCCGACGTCATTCACTGCCACAACTGGCCAACCGCCCTGATCCCTGTCTTCCTGCAGTCGCACTACCGGGAGGAACCGAAATTCAAGCCTGCCGCGGCCATCCTGACCCTTCATAATCCCGCCTATCAAGGTGAATTCCCGGCCGAGAGTCTGGCTCTGACCGAACTGGGGTGGGACTTTCTGAGCCCGCGCTCCCATTCTTCGAACGGCAAGATCAATTTCCTCCAGGCCGGCGCCGCCCACGCCGACTTCGTCAATACCGTCAGCCGGGCCTGCGAAAAGGAGCTTCTCTCCCGGAAGAATCATTCCGGGTTGAGCCGTGTCCTGAGGGGACGCCGGTCGACGTTCACGAGCGTGGGCAACGGCCTCGACCGCGAGACATGGAACCCGCAGACGGATCCCTATATCGCCACAAATTTCGGCCCGGACCGGCTCGAGGGCAAGAAGGACTGCAAGCGCGACCTTGCCGCCGTGATGGGGCTCCCCCCGGTGCCGGAGAAGCCCCTCGCCGCCTTCATCTCCTATCTTTCTCGGCAAAAAGGGGCGGACATCCTGGCCCAGTCCCTGGAGGCGATCGTCAGCGCCGGCGCGGCGGTCGTGGTCTGCGGTGAGGGGGAGGAAAGGTTCAGGAAGGAGTTCGAGACGGCCAGCCGACGTTTCCCCGGTCAGGTCGCCTTCCGGTTTGAGGCCAGCCCGGTCCTGACACACAAGGTCATGGCCGGTGCCGACATCCTGCTCCTCCCTTCGCTCACCGAACCCAGCGGGCTCAGCCTGTTCGCCGCCTTCCGGTACGGGACGGTCCCTGTCGTTCGGGCCACCGGGGGCTTGAGAGAGGCGGTCCGCGCTTATAACCGCCGGAAGGGGTCCGGCAACGGCTTCGTCTTTGAGGATTATGCCGCCCAGGCTCTGGTGCGGGCCGTCGGCCAAGCCGCCGAATGCTACACTAAGTCCCCCGCTCACTGGAAGAGGCTCGAGGAGCGGGGAATGGCTGAGCATTACTCCTGGGCAGAAACCGCCCGGGGCTACACGGATCTTTATCAGAAGGCCTTGAAAATCAAGAGAGGAGGGTCGAGTGGCCATGGATCTTCCTGACATCACCGACCAGAACTTTGACGAGGAGGTGCTGAAGTCAGCCCTCCCCGTATTGATCGATTTCTGGGCCGCCTGGTGCGTTCCCTGCCGGATGATCGCGCCCACGGTCGAGGAGATCGCCGAGACCCATAAAGAGAAGCTCAAGGTGGGCAAGATGAATGTGGACGAAAACATGAAGACGCCCGGCAAGTACGGCATCCGCGGCATTCCCACGCTCCTTCTCTTCAAGGGGGGTGAGCTCAAGGAGACGATGGTGGGCGTGCAGTCCAAAGACAAGATCATCGAGGTCATATCCAGGCATCTATGACCGCCGGGGAAACCCATGACGTTGTGATCATCGGGGCCGGGCCGGCCGGCTTGGCCGCCGCCCTCTACACCGGCCGGGGACGCCGTCAGCCCATCGTCCTGGAGAAGGCCATCCCGGGCGGCCAGATCCTGATGACCGACTGGGTCGAGAACTACCCCGGCTTCCCCGAAGGCATCGCCCCGTTCGACCTGACGGAGAGGTTCCGAAAACAGGCTGAGAAGTTCGGGGCGCGGGTCGAGACCGACGAGGTCCGGTCCATCCGGCGCGAAGAAGACGTTTGGATGGTCGCGGGCCAGAGCCGGGAATACCGGGGTCGGGCGGTCATCATCGCCAGCGGGGCGTCCCACCGGAAGCTTGGGGTCCCGAACGAGGAACGTCTGACAGGCCGGGGAGTGTCTTACTGCGCCACCTGCGACGGCCCGTTCTTCCGGGACGCGGTGGTGGCGGTTGTGGGCGGCGGCGACAATGCCCTGACCGAGGCCATCATGCTGACGAAGTTCTGCCGCAAGCTGTATGTCATCCACCGGCGCGACGAGTTCCGGGCCATCAAAATCCTGCAGGAACGCTTGCTCTCGAACCCCAAGGCCGAGGTTCTTTGGGACTCCGTCGTGGAATCGATCGAGGGCGAGAAAGGGCTCGAACGGGCGATCATCCGGAACATCAAAGAGAATCGGACCTCGGAGCTCCCGCTGGACGGGTTGTTCGTCTCCATCGGCCTGGACCCGCACACGGGTTTCGTCCGGGGGTTGGTCGAGATCAACTCCTGGGGGGAGATCAAGGTGGATTCGCGGATGGCCACTTCACAGCCCGGCATCTTCGCCGCCGGGGATGTGGCCGATGCCTGCCCGAAACAGGTGGCCGTAGCCGTCGGCGCCGGGGTCAACGCCGCGCTGTCGGTCAACGATTACTTGGAATCCCGGGGCTAGTGTCCCGTCTCAAAAATTCCTTGCCAGAGTCCTCTGCTTAGACGGGACACTTCCAGGGGGGAGTCAAGCCCCCCTCGGCGCTTCACTTTGCTCCGCTGACCCCTGAAGGGAACGACGCCGTCCCCCTCAAACTCCCCCGCGGTGGCGTGTCTTCCGCTGATTATGACATAGCCAAGTTATTTGCGAGACGCACCACTAGTCCTTCGGCCCGACCCGGCCGCCCAGGTGCTTTCCCAGGAACTCTTCCATGGCCCGGTAGAAGTCGAAGCGGTTTTCCTCGTTCCGGAAGCCGTGGCCTTCATTGTCCTTGACCAGGTAGACGACTTCGATCCCGCGCTTCTTCAGGGCGTCGACGATCTGGTCGGACTCCGCCTTGTTGACGCGCGGGTCGTTGGCCCCCTGGGCGACGAGCACGGGGACCTTGATATTGTCGGCGTGGAAGATCGGGGAGACCTTCTCGTAAAGCTCCTTGTCCTTTTCCGGGTCGCCCATCATCTCGTAGAACATCTGGCGCAGGGGCTCCCAGTAGGCCGGGATGGTTTTGATCAGCGTGAAGAGGTTGGACACCCCGACATAGTCCACACCGCAGGCATACAGGTCCGGGGTAAAGGCCAGCCCGGCCAGCGTCGCGTAGCCGCCGAACGAGCCGCCGTAGATCCCGACCCGCTTGGGATCGGCAATCCCCTGGTCGATCAACCAGCGGACGCCGTCCGTGATGTCATCCTGGATCTTGAGACCCCACTGCTTGAACCCGGCCTCCCAGAACGCCCGGCCGTAGCCGGTTGAGGTCCGGAAGTTGACCTGAAGGACGGCGTAGCCGCGGTTGGCCAGGAACTGGACCTCCGGGTTGTAACCCCAATAGTCCCTGGCCCAAGGCCCGCCGTGAGGGTTGACCACGACGGGGAGTTTCCTGGGCTTGAGACCTTTGGGGAGAGTGAGGTACCCGTGGATGGCCAGGCCGTCCCGGGCGGTGTAGGCAATGGGCTTCATCTCGGCCAGCTCGTCCTCCACGAGCCACGGCCCGACGTCGGCCAGTTTCCGGAAATCCGAGTTCGTCCGGTCATAGAAGTAATACGTCCCGAGAGTCCGGTCGCTTCCCGCGTAGACCAGGGCTCTCGTCTCATCCCGGCTCATGCTGGCCACAGCCACTTCGTATCCGGGCAGACGGGCCTCGATGTCCTGCTGGAGCTCCGCCCTGTCTTCGTCGAAGAAGTAGTAGTGACGCTTGTCGGTGGTGAAGGAGACGCCGGTGACGATCCGACGTTTGTCCGACCGGAGCAAGGTTTCGACATCCACGTCGGGGTTCTCATAGAGGAGAGTCGTCTGTTTCTTTCCCTTGATGTCGTACAGATAGATGGCTGTCTTGTCGCGGCCGATGTTCGAAGCCACATAGAGGTTCTGGTTGTCGAAAGTGAAGAACAGGGGCGACAGGGTCTCCTTGAAGCTGGTGGTCACCAGCACCTGGAAGTCATCCTTTTCGCTGTCCCGGTAGAGGAGGCTCCGGTTGACGCCGTCGGAGGTCGTGGCCACGCGGAGCCGGCCCTCATGGTCGGTCTGCCAGTCCATGATATTCCCCGGGTTCTGGGCGATCATCTCCATCTCGCCGGTCAGGACGTTGATCCGGTAGGCGTCGAAGAAACGCGGGTCGCGCCGGTTCATCGCGGCTAGGACGTGCTCGTCGTCGTCCTTGAGGTCGTCGATCAGCTGGACGCGGACCTTTTCGAAGGGCGTCAGGTCCTTTTCTGCGGTGCCGTCGATGTTGACGGCGTAAAGCCGGAAGTTCTCGTCCCCGCCCTTGTCCTGGACGTAGGCGATCCGGCCGTTGCTCGCCCAGAAGTAGCCGGCGATATCCCTCTCCGTGGCGCCCGTTATCCGCTGCTCACCGTCCTGTCCGATCTTCTGGATGTGGATGTTCAGACGGTTCTGCCAGGGCTTGAGGAAGGCCAGGTGCTGGCCGTCGGGAGACAGCCGGAAGGAGACCGTTTTGGGGTTGCGGAAGAAGTCCTTCATCGGGATCGTCCGCGGCATCTTCTCTTTGGCCGCGCAGGCCGCTAGGAGCAGGACCATGCCGGCCCCGGCCGCCGCCAGTCGAGTTGAGTATCTCATCGCCGGCCTCCCTGCTTTTCGAGCTCCTCCACCCGGGCTTTGAGTCGTTTTACGTCCTTGACCAGGTCGTAAAGCTGCGGAAGAAGGACGGAGGCCTTCCTCCAATCGCGGACGTCGAGTTGCGGGGTGCCGGCCACGACGGCTCCGGCCGGAACGTCGTGGGCGATCCCGGTCTGGGCGATGGCCACGACGTCGTCCCCGACGCTCAAGTGGTCGGCGACTCCGACCTGGCCGGCCAGGACGGCGTTCTTGCCGATCCTGGAGCTCCCCGCGATCCCCACCTGGCCCGCCAGGATGGCGTTCTCGCCGATCTCGACGTTATGGGCGACCTGGACAAGGTTGTCGATCTTGGCCCCGCGCCGGATGACCGTCTCGCCCAGAGCCGCCCGGTCGACGGCGCTGTTGGCGCCGATCTCCACGTCATCCTCGATGACGACCGTCCCGGTCTGGGGGATCTTCTTATGGGTTCCGTCCTCGAGCTTGAGATAGCCGAAGCCGTCCGCTCCGATGACCGTGCCGCTGTGCAGGATGACCCGGGAGCCGAGGCGGACGTCCTCGCGGATCGTGACCTGGGAATGGATGACGCAGTCCCGCCCGATCTTCACCCGCGGATAAACCGACACCAGGGCGAAGAGGACCGTCCCGTCCCCGATCTCGACCCCGTCCCCGATCACGGTCAGGGCCCCGACGGCCACGCCGCGGCCGAGCTTGGCGGCGGGCGAAACCACGGCGGTGGAATGTATCCCCGGCGTCGGCCGGTAGGGCTGGAAGAAGAGCTCGACCGCGCGGATGAAGGTCAGGTGCGGCGTTTCGGAGAGGATGACCGGCATTCCGCGGAAGGTTTCGCCGGGCGGGACGATGGCCGCCGCGGCGGGCGAACTTTCCAGAAACTTGCGGAGCTTCGGCGCGGCCAGGAAGACGAGGTCTCCGGAGCGGGCGTTGTCCAGTCCGGCGACCCCCGTTATGAAACGGCTTCCATCCCCTTCAAATCGGCAGCCGAGGCGCCGGGCCAGATCCTCGACGGTCAGGCCCGCCGGCCTCGGCGCGGCGGATTCAGGCGTTCTTGGCATGTCGTCTCTCGTTTAGAACGGCCGCCAGCTCGGCTCCCCAGAGCAGGATGACCAGCGAGAAGGTGATCCAGAGAAGGAAAAAGATGATCGAGGTCAGCGTTCCCTGGACGATCTTGGAAAGCACGATGCCGATGGCCGAGAAGTTGGCGACATAGAAAGCGAAGACCCTCTTAAAGGCTTCCCAAAGGACCGCGCTGATCAGGGCGGCCGCCGCCGCGCTCCGGGTGAACACCTTGACCTCCGGGATGAACTTGTAAAAAGTGAAGAAGACCAGGAAGGTCAGGGCCAGCGGGACCAGGTATTGGATGAGGGCGTTATCGACCAGGGCAACGGCCCGCGGGTTGACGTGAGCGGAGACGTACGCGCTCGCTTGGAGGGCCCGGTGCAGGGCGGCCCAAAAGGCGGTGATGGCCAGGGAAATGAGCAGGATGATGCCCATGGCGAACATGATGCTGTACTCGATCAGGCGGTTGTAGACGAAGGACCGCTCGTACTTGGCCCGGAAGATCATGTTAACGGTGAAGATGAGGTTCGAGAACAGGAAGCTGGCCGAGATGAAAGACCCGATGAGGCCGAACCAGCCGAGGTTGTTGATGTTCTGGGAGACATCCTGGAGCCTGACGAAGAAGCTCGGGTCGAGCTTGGCGAAGAACTCGTCCGTGAACAGGTTCAGGCTCCGGAGGGCGAACTCCGAGGTGCCGATGAGCTTGGTCGTGACATAAATGAAAAGGGAGACGACGGGGACGGCGCAGAGGAAGGCGAAATAGGAGATGATAATGGCCGAGTTCCAGCACTTGTCGTCATTGAACCGCTTGAACGTATCGCGGAGGATCGTGAAAATGGCCAGGCTCATCGGCCGGTCCTGCTGAGGCTGGGTCTACCTCAGGCGTACTTTCCCCACTGGATCATCAGGATGATGATGGTGACAAGGAGCGCGTAGATGACCAGCGTCTCGATGAGCACCAGACCGAAGATCATGAGGAAGCGGATGTGAGGGGCGGAACCGGGGTTGCGGGAGATCCCCTCGCAGGCGCTGGAGATGGCCTTGGCCTGGCAGAAGGCCCCGGCGGCCGCGGCCAGCGTGATGACGGCGCCGCCGACGATGATGGAGAGTCTATAGAGGGGGGCCTTGTCCACCGCCCCGCCCACTTCCTGGGCGAGGAGGGGGGATCCGGCCAGGAGAACGAAGAACAGCAGAAGGCCGAGGGCTCGCAGTTTCTTCATGGTCTTAACTCCTTTCTATTTAATGCTCTTCCTCTTGGGCGACCGCGCCCGCGATGTAAATGCAGGCGAGGAGCACGAAAACGAACGACTGGATGACGGCCGTGAAGATGGCCACGGCCATGAAGGGCAGAGGAAGAATGAAGGGAACGATGGAAGCGATAATGACGATGAGCAACTCCTCGGCGAAGATGTTGCCGAAGAGCCGGAGCGAAAGAGAAACCGGACGGGAAAAATGGCTGATGATCTCGATCGGCAGGAGGAGCGGAGCCAGGGCCGGGATGGGTCCGGCGAAGTGCTTGAGATAGTTCAGGGGGCCCTGCGCCTTCATCCCCTGCCAGTGATAATAGACGAATACCGACAGCGCACAGCCGGCGGTGACGTTCAGCTTGCTCGTCGGGGACATGAACCCGGGGACCAGCCCCAGCATGTTGGAGCAGAAGATAAAGAGCCCGATCGTCCCGATCATGGGCAGGTACTTCTTGCCGCTCTCGCCGATGATGTCCGTGAGGACGCCCTCGAAGGTCTGGAGGATCGACTCCAGGATGCTCTGCCGGCTGGAAGGGACGAGCGAGAGCTTCCGGGAGGCCAGGCCGAGCAGGATGGTGAGGAGGACAGCCACGATGATGACCATGACGATGTAATCGGGGACCGGATTGCGCGGGTCCTTGGGCGTAATGCCGAGCAGCCCGAGAAAGGCCAGGATGGGCTTGCCCAAGAGCTTGTTGAAGAGGTCGGCGACGTAAACGCTGTGCTCTAGCCCTTCCATTTTTTCATCTGCGAAACGGCGCTACCGGCCTCGGCCAAAACAGCCAGGACAAGACTCGAGAACCCGGCCACGAAAGCCAGGATCATCCTCGGGAAGAAGACGATTATAATGGAAAAAACAGCCAATAGCAAGATAAGCCGGAGGAGGTAAAGGGCGAGGCCGGAGCGGACTGCCCGGCGCCTGTCCGGGGAGAGGAACCGGCCGATCGACCTCTTCAGCCAGAGGAAGCTCAGGGCCGAAAACAGGCCGCCGGCGAGGACGAAAAGGCTCGTCAGAGGCGAGAAGATGAAAAGGGAGCCCGCCGCCAGGATGAGAGCGATGAGCGCGATTTCCAGCGGGATGCGGCGGAGGACCCGCTCTTCGGTCAGATTTTCGGGTGCGGGGATCGGATGCTCACTCATAATCCCCATCCTCTCTGTCTTTTTCTATGCCCAGTTTCTTGAGGCCCCGGAAAAGGCTGAGGAGGCCGGAGGCGACCCCGAAGAGCGTGAACACGATGAGCATCCAAGGCTCCGTCCCCAGGAGTTTGTCGAGGAAATACCCTATGAACAGCCCGACGGCGATGGATGAGGGCAGCATCAGGCCAAGCGAGCTCAGCGCGGCCAGCTTGCGGTAGTTGGGACGTCGGGACGGGCTCATAGCCTGAACTGCCCGGTGTCGATCCATTCCTTCTTCAGGACCGACCAAAAATCCTCGCCCAGCCCTCTCCTCAGGTACTCGTAGGGGAGCCATCCGTAGCCCGCTTCTCCCCAGTCTCGACCCCAGGAATTCCGGATGAGCAGGGCCCCGCGCGTCAGCTCTCCCCCGTACCTGTTCTTGATCGTCATGTTGTCATCATAGCCGGCGGCCACAACGGCATGGCCGCCCTCGATCTTGTCCAGCGACGAGGGGAAGGGGATCCGGCCCGTATCCGAGGCCTGCTCGATGGAGGTGTAGACTGTGAACCCGAACATGGCCGGGTGGCCAGCCGCGAGATATGTCTTGACCCTCTCGAGCACGACGTCGGCCGGGGCGGAGGGCGGGTCGTGGCGGTAATACTTCAG
>Ga0153915_10001667_pt1 | contig 20437 bp, 13 predicted proteins | sample Opewatmetagenome_2_FD_107003 | JGI IMG/M metagenome (GOLD analysis project Ga0153915, IMG submission 107003) | Freshwater wetland microbial communities from Ohio, USA - Open water 3 Core 3 Depth 3 metaG | ecosystem: Environmental > Aquatic > Freshwater > Wetlands | place: USA: Ohio, Lake Erie...
ATAAGAAGGCCAAAAACAGAAATGCCGATGGGAGATAGGCCATGTTGTTCCTTCGCTCCCGGGACCTCAGAACGCAATTCATCTCAGATTCCTCCTCTTAAATCGGTCTCCAATCTCACCGCCATTAACAATTCTAAATCTCGGTTCGGAAGACGTCAATAACGGCCGGAAGACCAAGCGACTGTCCGGGATCGAAGCTTTACCAACCGGAACGTCCTTGACAAACCCATTGCTCGGAATTACTATAAAAACATAATAAACATAATTAGCATAATGTGATAAAGGAGATGACCGTCATGGTTAAGATTGAAACAAAAAAAGAAAAGAAGGAGATCAAGGGGATAATCGTTAAAGGATATCTCCGGCCTGACGGCACATATTATACCTCCATACCCAAACAAATCCGGGAGGCGCTGAACCTCAAGGGCGGAGAATTATTCCTGATAAAAGTGAAGCCTGAAAAAAGAAAGATAAGCGCCAGGATCATCGACATCCCGGATGACGAGAATGAATAACGTTAACGGTCAAACACATGGCCTTTCTGATCTGGAAGCCAAGAGGAGACTCGAAAAATTCGGGCTGAACCGATTGGCAAAACCCTATCAGGTCAAGTTTTTTACCATTCTGAAGGAGGAAATAACCGAACCGATGATCCTGCTGTTGCTGGGCGTCGGCGTTGTGTACAGCCTGTGGGGAAAACTGGAAGACGCCTTAACGATTTTTTCCATTATAGCTATTCTGACGTTCGTTGAAGTCTGGAATGAATTCAGGGCTAAAAAGGCCATATCCTCCCTCTCAAAGCTGGCGGCTCCCAAGACCAAAGTCATCAGGGAAGGCGCCCTCACCGATGTCGAGACGCAGCAGGTCGTTCCCGGAGATATCCTGATGCTTAATTCCGGATCTCGCATCGCCGCCGACGCCAAGCTTCTAACCGCTTACAGCCTCCAGGTTGATGAATCATCGCTCAGCGGCGAATCGCTGCCCGTGGCCAAAAACCCCGGCGATGAAATTTATGCCGGGACGCTCGTCGTGGCCGGAGAAGGAAAGGCGGAAGTCACGGCGACCGGCCTGTTATCGAGGTTCGGCAAAATCTCCTCGCTCGCCCAGACGGTCAAACAACCCAAAACCCCGCTCCAGATCGCCATGAAAGAGCTGGCCATGAAGCTGGTCTGGGTGGCTTTGTTCTTCAGCGTCGCCATTCCCCTGCTCGGCGTTATCAGAGGCCAAAATCTTAAGGACATGGTCCTCACCGGATTGGCCCTGGCCTTTGCCACGATCCCCGAGGAAGGTCCCATCATTATCACCATGATATTGGGATTGGGCGCGTACAAGCTGTCAAAAGATAACTTCCTGATCAAAAAGATCAAGGCCGCGGAGGTGTTGGGCAACGCCACTGTAATCTTGACGGATAAAACAGGGACCCTGACGGAAAACAAAATGTCTGTTGTCTCGATCTACCCCCCGGCCAAAGAAAAGGACGTCCTGGCCTCTGCTTCATCAGTCCTGACCGAAATGTCGCTGTTCGCGACCGACAAGGCCATCGTGGATAAAGCACGGAAGCTGGGCGTTTTAGCGCCTCAAGGAGAGATCGTCAAGGAGAGAGGGTTCGGCGACGGACGAAAGACCAAGACGGTTCTCAGGCGAGCGGATGGGAAACTGAAGCTTTTCATGATTGGCGGACCGGAAGAAATTTTTAAGTGTGCCGAGGGTGATATTTCTGCCTACCAGACTGCTTTGACGAACGAAACCAGCAAGGGCAGACGGGTCATTGCCGTGGCCGTCAAAATCGTCCCGTTCGCCGATCAAAACGAGGATCCTGCCGTCTTAGAGAAAGACGTAACCCTGGTTGGCCTGATGGCCATCGAAGACCCTCCCAGAAAAGGGATCAAGGAAACCTTGGAGCTCGCCCGGAAGGCCGGGATCAGAACAATCATGGTGACTGGCGATCATCCGCTGACCGCGTTGTCCATCGCCCGGAAGGCCGGCATCAGTGCAGAAAAAGTTTTGACCGGCCATGAATTAGACGCCCTTTCCGACAAAGACTTGACAAAAGCAGTCAAAGAGATCTCGGTTTTTGCCAGAAGCACCCCCGAGCACAAGTACCGGCTCTTGCTGGCATTGCAGGCCAATGGGGAGATTGTGGCCGTCACTGGAGACGGCGTCAACGACACCTTGGCACTCAAGGGCGCCCATATCGGTATTGCCATGGGCATCAAGGGCACCGATGCGGCCAAGGAAGCCGCGGATGTCGTCTTGGCGGACGATAACTACAACACCATCGCCCGGGCTGTATTTGAAGGCAGAAAATTCTTCGATAATTTGCGGAAAGGTTTTGGATACTATCTGTCCGCTAAAACGGCCTTGATTCTGACGTTCCTATTGCCGGTCGTCATAGGCATCCCTTTCCCTTTTGCGCCCGTTCAAATCATCCTCCTTGAGCTGTTTATGGATCTAGCCGCGTCATCGGGCTTTGTCGCTGAGCCGGCCGAAAAAACGATCTATCAAAGATCGCCTCGCTCTCCGAAAGAAAAGTTTCTGGATGCTAAAATGCTAAAGAATATCGCCCTTTCGGGAGCCAGCCTGTTCTTGGCGGTCATGATTCCGTACGGATACGCATTAAGGCAAGGTTGGCCGCTGGCTCAGGTCCAGACGATCGCTTTCTCCGCCTGGATCATCGGTCATATCCTCATGGCTTTCGTATCCCGATCCGAAAAGGAACCATTGTCCAGCCTGGGGATATTTTCCAATAAGGCGATCAATCTTTGGGCTTTCTGCGCCTTTGCCTTTTTGCTGCTTGTGACACAGATACCCGGTCTGGGCACTCCGTTGAAACTCCAACTGGTTTCCCTGGCCCGGTTGGGACTGATCTTTCTGGTCTCCTTTCTGGCCATGTTCTGGAGGGAAATCGTAAAGTTGTTGTCATATAAACAAACGCAATAGAAAAAATATCCCCGTCTCTCGGCACGTTGGGTAGGGAGTTTTCCGCCTCTGCAGTTCACCGGCAGCTTCGCTGGAAGCAGAGGCGTCTTTGGGCGGGCTAAAACCTTCCTTTTAATCCCGAACGTTCCTGCCGTTCAGCCGGGCTCTATAGCCGTCCAACATATACAGGGAGGCCGCGGCGACGGCGTTCGTGTTATACCAGTTGTGACCGCAGGGCTCGCCTTTGGGGATCCCGTTTTCCAGCCAGCGCAGGGTGAGACGGAAGGCCTTGACCGGAATTTGAACCCAGACCGCGGCGAGTTCCAGCCGAGGCGCTACCGAAACGACCTTCCAGGTTTTCCCGCCCTGTTCGACGAGAGCCTGATAGGTCCGCGTTCCCGGGAACGGGAGAAGCTGGAAAACCGGCGGATCTATGAACTGAATGCTGTAGGCATTCCAGCTTACAATCCGGCTCGGCCGTTCCTGCGGAACAGCAGTCGCAGGGATTGGGCCGATAGCCAGCGTTAGGATAAGACTCCCTATGATCGGGGACATGGTAATCTCCTTACGCATCGTGATCCCGTCTCCGGGTTAACTCATGCCTCAGGCCGTCCGGGATCCTTTTAATTCCTCTTTCCCGTCAGTCATCGAGGGGAATGATAAATCAAACCTCAAAGAGATGTCGAGGACTGTAGATTCCTGTCACAGCAGAGGCCATAGATCAAGCAACGAGCCAAGGTCATGGATGCGGCCGCTCGCCCTAAACAAGAACATCTTGAAAAAATGCAGCCCAAGCATTAAAATAACACACCTTTTCTAAATTCTCTGGTCTGTCCTGAAAAAGCCAAGAAAGAAGAAAATGAAGAAACGCATCCTTGTTTTCCTGATGTCATCATTCGTCCTTTCATCTTTTCTTACCGCGGCCGAGCTGAGGGCCGTCCGGGTCAAAGAAGCTCCTAAGGTCGACGGCAGCCTCTCCGATCCCGTTTGGCAGTCGGCCGTCCCCATCTCAAATTTCCGTATGGTCGAGCCGCAGCCCAACCAGGAGCCGACCGAAAAGACCGAGCTGAGGATCTTGTATGATGAGGCCAACCTTTATATCGGCATCCTCTGCTACGATAGCGAGCCGAAGCGGATTGCCGCGAACACGATGGCTCATGACATCGGGGGCGCCCCTCAAGGTTGGGGATACGGGCACGCTCCGCAGGCTTCCAGCGACGATCTCATCCGCGTCCTCCTCGATCCCTTTCAGGATAAAAGAACAGCTTACGTTTTCTTCGTCAATCCCCTGAGCGCGCGCGGCGAAGGATTGGCCTACGCCGGAAGCTCCAGCCTCAACTGGGATGGCATCTGGGAAGCCAAGAGCCGCATTCTTGAAAACGGCTGGAGCGCCGAACTCCGCATTCCGTTCAAAACGATTTCCTTCAAGCCCGGGCTTTCTGTTTGGGGTATCAACGTCGAGCGCACGATCGCCCGCAAGCAAGAGACTATCCGTCTGTCCGGGACAAACAGGGATAGCAACTTCAACAACCCGATGGAAGCGGCGAGCCTGGAAGGGATAGAGGGCGTCGAGCAAGGAAGAGGAATCACCTTCCGGCCCTACGGCCTCGTCAGCGCCCAGAAAACCAGCGCTGATGCTGGGGACTATGATTGGAACCTTGACGGCGGTTTCGACATCTACAAGAGCTTTACGCCTAACCTGGTAGGCGTCGTCAGTTACAACATGGACTTCGCCGAAACCGAGGTCGACGAACGCCGCATCAACTTGACCCGGTTTCCGCTGTTTTTCCCGGAAAAGAGGATGTTCTTTTTAGAGGGCTCGGAGACCTTCAGCTTCAGCTCGAGCGTCAGCTTCATGCCCTTTTTCAGCCGGAGAATCGGGCTCTACGAAGGCAAGCAGGTGCCGGTCGTTTTCGGCACCAAGCTTTACGGCAAGATCGGCAGCACGAACCTGTCCGTCCTGGACGTCCAGACCGGCAAATTCGAGGGTCTCCCGAGCAACAATCTTCTTGCCGCTCGGATGACCCAAAACATTTTCGCCCAAAGCAAGGTCGGCTGGATCTTCACCAACGGCAGCCCGACGGGAGAAAAGAACTCTCTGGCCGGCGCGGATTTTAATTACTCGTCGTCCAAGTTCTTGGGCAACAAAAACATCATGCTCGCTGCTTGGGCGGCCTACAACTGGAACACAAAAAAAGAAGGGCATCATCACGGCTTCGGCTTCCGGGCTGATTATCCCAACGACCTCTGGAACATCCAGACGACCTACGCCTATTATGGGGAGGCTTTGGATCCCGGCTTGGGCTATATGATGAGGACAAGCATGCAGACGGCCTTTGCCCGGGTCGGCTTCCAGCCGCGGCCGGAAAAGGGCTTCCTCGGCAAGTTCATTCGGCAATTTTTCTTCAGCGTGAGCGCCGATTACTACTGGGACCTCGCCTGGAATCTTGAAACGCGCCGGCTCGACGCTTCGCCTCTGAGCTTTCGGACCGAGAGTGGAGAAAACATTGGGATAAGCATCGAGGCCAACCGCGATGTCCTGCCGTATGACTTCGAAGTCGCCAAGGGAGTGGTCCTTCCCGCCGGTCCCTATGATTTCACGAGCTATCGTTTCGATTTTGGAACCTCGAATCACAGGCCGGCGATTTTTGAAATGGGCTATAATTTCGGAGAATTTTATTCAGGCCATTACGATGACGTAAGCGTCGGAGTGACCCTGAAATACAAAGGCTACGCCACCCTGGCCCTGGACGCCAACCTCGTCCGGGGTCGGCTTCCCCAAGGGCATTTCAGCGAGAATGTCTACCAGGTCAAAGCCGATATTTTCATTTCGCCCGACCTCGGCCTCATGAATTACATCCAGTACGACGACATCTCCAGGCTGCTGGGCTGGAGCGCCCGACTCCGCTGGCAGATCTCCCCCGGCAACGATATCTACATCGTTTACAATAAAAACTGGGAGAGGCGATGGGATCCAACCAGCCGGTTCTTCCCCAAGGAAGAGCGCGGTGTTCTGAAGATCTCGCTCTCCCTCAGGCCCTAAAACGGGGTCAAACCTACTCGCTACACATCTTCCCCTTAAGAATTGTGCGTAACGAGTAGGTTTGACCCTGGATTACTGGATTATTCGAAGAAATGGCATCACCGCGGGGTTTTTTAGAGTTATAATAAAATGAATGGAGGAAATTATGAATTCGATCTCGAAAAAAATAGTCTTAGTCGCGCTTGCCCTGAGTCTTGCCGCTTGCCAGACGTTCCGCACGTTTTCGACGGAGAGCCGGCCGCTCGAGCACCAGGTCATTATCGACGGCAAAACGGACGACTGGGCCGGCGATTTGTTCGTCGCCGAGGGGGAACGGATTGAGCTTGGCTTCTTGAATGACCGGGAAAACCTCTATGTCTGTCTCCTCACAACCGACAATTTCCGCCGGGCCCAGATCTTGACGCAGGGATTGACGGTCTGGTTCGATCCGAAGGGAAAAACGGAAAAAGTTTTCGGGATCAGATTTCCCGTCGGCCTTCCGCCCGGCGAGCGGAAAGTGCCTTTAGGAGAAAATCCGGAGGGGCCGGACCTGGAAAACCTGCCAAAGGCGCCGCCCATGACGGAAATGGAGATCATCCGGTCGGAAAAGGAACCGATCCAAAAACTGAAGGTCGAAGAGGCTAAGGGGATCGAGGTCAAGGTCGTGCCGTCCTCAGGGCTGATCGTCTATGAACTCAAAATACCGCTAGTCAAGACGGACCAGCATCCCATCGCCGTCGAGGCCGTGCCGGGAAAGACGGTCGGCATCGGGTTCGAAACCTCTAAATTCGAAGCGAGCCAGATGCCTCGAAGGCGCGGCATGGGGACTCCTGACGGTGGTCGGCCACCCATGGGCGGCGGAGTCGGCCAGGAAGGAATGGGCGGATTCGGCAGAGGATTTCAGATGCCCGAAGGCCTTAAAATCTGGGCGATCGTTAGCCTGGCTCAAGCTCAGGACGGCCGATCGCCGGCGCTCCTATTTTTATATCACTGAAGCGCTTTCCTCGGAATCCGGGCATCGCTCATGGCCGCATGATAGGCGAATGAGGCCATGATCACGGCATTCTTCATAAGGTCCTCGGCGGGGAGCGTATCGTAGAAATCGAGGTTTGTGTGGCCGGCCGTGCCGCCCACCCGGTCCTGGATGAACTGGAAGCCGGGCAGACCGACCGCATTAAACGAGACGTGGTCCGTGCTGCCCACGCCCTGGATGCTGATGGCCGTCATGCCGAGGTCGTGGAAGGGCCTCATCCATTCCTCAAAGATGCGGCGGACGTACTCGTTTTCCTGCAGGTAGATGCCTCGGAATTGGCCTGCGCCATAGTCCTGGTTGAAATAGACGGAGAACTTTTCGTATTCGGGCGTGACCTGTTTCTTGGGATCGCCGAAATGCTTGAGGACATATTCGCGCGAACCGTAAATCCCCTGTTCCTCCCCGCCCCAGAGGGCGATTCGGATCGTCCGCCGCGGACGCACTCCGATGGCTTTCAAAATGCGCGCCGCTTCCAGCGCGACCGCGCATCCGGCCGCATCGTCGCTGGCATTAGGGCTGGCGTGCCAGCTATCGAAATGAGCCCCGATCATCACGACCTCGTCCTTGAGGTCGGTTCCCGGGATCTCTCCGATCACGTTACAGGCCTTCTCGACGATTTCCCCGATGCGGTTGCGGACGTCCGCTTCGATCTTGACTGGGATGCCCCTCCGGACAATCCTGTACATGCGGTTGTAATGCTCGGGTGTCACGGCCAGGACCGGGAGATGGGCTAAGCTTTTTTCGCGAGACCATTTGTCATCCTTGGTCCCGGGCCGGGCAAAGCCTCTGACCGCGCCGGGGAAGCCGCTTTCACACTGCAACACGACGGCCACTCCCTCGGACTTGAAAAATTCCATTTTTTCCTCGGGCCGGACGAGATTCGGATTCGGCGCTGCCGGCGGCTTGATGCGCGGAGCCGGGGGAACGACGGCCTGTTCCAACTTTTTCAACTCCTCCTCCGTACGGCGGACGACGCCTTGGGACAAGGCGGCCGGGTCGATGGTGGAAGGAGGCGTGGCCAGAACGGCGTTGCCTTTCAGCTTGCCCCGGTACTTTTCCAAATCGGCCTTGGTCTGGATGTCGACAATGACGGCCCGGCAGGTGATTTTTCCCGGAGTGCCAGCCGTATGGGTTAGAGGGAAGCCGACGAGCGGCTGGTAATCGGGCTCAAGCATATGCAGCGAGAAGTACTCATTGTCCCAGGAGACGCCGTAATCCATGAACGGCTCGATGACGCTGTTTTCCAGGCCGATCTTCTCCATCAGGCCTTTGGCCCAGGCTTGGGCCCTTTTCATGTCCGCCGAGAGCGTCAGCCGGGCGCCTAAGACATCGGTCATATAGCCGACAATCTCCATAACCTGGGAACGCTGGAAGCCCTGCTCCCGGATCTTGGCGACTGTTTCCCAATCCACATTCGGCTGCTGGCTCATGGATTGCGCCGTGAAGGGCAAAAGCACGATCAGCGCAAAAGCCGCTTTGCGAAACATGCTCATCGGAAGCCTCCTCGTCAAGTTCTCTTCCCAATATCCCGATCGTTTGAACTATCCAGGGAAGAGTCAACAGTCTTTTCGTCGGACAAGAAAATACACTCGGGATGAACCAAAGTCAACTTGGAGGGTTCGATAATCTGAGAGCGCAGAAAAAAGGAAGGTCTAAAACTCGATGGCGAATCCGGCCCCAGCCGCGATGCCGCCGATATTGATTTCGAAATCCGCGGGCTTCATCTTACAGTAAGAATAGCCGAGATTGAGGTCGAGGAGCAAGCCGGGCACGATCCTGAAGAAGACTCCGGCTTTTCCGACATACCCGACACTGTTTTTCTTCACATCGCCGATCGGATTGGATTCTTTGTACCGATAGTAGTTCACGCCGGCGCCGACGTAGCCGGAGATCCTCCCGGAAGTAATCCTGTACCTAAGCCCGCCTCCCACGGGTTGAATGGTCAGCGATGTCTTTTCGCGGGTGAAGGTCAACAAGCCTTTCCTTGAATAATAGCCTCCCCCCGCCCACAATTCCAAGTTCCGGAAGAGGCGAATCCCGATCTCCCCTTCGGCCATCCAACCGGCCCCGTAGATATCCCGAAAAGCCCTCTCGGACGGGGAAAAATATTGCCCTCTGGCCTCAAGCACGATAAAAGAAAAAGCGCTGGTCGAGGCCATCAGAACTATTAATCCGATTAAGATCATCTTTTTCATGGTTCGCTCCTGCTCCGAACGCCTATTTGACCACGACGAGCGCCGGGTCCCCTTCTCTCATCGTGCTGTTGACAGCGACGATCTCATACCTATATTCCCTGTTCTTATTCACTTTCCGGAACCGGCACTCGAATTCATCGGCCCCAAGCGTTGCCATGAGCGTTTTTTGTTCGTCTTCAAAGAGATAAACCCGGTAATTCACGATATCTTCATTATCGGGGTTGGCGCTCCAGGTCAGGATATTTATGTATTCCGCTTGAGACAGGGATCGGTTCAAAACTCTCTCTCCCTGGGCGTTCGAGGGGGGATAGATGATCCTGAGGAAATTAGCCGTGACAGATTTGTCCGAGTTCATAGTGACGCTGATAGGATTGGCCGAGCTCAAGGCATCGCCGTCCCAGGTGGTGAACAAATAATGGGTATCCGGCCTGGCCATGACAGCGACGACGGATCCTTCTTTGTACTGATATTTTCCCGGGACCGGGATTGTCGTCCCGCCCGCGGCCGCCCGAATGGTCAGCCAATAATAGACCTCCGGTGCTTGCTCGGAGCGGTAATTGGATACGATGGGCCCCGTTTGCCTTATTGTCCGGGCGTTGTCGCCGTCGGCGGCATGTCCGGCCGGAACGCCCTGATATATAATATCCGGACTTGAAAAATAGGGCACCTGGGCCACCGAATACCCATCCCAGCTTTCTTGATAGGACATCACGGAGCAATACCGGGAACTGTTATTCCCGATCCAGCGCCAGCCCGCCGAATAGGAAAAAATCCCCGGCCCGGGCTGGGTGACCTGGTCCTTCCTATGATGAAGGCCGAAATTATGGCCGAGCTCATGGATCATCGTGTAGGTCCAGGAAGCCTGCTTGACGCGCACCAGGGAAAAGGCATAGCCCGGTTGGCCGCCCGTCAACGTCAACAGCCAGGCGATGCCGCCGGTATCCTCGACATTCTCAAAAATGTCCACCATATCGGCCCCGTAAATGTTGCGCCACTGGTGGATCTCGTCCATAAAGCCGTCGCTGGTGCTGGTCAGGCGGCTCAAGTCGGTGGAGGAAGAGCCCGACTCCGTGTAGCTGACCAACGCCGAATGGACCAAACGGAGAGAGATGCCCGCGCTGCTGTTGTCCAGGACGAGCTGACCCTTTTCGACGGCCTGAGCGATCACCAGGTTGATGCCGCCCTGCCCCGAAGCCCAGCTCATGGCGCTTGGCGTATAGACGATCATGAGATCGACGTTGGGTTGGCCGGCGACGGCTAAGGAATCCAACAAAGGCGGGACTGGATTGAGAGCTTCGATAGAGGAAGGAATCGGCGGGGCCGAATCTTCTAGGAAGTCTTTCGCTGCCGAGTCCAGCTCCTGGACGACGTGAATACCCCGGCTTGCGATATAATTGATCGCGTACTCAAGATTCCGTCCAGGGACAATCAAGCTGCCGAGCGCACGCCCTCCCGCCGTGGACATTAGAAAATAGCCAACGCTCGCTCCCTCCGTGCGCCCCCTAAAAGACACGACGCCGTTGATGTCTCGCCGGACGCTTTCGATCGTTGCGACATAGATCTCATGACTAAAAGGCGAGATCAGGACAATGTCCCCTGGGTTGATTCCGGCCGGTTGCAGGATCTTAGGGTTGATTTGAACGGTCCGGTAGCGAAATGCCTGGGGCGCGACGGCATTGAAGCCGCGGCATTCGACGCTTCCTGCCGTAAATAAAGGGACAACTTGAAGGCGTTTCGGACGGGAATTCGAGTTTTGGGCTTGGCCGAAAAAGAAGATCGACAAAATAAGAGAAACGGCCAGTGAAATCTTGAGCCCAGTCCTCTGTCTATGGTCTTGATAAGGGTAACGACTCATTTGTTCCACCTCATTTTAGCGGACAATCGTTCTTGAAAGGATCGGCGAGGCGGATCTTATGATCGAGCACGGTTTTATAGTCCTCTCTGCATCGTTCTCTCTCATCATCAAGTCATCCGGAAGGACTGTCAATTGTCTGGAAAGAGGATATTCGGGGTGATATTTAGGGGCCAAAAATCACCCCCTCCAGGGGGCTCGAGCGATTCCGACACCGATAGAAAATCACATAAATGAAGACGTTTACGGCTATTGACAGGGATTTGTCCCCAGGACTATATTGCCCTTAGGAAGTCAGCCCATGACCGCCGAATCGAGAAAAGAAAAAAATCCAGGCCACGATGAACAAAAATCGGCCACGGCCTTGAATATTCTGGTCGTGGACGATGAGGCCAATATTCGGAAGACATTGTCTATATGCCTCGAGACGGAAGGGCACAAAGTTATTGCCGTCAGCAACTTCCAAGATGCCCTAGTCGAAGCCGCGCAGAGGTCCTTTGAGCTGGCCTTCGTGGATCTGAGGCTGGGCACGGAGGACGGGCTCGATCTGATTCCCGCCTTGTTGGCTACAACGCCCTGGCTCAAGATCATCGTCATTACAGTCTATGCGTCCATCGACACTGCCGTTGAGGCCATGCGACGCGGAGCCACCGATTACATCCCAAAACCGTTCACCCCGACCCAAATCAAGTTGGCGGTCCAAAAGGTGTTCGAGATGCGAACACTGGAACAACGGATCGCTATCCTCCAGGAAGATCTGGGAAGGGCTCATCCCGAGATCGATTTTTCGAGCGCCAATCCCGCCATGCAACGGGCTCTTAATCTCGCTTTCCAGGCGGCCTCTTCCGACGCGATCATCCTCCTTCGCGGAGAAAGTGGAACCGGCAAAACCGCTCTCGCCCGAGCCATCCACTCCTGGAGCCGCCGAGCTGCCAACCCGATCAGCGTCGTATCCTGCCCGTCCTTCCCATCGGAGCTCCTGGAGAGCGAACTCTTCGGGCATATCAAGGGGGCGTTCACCGGGGCCGTCCGCGACAATCCCGGCCGAATTGCCGCCTGCGAGGGTGGCACTCTCTTTCTGGATGAGATCAGCGATTTGCCGCTTTCCCTCCAGCCGAAACTCCTGCGCTTCGTCCAGGATAAAGAATACGAGCGAGTCGGCGATCACCTCACGCGGAAGGCCGATGTCCGGCTTATCGCGGCGACCAACATCAACTTGGAGACCGCTGTCAAAGAAGGCCGATTTCGAGAAGACCTTTTTTACAGACTGGCTGTGATCCAGATCGAAATCCCTCCACTTCGGGACCGGTCTGAAGACATAGCCGCCCTGGCCGAAAGATTGCTCGCCTTCCACGGACGGAACAACCACCGCGCATTTCTCGGCTTCACGACCGAAGCGCTCCGAGCTCTATCCCGGCACCAATGGCCGGGCAACGTCCGTGAATTGAGCAATACGATTGAGCGGGCGGCGATTCTTTGTCGGACCGAGTATATCGGTCTCGATTGCCTCCCGGCCATTGTCTCTCCGGGCGACAACGCGCCGAAGATCGGCGACCCCGTGTCGTTGGAAAAAATTGAAGAACAACACATCCGGCGGGTCCTGGCCCAGACAAAATCGCTGCAGGAAGCCGCAGATATCCTTGGCATTGATCAGGCCACGCTCTGGCGCCGCCGCAAAAAATATGGGATTTAGAATCCCGGCGAGCCAGGTTTTTCCCGTTTCTTGAAGTTCAATCGGTCTTGCAATTTTCAATATATTTTTCTTGGATTCCAGGAAAAATGCAATCCGCTCTGTTCAAATTCTAAATATAATCCTTTTATTTTCAATAAATTAAAGCCAACGCTCGATTGGCATGATTATTGCCTCTTTGAATGAGGAAGGAGAATAAATATGCTAGGCCTCCGCCAAAAGATATCCCTGGGATTCGCCGGCCTTTTGATCATTATCTTGGTCATCGGCACACAAAGCATTCTCCACCTGACAAAGCTGGGCGAATCCATTGATGTCATCCTCAGAGAAAACTACCGGAGTGTCATTGCCTGCCAGCAGATGAAGGAAGCCCTGGAGCGTATCGACAGCGGGCTGCTGTTCGTCCTTCTCGGAGACAAGGAGGAAGGGGAGGAACTCGTTCTCAAGAACGAAGGCGTTTTTGAGAAGGCCCTTCAAATCGAACTGAACAATGTTACGCTTCCCCGGGAAGGAGAGAAGGCCGCCAAGATTCGAGAGCTCTACGGCCGGTATGTAGCCGCCCTAACCAGCGTTAAGGATACGGCGGAGCCCGCCGGCCGACGCCGGGAAACCTATTTCTCAGCCCTCCTCCCGTTGTTCGGACAGATCAAGAGCACGGCGGACGAGATCCTCCAGATGAACCAGCAAAACATGAACGACGCGAATGATCTGGCCCGCTACCGGGCGGGCCAGGCCCGAAGCCAAATGTATGTCTTGTTGATCATCGGAACGTTTATCGCCGTCGGTTTCATCTTCTTTGCCGGACAATGGATTTTGCGTCCTATTCAACGACTCATCCAGTCCGCTGAAGAGATCCGGCGGGGCAACCTTGACCTCGTCGTCCACAGCCGTTCCCGGGACGAGATCGGATACCTATCGGAATCCTTCAACGCCATGGCCGCCAGCCTTCGGGAGTTCCGCCGCACTGATCAGGCGAAGCTTCTCCGCATCCAGCGCGCGACGCAACAGGCCTTCGACAGCCTCACCGATGCGGTCGCCGTCCTGGACTTGGAGGGGCGTGTGGATGTATCGACAGAAACCGCTAAAAATATTTTTGGGCTCCGGCCCGGTACGACGATTTTTGACCTGCCGTTCGTCTGGATGGCCGATTTGTATAACAGGGCCCTCAAAGAGGGCCGCCGGGTGACGCTTAAGGGCCCCCAAAAAATAATTCAACAATTCTTGTATGGAGAGGAGCGCTACTACCGTCCGGAGGCGGTGCCCATCCTGGACAGTGAAAGGCTGCCGGCGGGAGTGATCCTCGTTCTTCAAGACGTCACTCAGCTCCAACAGCAGGACGAGATCAAAAGGGATGTCATTCGGACGGTCTCGCATCAGCTAAAAACCCCTCTGACCTCCATGCGCATGGCGATCCATCTCCTTTTAGAGGAAAAAGTAGGCGAGCTCAACGAGAAACAGGTTGATCTTCTGTTGGCGGCCCGGGAAGACAGCGATCGGCTGCACGAAATCCTGGCCAACCTTCTGGACATCAGCCGAATCGTATCCGGGAAAGTCCAAATGGAGCTTGTCACGATCTCGCCTCAGACTCTTGTCATGGATGCCATCGAACCCTATCGGAGAAGCGCCCAAGACCAGGGGGTAGCCATCGCCCTTGAGCTGCGGGGAGACCTCCCCGATGTCCGTGTCGATACGACTCGCCTCAATCATGTCTTCGGCAACCTGCTCTCAAACGCGCTTAAATATACGCCGCCCGGGGGGACGATCAGCATCGCCGCCAGGCCCGAGGAGGAATGGGTCCGCTTCTCGATTTCCGATACGGGCGTGGGCATCCCCAGCCAATACCTGCCAAGAATATTTGAGCCTTTCTTCCGTGTCCCCGGCCAAGGCCAAGATGCGGGCGCGGGCCTCGGCCTGGCCATCGCCAAGGAGATCGTCGAAGCCCACGGCGGCAAAATCTCCGTCGAAAGCCTGGAGGGCAAGGGGACGACTTTTATCTTTAGGCTCAAAAGGGCCGACCGAACCTCCGACCAGGAATATCCGCGATGATCGATTTGGCGTTCATTGTCGGGTGCATTATTTTTTTTGGGCTTTGCTTTCTCTACGCCCGTTTCTGTGAAAGGCTTTGAACCATGATAGATATTTTCGGAGTTATCATCGGACTTTTATTAATCGCGTATTTGTTCTATTCGATTCTACGGCCGGAGAAGTTTTAGGGACGGAATAAAACCATGAACCTCTATGGTTGGATCCAGCTGGCGCTTTACATTCTTATTCTTCTGCTTCTCACAAAACCGGTCGGACTTTACCTTGTTCGCGTTCTGGATGCGGAAGGCAAGACTTTTTTAGATCCGGCGCTAAAACCCGTCGAGCGCCAGTTGTACCGCCTTTTCGGTTTGGGCCCAAAAAAGGAACAAGCTTGGAAACATTATGCGTTGTCGCTGCTAGCTTTCAGCCTCGTCGGATTATTGTTCACGTATGCCATTCTGCGTCTCCAACATCTTCTTCCCTTGAATCCACAAGGATTCGGGCCGGTCCGGCCCGACCTTGCCTTCAACACGGCGGCCAGTTTCACCACCAACACGAACTGGCAGAACTATGCAGGAGAGATCACCCTGTCCTATTTATCCCAGATGGTCGGTCTCGTTTTCCATAATTTCGTCTCGGCCGCCGCCGGGATCGCCGTCGCGGCAGCCCTTGTCCGCGGCATTGCCCGGCACTCCGCCAAGACGGTTGGGAATTTCTGGGTCGATCTCGTCCGAGTCAATCTCTACCTGCTGCTGCCGCTGTCTATGGTGTTCGCCCTTTTTTTGGTGTCACAGGGAATGATCCAAAACTTCAAACCTTATGAGAAGGCCAAGCTTGTCGAAACCTCAAGCTTGAAGGCGCTCAATGGCGACCCCGCCACACAGACGATCGCCCAAGGCCCCACTGCCTCTCAGGCGGCGATCAAGATGCTGGGGACCAACGGAGGCGGCTTTTTCAATGCCAATGCTTCGCATCCTTATGAAAATCCCACGCCTCTCTCGAACTTTCTTCAAATGCTTTCCATCTTCCTCATCCCCAGCGGCCTCACCTACTATCTTGGCCGAAAGGTCAAAAACCAGAAGCACGGCTGGGCGGTTTGGAGCGCCATGGCCGTGCTTTTTTTGGCCGCGGTTTTAATTTGCTGGAGGGCCGAAAGTTACGGCAATCCCCACTGGCATGCCCTTGGAGTGGATCCTGGGGGTGGAAACATGGAGGGAAAGGAGGTCCGTTTCGGCATCTTCAATTCCGCCCTGTTTGCGACCATCACCACGGACGCCTCTTGCGGAGCGGTGAACTCCATGCACGACTCCTTTATGCCACTGGGAGGCCTTATCCCTTTATTTAATATGCAGCTGGGCGAGGTGGTTTTCGGCGGCGTCGGCTCGGGGCTGTACGGAATGCTCGTTTTTGTAGTTCTGGCAGTATTTTTGACGGGCTTGATGGTCGGTCGGACGCCCGAGTACTTGGGAAAAAAGATCGAATCTTATGATGTGAAAGTCTCAGTGCTTGCGGTGCTCATCCTGATTTTTAGCATACTCGGCTTCTCCGCCTGGGCGCTGGTAAGCCGGTGGGGCTTGGCCGGCCTGAACAATGCCGGTCCGCATGGATTGAGCGAAATCCTCTATGCCTACTCGTCCGGCACGGGCAATAACGGCAGCGCATTTGCCGGCCTGAACGGGAATACATACTGGTACAATATCACATTGGGCCTAGCCATGCTGTTCGGCCGTTTCGTCATGATCGTGCCGGTCATGGCCTTAGCCGGAAACATGGCCAGAAAGAAGCTGGTCCCGCCGAGCCAAGCGAGCTTCCCGGTCAGCGGGCCGACATTCATCATCATCCTGATCGGGACGGTCCTCGTCGTCGGCGCCCTTACCTTTCTGCCCGCCCTGGCCCTGGGCCCCGTCGTCGAGCATTTCCTGATGATGGGATCGGGAGTTTTATACTAGAGGAGAATAGGCCGTGGTCGCACAAACCCATTCCCTCTTTGACCGGCAAATCATCGGGCCGGCCATCGTCGACTCCTTCAAGAAGCTAAACCCACTGCCTTTGTTGAAAAATCCCGTCATCTTCGTCACCGAAGTCGGCGCTGCCGTGACTACGCTCGGACTTTTTTTGAGGTCCGAAAAAGAGACTTTCGGCTTCGTCCTGCAAATCGCGCTGTGGCTCTGGTTCACCGTGCTCTTCGCCAATTTCGCAGAAGCCATGGCCGAAGGACGGGGCAAAGCTCAGGCTAGGGAGCTGCGAAAGACGCGCACGCAAACCGTTGCCGGCCGCCTGAGGGCCGACGGTAGCGTTGAGAAAGTCCGGGCTGACCGGCTGCGGAAAGGCGACCTGGTCATTGTCTCTGCAGGCGAGATCATCCCGACGGACGGAGAAATCATAGAGGGTGTGGCGACGGTCGATGAATCCGCCATCACCGGAGAATCCGCCCCCGTCATCCGCGAGGCGGGCGGGGACCGGAGCGCGGTCACCGGCGGCACCCGCGTGCTCTCCGATTGGATCAAAGTCCAGGTTACAGCCGACCCCGGCGAAAGCTTTCTGGATCGAATGATTTGTTTGGTCGAAGGCGCAGAGCGCCAGAAGACGCCGAACGAGATTGCCCTGACCATTCTCCTCTCGGCCCTGACGATCATTTTCCTGGTCGTCATCATGACCCTGAAACCCTTCGGCACTTATTCCGGAGTCATTCTGACGATCACGGTGCTCGTCGCCCTGCTAGTCTGTCTGATTCCCACCACGATCGGCGGCCTCCTCAACGCCATCGGAATCGCCGGTATCGACCGCATGGTCCAGAAAAACGTGCTGGCCATGAGCGGCCGCGCGGTGGAAGCCGCGGGGGATGTGGATGTTCTGCTGCTCGATAAAACCGGGACCATTACGTTGGGGGACCGACAGGCTACCGATTTTCTCCCGGCCGCGGGCGTGCCGGTCGAGGAATTGGCCAATGCCGCGCAGCTCGCTTCATTGGCTGACGAAACGCCGGAAGGCCGGAGTATCGTCGTCTTGGCCAAAAAATACGGCCTGCGCGGCCGTTCCATCTCCGAGATGGCCAGCGCAAGATTTATCGCCTTCTCGGCACAGACAAGAATGAGCGGTGTCGACCTCGACGGCCGCCAGATCCGCAAGGGCGCCCCGGATGCGATCAGGGCCTTCACCGGGGATAATGTCCCCGGCGAGCTCCAGGGCGCGGTCAGTTCCATCGCCCTCTCCGGGGGCACGCCCCTGTTGGTCGCCGACGGAAAAATGGTCCTCGGCGCCATCCACTTGAAAGACATAGTCAAAGGCGGGCTGAAGGACCGTTTCGAACGGTTCAGAGCCATGGGGATCAAAACCGTGATGATCACCGGAGACAACCGTCTCACGGCGGCTGCGATCGCCAAAGAGGCGGGCGTGGATGATTTCATGGCCGAAGCCAAACCGGAGGACAAGCTGACCTTGATCCGAAAGGAGCAGGCGGCGGGTCACCTGGTGGCCATGACGGGAGACGGCACCAACGATGCCCCCGCGCTCGCCCAGGCCGATGTAGGCGTGGCCATGAACACGGGAACACAGGCGGCCAAAGAGGCCGGGAACATGGTGGACCTCGATTCCAACCCGACCAAACTGATCGAGGTCGTCGAGATCGGCAAGCAGATGCTGATCACGCGCGGAGCCTTGACGACGTTCAGCATCGCCAACGACGTCGCCAAATATTTCGCCATCATTCCGGCCATGCTGGTCGGCGTGTTTCCGGTCATTGCGCCTCTCAATATCATGGCCCTCCGGTCGCCCTTGAGCGCCATCTTGAGCGCCGTCATTTTCAACGCCCTCATTATCATCTCCCTTATCCCGCTGGCGCTGCGCGGCGTGCGCTTTCGGCCCTTGGGCGCGGCGGCACTCCTCAGGCGCAATCTCCTGATTTATGGGCTGGGCGGCCTCATCGCCCCGTTTCCGGGGATCAAGCTGGTTGATCTCATTGTCAATGCACTTCACCTGGTATAGGATAAAAAAGGACAGGCCGACATGAAGAATTGGATGAAAGAGCTTCGAATTTCGCTGGTGGCCGTCTTGTGCCTGGCCGTCTTGCTATGCGGCCTCTATCCAGCCGCCGTATGGGTCCTGGCTCAAGGATTATTCCCAGCCAAAGCGAATGGTTCGTTGATCGTGAGGAGCGGGACGACCTTGGGATCAAGCCTGATCGGCCAAGGTTTTAACGGGCCGCAATATTTTCATCCACGTCCCTCGGCGGCCGGGCAGGGTTACGATGCCGCTCGCTCCGGCGGCAGCAATCTGGGGCCCACTTCTAAAAAACTGATCGACGAGGTCCGTCAGCGTGCCGCCGACTACCGGGCGGAAAATAACCTCGGCCCCGAGATATTGGTGCCCGCCGATGCCGTCACCGCGTCAGCCAGCGGCCTGGATCCTCACATTAGTTTGAATAACGCGCTTTTTCAAGCATCCCGCGTGGCTAGAGCCCGAGGGTTGAACGAAACGAACATTCGAAAGCTGGTCGAAGCCTATACGGAGGGCCGCGACATGGGGATTTTAGGTGAGCCCCGGGTGAATGTCCTGATGCTGAACCTGGCCCTGGACGGGACGTTAAAATGAAAGAAGATCGAGCCGACGCTTTTCTAAGGATGATCCGCCGGGCGCAGCGCGGGAGGCTGAAGCTCTATCTCGGATATTGCGCTGGCGTGGGGAAGACCTATCAGATGCTCCAGGAGGGCCATCGACTGAAAGGCGAAGGCATCGACGTGGTCATCGGCCTGCTCGAAACTCACGGCCGCTCCGATATCGCCAAACTCGCCAAGGGGCTGGAAGTCGTCCCCAGACGCCGACAGGAGTATCGCGGGATTGCCGTGGAAGAAATGGACGTCGATGCCATCCTGGCCCGCAAGCCCCAGGTGGCTCTCATCGACGAACTGGCCCATACAAATGTTCCGGGAAGCCGGAACGAGAAACGCTATCATGATGTCCAGGACATTCTGGCGGCTGGGATCCATGTCATCAGCACGATGAACGTCCAGCATTTGGAGAGCCTCTATGATATCGTCGAAAAAGCCGTCGGGGTGAAGGTCCGCGAGCGCCTGCCGGATTCCGTTCTGGCCGAAGCGGATGAAATCGTCGATGTCGACCTGGCCACCGAAGACCTCAGGAAAAGGCTGGAGGAGGGGAAAATTTATCCGCCCGACCGGATCAAGACCGCTCTCGCCAACTTTTTTGTCCCCTCGAACCTGGAAAAGCTCCGCGAGCTTACGCTCCGCGAACTGGCTTCTCAAATAGACCTCCGGAGGCGCGAAACCCAGGACGAAGGAAGCGGGATCGCCTCCGACCAGGTCATGGTCTGCCTGAGTTCCCACGGCCCTAACAGCGAGAAATTGCTGCGCTATGGTTCGCGTCTGGCAGGAAGGTTGAATCGGAACTGGTATGCCGTCTATGTTCAGACTCCCTCCGAGGAAGCGACGGTCATCGACTCCCATACCCAGCGGATCCTCTCAGATACGCTGACTCTGGCCAAGCAGCTGGGCGCCGTGGTGTTCACCTATAAAGGAGAAGACATCGTCGATACCATCCTCCGGTTCGCCAAGGAATATCGTGTCGGGCACATCGTTGTCGGGAGATCGCTTCCAAAGCCGTTTTGGAAAAGAATCAGCAAAAACAAAGCCGTCGTCGCCAATCTTGTCCATGCGGCCCGTGGAGTTACGATCGTCGTCATTGA
>Ga0153915_10001668_pt1 | contig 20437 bp, 20 predicted proteins | sample Opewatmetagenome_2_FD_107003 | JGI IMG/M metagenome (GOLD analysis project Ga0153915, IMG submission 107003) | Freshwater wetland microbial communities from Ohio, USA - Open water 3 Core 3 Depth 3 metaG | ecosystem: Environmental > Aquatic > Freshwater > Wetlands | place: USA: Ohio, Lake Erie...
ATGAGCCGCGCCGCCCGGTGGCGCGCCTTGCCCGCGGCGCGCCGCTTGCGCTGGACGCGCCACATGTGGCGAAGTGGGTCCGGTCGCGTCCGGCAGGCGCGGCGGATCGTCATGCAGCCGAGCCATCTCTTTCGTCAGATGAGCAGGGCCCGCGCCTTCGAGGACGCGCTGGCGGCGCTGTGGCGCGAGGGACACATCTCGGGGGAGATGCACCTCGGCACGGGGGAGGAGGGCGTCGCCGCCGGGGTCGCGGCGTGCCTGCGACCCGGGGACGCCGTGGCGCTCGACCACCGGGCGACTCCCGTGCTCACGGTCCTCGGGGTCGACCTCGTCGCCATGCTCCGGGAGATGCTCGGCCGCGAGGACGGCCTGCAGCGCGGGCGCGCCGGCCACATGCACCTCATGTCGCGCGCGCACCTCGCGGCGGCCTCCGGGATCGTCGGGTCCTCCGGTCCGCTGGGCGCGGGCTTCGCGCTGGCCGCCCGAGCGCTGCGGCCGGCGGCCGTGTCCGTCGCCTTCTTCGGCGACGGAGCGATGAACCAGGGGATGCTGCTCGAGACCTTGAACCTGGCGGCGGCCTGGAAGCTCCCGCTCGTCCTCGTCTGCAAGGACAACGGGTGGGCCATCGCCACGAGGAGCGAGTCCGTCACCGGCGGGAGCCTGACCGCCCGCGCGGCGGCCTTCGGCCTGCCCGCCGTGGAGGTGGACGGCGCGGACGCCATGGCGGTGGCGCGGGCCGCGGGCGAGGCCGTCGAGCGGGCCCGCCGCGGGAAGGGAGCCACCTTCCTGCATGCGCGGGTCTCGCGCATCGAGGGGCACTTCCTCGGCGACGCCCTGGTGCGGGCCGGGCGCGCCCCCATCGCCGAGGGAAAGGAGTTGCTCGGCGCCGTCACCTCGGCGGCGCTGGCCCCGACCGGTGGCGGGATCGGCGCACGGGCTGGGAGCGTCTTCCGGCTCTTGAACCTGATGCGCCTCGCCCGCCGGCAGGACCGCGACTCGAAGGCCGACCCGCTGGAACGGGCGCGGCGGGAGTTGCACGACGGCGAGGCCGCGGGCCTGGAGCAGGAGGCGGCCGCCGAGGTCGAGAGCGCCGTCGAGGCCGCCCTGGGCGTGGAGCCGGGCGCCGGCGCGCCGGGGGGGTCCAGCCGATGGCGAGGATGAAGTTCGGCGCCGCCATCGACGCCGCCGTGGCCGAGGCCATGGCCCGGGACCCGCGCGTCGTGGTCATGGGCGAGGACGTGCACGCCATCCGGGCCCCCCTCTTCGCCCGCTTCGGGCCGGATCGCGTCCTCGCCGCCCCCATCAGCGAGGCGGCCTTCGTGGGCGCCGCCGTGGGAGCGGCCATGGCCGGGCTCCGGCCGGTGGCCGAGATCATGCTCGTGGACTTCGTCGGGTCGTGCCTCGACGCGCTGCTCAACCAGGCGGCCAAGATCGCGGACTTCACCGCCGGAGCGTGGAGGGTCCCCCTGGTGGCGCGCGCCACCTGCGGCGGCGGGTACGGCGACGGGGGCCAGCACGAGCAGGCCCTGTGGGGCCTGCTCGCCGGGATCCCGGGGCTCGCGGTGGTCGTCCCGTCGACGCCGGCCGATGCCCACGGGCTCATGGTCGCGGCCCTCCGGAGCGAGGACCCGCTGGTCTTCCTCGAGCACAAGCTGCTCTCGGAGACGTGGCTGGAGTGGATGGGGCGCGGTGGGCGCGACACGGTCTCCTTCGACGTCCCCGAGGAAGGCGCCGAAGGCGAGGTGACGCTGGGGGCGGAGGTGCCCATCGGCCGGGCCGCGGTGCGCCGCGCCGGCCGGGACGCGACCATCGTCTCGCTGGCGGTGGGCGTGCATCGGGCCTGCCAGGCCGCGGCGCGGCTCGCGACCGAGGGCATCGAATGCGAGGTGCTCGACGTCCGGACGGTGCGGCCGCTCGACCGGGAAGCGATCGCCGCCTCGGTGGCGCGCACGCGCCGGCTCCTCGTCGTGGACGAGGACTACCGGGAGTTCGGGCTGTCGGGCGAGGTCGCGGCGGTCGCGCTCGAGGCCGGTCTCGCGCCGCGCTTCGCCCGGGTGTGCCTGGAAGGCACCATCCCGTACGCCCGGCAGCTGGAGGCGGCCGCGCTGCCGAGTGCGGAACGGATCGCCGCCGCGGTGCGCGCGCTGTGCGGGTGACCTCGATGCGCCCGCTCAGCGCGCGTGCAGCAGCACCGCCCGGTAGCGTACCTTGCCCGCGGCGAGCCGCTCCCGCACCGCGTTCGCCTCCTCGAGCGGGTATGTCTCGATGACCGGCTTCACCTTGCCCGAGGCGACGAGCTGCAGCGCCTCGTAGAGGTCGCTCCGCTCGTCCTGCGAGCTGCCGCGCAGCTGGCGCTGGCCCATCATCAGCGTCATCGGCTCGATGGCGATGGGCCCGTCGGTGGTGACGCCCACGTTGACGAGGCGCCCGCCCGGCCGCAGCGCGCGGAAGGCGCTCGCCACCTGCTTGCCCGAGTTGGTGGTGGAGAGGATGACATCGGCGCCGCCCGCGTCGGCGAGCGCCTTGCCCGGGTCGTCTCCCGCCACCAGCACGTCGTCGGCGCCCATCCTTCGCAGCTCGTCCTTCTTGCCCGCCTGGCCGGTGAGCGCGAAGGTCGCGAGGCCGAGCGCGTGGGAGAACTGGAGGGCGAGGTGGCCCAGGCCGCCGAGGCCGAGGATGGCGACGCGCTCGCCGGGTCTCGGGTCGGCGTTGCGCAGGCCGCTCATCACCGTGTAGCCGGCGCAGAAGATGGGCGCGGCGGCGACGTCGTCGAGACCGTCGGGCAGGAGCGTGCAGCCCGAGGCCCAGGCGAGCATCAGCTCGGAGTTGGCGCCGCCCAGGTTCATCCAGGACTGGACCTGCGCGCAGGCGGCCTCGCGACCCGACTGGCACATGGCGCAGCGGCCGCACCCCTTCTGGTTCCAGTGCACGCCCACGCGGTCGCCGACCCTCAAGTGGATCACGCCCGCCCCCACCTCGACGATCTCGCCGGCCGGCTCGTGCCCCGCCACGAGCGGCGTCGGCAAGGGGAACATGCCGTGGTGCACGTGCAGGTCGGTCCCGCACATGCCGCTGGCGCGGATGCGGATGAGCACCTGGCCGGCCTGGGGGCGCGGGTCGGGCAGCTTCTGGATCTCCCAGGGCTGGTCGTACTTGGCGATGACGGCGGCGCGCATGGGCGTCCTCTCGGGTTCGGGAAGGAGGCTCGTCTAGCGGGGGGCCCGCCGCCGGGCAACGCCTCGGGCGGGGCCGTGCGACGGCGCATTGCGTGGCATCGCCCGTTTCGGCCCGGGCGCGACGGGTGCCGGGCGGGCGGGCAGGCCAGCGAGGGCTCGTCGATCGCCAGGTCGCTCGCGCCCGGGACCGCCGCTCGGTGCATGTCGCCTGGTGCGTCACGGGGCGCCGCGGATCCGGGCCAGGACCGCCCTCGCGGTGGACGACAGGCCCTCCGCGTCCAGCGCCGCCTCGAGCCGGCGGGAGAGGCGCGCCGCCTCGAAGGCCTCGCGCCGACCGGCCTCGTCGAGGTCGGCCCAGGCCGGGTGCGGGCCGAGGCTGCCGTCCGGACGGCGGGGGCGCCAGGCGCCTGCGGCCGCCTCGACCAGCTCCTCGCGGACGCGCGGGTCGGTCATGGCAGGGCCTCCACGTCCACTCCGCCGCGCTTCAGGCACTCGGCGAGCGCCTTCCGCGCGCGGACGACGTTCTGAAGAAAGGTGTTGAGCCGCATGCGCAGGCGCGCGGCCAGGGCCGCGTCGGGCTCGGTGCCGCCCGACCGCAGCCGGGCCTCGAGGGCGGCGCGAGGCCTCGCCGCGAGCTTCTCCCGGCAGGCCTCGATGAGGCGCCGCAGGAGAGGGTCCGGCCACTCGGGCAGGTCGGCCGCCGCGAGCGCGTCGAGGAGGCGCGCGAGGCCGGCGTCGTCCTCCGGGACGTTCCTCCCCCGCGCGCGCAGGTCGCTCACCGCGAGGTTGCGGGCGATGCGGACCGCGAGGCGCAAGAGGCCGTTCGGCCGGCCGTCGGGCCGGAAGCGCGGCGCCACCTGCCACACGCGCAGGAGCGCCTCCTGCACCACCGCCTCCGCGTCCACCGCCGCGGCGAAGCTCGAGAGGCTGCTCCGGACGCGCGGCTCGGCGCCGGCGACCCAGCGCGCGAAAGCGTCCGGGTCGCCGACGGCGATGGCGGGGAGGTGGCGGTCCAGGTCCGGCATCGCGGCGCGTCAGGCCTCGGTGAGATCGATCGCGAGCGCGCGGCTCCCGACCCGAGCGACGAGCCGGGTGAGGGCGGGGCGCTCGCTGCCGGGCCAGGCGAGGACGATCCGGATCGAGGCGCCCGCGGCGACGGTGCCCGCGCGGGTGGTCCGCGCCGCGTCCACGGCGCAGCGGTGCGACTTCCCCGCGGCGTCGATCAGCTCGACCTCCGCCGGAACCTGCCAGTCGATCTCGCTACTCTCGGCCTCGACCGTGACGACGAGGCGGCCGCCGCGCCACGCGTAGGTGCCTGCCGGCGTCCGGCCGGCGGTGGTGGCCTTCGCGACTGGCGGCATCGCGCGCGCGGGTGGGCGCCGGCCGGTCGGTACGAGCGCATCCTCGTCGAGCGCGCGAGGCGGGAGATCCATCTCGTACAGTTTCCAGATCCCCGGCTCGCCCGGCGGCGGCATCGCGGAAACGGCCAGCGGCTGCATGGGCGCACGGCCGCGCAGCCCCAGCCCCTCGACCGAAAGCCCGTGGGCGAGCGCCTGCGGCATCCGCTCGCGGCGGATCGGCGTCTTGGGATCCACCGTCGGCTCCTCGCTCACCGCCACCCAGGCGGTGAGTCGGGTCGCGATCTGGAAGTCGAGCCCGAGCCTCTCGATGCGGACATCGATAGCCTTCCGCGGCTCGCCGGCCGCGAGCCGCATCTCGAGCGCCTCGACCGACTCGCGCGCGAAGAGCGCCGCGGCGGCCGGGCTGCCCGCGCCCGCCTCGACGGCCGGCAGCGCGACGCGCCGCTCGAACGGGCCCGCCGTGCCGACGCCACGCAGCACGATCTCGCCGCCGGAGGGGCGAAGCTCCACGGGCACGAGCACGGGTGCGCCGCCGAACAGGTCGGGGAGAAGCGTGGGCGGCTCGCCGGCGAGCCCCGGACCCTCGACGGTGAGGCCGGTGACGAGCGGCAGGGAGGTGCGGGCCACGAGGGCGCGGGCAGCGGACGCCGCATCCTCGCCGAGGCCGATCACCACCTCGAGCCCGCGGCCCGCCCGCGCCAGCGGCGACGTGAGCGACCGGTTCACCGAGTCCCCGACGCCGACGGCGTGCAGCCGCGAGCCGGCCGGGAGCCTGGCGAGGACGGTGGACACCACCTCCTTCTCGAAGCCGATGAGGCCATCGGTGACGAGGACCACCTGGCGCTGCGCGTCCTCGCGGAGCGGCCGGAGCGCCTCCAGGACGCCGTCCCGCATCTCGGTGCCGCCCGAGGCCGCGAGGCCCGCGAGCCAGCGGAGCGCGTCGCGCTTCGCCTCGTCGTCGGCCGTCACCGGCTCCTTCCGCCAGCGGACGGGAGCGTTCGAGAAGGAGACGAGCTCCAGCGAGTCCCGGTTTCCGAGCTCGCGCACCAGCTCGGACACGGTCTCCTTCGCCTGCTCGAGCGGCCGCCCGTGCATCGAGCCGCTCGTGTCGATGAGGACGACGAGGTCGCGGGCCATGGCCTCCGGCGCCCGCTCGTCCCGAGGAGGCACCACCGTGAGGAGCCCGAAGGCGCGTGCGCCGTCGAGGCGCGCGGTCGCGGGACGGCAGGCGTCGAGCGACAGCCCGACCTCCGGCGTCGCCACCGGCCAGCGGACGACGGCGTCGCGATCGAGGGGCGCGCCCTCCTCGGCGGCGAGCGACACGCGGACCCCACCCTCCGCCGGCGCGAGGCGGATGGCGTGCGAGGGCGACTCCGGCGCGCCGCCCGGGGACACGGCGTCGCGGACGAGGAGAGAGAGGGCGAGGAGCGGGGCGATGCCGCCCTCGGCGACCTCCACCGCGACGCGCCCTGCGTCTGGGACGCGCCCCTCGGCGCCGAGGTAGCGCGGCGCGAGGGCCGTGGGGAAGCGCCACTCCCACGAGCCGCCGGCCCAGGCGAGCCGCTGGTCGATCTGGATCTCGACCACGACCTCCTCGCCCGGGGGCACGTTCCCGACCGACTGGGTGAAGACGCTGCCGCGCTCCTGCTCGAGCAGGCCGGCCGTGCGGCCGTCGAGGACCGCTGCCTCGAACCGCTCGCGCGCCGCCGCGACGCGATCGACCTCGCCCACGACGCGGCGCTTCCCGAGCCGGAAGGCGAAGCCGCTCACGGCCCCGTCGTGCGGGAGCGGGAAGAGGTAGGTCACCGCAAGCGGCTCGGCGTGCCGGTTCGCGAACCGCTGCTCGAGGACCACGCGCGCGAGCCCGCCGCGTGCGTCGGCGGCGAGGCGCGTGCCGAGGAGGGGAAGCTCGCGGCCGTCGGTCGCCACGAGGCGTCCGCCGCTGCTCGGGTGGGTGGGCCAGGTCCGCATCGCCAGGGCTGTCGTCATCGGTCTTCCTCCTCGGTCGTCGCTGCGTCCACCCGACCAACGCGAGAGGGGCACCCTTGGTGACAGCGAAAGGTTCCGGCTGACGAAAGCCGAGGGTATCCCAAGGGTTGGGAGAGGGCGACGGCGAAGTCAGGCCGTGAGGCAAGTGGCCTGATTCAGACGCGCGAAGCGCGGGCCTGTCGCGGCACGGATTGCTGGCTGCGGCGAATGAACCAGATCACCGACGTGCGAAGCGGACGCGGGCATCGACCCCGCCGTCTTGCATAACGGACGAGCGTCTGTTATAAAGGACACCTCACATCACGACGGGCGGTAGGCGCGCAGGCCTGTGACCCCCCGGCCAACTCCGGCGAAATCCGGCTCGGTGGCAATGCTGCGTTCGATGGAGGATCCATGGCACACGCCGCGCTCGCACGCAGCGCCCTGAAGGCACCCCGCGCCCAGGCCTCGACCTTCGAGTTCACCTCGGAGTCGGTCTCCGAGGGCCACCCCGACAAGCTCGCGGACCGCATCTCGGACGAGATCCTCGACGCCTGCCTGGCGCAGAACCCCCACGCCCGGGTGGCCGCCGAGACCCTCGTCACCGGCGGGCGCTGCGTCCTCGCCGGCGAGGTGCGCGAGGTCAGCGGGATCGACTTCGAGGCGGTCGCCCGCCGCGCCATCCGCGACGTCGGCTACGTGGGCGGCGACTTCGACGCCGGCACCGTCCGGGTGGACGTGCTCATCCAGGAGCAGTCGGCGGAGATCGCCCGCGCGGTGGACCGGGCCGACGGCCTGGAGGGAGCGGGGGACCAGGGGATCATGTTCGGGTACGCGACCCGCGAGACGCCGGAGCTCATGCCCGCCACGCTCGTCTACGCGCACCGGATCCTCGAGCGGCTCGCCGCGCTGCGGAAGGCGGGCGAGGCGCGCCTCGGGCCGGACGCGAAGTCGCAGGTCACGCTGCGCTACGAGGGATCGCGGCCGGTGGCCGCCGAGACGGTCGTCGTCTCCCACCAGCACGCCCCGGGATTCGAGCGAGAGCTCCCGGCTCTCGTCCGCCGCGTCGTCGGCGCCGTCCTGCCCGACGGGTTCGTCGACGGCCGGACGAAGTTCCTCGTGAACCCGTCCGGCTCCTTCGTGAAGGGCGGCCCCGCCGCCGACACCGGCCTCACCGGCCGCAAGATCATCGTGGACACCTACGGCGGCGCAGCGCCGCACGGAGGGGGCGCGTTCTCGGGCAAGGACCCGTCCAAGGTGGACCGGTCGGGCGCCTACGCGGCGCGGTGGATCGCGAAGAACGTGGTCGCGGCCGGCCTCGCCGACCGGTGCCTCATCCAGCTCGCCTACGCCATCGGCGTGCCGGAGCCCGTGTCGATCCACGTCGACACCCATGGCACGTCGGAGGCGCCGCCTCACGAGATCGCACGCCTCATCGGGAAGTCCGCCGAGCTCACCCCGCGCGCGCTGCGGGAGCGCCTGGGGCTCGCGCGTCCGATCTACGCGCGGACCTCGGCCTACGGCCACTTCGGTCGAACGCCGCAGGCCGACGGCGGCTTCTCGTGGGAGCGGACGGACCTCGCCCGATCGCTGGTCGCCTAGCCTCCTCGGGCGGCGATGCGAGGGGCGAGCGACCTGGCGGAGCGGAAGCTATCAGTCCCGCCACGACCTGCGGAGGACCGTACGGCACTCGGCCCCGCCGGTCGCCCAGGCACCCGGAAGGAGGCCCCATGCCGCGCATCCTCGTCGCCGCCGCACTCGCCGTCCTGCTGCTCGTCCCCGCGATCGCCGCCGAGCCGGCCCGCCCTCCGGCCGACGCCATCCTGCTCACCATCTTCCTGCGCCACGATCAGTCCCGACCGCTCGGTGAGCTGAACGCGCAGCTCGCCAAGAACGGCTGGAACGAGAAGTTCCCTCCGGCGGGGATCGAGGTGGTGAGCTGGTACGTGATGATGGGGATCGGCCAGGTGGTGACGCTCCGCGTCCCGCCCGACCGGCTCCGGGACGTGAACCTGGCGGTCGAGAACGCCGGCTGGGGCGCGTACCGGACCGAGTTCTACCCGACCTACGATTTCCGGCCGGTGTGGGAGGAGCAGCAGCGCAAGCGGAAGTAGCGTCGCCGGCTGGACGCGCCCGATCTGCCGTGGTCAAGCGCGAGGCCGCGAGGAGGTCGTCGAGAAGCGTCATCGCTCGCGCGCCGGCGCTTCCGCCCACCAGAAGCCCCGCAGATCCCCGAGCGCGTATCCGACCGCTCGATCTTGCGGATACGCGCGGGCGAGCCATTCGCGCGTGGCGTCCGAAAGCTGCTCGCGGCCGGCGTGACAGGTGAGGCACCGCCTGCGCACCTCGATGGGGCGGAGCAGGCCCACGCGATCGCCGAGGTCGAACGCGGCGGCAGGCACCTCCGCCGCCTTCCGGCCGTCCGTTTCGGCGACGTAGGTGCGGGCCCACGCGGGAGGAGCGTTCTCGGGATTGCGAAGCCGCGCGCTCGTGCGACCGACCGCGACGCCGTGGGCCTCGATCGCACCCTCGCAGTGCGCAGCGTTGGCATCCGGGTCGCCCTCCCCGAAGCGGTGCTCCACTTCGCAGGCCGCGGCCCGGATGGCCCGCTCGGCGCGCTGGAGGGCCGGGCGAAGCTCGCGCGGGGCGTCGTCCGGGGAATAGCGTGGCGGCTCGGCACGCCGAGGTGCGGCGGCGAGCGTCAGGGCAACGAGGACGAATGGCAACCGCACGACTTGGCCTCGGCGCTCAGGGCTCGGCACGCCTTGCGTTCATGGTGCCTCCTGCGCTGGCCGCGGGCGCACATGAGGCACGCTGCGCGCACCGGTACGAGCGAGCCAGGACCATTCGCTCGATTCCGTCGCAGTCAAGCCGGCGTCGGCGCCGCGTCCCGCTCGAGCGCGGCGGCGAGGGCGGCGCGCGCGCCCCGCGTCACCGGCGTGCCGTGCTCGAAGAGGAGCACGCGCGGGCGAAAGCGCGCGTGGAGCCGGCGCACCGTCTCGCGCGTGCGCCTGGGCTCGTCCTGGTACTCGTCCGGCACGAAGCGCGGCGCGCCGCGGTCGTGCGTGAGGATGTCGGCGAGGAAGAGCGCCGCCTTCCTCGGGTGCCAGAGCGCGAACATGGCCTCCGTCGGCCCCGGGGCGTGCACCGCCACGAGCCCGCCGGGGAGCCGGTCGCCGTCGTCGTAGCGCCGGTCCGGCTCCTCGAGGAAGTCGCCGGGTGTCGGGCTCACGCCCGGACCGCGCGGCCCGAAGACCGGTACGCCGAATGCCTTTCGGAACCGCCACGCGGAGCGCTGGTGGCAGGCGGCGGTGAGGACGATCGCCTCCACCTTCCCGAGCCGCCGGAGCTTCTCCTCGGCGACGGGGATGGGGTCGACGAGGACGACCTTCCCGCCCTCGACCACCGCGTGGCCGACAGCCTCCGCGCCGCCGATGCGGTCGTCGGCGACGCGCCATCTGAAGAGTCCGGGCGCGACCCGGGTGACGGCGCGCGCTGCCGTGCTGGGCTCGGACATGTCTCCTCCCTCAGCGCCCTGCCAGGGCGGCCGTGCTCCCGCGCACCACCAGCTCGGTCGGCACCACCACGCGCTCCCAGGCCCGCCCGCCGTTCTGGATCCGCGCGAGCAGGACATGGAGGCAGCGCCGCCCCAGCTCGGCGAAGTCCTGGCGCACCGTGGTCAGGGGCGGCGTGAAGTACGCGGCCTCGGGGATGTCGTCGAACCCGACGATGCTGATCTGCCCCGGGGTCTCCCGGCCCGCCTCGTGGAGCCGCCGCAGCAGGCCGAGCGCCATCTGGTCGTTCGCCACGAACACCGCCGTGACGTCGGGCGCCTCGACGATCCGCTGCCCCAGCTCGTAGCCCGAGCGCGCGCTCCAGTCGCCGCGCAGCAGCGGCGGGACGGGAATTCCGGCCGCTGTCAGCGCCGAGCGCCAGCCGTCGACGCGCTGCTCCGCCTCCAGCCAGTCCTGCGGCCCGGCGATGTGCCAGACGGTCCGGTGGCCGAGGTCGAGGAGGTGGCGCGTGGCGCTGGCGGCGCCCCCGAACTGGTCCACGGCGACCACCGGCACCGAGTCGTCCGGCCCCGCCTCGACGGCGACCACCGGGATGTCGAGCGGCAGGTGCAGCAGCGCGTCCACCGCGGACTTCTGCGGGGCGATGACCACGATGCCGTCCACCCCCTGGCGCCGGAGCCGCTCCACGGCGGCCAGGATCGAGGTCCGGTGGAGCGCCTTCAGGCTGGCGATGCCGACGACGTACCCGGCGGCGTGGGCCGCCTCCTCGATGCCGAGCAGGGTCGAGGCGGGGCCGTAGAGCGTGGTGTCGAAGCTGACCACGCCGAGCGTCATCGAGCGTCCGGTGACGAGCGCCTGCGCCACCGGGTTCGGCCGGTAGTCGAGCTTGCGGATGGCCGCGAGCACGCGGTCCCGCGTCTCGCGCCGAACCTGCGGGCTGTCGTGCAGGACCCGCGAGACCGTCTGGTACGACACGCCGGCGAGCCGGGCCACGTCGGTCATGACCGCGTCCCGGCGCTTGCCCCTGCCCTGGAGGGCGGCGCGGCCCCGGGGATTCGGCTTGGCACGCTGGATGTGAACGCTCACACGGGCGGGCATTGTAGCGCATAAGCTCGTGGAAGGACACCTGACCCCGATAGGGAACAGCAGGCCCACAGTGCCCAGACGGGGCCTGCCAGTTACTCGCTTGACTCGCTGGATGTGAACGCTCACAATTCCGGCGTCGCCAGGGAAGGGGCGAACCGAGCCGCGCTCCACCAGGGCGGCGGCGAGAGAGCGGGGTAGTCCGATGAGCGATCCCAGGAAGGAAGAGGTGTGGTTCCTCACCGGGAGCCAGCACCTCTACGGCGAGCAGACCCTGAAGGCAGTGGCGGAGGACTCGCGAAAGATCGCCGAGCACCTCGACGGTAGCGGCAAGCTCCCGGTCGGCGTCGTCTGGAAGCCGATCCTCACCACGCCCGACGAGATCCTCGAGGTGTGCCTCAGGGCCAACGCCACGCCCGCCTGCGTCGGGGTGGTGGCCTGGATGCACACCTTCTCCCCGGCCCGCATGTGGATCGCCGGCCTGACCCGGCTCGAGAAGCCGCTCTGCCACCTCCACACGCAGTTCAACCGCGAGCTGCCGTGGTCCAAGATCGACATGGACTTCATGAACCTGAACCAGTCCGCCCACGGCGACCGGGAGTTCGGGTTCATCGGCGCGCGCCTCCGCCTCGAACGGAAGATCGTGGTAGGCCACTGGCAGGACGAGGAGGTCGTCTCCGCGCTCGACGCCTGGACCCGGTCGGCGCGCGCCCTGGCCGAGTCGCGGCGCCTCAAGCTCGCCCGCTTCGGCGGCATGAACATGCGGGACGTCGCCGTCACCGGCGGAGACCGCATCGAGGCCCAGATCCGGCTGGGGTGGACCGTCAACGGCTACGGCGTGGGCGACCTCGTGGGGCGCATCGCCGACGTGACCGAGGCGGAGGTCGACCGCCTCCTCGAGGTGTACGAGGCGAGCTACGCGCTCGCGCCGTCGCTCCGCCAGGGCGGCGACCGCCGCGGCCACCTCCGCGACGCCGCGCGGCAGGAGATCGGGATGCGGGGCTTCCTGCGCGACGGCGGCTTCGGCGCCTTCACCACCACCTTCGAGGACCTGCACGGGTTGAAGCAGCTTCCGGGGCTCGCCTGCCAGCGGCTCATGGCGGACGGGTTCGGGTTCGGGGCCGAGGGGGACTGGAAGACCTCGGGCCTCCTGCGGCTCATGAAGGTGATGGGGTCGGGCCGTCCGGGCGGCGTCTCGTTCATGGAGGACTACACCTACAGCATGGTGAAGGGGAAGGAGCTGGTCCTCGGCGCGCACATGCTCGAGGTCTGCCCGTCGATCGCGGCCGGCAAGCCCTCGCTCGAGATCCACCCTCTCGGCATCGGGGGCAAGGCCGATCCCTGCCGACTGGTGTTCGAGGCCGCGCCCGGTCCGGCCGTGGCCGCGACCCTGGTGGACATGGGCGGCCGCATGCGGATGATCGCGAACGAGCTGGACCTCGTGAAGCCTCCGGAGCCGATGCCCCGGCTTCCGGTGGCGCGCGCCGTCTGGGTCCCGCGCCCCGACTTCAAGCGAAGCTGCGAGGCCTGGATCCTGGCGGGCGGGGCCCACCACACCGCCATGGGCCGCGCCGTCACCGCCGACCAGCTCGAGGACCTCGCCGGCATGGTGGGCGTCGAGTTCGTCCGCATCGGGCACGGGACGGACCTGCACGCCCTGAAGAACGAGCTTCGCTGGAACGACGCCGCTTACCGTTCGCGCTAGGGAGGAGCCCCCTCGAGGTCACGCATGTCCTCACCCCACCGAGACCTCAAGGAACGCGCCTACGAGGCGAACCTCGAGATCCCGCGTCGCGGGCTCGCCATCTACACCTTCGGGAACGCCTCGGCCTTCGACCCCGAGCGCGGCGTGCTCGCCATCAAGCCGAGCGGAGTCGCCTACGAGGATCTCCGGGTGGAGGACATCGTCGTGCTCGACCTCGAGGAGCGGATCGTGGAGGGCAAGCTCCGCCCCTCGTCCGACACCCGCACGCACGTCGTCCTCTACCGCGCATTCCGGGGCGTGGGAGGCGTCGTCCATACCCATTCCACCTACGCGACGGCCTGGGCACAGGCGCGCCTTCCCATCCCCATCTACGGGACGACCCACGCCGACTACCTGCCCGAGGACGTGCCCTGCACGGCGCCGCTGAGCGACGAGGCGGTGGAGCGGGACTACGAGGCCGAGACCGGGAGGCAGATCGCCGACTGCTTCCGGGAACGGGACCCGCTCGAGACGCCGATGGTGCTGGTGGCGGGACACGGGGCCTTCGCATGGGGGAAGACCGCCGAGGCCGCCGTCTATCACGCCGCGATGCTCGAGGAGATCGCGAAGATGGCGTTCGTCACCCGCGCCCTCGCGCCCGGCGCTCCGCGCCTTCCCGACCGTCTCATCCGCAAGCACTTCGAGAGGAAGCACGGCAAGGATGCCTACTACGGTCAGGGCAGGACCAGGTAGCGCACCCGAGTTGTAGCTGGTGGGGTACCGGCCCGCCCGTCCACCGCGCGGCGGGGGAGGGTCGGGAAGCGTCGGCACCGGGAGGCGGACCTCCGTGGTCCCAATAGGAGTCAAGTCATGCGAAAGACTCTCCCATGGGCAATAGCACTCGTGCTCTCTTACGGGGCGGCAGCAGCGGCTCAGAGCAAGGCCACTCCTCAGCGCAAGGCCGCTCCTCAGAGCAAGGCCGCTCCTCAGAGCAAGGCCACTACCCTGACATGCGTTGGGTTGTACTCCGAGACCGATGCCGGCTACGCCAGCTTCAGGGTGGGCACCGGCTCATGGACGGCGATCAAGGTCGGTGACACGATCCCCGCCAATGCGGAGATACGGATCAGCGTGGACAGGGATTGGATCGAGCTTACGCCATCCGACAATCCGAACGCCGTGTACGAGATCAGCGGGAGCGAATCCGGAACGGTCACCAAGAACGTGGCGGAAATCCTCAAAGGCACACCGAGGCTTGTCAATGCTCCGAAAGCGAGCGGTGACAAACCTGATCCCGCCTTCAAGGACAAGCTGGTCGTCACGCAGTACCTGGGAAGGCAGATCTATACCAACCCGGATGGCGACGAGAAGGATGTGAAGTACGGTGACGTCCTGGCCATGAGGGGCAAGGTGACGATCATCGCCATCAACAACACGATCACCCTCATGAACGCCGGTGGAAAGGTGACCACGGTCATCGGGCCGCTGAAGTTCGACGTCGAGAAGGTTCTGAAGAATGAGAAGCTGTACAAGTACCTCAACGTGCCGAAATGATCGGAGGGAAGGAGGCCTGGGACCAAATAGGCTAGAGCTCATTTGTTGGCAATTCGCTGGTTCATGAGGGAAAGATGGCCGCCGAAACGGCTTCACTTCTCCTGAAGGAGCTCATCATGAAGAGGTTTCTACTGAGTCTGGCAGTTTCGCTATTCGCCACAACCGCGTACGCAGCGCCCAAGCACTGGGTGGTCGGCTTCTCGCAGATTGGCTCCGAGAGCGAGTGGCGAACTGCCGACACCATCTCCGTGCAGACTGCGTTCAACGAAGACCTGAGCTTCACGCTGATCTATTCTGACGCCCAGCAGAAGCAGGAGAACCAGATCAAGGCCCTGCGGTCCTTCATTGCACGAAAGGTCAACGTCATTCTGTTCACCGCGCTCGTCGAGACGGGCTATGGTCCTGTCCTCCAGGAGGCCAAGAAGGCCGGAATCCCGGTCGTCATGATCGACCGAGACGTCGCGGAGGCAGATCGGCACCTCCGGCTCACGATCATGGGTTCCGATTTCGTGAAGGAGGGCGAGAAGGCCGGCAATTGGCTTGCTGATTACCTGAAGAAGAAGGGGCTTGATGACGGCGCGAAGCAGATCAACATCGTCGAGCTTCAGGGCACCACGGGCTCTGCTCCCGCGATCGACCGGAAGAAGGGCTTCGAGACGATCCTGGCGAAGCACCCCAACTGGAAGGTCACTCGTTCCCAGACCGGCAACTTCACCAGCTCGGAAGGCAAGGCCGTCATGGAGGCCTTCCTGAAGGCCGACAAGAACATCCAGGTGCTGTACGCGCACAACGATCAGATGGCCCTGGGTGCCATCCAGGCGATCAAGGAAGCCGGACTCAATCCTGGCAAGGACATCATCATCGTCTCCGTCGATGCGGTGAAGGGCGCTTTCGAGGCGATGGTGAAGGGCGAGCTGAACTGCTCGGTCGAGTGCAGCCCCCTGCTCGGGCCGCAGGCTCTGCAGGCGGTCAAGGATCTCAGGGCCGGGAAGAAGCTTCCCGCCCGGATCTGGACGATCGAAGGCATCTTCGACGAGACGAACGCGAAGGAAGCATTGCCGAGCCGCCAGTACTGATCCTGGACGTTGGCTGTCGAACCATGGCACTGCCCAGGACGACTTCGGTTGACGGAGTGGTCCTGGGCAGCCCATCATCAACTTCTCCCCTTTCAGCGAGGACCCATGAAGTCAGTGGGTCGGGCAGGAGTTGACGGGCTGCGGCGTCCGCACATGACCCGGTGACCGGAGGAGTTGGGAATGCCCGAAGAGGTGCCCGTCCTGGAGATGCGGAAGATCAGCAAGTTCTTCCCAGGGGTCAGAGCTCTGTCAGGCGTGGATTTCCGCCTCTTCCGGGGCGAGGTCCATGCCGTCATGGGTCAGAACGGCGCCGGCAAGTCCACCTTGGTGAAGGTTCTGACGGGAGTGCATGAGCCCGACGCCGGGGAGATCCTCCTCGAAGGCAAGGCCATCCGGCCCGATTCGCCGTTTGCCGCGCAGAAGCTCGGCATCAGCACAGTGTATCAGGAGATCAACCTCTGCCCCAACCTGTCGGTTGCCGAGAACATGTTCATCGGCAGGCAACCCATGCGATTCGGCAGGATTCACTGGAGGGAACTCAACCGCAGAGCGGAAGAAGCCCTGGGAAGATTGAACATCGCAATCGACGTGACCCAGGCCCTGTCGTCGTATTCCATCGCGATACAGCAGATGGTGGCGATTGCCCGGGTCCTGGATGTTTCCTCCAAGATCTTGATCCTGGATGAGCCCACATCGAGCCTCGATGAGAATGAAGTGGAGCGGCTGTTCGGACTCATCAGGACACTTCGGGACCAAGGATTGGCCATCCTCTTCATCACTCACTTCCTCGACCAGACTTACAGGATCTCCGACCGGATCACCGTCCTGCAAAACGGCGTCTTCTGCGGGGAATACAAGACGGCCCAGCTTCCGAAGCTGGAGTTGATCGCCAAGATGCTCGGCAAGGAGCTGTCCGAGTTCAGCTACGCGGCGGAGCATGCCGCGAAGAAGAAGGAGGCCGCTCCTGCGCGCCAGGGTGCGCCCGTCCTGCGCGTCCGCCAGCTCGGGTTGCGCGGCTCCATCGCGCCCTTCGACCTCGACCTCAGCTAAGGCGAAGTCCTCGGTCTTGCGGGGCTGCTGGGCTCCGGGAGAACGGAGATGGCGAAGCTCATCTTCGGCATCGACAGCGCCAACCAGGGCGAAGTCCAGGTCAAGGGGAGAGAGGCGAACATCAGCTCTCCACGAGCCGCCATGATGGCAGGCATGGGGTTCTGTTCGGAGGACAGGAAGAACGAGGGAGTCTTCGGCGAGCTCACCGTCCGCGAGAACATCATCCTCGCCCTCCAGGCCAGGAGGGGAATGCTCAAGTTCATTCCCTTGAAGAAGCAGCTCGAGATCGCGGACAAGCTGATCGAGTCGCTCAAGATCAAGACACCGAGCGCCGAGAACGCAGCCCTCCAGCTCAGCGGCGGCAACCTGCAGAAGGTCATGCTGGCGCGTTGGCTGGCGACCCACCCGGCAGTGCTCATCCTGGATGAACCGACGCGCGGCATCGATGTCGGAGCCAAGCTGGAAATCATGGAGCTGATCCTGAACCTCAGCCGGCAGGGGATGGGGGTCATCTTCATCTCCTCCGAGTTCGAGGAGGTCGTCCGCTGCAGCGACCGCGTCGCCGTCCTCAAGGACCACGCGAAGGTTGGAGAGCTGAGCGGGAAGGACGTAGACGAGCCCAACATCATGCGGACCATCGCGGAGGGGAGATAGCGTGCCATCTGCGAGATCGTTGAGTCGCAGCAAGGTGGTGTGGCCCCTCGCCGCCCTTGGATGTCTGTTGCTCTTCAACTTCTTCTTCACCCCAAACTTCTTTCGCATGGAGGTCAAGGAAGGGCACCTCTATGGCAATCTGATCGACATCCTCAAGAACGCGGCCCCCATCATGCTGCTCGCGATCGGGCTGACGCTCGTCATCGCGACAAAGGGAATCGACATCTCGGTCGGCTCGGTGGTCGCGATCTCTGCCGGCGTCGTCGCAATCCTGCTTGGCGGCGACCTCGCTGGCGTGCCCAAGTATCCCCTTGCCGTGGCCATCATCGCTGCCTTGCTGGCATCGACCGCGGCGGGTGTCTGGAACGGGATACTGGTATCGCGGATTGGCTTGCAGCCCATCGTCGCAACCTTGATCCTGTTCGTCGCAGGGCGCGGCATCGCGATGGTATTGACGAATGCAATGGTCATTTGGCTCTACGTGAAGCCGTTCGCCATCTTCGGCCAGGGCTACTTGCTGGGCCTGCCTTTCTCCATCTATCTCGTTGCGGGTCTCCTGCTTGTCACCGCGCTCGCGACGAGAAGGACGGCGATCGGCTTGTTCATCGAATCGGTGGGAATCAACCCAACAGCAGCCCGCTTCTCTGGCATCAACGCCAAGAACATCCTCCTGGGAGTATACACTTTCAGTGGATTCTGTGCCGGAGTGTCTGGGTTGGTCGTCTGCTCCACGGTCATGAGTGCCGACGGCAACAACGCGGGGAATCTCTACGAGCTGGACGCCATCTTGGCCGTGGTGCTGGGGGGCACCTCGCTCAACGGCGGCAAGTTCTACCTGCTCGGCAGCATGATTGGCGCTCTGATCATCCAGACCTTGACGACGACGATCTATGCATTCAACGTCGCCCCCGAGATTTCTCAGGTCGTCAAGGCGCTCGTCGTGTACGCGGTCAGCTTGCTGCAATCCGAGAGGTTCCGGCGCAGGATCGCTGGGATGTTCGTCAAGGGGAGAGCAGTGGCATGACTCGAAGACTCCTCGACAGTAGGAACCTGTCCGTCCTGGTCATTCTGGCGTTGTTCTTGCTCATGTTCGGATGGGGCTCGGTCGCCTATACGGGTTTCTTCTCGGTTCAGAACTTCCTCAACCTCTTCATCGACAACGCCTATCTCTTGATACTCGCCGTGGGGATGACCTTCGTCATCATCTCCGGTGGTATCGACCTGTCCGTTGGCTCCATGCTCGGCCTGGCGACGATGATCGCGGCGAGCTTGGTGCAGAAGCAGCATTTGAACCCTCTGCTGGTGATCCTCATCGTCCTTCTGATCGGTACGGCCCTGGGTTTCTTCATGGGGTGCCTGATCCAGTTCTTCGACCTTCCACCCTTCATCATCACCCTTGCCGGACTGTACCTGGGACGAGGCCTCTGCTACGTCGTGAGCATTGACACGATTGCGATCAGCGACAGTTTCTTCCAGGCCGCGGCGCATTCGCAGATCAAGACGATCGGCAACAACTTCGTTTCACCAAGCGCGGTGATCGCACTTGTCGTGGTTGCGGTCGGTGCGTATGTCCTGCGTTTCACCAAGTTCGGGCGCACCATCTACGCAATTGGAGGCAACGAGCAGTCCGCCCTGCTGATGGGACTGCCTGTCGCAAGAACGAAGATAGCGATCTACGCCTTGAGCGGCTTCTGTTCGGCGCTGGCAGGGATCGTCTTCACGTTCTATACACTTTCGGGTTACGCCCTGGACGGAAAGGGGATGGAGCTCGACGCCATAGCGACGGTCGTGATCGGTGGCACCCTGCTGACCGGCGGTGCCGGCAGCGTTTTCGGGACGGTCCTAGGAGTACTGGCTTATGGGACCATCCAGGTACTCATCGTGTTCCAAGGCACCCTCAATTCATGGTGGACGAGAATCGTGATCGGCTTTCTCGTGTTCCTCTTCTGCTTCCTGCAGAGGCTATTCGAAGCGAGAAAGGGTGCGACGGTGGTACGCAGCATTTCTCGAGAACCCGCTGCGACTGCAGGCGCTGGTTAGGTGCCGACGCCCGCGGCCATCCTGCCGTGCCTGTGCCAGAGTAACCGTTCGCGCTGGAGGTAGGGACCGGGCCGCCGGGTCAGCGGATTCTCTCTAAGCGCCGGCTCGTTCGTACGCGATGCGGACTGCCTCGGGCCCGTGGAGGCGCTCGAGCCGCCTCACCGTGAAGTGTGCCCAGGCCGTGTCCTGGTAGTGGTTGATGAAGAGGGTGTTGATGGCCGCGCCTCCGGCGGCGCCGACGATGGGGAGGAGCTGGGCGGCCGCCTTGTCCGTCACGCTGACGCCGAGCCGCTGGGCGATCCGGGCCAGGAGCTGGACGATCGCCGGCGCGCCCTTCTCGCTGACCGCCTCGGCGATACCCCGCTCCGCGACGAGCTCGGCCGCCTGGGAGACGGCCCGGGCGAGGGCGGCGCGCATCGCGAAATAGGCCGACTCGGCCGCGTCGTCCGACCGCGACCGGGAACCGTAGGCGAAGACCGTCAGGCACTCGAGGCGCGCGGCGACCTGCGAGAGGTCCTCGCCCTGGGCGCGTGCATGGTCCGCGATCGAGCGGAACATCACCGTGAGCGAGAAGGGCAGCTCGAGGAGGAGGCCCGGGAGGCCGACGGCTCCGCCGGCCGCGCCGCTCGCCATCACCATGCCCCGGTGGATCCAGTCGGCAGCGGCGCCGGGCCGGCGCCTGTCGAGGGTCCGGAGCGCGACGTCGAGGGAGGCGCCGAGCGCCTTCTGCGTCGCGTCGCCGATCACCTTCCGGGCGCCGGCGGGGAGCCGCTGGACGAGCGCCTCGATGGGCATCCCGACGTAGTCGGCGACCCGGATCGCGAGGCTCGGGTCCTCGAGGAGCCGCCTCGCGCGCGAGAGGTCGGCGAGGTCGACGTGGGGCAGGTCGGCCATGGACCCAGAATAGGGCGATCCGGGACCCAGATCGCCAAAATGAGGGCGGGTTTGAATAGATGATGCCCCCAGACGTCCAGGTCGTATGAAAACCTTCACCGGAGCACTGGCGCTGTCCGTGTCGCTGGCCCTGGTTCCTTCGCTGGGCAGGGCGAACGACGACAGCGCGGCGGCCGAGGCGCAGTGGGCCCAGGCCAACGAGTACGCACCGCAGGAGGAGCAGCCGTACTACCCGGCACCGGCGGATGCCCCCACGGATCCGCAGATGGAGTATGCCGCGCCCCCGTATGCCGCGCCTGCGCAGGACGAGGCGCAAGCCGCTGCCCAGCAGGCCCCTCAGCAAGGGCAGTGGGTCTACACGGACCAGTACGGCTGGGTGTGG
>Ga0153915_10001669_pt1 | contig 20436 bp, 21 predicted proteins | sample Opewatmetagenome_2_FD_107003 | JGI IMG/M metagenome (GOLD analysis project Ga0153915, IMG submission 107003) | Freshwater wetland microbial communities from Ohio, USA - Open water 3 Core 3 Depth 3 metaG | ecosystem: Environmental > Aquatic > Freshwater > Wetlands | place: USA: Ohio, Lake Erie...
GAATGCAAATATACACGAATAATAAAACAAATTCTGAGGCTGTATCAAAAGCCCTTTTCCTGGGACTTACCCCTAAATCCCTGCCTGCCGCCTGCCTGCCGGTAGGCAGGGCAGGTTGGCTCCAGGAGGGACTTCTTGATTTACTGATGGATACAATTCCCCCCTTGGGGGGTAAGGGGGTGAGGAAAGCTTAACCCCGCAGCAAGTAGTGGGGAATACGCTCGCCGGGATTCAACTTTGGGACTAATCTGCATAATACAAATAGAGACACAATGGATTGCGTCTCTATTCTGCGTGAATCAAAACAAAACCAACAAGAATGAAAAACATGAATTATTTAATCGTTGAATGTAAATGCGAGCCCTATTTCAAATGGTTCAAGGTTATATCCGCTGGGACCCTTTAATTCCTGGAACCATGGAGTCAGATAATATGTTCCGAAAAGCATAAAGTTCTGATATCCAATCCGGGCTGTGACTCCCCCCCGGAGCAGATTAAGATTATAGTCTCCATTAATCTTTGATTTTTCTCCGTTTTCATAAACCAGCTTTGTCCATGCATTAAGCTTCAGTCCGCCAATAACACCGGCAGCAATGTTCAAATGATTATCAAAACCTGCAGGGATCTGTATTTCAAGCAAAGCCGGGATATTAAGATATAAGTCAGCGAATTTGGATCGCTTAACAGGAGGAGTAACACCTGTATTATAAACCGGTGAAATGACACCATCTGATCCTATAGCAATAGTGTTTCCTTCGTGAAACCTGTAGTTATTCCAGGTCAATCCAATACCGGTGACGATCCCGATATGACGGCTGAATCCGACGCTTAGCTGGGAGAAATTCAGGTTGAAATTAAGGGAATGATTTGCATCAAGTGACATATAAGAAATAGCATCAGGAAGGTTCATCGATCTACTATAGGTGAAATTATTCAGGCCAAATTCAACACCGGACCAGTGTCCCCTGAAATGTCTTGCTCCCCTGTCACGATATTCACTATCCTCTTCCTGGTTCCAATAGTGATTTCTTTCAAATTCTTTTTCTGAAGACGATTCAACTTTTTCCAGGTCTGTTTTCCCGTTTTCAAGCTTCCTGTCTTCAATTCTACTCTCCTCAGTCTTCCCGCTTTCAAGCGACTTAAGGATATCCAGTTTACTGCTTCCGGTACTCACTGTTTTTTCTTCTGCCTTTTTCACTGTTTCAGTTGTCTGGAAAGTGAATCCCTGGCAGATCATTGCAGCTGCAATAATTAAAAATGCGTTCTTTATCATGGCTGTTATATATTTAAATTGTTCTCTGTTGCAGGGACGGAGAAAGATATCGAAAAGTTACAGCGAATCGGAGTTCTTCTTAACAGGAGTATTGAATTTCAGCAATTTAGAACTGAAATTATAGGATTTTACTTCCCCGTTAGCATCAGTGTTTTTATGCAGTGCAATCTGCCAGCCAAAAAGCTTGTTAAGACCTGCTATCCCTGCCACTGCCAGATCAAATGATTTTACCGGGCTGAAACCAGCTTTATCTTTCATGATCTTTTCATGAAATATTCTTGCAAAAAACCTGTCAACATTGCTCCTGTCTTCCTCAAACGGTGAAGGCAGGGTGGCAGACTTATTATATGCCAGAAGCATATTGGCATCCGGGATTGGTATGTTGATATCAGCAACTTGTGCGACCTGGGGAACATCAACCCTGCTGATCGATGTTTCCCTGTTAATTTGATTTGTTGAATCGGACTGATATTGTTTTACCTCCTCAGCTATGAGGACATTCTGTTCCGAAAGTTTTATATCAGAAAAGGATAATTTCCGCTCGGAAGGCCTTGTCATCTTTTTAAATAGTGAGGCTTGATGTTCTTTGACAGTTATTGATGGATACAGAGGAATTAGAAGGGTATCAGGATTTATCCGGATCAATGCCTGGACTTCATCTTTTGTTGTATCTAAAGGAGATGGCAGAAAGATTGCAACCATAGCTGCAATGGCGGCTGCGGCGCTTAATCCTGCTGCTCCGATCCGGATGATTTTCTGTCCGGCTGTCAGCTTTATAATTCTTTTCTTCCAGGCATAAGTGTACTGAGGGGGTTTGAGCCTAAGCTTCATCGTCAGATCAAGTTCCCTTTTTTTATTTTCATCATTATTGATTATATCAAGTAGTTCCAATCTTTGTTCATGACTAAGATCATTTTCATGGTAAGCAATGCATAAAAGCTCAAACTGTGACCGGGATAAATTTCCGGCCGTTTTCCTGAGCGTTTCCTTGCCTGGGAACAAATTTTTGTCCGGTTTAAGATTCATCAATGCAATACCATCTGTTTCGTCCCTGAGGTCAGGATTCTTGCTCAGGAACGTCTTAAGCTCATCAGCTTGCTGATCGGTGAGATTACCGTCGAGCCAGTCGACAATCCATATTTCATAATTTGATCTGTCCGGTTTCATAACTAAATCACGGTTTCAATCCTCCCTATGTAGCACTTAAGTGCAACCCGCCCCCGGTAAATATTGATCTTTACCTGGGCCTCACTTAATCCGGTTATTTCACCGATTTCCTTATAACTGTATCCTTCATAGTCTCGCAGTAGTACCAAAGATTTCTGGGTCTCGGGCAACCGGTCAAGAGCCCGGTGAAGTACTTCATTCAGGTCACTGTACTGATGCTCGGAAAGAAAATCGTTTTCTGCTGATTCCTCCAATGAGATTATCCTGGTTTCTCTCCTGATAATGTCAATCATTGTTCTGTAAGCAGTGGTAAATAGCCACGATTTGACAACGGGATACTCAATTTCTGTCACATTTCTCCAAAGTTTCTCATAGGTGTCCTGTACGATATCATTTGACCGGTCAATATCCTTAAGATTTGATCGGATATAGCGATAAACGGAATCGGAATATTCTTCAACAGATCTGTTATATTCCTTTACTGTCATACGATGATTTACAATCTAAAGACGATTAAAAACCGGAATAGTTACACGGTAAAATAAAAAAAGCAGGGACGCAATGCATTGCGTCCCTGGGACAGCATCATGACATATTTTTTATTATTTAAACTGATAAACCTTCACCCAGTCGACCTCCATTGTGGTCATTCCGTTGATCGGTTTGTCTAGGCCGCCAGCCAGCAGAACATACATTGGCACCTGAGGCACATTGGACGTCTGCCTTAGCATTTCCTGCCCGTTGATTTTCCAGACAAGTTTGTCTTGTGTCCATTCCAGGGTATAGATATAAAAATCATTTGCATACCTTGATCCGACAGAAGATTTTGATATTGTACCGGGGTCCGGGAAATAATCAGCCCATATCTTCCCCCCCGATGTACGGCAAACATCTATGTGAGGTGTTATTTTATCCGACAGCATCCAGAAATGATTCCTGGCTGAAGGATTTCCAAGTTTAATCTTGGCTGAGAATATACCGTATTTCTGACGGAAGCTGTTACCCGAATTGACCAATCCTGAGGTATAGGTGAATTCTTTAGCTTTGAAGCCTGAAGAGGCTGACCATACTTTTCCGTTCACCCGTTGCGGTTTGGTATAGATTTTTAAAAGACTGTTCCGTATCTCGAAATTCTCTTTTTCAGTATATGCCTGAAGGTCTGACTCCATTGAGTATCTGTCCTTCAGGAGCTTATCTCCCCAGTAATAGTTAGTAAGCCATTTTTTTGTATCGAGCTTATCACCCTCAAAATCATCTGCGAATGTCACCTCTTTTCTCTTCAGGATATCAAACTTGTTACTGTCCCTGACCTTGAAATACCAGATTATATCTTCATTCTTCTTCAGTTTTCCATATTCCTGGAGATCCCTGTATTCCTCAGTCTTCTCGAACTTCTTTTTATCCAGGAGATAATTCTTCCTTTCCTTGAATTTTGAAGATGTGACATAATCTCTCAGTTCATTGTATCTTGCCAAACGGACAGAGCCATCAGTATTCAGAAAATTTGCATATTCACCCGAGGATTTGAATTTGTAATAATCTTTGATATCAAGGCTCTTTTTCAGCCTGTTATATTCAAGAAGCTTTTTATACTCCTCTGAATCCTTGAAAGTTATCGGCTTCATATTCTTTTTTGCCAGGAACTCAGTGGTTTTAATATATTGGCTGAGTTCTTCAAACCTCATGACAGTTTTTGATTTTTCTATTTTACCTTTTGCAAGGGCTTTAAGGTAAGCTTTGATTTCAGGATCGGATTTCAGGGATTTATATTCGGTGAACTTCCTGTATTCATCAGAGTCCTTGAATGTAATAGGTTTCATTTTCTGCCTCTGCCTGAATGCATTCGATTTTATGAAATTTTCCAGATCTTCAAAGTCCCTTATTTTCTGTGAACCATCCATATCTCTGAACCGTTTGAGCATGGTTCCTGCAACAGTTTTAAAATAAGTTACTATATCCTTTGATTTCTGGAGGGTTAAGAACTCCTTTTCATTAACATATTCTTCTGAATTCCTGTAACGCAGGGATTCTATTTCTTTCCTTTTCTGGATAAAGGATGAAGAGTTAACCAGATCGTGCAGCTTATTGTAATTTGCCAGCAGATCAGATTTGATAAAGGCGTTCAGCTTTTCGTATTCTGAAATCAAAGCTTTTTCTGACTGCTCAATTTTAGAAGTAGACGGTATTAATCCAAGTAGAAGCTTGAGACTTGACATCGCAATAAGATTTTAAACAATCGTTTAAAGTTAAATAAAGTTGTATTATAACGTTATGGGCTGGCTAAATATTTGATCCGGGATGGAGAAATGATATTTCCGTCAGGTTTCTTTTCGTGGATTAAATTGACAATTTTATGGAACGGGAATAGATTTCTGTAAATCCGAATTAAGTTTTTTTTGAAAAATTTTGGATTTTAAATATTATCATTTTAGCTTTGACTAACCGTTCAATCAAAAACGGTTTTATTTGAATCAGGTATTGAATGAGCATTCAATCAAAAATATTATGTCACCGAGAACATCACAACAGTTTCAGGAAATGAGGGAAGAGAAAATGACCCTCATAATGGATGTTGCCCTTCAGCATTTTGCTAACGAAGGGTATTATAAAACAACCATAAATCATATTGCCAGGCATGCGGGAATTTCAAAAGGCCTGATGTATAATTACTTTGAAAGTAAAGAAGCATTGCTGAAGGCCATAATTCATAAATCAATAAATGATGTGTACAAGTATTTGGATATAAACAAGGATGGATATCTTTCAGAGGAAGAATTTGAGTTTTTTATAAGGAAAATTGATGTGCTTTTAAAGGGAAAAAGATACTTCTGGCGTTTATTAATGCAGCTTCTGTTGCAAAATGACGTAAGGGAACAGTTTCTGAAAGCATTTCCGGAATCAGATTCCCTGATACATCCCGGCCATGAACCCGGAGATAATTATTACCCTTCTCAGATACTGAATATGTTCACCGATTATTTTTTTAGAAAGAAGAGAAAAATGGGAAAACTATTTGATCCTGACAGTGATTTTGAAATGTTCTTTATTACTCTTTTGGGTTATGCATTAAAAACCATTTATTCCGAAAGCGATGATGAAGATTCTAATGCAAAGGTGATAAACAGGATTATTGAGTTATTTAAATAGCTTTTTATGAAAAACCTTATTATGGTCATTATTTGTTTCCTGATGCAGGGATTCTGCATAAAAATGGTGATTGCGCAGGAACTTAGCGCAACTGAAATAGTAAGAAAAGCTGATGAGAAGTTCAACGGGGAGAAAAGCAGCTATAGTGTTATGTCAATGAAAGTTATCAGGCCTGAATGGCAAAGGACAATTGAATTCAAAAGTTGGACCCTTGGAAAGGATTTTGCACTGGCACTTATCACTGCCCCGGCAAAAGAAACAGGGCAGACTTTTCTGAAGAGGGGTTCTGAAATGTGGAGTTGGAATCCTTCAATAAGCAGGCTGATTAAGCTTCCTCCTTCAATGATGTCACAGGGATGGATGGGATCAGATTATACAAACGACGATATTCTGAGAGAATCTTCAGTGGTAACTGATTATGTACATGAAATCGTTGGAGAAGAGAACATTGCCGGGCGACCATGCTATAAAATCAAAATGACAGCCAGAGAAGATGCTTCAATTGTGTGGGGCAGGCAGATCAGGTGGATTGACAAGAAAGATTTCCTGGTGCTAAAGGCAGAATTGTACGATGAAGATGGCTACCTGGTGAGGACTGAAACCGGTTCGGACATCAAAGTTATGGATGGACGAACAATAACTTCAATAATTGAACTTGTCCCGGAAGAAGAGCCCGAGAATAAAACCCTTGTCGAGATCCGGGAAATGAAATTCAATATAGCTATTGATGAAGGTTATTTTTCTCAGCAGAATATGAAAAGGGTGCGTTGATATCACAAAATAAATTGCATGAAAGAGGAATTTAAAATTGCATGGAGGAATCTCTGGAGGAACAAACGCCGAACCATAATTACTTCAGCGTCTGTTTTCTTTGCGGTTTTTTTTGCGGTAATTATGAGATCCTACCAGCTCGGCTCTTATGATCATATGATAAACAATTTTATCGAATCGTTTACGGGCTGCTTGCAGGTACAGCATGTAAAATATTTTGATAATCCATTAATTGATAACTCATTTGACTATAATGATTCGATCGCTTCTGCAATTTCGCATTTTGATAAGGTTGTTTCTGTTACCCCGCATCTCGAGTCTTTCACTCTTGCATCAAGCGGGCCACAGACAAAAGCAGCAGCAGTTATTGCGATCGACCCGGTAAAGGAAAAAGACTTTTCGGATCCTGAATCGAAACTGGTGAAATACAGGATCACTGATGAAGCTGTAAATCGCTTGAAAATTGCAGGTACTATATTGGATAATGTTCTTGAAAAGGTGATAAAGAATCTTGGCAGATCTTATTCTTCGCCTGCCAGGCTTGAACTTGAGCTGGGACTTACCGATAAAGAAAATAAACTCTGTTTGCCGGAGATTCTTAAGTGCTCCGAAGTTTCAAATGGTTTTCTGACAAACGATGACGAAGGAATTCTTGTGGGCGACAGGCTTGCCAGCTATCTTAAGGTCACAGTCGGAGATTCAGTAATTCTGATCGGTCAGGGGTATCACGGAGTTTCTGCAACCGGGATATTCCCGGTAAGGGGAATAATAAAAATGCCTTATCCCGAAATAGATAACAAACTGATTATTATGACTATCCCTGCCGCACAGAAATTCTACGATGCTGAAGGCAAGATAACCTCGCTTGTAGTTAACCTTACTGATAAATCAAACCGGACAATAAAAACAACAAAAACCAGAATTAACTCACTCCTGTCCGATAAAAACACAACAGCCAAAACCTGGTATGAGCTTAATCCGATACTCTATCAGCAAATCCAGGGTGACAGTCAGACCGGAGTTGCAATGCTTGGACTTCTTTACTTTATCATATTCTTCGGTATATTCGGAACGGTCCTGATGATGGTTTCAGAAAGAAAAAGGGAATTCGGCGTTCTCGTAGCGATAGGGATGCAGAAAAAGAAGCTGAAAAGGATTGTAACGGTAGAAATGATGTTGCTTGGAGCTATTGGTCTGGCGTGTGGATTATTGGCCAGCGTGCCGCTGATTATGTACTTCTATTATTATCCGGTCGTGCTGAAAGGAGATATGGGTAATATGATGGAGGACTGGGGATGGGACGCCGTAATGCCCAGTGCATGGTTTGGCCCTTATTTTTACTGGCAGGCCGTGATTGTTGCAATTATGGTAATACTTGCAACAATTTATCCATTACGAAAGATAGGGAAGCTGAAAGAAATTGAGGCTTTAAAAAGCTAAAATAAAATACTATGATCTGGTCGATCGCATGGAAGAATGTTTGGCGTAATAAAAAGAGAAGCCTGGTAGTAATAGTGGCAGTTACACTTGGCATAATTGCCGGAGTGCTTCTTGTCGGTATTATGGAAGGCTGGGTTAAGCAACGCCTCAATGATGCCTTATATAATGAAGTTTCGCATATTCAGATCCATAATAATGAGTATATCAAAAACGAAGAGATAGATCTTACTGTAAAAAACCTTGACGAGATTACACGAAGCTTAGATTCCATACCTGAGCTTTCCAACTGGGTAAAAAGAACCAAGATAATTGCCATGGCAAATACTCCGTGGGCAAATACAGGTGTGATTATTTATGGCGTCGACCCGGGAAAAGAAAAACAGATAACCGGGGTTTATAAGAAAATTGTGCAGAACGGCGGAAGATATCTTGATGTTCAAAGCCCCGGCGACATACTGATCAGTGATAAAACTGCCGAAATACTGAAACTGAAGCAATATATTGTTAGTGACAGTATAGTTGAAAAGCTAAGGGAGGAAAAAATTCCGGAAACTGTTCTCACAAAGCTGGTGACTCTTAAGGATATACGATTCAGATCGCCCAAGGATTTCCAGGAAGCCTTAAAAGAAAAATTCAGTAAAAAGGAACTTGACAGGTTTGATCTGGTTATTACTGACAAAGCTCTTGATTACAGGGTCAGGAACAAGGTCCAGATTACAATTTCGGATAAGGAAGGAAACCCGATCCAGGGTATATTCAGAGTTTGCGGCATGTATAAAACAACAAACACAGGTTTTGACCAGGTCTCAGCTTTTGTAAATTCAGGGGAATTGGCAAAGCTGTACGGAGGCGGTATTATCCTCACTCATGAAATTGCCATTTTACTCAATGACATTAATGATGCCGGCATTGTTAAAGACAAACTGAGCCGCATTTCCGCCTATAATTCAGTCAGTACATGGAAAGAGCTGGCTCCGGATGCAGCTATGATGAATGATTTTATGATAATGTATTATTTCATATTCATTGGAATAATAATGCTGGCACTTGCATTTGGGATTATCAATACAATGCTGATGGCAATTCTTGAAAGGACCAAAGAGCTGGGTATGCTGATGGCAATAGGTATGAACCGGGGAAGAATCTTCAAAATGATTATGCTCGAAACTATTTTCCTGACAATTGTCGGAGCGGTAGCCGGCATGTTTTCAGGATGGGCAATTACTGAAGCCCTTGGCAGGACAGGGATTCATTTTTCAGGCTGGGGTGAAGGATTTGAAGCCATCGGATTTGCTGCAGTGGTGTATCCGATACTTTCCCCTGAATTTTTCATACTTATCACAATAATGGTGATAGCCACAGCAATTGTTTCATCGATCTGGCCGGCCCGAAAGGCTCTGAAGCTAAATCCGGTGGAAGCGCTGAGAACAGAATAAAATTATTGCGGATTTGGGATTTGTGATTTCGGATTTAAAATCCGGCATCGAAAATCCGAAATCCGGAATTTATGAAAAATAATACTTTACATTATTAAACGCTGAATCATGAAAGTACTTGAATTAAAGAATGTGAATAAAATATATAATTCCTCAGAGGTAAAGGTCCATGCAGTAAATGATGTGACCCTGGAATTTGCAGAGGCTGAATTCGCCGCAATTGTCGGACCATCAGGATCTGGCAAAACTACTCTTCTGAATCTGATAGGCGGGCTCGACATGCCAACATCAGGAGAGATAATCATTAGCGGGACAAACCTGTCAAAGCTTAAATCATCGCAACTTATTGACTTCAGATTGAATAATATAGGATTTGTATTTCAGTCATATAACCTGATACCCGTATTGACAGCAAAAGAAAATGTTGAGTTCATAATGACGCTCCAGAAATGGCCGCAGAAAAAAAGGGATGATCGGACTTTAGAGTTACTGAGGGCTGTAGGCCTGGGTGAACGAATAAACAGCCGACCCGGGAAACTATCGGGAGGACAACAGCAGAGAGTGGCTGTGGCAAGAGCACTTGCATCAAGGCCGAAATTTGTCCTGGCTGATGAACCTACAGCCAACCTGGATTCAAAAGCAGCCACAAAGCTTCTTGAGATAATGGAAAAGCTAAATCATGGAGAGAAGATTACTTTTATATTTTCAACGCACGATCCAAGAGTTGTTAAAATGGCACATCGGGTAATTACCCTTGAAGATGGAAAAGTAATTTCTGATGATATCAGGGAACTACCTGCATAATATTTCTATCCTGATGAAAAAATATTCAGTTGCGCTAATTATTTTACTTTTCCTTACGGTAACATTATTTCCGCAGGATAAGAAATCAATAAGCCTGAGCGGCTATCTTACAACAATGCAAAGCGTAATGTTTGATTCTCTTTCGGGACCATTCCTTAATGAAAACCTTTTGCATAACCGGCTCAATTTTAAAGGATTTTTAAATGACAATATCTCAGTTGCAGCCGAATTAAGGAACAGACTTTTCACAGGAGACCTGGTAAGGCTTGGTAAGACTTATACCGGGCTGATAGGGATGGATGAGGGAGTGGTTGACATGTCGTGGAATGTCATTGAAAAACAATCTTTTCTCTTTAATATTACAGTCGACAGGATCTGGCTTGACCTTCACTACAATAAGTTCCAGGTAACGCTCGGCAGACAACGGATAAACTGGGGACAAACTTTTGTATGGAATCCCAATGACATATTCAATACCTATTCATTCTTTGACTTCGATTATGTTGAGCGTCCCGGAAGCGATGCGATCAGGCTTCAGTTTTTCCCGTCATCATCTTCAGCGGCTGAGCTGGCAGTGAAGGTGGACAACAATAATGATGTAACTGCTGCAGGTCTTTTCCGCTTCAATAAATGGGGTTACGATATTCAGTTTCTTGCCGGACTGGTGAACAGCGAAGACATTGTCATAGGTGCCGGCTGGTCAGGGTCTTTTGGAAAGATGTCATTCCGGGGAGAAGCATCCTGGTTTGATCAATATGAGGATTTCCCGGGAGATAAGAGCACGGTTCTTGTTACCACCGGCCTTGACAGGGTTTTTAAAGATAATTCAGTAGCCCAGGTTCAGGTTATGTATTGCAACAATCCGCTTAAACTTAATAACTTCAATACCTTTTATTCAGGAAATTTATCGGCAAAAGACCTTGCTTTTTCTGAGTTTTCAGCCTTCGGACAGTTCACCTGGGCTGTTACTCCCCTTCTTAATCTTACTCTCTCTTCGATGTGGTTCCCCGATCTTAAAGGGTATTTTGCAGGACCGGCACTTGAATTCTCGCTGGCAGAAGATGTTGATTTTTCTCTTATCTGGCAGCATTTCGATGCGGTCATGAACGGAGCAAAGACACGAATTAACCTTGGTTTCTTAAGGTTAAAATACAGTTTCTGAAAATTTCATACTTTTACGCCCTCAAAAACCTTAAACTCCGTCTGATGGCACTGGTTCATGAATTTGAAAAAAGCGGGAACTGGCTTTTTAAAAGAAGAAGCTGGCTCCCCGTAGTTTTGATTGTTGCAGGAATAATAGTTATGTACCTTACCAACAGGCAGGCGATTCTTTTTGATTTAAGGGAGGAACTTATTTTTCTTGGGATAAGCCTGACTGGCGAAGCAATAAGGATTTATACAGTTGGTTATGCCCCCGGGAACACTTCCGGAAGGAATACATCTGCAGGGCAGATTGCAGATGAACTGAACATGACAGGCGCGTATTCCCTCGTCAGGCATCCGCTGTATGCCGGCAACTTTCTTATGTGGCTTGGACCAGTTCTGTTCCTGAGGTCTGTAGTTTTTGTTATTTTCTTTATTCTGGTTTACTGGCTTTATTATGAAAGGATAATGTTTGCTGAAGAGCAGTACCTGCGAAATAAATTTGTTGACATGTATGACAAATGGTCAGAAAATGTAAAAGCCTTTATTCCCCGGTTCAAAGGGTATATTAAGCCATCACTTCCTTTTTCATTTAAAAATGTACTGAACAGGGAATACAACAGTTTTGTAAATATTTTTCTGATTTTTACCATACTTGATCTGTTCAGGAATTATTACCTGTCGGAAAGAATCTTTCTTACACCGATGTGGATTTATATTTCAGTTCCTGCCTGTGTGATCTGGCTGGTTATCCGGGTCATCTGTAAAAAGACCACATGGCTTGAGGTTTCGGGGAGATAATAATTGTCTTAGTCTCTTCTTCCCCCGGCAAAGATCATTATATAGTACAGCAATGTTGCCAGCGATCCGAGTGCAGCGACAACATAGGTGTATGCTGCCCATTTCAGCGCATCCTGGGCTTTGTCGTGAGTCATCGATGATGTTATACCTGAATTTGACAGCCACACAAGAGCTCTCTGACTTGCGTTGATTTCGACGGGAAGGGTTATAAAGCTGAAAAGAGTAGTAAACCCGAACAGAATTATACCCGCCAGCAAAAGTGCAGGAAATGTGTTCACAACCAGGATACCGATAAGAAGGATCCATTGCACCCATTTGGAAGCAAAGCTTACAGGAGGCACAAGCTTTGACCTGAGATCAAGCCAGGCATAAGCTGTTGCGTGCTGAACAGCATGTCCGGTCTCATGTGCTGCCACAGCCGCTGAAGCAATGCTCCTGCTGTTATAAACCTCCTGGCTCAGGTTAATTGTCTTATTCGCGGGATTATAATGGTCTGTCAGCTGCCCCTGGACACTCTGGACCTTTACATCGTAAATACCATTATCCCTAAGCATTTTTTCGGCAATGTCCTTTCCCGACATCCCATTGTCGACAGGTATTTTCGAGTACTTGCTGAATTTTGATTTTAAAATGGAACTCACAATCCAGCTAAGTATCATGAATGCGATAAAAATCAACCAGATGTTAAGGTTTGCGTGTTGAATATTCATTGTTTTTTAATTTTTAATTATTAAAGCCTCTACAAAATTTCTGCCACGGACATTTGCAGTTGCCGAACAGGTCATTTTGTCACGAATTGCAAAAATAATCATTTCAACCCGAATATTAAGACGAAACAGGCCATTTGTTATCTTTGCCGTATGGTCAATTCATTCAGGAACATACTGACAGGATTTCTTTCCCTTCCTGTCCATTTCTACAGGTACACCATTTCGCCCTTTCTCCGGCCATCATGCCGTCATGTACCCTCATGTTCCCAATACGCTCTCGATGCGCTTAAAGTCCATGGGCCACTCAGAGGATCCCTCCTTGCAATTAACAGAATCTTAAGATGCCGTCCGGGAGGTACACATGGTTACGATCCGGTCCCGTTATTCCTGTTTAAAAAATACAGATCAATCAGGCATACTAAAAGTTGCAACAGGCTGAAGTAGTTGATTTCGGATTGCGGATTTAAAAAATCCGAAATCACCAATCCGAATTCCGAAATGACAACTAGAAATCTAGCTCTTCTTTAAGATGCTTGTACCCCGCACGACTTACGGGGAGCTTGTTGCCTGATTGAAGAATCGCTACATGGTTATCTTTTCCGTATGGCTCGATACGCTTTATTTCTTCGATCCTGACAATGTAGGATCTGTGTATTCTTACAAAATCGGTCTTTGAGAGGTTATCTTCATAGAACTTCATTGTCTGTTGTTTGAGAGCTTTTCCGCCTTCATGATATATCATCACATAATCATCCTGGGCTTCAACATACTTTATCTGTTCCACAGGGATCAGATTAATGGCATTTCCTTTGCGGACTACAACCCTGTTGACCGGGGAAACAGGTTCAGGCTTCAGTGCCAGTATCTGATTTGCCGGCAGCTGATTGCCAGTACCAGACTCTATCTTTTCGATAGCCTTTTTAACTGCTTCAAGGAACCTTCTCTTGGGGAAGGGTTTTAGCAGATAATCAACCGCATTTAGCTCAAACGCCCTTAATGCAAACTGATCATAGGCTGTTGTAAAGATTATCTCAGGTTTCTCGGTAAGGACCTCAAGCATCTCAATTCCGGTCAGCCTTGGCATCTGGATATCGAGAAATACCAGAGCGGGTTTCATTTGCGAAATTGTTTTAAGTCCCGAGAAACCGTCACCGCATTCCGCAATCACCTCAATTGATTCAATCTCCTTTAAATAATATTTGATTATATCCCGGGCAGGAGCTTCATCTTCAATAATTACAGTTCTTATCTTTTCCATACAAGCTCAATTCGATGGAGTTTAAAAGTCAATCCCAATTCTTCGCCCCCAACCCCCTAAATGGGGCTTTTTTTGTGACAGAATTAAGGCCCCCTTCGTGGGGGAGGAGGTGAAAAATGCGAATGCAATCTAAAGCAAATTTACCTTATTTCTCAAGTTCTTATACTTCAGCCGGGATAAAAAGTGATACTGAATATATCCCATTTTCTTTAGTGGTTTTTATTGAGGCCCTGTTGCCGTAAAACAGGTTAAGCCTTCTGGAAACATTTAATACACCGGTGCCTGTGCCTTTGGCTGATGAAGGCGTTAAATCGTAATTGTTGGTTATATTTATTTCCAGATATCCCGCTTTGCAGGAAATCTTCGTTTTTATGTTTACGATTTCAATGCTTTGATAGACGCCATGTTTTATGGCATTTTCGTAAAGCGGCTGCAAAATCATTACAGGCATTTTTATATCAAGGCAGTTTTCCTCAATTTGCTCTTCAGTGTAAAGCCGGTCGCCAAACCTCACTTTTTCAATATCGAGATAAAGCCTCAGGTTTTCAAGTTCACTCCTTAATGACACTGGTTGTTCATCTTTTTTGGAAAGCGCATATCTCATGAACTCCGACAGCTTTATTACCATGTCTCTTGCCTTTTCCGGATCAGTTATTGTAAGCGAACTTATCGAGTTCAGGCTGTTGAAGAGAAAATGCGGATTGATCTGTGATCTCAGCATTTTGAGCTCCGTTTCTTTGACAAGGCTTTCGAGGCGAGCCTCCTTTGCATTTTTTTCGGAGAGGTTGTACAGGCTTACAAAAAGGTAATAGGCAAGAACAATAAGCCCATAAATAAAAACTCCGGTACCTACTCTGTATGGAAATGTAGCATCCCAGTAAGCCTGGAAGTCATTTTCTTTTGGCATAATTGCCAGAACCAGAAATTTGCTGATCAGGATCCAGAGGGTGACTGAAAATGCCCCGCTGATTACCAGGTCGGCTATGATGGCAGTGATTTTGGTTTCACCAGAATTGAAATACTTGAAAGGGAACCACAATGAAAGGCCGATTCCTGAATATATTACCAGGGAAACTATTCCGTCAGGAATTGCAGATATGGTAAAACTACCGTATGCATAGTAATACAACAACAGCTGGCCCAGCGTTATAAAGAGCCAGACCAGCCACCATACTATCAGCCTTACGTTGTTTGAAAGTACGGGATGTTTCATTCAGAAGAAATCAATAGCTTTTTACTTCACCTCCTCCGAAGACAACAGCTCCTTTTATAAGCAGGTGCTTAGTGGAATCAATTGTCCTTCCGGGAGTTAGTTTACGTGAATCAGTGAATCCGCCGAGGACGGGTGTCACTTCAATCGTGATAAACCAGTCGTCAGGTACAATTATGGTAGCTCCGCCGAAAACGCAGGCAATTTCGAGGGTGGAAACACCGGAAGCAAGTTTTGCCTTTGTGAGGTCAAGTTCAATGCCTCCGAACACGGCTGAAATTTTGCCGCCTTGAAAATTCTGCGATACTATCTGGCGTTCGCCGCCGCTGAAAACATTCACATAATCAATATAATCATCACCGCCTACTCCCTTGGAGGTGCCTACATTCCAGCCGTGGCGCTTCGTTAAAATGAATATAATACCGACAATAATGAAAATTGAGGGCCAGAACATATTGTACATATGGAATGTTTCGCGAAAAATCAGTGGGATCATGAAAAATCCCCCTACTGCCATAATTATGACTCCGGCAGTTTTTTCAGTGGCTCCGATTGTCATTATCAACCCGATTGCCACCAGGAGCATAGGCCAGCTGAAAATCACATTATCAATAAATTCGGGAAAAAATCCTGTGTTCCTGATCACAAGAAATAGTCCTGCGATGACAAGAATCACACCGATCAAAATCCTGTTGTTTGTAAAGTGCGGGTGATCCTGTCTCATCTGACGGCGTTCTTCTCTCAGCCGATGACGCTCATCTCTATAATCTTCTTTCGTTTCCATAGCTGTAAATTTATTTGTTTTATATTAATTATCGGTCTTTTTTCGCTTGAATAGCGATGAAATTATAAAACCCAGACCAACCAGAATTATAACACAAGGCCAGTAGAGTGTTTTTATGATTTCAGGCAGTTCATAATCCTTGTGGTCGATGAGAAACCACGCGCCAAGCGCGATCATGAGCAAACCTCCGGTGAAATGAAGGTTTAAAAGAAGAAGCACTCCGATAAAAATCATTGCTGTTTCCCAGGTAAAGTATTCCTGTACACTCCCGAGATTCAGCATGTCATTAGTGGCAACAAGGAGTGCAAGTCCAAGAACGATCAGAAACAGCCCTATACTTACCTGTGGGTGATGCTCCCTATGTCTGTGCATAAAGTGATCCCTGTTTTTCATAATTATTTTTTTATCCTGATTCAAAAATACACTTCTGATTAGTATGGAAACACAACAAATCGGTAAGTTGCAGTAATAAACCGGCAGACAGACTTTTTCGGAAACCTGTGTTACTTTTTTGTTGATAATTTTTTTAATTGGATAAGGATTTATATTTTTGCAAACCAAAATTTAAAATGATGTCCGAATTATTTTCGATACCAATCAATGGTTTAAAAGGAGGACATCATACCTTTGAATTTGAGATTAACAAATCGTTTTTTGACCTGTTTGAAGATTCGGAAATAAAAGAGGGTGAACTTTTTGCAGTCATTGAGATTGAAAAGAGTCCTTCGCATATTGACCTTGATGTAAGGATCTCCGGTAAAGTCAGAATATGCTGCGACAGATGCCTTGAGATGTATGACCATCCGGTAGAATGCGAGAACAGGCTCCTGGTGAAATTCGGCACTGGAAGAGATGAAAGTGATCCGGAAATCATTACAATTCCACGTGATGATAATGATCTGGATCTGAAGCAGTATTTATACGAATATGTTCATCTTGCCCTGCCAATCCAGAGAATACATCCTGATAACGATATGGGGGAAAGCACCTGCAATCCGTTAATGCTCCGGAAACTGGAGGAACACCTTGTTGTTGAGGAGACTAAAAGTGATCCCAGGTGGGACGAACTGAAAAAGCTTATGAACGATAATTAAAATAAAATAAAATGGCACATCCCAAGCACAAACATTCCAAGACCAGAAGAGATAAGCGGAGAACACATTACAAGGCAACCGCTCCAACCGTGAGTACCTGCTCAAACTGCGGATCTTCAGTCCAGTACCACAGGGTATGTCCCGAATGCGGGTATTACAGAGGCAAGCTTGCCGTTGAGAAGAAGGCAACTGCCTGATTTTCTTAAACTAATAGTAATACAATGAAAATTGGCATTGATGTTATGGGTGGTGATTTTGCACCTGATGCAATTATCGAAGGTGCAGTTGATTCCCTGAAGCATTTTTCTGCTAATGAAACACTTGTGTTGCTGGGCGATGAAGCTTCAATCCTGCGGAAGCTTGAAGAAATGAAGGTAATCCCTTCATTATTTGAGATCGTCCCGACCTCTCAGGTAATCGAAATGGGAGACCATCCCGCCAAAGCTTTTTCGCAAAAAAGAGATTCAAGCATTGCCATAGGCTATACAATGCTCAAGGACGCTACGCTAAATGGGTTCTGCAGTGCAGGCAACACCGGGGCAATGCTTGTCGGAGCAAGCTATACAGTAAATGTGATCCCCGGGGTGTTTCGGCCGGCTCTTGCAACAATACTGCCCTGTATTGATGGCCGCGATTCGGTTATCCTTGATGTGGGATTAAACCCCGACTGCAAACCTGATGTTCTGCTTCAGTATGGTATCCTCGGCAGCCTGTTTGCAAAATTTGTACTTGGGATCGATAATCCTACTGTCGGATTGCTGAATATTGGTGCTGAGGATACAAAAGGAACACCTGCTGTAAAGGCAGCATATGAACTAATGAAGGACTTTCCAGGTCTGAATTTCTCAGGGAATATTGAAGGGCATGCGCTTTTTCATGAGAATGTAACAGATGTGGTGGTATGTGACGGTTTTGTCGGGAACATTGTTCTTAAGCAGGCTGAAGCAATTTATGCTCTGACAGAAAAAATTAATGTTACCCACCCATTTTTCGACCGGCTCAACTTTGAAAATATTGGCGGAACGCCAATTGTAGGGATTAATGCCAATGTTGTTATCGGACATGGCATTTCAAAAAGAAAGGCAATAATGAATATGATCCTTCAGACCAGGGCTGTCGTGCATGCAAACCTGGCCCAAAAGATTATCGAAGCTATTTAATTATGGGAAAAACAAGAGCTGCCATTACAGGGATTCATGCCTGGGTCCCGGAATACAGGCTCACAAACCAGGAACTTTCAAGAATGGTTGATACCTCCGACGAATGGATAATGCAGAGGGTCGGAATAAAGGAGAGAAGGATTCTTAAAGGAGAAGGTCTTGGAAGTTCAGATCTCGGAGAGAAGGCTGTAAAAGGGCTTCTCGAAAAAACAAATACCTCACCTGATGATGTTGACCTCCTGATCTGTGCCACGGTTACACCGGATATGGCCTTTCCTGCTACTGCAAACATAATTGCCGATAAAGTGGGGATTAAGGATGCTTTCAGTTTTGATCTTAACGCTGCCTGTTCAGGTTTCCTGTTTGCTTTACAAACTGGTTCGGCTTATGTTGAGACAGGTAAATATAAGAAAGTAATTATCGTTGGTGCCGACAAAATGTCTTCGATCACCGATTATACTGACCGGACGACCTGTACCCTTTTCGGCGATGCGGCGGGAGCAGTACTCCTTGAACCAACCACTGAAGAGTTAGGCGTGATGGATTATATCTTTCATACTGACGGCGCTGGAAGGAAATTCCTTCACATGAAAGCTGGCGGATCGATCAAACCTGCCTCGCATGAGACTGTTGATGCACGTGAGCACTTTGTTTACCAGGAGGGACAGAGCGTTTTTAAATTTGCTGTGGTCAATATGGCTGATGTTGCTGCCGAAATAATGGAAAGAAATAACCTTAAGTCTGAAGAAATAGCCTGGCTTGTTCCTCATCAGGCAAACCTTAGAATCATCGATGCTACTGGAAGAAGAATGGGACTTCCTCCTGAAAAAGTGATGATAAACATCGAGCATTTCGGGAATACCACAACCGCCACCATCCCTCTTTGCTTGTGGGAATATGAGAAACAGCTTAAAAAAGGCGATAAGCTTATCCTGGCTGCCTTCGGTGGCGGATTTACATGGGGTTCTGTTTATGTGAAATGGGCATATGATCCGGTATAGATGATTTCCAATTTTCACAGTACTCCCCTTTCTGTTTTTCACCCCAAACCCCCTGATGCTCCTGACGCTACGGTCAGGCCTGCACCGACAAACTGTGTTTCGTCGGAGATCTTTGATTCGGTCAGGGCACGCTTGACGCTTCGATCAGGGCAGGCCAAAAGGGGGCTGATTTCATTTTTTGAGTCTAAAAGTCCCCTTTAGGGGATTTAGGGGCGAACATTTTATTTTTCCCGGCAATAGTTTTTATATTTGTGAGTTATTATGTTTGTACATATAATTCTGATATAAAATGGGAAAATTTAACGAAACAGACAATACCACCATCAACCTTATCAGTAACGGGACCGAAATTACCGGAGATGTCAAATCGAATGGTGATATCCGGATAGACGGTGTACTTTCCGGGAACCTTACAACTAAAGGAAAGGTAGTGATTGGACCTACCGGAAAAGCCAAAGGCGAAGTCTTCTGCAAGAATTCCGAAGTTTCAGGCATAATTGAAGGAAAGATCTGTGTGAGTCAACTTCTGACCCTCAAGGCTGATTCAAAAATAGTTGGTGATATAATAACTTTCAAACTTTCAATTGAGCCAGGAGCAAAATTTACCGGGAATTGCAAAATGAGTGAAGGTGAAAATAATGAAGCAACAGCTTTCACAAAAACCAAAGAACCAGAAAAAATCGCCGAAAAACCAGGAAAATAAAGGATTAAGCGATTTTGGTAAATATTCCGGCCTGGCATTCCAGATGATAGTCATAATCCTGGTAATGACATGGTGCGGGATCAAGCTGGACAAAGTCCTCGGATTATCAACTCCTGTCTTTACGATTATCCTTTCCCTTTTAGGCGTGTTCGCTGGCATATATACTGCACTTAAAGATTTTATCAAGTGATCACTATCCCAGGTGACTTTTAGAAAATATCTTATCGGGTTACTCTTAATGACCTCGTTTATTCTAATTGCTGGTCTGGCGCTGACTTTCCTGACAGAATTTAAACTTTTATTCATTGATGTTCTTATTCTGACATCCTGCTTTTTCACAATTTCTTTTATAACAATCCATATTTTTCACAGAGGACTTAAAAGGGGAACTGAAGGCCTTACAATGCACAATCTTTTTGCATTAAGTCTCAAAATGCTTCTGGAACTGGTCCTCGCTTTGTGCTGGTTTTTTATTGCTAAAAAAACTTCCCCCGTCTCTCTGGTATTATTTTTTGTACTATATTTAGCTTTCTC
>Ga0153915_10001670_pt1 | contig 20426 bp, 19 predicted proteins | sample Opewatmetagenome_2_FD_107003 | JGI IMG/M metagenome (GOLD analysis project Ga0153915, IMG submission 107003) | Freshwater wetland microbial communities from Ohio, USA - Open water 3 Core 3 Depth 3 metaG | ecosystem: Environmental > Aquatic > Freshwater > Wetlands | place: USA: Ohio, Lake Erie...
CGCCAACGAGTTTCTTACCAGAGTAAACTTGATGAAGGCGTACAAGTTTCCGGAATATGATACGCCCGTCCGTATCGGAAAGAGAGTTGCAGTGATAGGCGGTGGCAATGTAGCGATGGATGCCGCTAGAACGTCACTTAGGCTTGGAGCCAATGAGGTGCATATTGTCTACCGAAGGTCACGCGATGAGATGCCCGCAAGACACGAGGAAGTCGTTCACGCCGAAGAAGAAGGCGTCCAGTTTGATTTTCTTGTCAATCCTGTGGAGGTCTTGGGCGACGATAAGGGCAACGTCATTGGCATGGCCTGTGTGAAGATGGAATTGGGAGAGCCGGACGAATCTGGTCGGAGGAGACCTGTCGTGATTCCTGATTCCAAATTCGTTATGGACGTAGACATGGTGATAGTAGCTATCGGAACAGCCTCAAACCCGATCGTGCCAACTTCAACACCCGGTCTTGAATTGACTCAGTGGGGCTATATCACCATAGACGAGAAGACTGGCATGACATCGATTCCCGGTGTCTTTGCTGGGGGCGACATAGTCACAGGGTCTGCAACCGTAATCAGCGCAATGGGTGCAGGAAAACGAGCAGCTAGGGGCATACATGAATATCTCGCCAACAGACTGTAATCCCGGGTATACACGCCCGTGTCTGGTGATGAGACAGGCTCTATAGAACTGGCCTAGGGCACCCACGATCATGGCTGTTAGGCCCTTCGTTGACGTCTGCTCTTCCATTCCTTCGTAATCCTCTAACCCAAAGAATTCATTACTGAGTCCCGAGACCCGGCAATGGACAGAGCTGGTGTCACTGAATGCAGCAAGCATCAATCAGCACAAACGACATGCGGATTCTCGAGCTCAATGCTGAGTATCTTGGTATCACGCTTGGAATGCTGATGGAGAATGCGGGTCGTGAAGTAGTCAGGCTAATGGAATCCATTGAGCCGCTTGAGGGGAAGCGGGTTGCAGTCCTATGCGGTGTCGGCGGCAATGGTGGTGACGGAATGGTTGCCTCAAGATACCTATACGCCGCCGGAGCAAGTGTGGATGTTCTTTTAATGGGTGACGAGGGAAGCATCTCAAACCCACATACATTCACCAACTGGAAGATACTGAAGAACATCAGGGGAATCAGCAAGTCAATCTTGAGAACAGAGTCCGATGTGAAATCCTGCAAAGCGATCTCCAAAGCGGAGTTGCTTGTTGATGCTATGCTCGGCATTGGTCAAACGAATGCAGTGCGCGAGCCAATGTTAACTGCGATAAAGACCTTCAACAGCTCGAAGGCAACAAAGTACTCGATAGACATTCCTACCGGAATGGACTCCGACACAGGTCAGGTCTATGGCGTTACCGTAAGGGCAACTCACACTATCACGCTACATGCCCCGAAACCCGCTCTCTTCAAATCCTCCGAGTATGTGGGACGGGTTCATGTAGTCGACATTGGCATTCCAAAGGATGCAGGGTTGGTATGTGGAGGCGGAGATCTTTGGCTCTACACGCGACCGAGAAAACCCACGGCACACAAAGGGGACTTTGGCAGAATACTCGTGATTGGAGGGAGTGATGTTTTTTCAGGGGCACCTGCTCTGACAGCTATGGCTGCACTCAGAACAGGCGCAGACCTTGTGTCTATGGTTGTTCCTGACCCGATTGTTGCTACTACCCGGAGCTACAGTCCCAATCTCATTGTTCACAGTCTGAACAACACCATCTTGGTCCCTGAGTCTCTGGATTCCGTCAGGGAAGTTGCTCAGCAATGCGATGCCGTCGCAATCGGGCCCGGCCTCGGACAAGCCCCCCAGACCATAAAGGCATCAAATTCCATTGTTCAAGCTCTCATGTCAGATGGCAAGATGATGGTCATTGATGCTGATGCTTTGAAGGCTCTCTCATCGTCAGGCATTAGTCTCGATCCAGACTCATCCATCGTGACCCCCCATTGGGGTGAACTCGCGACACTCTTGGCAAGAGACCTCGGTGACCCTGATGTGGTGAACAACAGAATCGAAAGAGCAGTCGAAGCCGCTTCGAAGTTTAATACTACGGTCCTTCTCAAGGGTCATGTTGATGTCATTGCCCACCCTGATGGCCACTACAAGCTGAACTACACCGGAGTACCTGCAATGACTGTCGGGGGCACCGGTGATGTGCTAACTGGGATAGCCGCAACGTTACTGTCAAGGCGCCACGGATCCTTTAAGGCTGCATCTGCTGCCGCCTTCATTTCAGGACTAGCGGGAGAGAAGGCATTTCAGGAGCTAGGGGATCACATCGAGGCAACTGACTGCATAGCCAAGATCCCTGAAGTGATGAAGCCCACATCTAGGTGATAGCGGGCATATCCTCCAAATATGACTTGGCACGAGCTCTGTTGTCATCATCAACTGGCGACCAAACAATCCCCACGTCAGGTTGGCCATAGAGCAATACCGAACCAATAGGTGCCAAGAGCATCGCTGGAAAACCGAGGAGGTCTTCCTCGCCCTCTACCATGATCAATGACTTTGCGGAATCATGAAGGGCAGTGTCTATCACAGACCATGCCTCAGGCAGTACTACAGCTGAGGGGTTATAGATCACATATTCTTTCTCACTCGTGAATGAACCTTGGAATCGGCCTCTCTTGGTGGTTCCATCTACCACGCATACGTCCGGCGTATAATTCTGAGAAATGATGGATGCGGTTGTTACATCTCCGACCGATATGACTTTGATCGGATGTTCCTTCTTAATCCTCTGGACCACTTCCTTCTCAGGGCATACCTCATTTGCGTCGTATACATCCCCCTTCGGTATCTTCAACCCGGACCTTGTCGAGAACTCCAGTCGTCTTGGGGGCTCCTTCGTCCCCATCAGCCGATGCCCCTCCCTGTCAATCTCGCCTCGCCTTATTCTCGCTGACGAAAGCTTCCCTCCGTCTTTGGCAAGGAATGGTTTCAGAAACTCCATCCGGTCGTTGAGACCGAGCTGGTCTTTTCTTAGACTCAGTGCTTTCGACTGGGTTTCGTCGCAACATGGTCCTTCAAACATCATGAATACTGTCGAACCGGGTATCTTCAGTAGCTCAGCATAGCTACCGACGACTTGCACTTGGATTGAACGACTTAGTTCTCTGTCTGCCAGATATAGCTCGAGTTTCTTCACTCTCATCTTGACAGGCTGGATTATTGCCGCCAGCTCTAGATCATTTGCAACCAGCTCTCCGTTGGTCACTGCGGCAACAGGTTTCGGCATCTTACGTAATCGTTCAATCAGAAATTCATGGCCTCGGTGAAACCTATCAAACAGATTCAGAGCCCATGTTCCAGCCATAGCCAAGCCCACGCCGTAAAGTCGATACCTCCATACTCAGAAGACTCTTTAGACTCTTTGTCCTATATATAGAGGCGTACCTGTACTGGGAAGTGACGCGCTCATGAGAGTGCTTGCGGTAGGCGATGTTCATAGTCCCCGCTTCTTGGAGCCATTCCTGGGCGGATTGGACCACTTAGAGCGTCCTGACCTCTTTCTTCTGGCCGGGGACATGGTCAACAGGGGGAAAGCATACGAGTTCCGGGCATTAATCGATGCAGTTCACGCAAGGCTAGGATCTGATTTTCCTGTTGTGGCCTGTTACGGCAATGAGGAGTATGCGGAGGTCAGGAAGGAGATATCCTCAATTGTCAGCGATGAGGTGCTCTTCTTGGACGAGGCCTCTACCGAGGTTCAGGTGGGGGATCTCAAGGTTGGAATAGTCGGCACGCAGGGGTCGCTCGACAAGCCAACGAACTGGCAGAAGGAGCACTTGCCCAGCATAAAAGGAGCCTTCGAAAGGAGGGCTCATCGAGCTAAATCGCTTCTGAAGAGAATGAGGCACAGGGTTGACAAGCGAGTCTTGCTTATGCACTACAGCCCTTGCCTTGAGACGTGTGAAGGCGAAGATTCGCGATTGTTCGCTTGGATGGGCAGCAGGAAATTCTACAATCTCATTCTATCTGAGCAGCCCGATTTGGTGATACATGGTCACGTACATAATGCAATCATGCATCAGGCTCGAATCGGGGACACTGTTGTCATGAACGTTGCACTGCCTGCCGTCGGCAAGGTGACAGAGCTGAATCTTTGGAGACCAACTGTCAGGTGCATATGTTAGCAGTCGTTAAGCCTCGGAATTCCTAGGAAATATGCAAGTCTGAACGAACTCGGTAGTGTCACCTGTCAGGGTGCCCTGTGACCTTCATGGTCGGTTCGAACTTGAAGCCGTAGAGAATCAAACCTGCATGACCAAACTCTGTAATCTTCCTAAAGCAGACTCGGACTCTCATGCCTATGTAAACGTCTGTGACTTCGCAATTCACAATCTGTGTCGTCAGCCTAGGACCTTCATCGAGCTGCACTTGAGCAACGACGTACGGCGCTTGAGTCTTGAAATCGTCGGGCGCTTGCCGCACTATTGAGAAGGTATGGACAATTCCGAGTCCCTTGAATTTGTGGTCCTCTAAGTGACCTTTTCTTCTGCACTTTGGGCAAACAGGTCGGGGAGGGAAGTAGAATGTGTCGCACGTCGTGCAGTGGTTTCCTATTACGTTGTACATGGACGGTATCTTGCGCCAGATTTGAGCTACACCATGTTCGGCCATCCAGCATCACCTGCCAAGAATGTGTACTATTGAGGTAGCGCCAGTTCCTCCGATATTCACTGCCATTGCTTTCTCAGCGCCACTCACTTGGCGTTTCTCTGCATCTCCTCTCAACTGAAATACGAGTTCTACGATTTGGGCGACTCCAGTTGCTCCAATGGGATGTCCCCGAGCTTTGAGGCCTCCCGACGGGTTGACAGGATACTTTGCGCCAATCTCTGTCAAACCTTCATCGAGCAGCTTGCCGCCATTGCCCTTCTGAGTGATACCCACATCTTCGGTAAGCACTATCTCTCCTATGGTGAAGCTATCATGCAGTTCGAATACGTCTATGTTGTCAATCGTTAGTCCCGCTTTTCTCAAAGCTTCCCTGCTTGAGACGACTGCTGCATCCATTGTGCATATATCCCGTCTGTCATGCAGGGCCAAGGTATCGCTGGACTGGGTTGAAGCCTCGATGTAGATGGGGGTATCGGTAAATTGCTTGGCCTTTTCCTCGCTGCACATGAGAAGACCCGCGGCGCCGTCGCTAATAGGTGAAGAATGAAGTATTCTGATGGGGTCTGCGATCAATCCCGATTTCATGACAACGTCGAGAGGCACTGCTTTCTGGAACTGAGCCCACGGATTGTGTTCTGCGTTCTTGTGATTCTTGACGGTCACTTGCGCGAGATGAGTCTCTGTCGTCCCATATTCGTGCATGTGTCTTCGCGCTATGAATGCATAGAGCGCCGGAAAGGTAGCTCCGAATATTCCCTCCCATTCCCAATCGCTGGCTACACCCATCGTTCTCATGGCCTCTGATTGATTCACGTCGCTCATCTTCTCACAGCCAAGGACCAGCATAACGTCGTGCTCGCCGGACCTAATTGCCATGTAGGCTTGGCGTACAGCGGCCCCTCCGCTGGCGCATGCTGCTTCGACACTGTAGGCCGGGATATGACCCAAGCCGCCCATATCTGCTGCCAAGGCGCCCAAGTGCTCTTGACCTGTGAAACGGCCTGCACTCATGTTGCCTATGCAGATTGCTTCAATATCCTTTCCTGCCACCCCGGAATCAAATATCGCATACATTCCAGCCTCTAGAGTAATGTCTCTGAGGCTCTTGTCCCACAGTTCGCCGAACTTGCTAATCCCTACACCTACGATGGCGACTCTTTTCTTCACAGTCACTTGCATCCGACCTACATGTTTATGGTATGTTTGTACTTGGCATAGATAGCATAGCTTACGTACACCTTTCTCTGAATGTAATCATCGACAGTTGGGACTTCCCCGCGATGCCCTAGAATTTCATCTTCCACACGAATAGTGAACCCATCGCTACCTGCTCCTGATCCGTACGATATTACGAATATCCTGTCCCCGGGTTTCGAGACATCCAGCACTCTGGCAAGACCGATCATGGCCGACCCGGAGTATGTGTTGCCAATCTGGCGAACCACTAGGCTATCTTCAAGCTTCTCTGCTGGAACATCAAGCTGTTTTCCAACCGCAACTGGGAACTTGCCATTGGGCATGTGGAACACGAAGTAATCAAAGTCGTCCACTGAGGTACCTGTTGTTCTAAACAGCAGTTTGGCACAGTCTTCGACATGTCGGAAATAGGCCGGTTCACCTGTGAAGCGAGCTCCGTGACTCGGGAAGTCTTCCCCCTCGCGGCGCCAGAAGTCGGGCGTGTCTGATGTGACTGAGACAGTCCTCTCAATCGTCGCCACAGGATTCTCTTCGCCAATCAGGTATGCTGCGCCTCCTGCGGCCGCTGAATACTCCAAGGCATCTCCAGGTCTTCCCTGTGCGGTATCGGCTCCTATGGCGAGACCTATCTTGACCATCTTGGATTGAACGAGACCCATGCAAGTCTGAATTCCGGCAGTTCCTGCCTTGCATGCGAACTCAAGGTCTGCGCAAGTTAGTTCGGTTGAGCATCCTATTGCCGAGGCAACGATCGTTCCTGTGGGCTTAACTGCATAGGGGTGTGACTCTGAACCCACATAGACCGCTCCTATGTGCTTGGCGTCGACTTTGCCAAACTTCACGGCATTTCTTGCCGCCTCTGTTGCGATGGTTGCTACATCTTCATCAGGACCGGGCAGAGATTTCTCAAAAACCCCGAGGCCCTGTGCTACTGCCTCTCCGTTCTCTCCCCAGACATCTGCGATGTCCGTTGTCTTGATTCTATACCTCGGTATGTATACACCATACCCGACAATGCCGACCATAATGGGTTTCGTCTCCTCGATTGGCAAAGCTTGAAGAATGTCGAATTCTAGTTCGTCATGTTTCTTGGACTATTCACGGGGCGGCGCGAGCGTCCTTTAAGAAGATTGTTGTCGCCCTTCCCGTGAACAAACGACTTTCGCCGAATGCGTGCAATCACGAGTGCACTATAGCGAGGCACGTTACATGGTTCTCGGCTATTTATGACTAGCGACGGTAATCATGGACACAATTCCCGCTTCGAGTGGCTCTCCTTTCATTTGAGTGGACACTCGATTCTTCAGAATCCCGCCTTCGAATTAAGCATATAAGCCGTCAGAAATGTCTGCATACAAGGTGACTTGTTTGGCCACGGTCCTAAGGACAGTCAGACTGACCAAAGTTGAGATCAGTGAAACGAAGACAGTGGCCCAGCTATTGAAGGAACTCAATCTCTCTTTTGACCACATCGTGCTGGTTGACGGACGCAGGGTGGCAACCGATTCAATCTTGCATGAACACGACAAGGTCGTTGTGCTTCCTCTCATTGCCGGCGGCTAGTCTCTCCAATCTTCTGAGCGAATTCGTGAGCGGTGTCTAGGTCAATACTGAGCTCAGCATTGGGCATGCTCGGAATTGGCATGCCAAGTTCTATACCTATCTTGTCTAGCACGAGTTGTACGATTCTATCCGGCTTGAGGCTCACGATATCTCTCTGAATCTTGACCTTTTCAGATACTGCTTTCGAGAGAATCTTCTGAGAGCCCGAGCTGTATTGTGTTGCTTTCTTCGGGCCTGAAGCAAGTGTTTCGGGGAGGCCCATCTTGATGGCTAGTTCCCTGAAGATTACTTTTCGTTCTGGTATGCCGCTTGGGGATATCTTCCAGCGTGAAGGGACTTCGAGGGCTTCGGAGACGAACTGACTATTCAAATATGGAAAGAATGCGCTTAGACCATTATAGCCTATCGCTCTCTCATCTCTTCCGATGTTCACTCTATGGGTTTCTTGAATCTCTGAACGTAGCTCTTCGTCAAGCGCGTCCTCCCCCATCTCTGCAAAGAGCCGAGCATGTCTTGCATATCCTGCAAATAGCTCATCCGGACCTTGACCCGAAATCAAAATCCTGTCTCCTGAAGCTCTTGCTGCGCATGCTGCGACAAACAATGGAAGTGCAATCTCGACGTCCATCTGTCTGGTGGTTTCGATTGCGTAGATCAGCTCTGGCAGAACTCCCCAGACTCTGTCTTTGTCGAACGGCACGACCTTCAGTTCCATCTCCAATGCCTGGGCAGCTTCACAAACGAATTCTTCATCATGTGAACCCTTGCCGCACGCAGTGAAGAGAGTCACGTTCCTGCATACATACTTGGCAAGCAATGCGGCAAGCGAGCTGTCGACGCCGCCCGAGAAGAGCACACCTACATTCTCAGCTGAATGCAGGCAATTGAAGCAATCCCGTAGGCGGCTTCGAAGCGATGCCAACAATTCCTCTTTGGACCGACTCTTGTTCACACCAGGGTAGGTTCTCTCTTGAGTTCTGATTGTCGGTTGGGGCTGATGTGCATCGACATGAAGCGTCTGACCGGGTTCGAGTTCTATAGGTTTGGAAAGACCTATTCTCCAGAGAGCCTTTCTCTCTGTCGAGAATGCGAGACCTTCTTCCCACGATTGATAGTAGATGGGACTCGTGGAGTGTCCGAACCTCGACAGAAGAAGACCTGACTCATTGGTTCTGAGGATCAAGGCATCCGATAATCCTTGAGTTCTGGATGCCCCGTCATTATCTGTCAAAGGGACCTGAGTTCCCAGCAAGCGGTCAATGATGTCTTGTCGGACATTCCATCCACACACGACGAGCGTCTGCCTGCCCTTGTGCTTTGCGTAAAAGTCCTGAGTGACGGGAGACCGGATATCTAATGCGAATCGCTCGTGGAGATCAGTGCCTGATAGTGTGAGTCTCTGTTTGCCCCTGTGCTCCATTGCGTCGGACATTCGCCGGAGCGAGCTGTAGGGGCTAGCAGCAATCCGAGTACGATAGATGCCTACGATGCCTACCATTGGAATCAGCAGATTGCATTTTCAGTATGTTCTTCAGAGCGGGCGAAGCAGTTCTCTTCCGTTCGCTTTACTGGCCACTTTCGAACACTGGGTTTGACATAGACTCACTTGGATACTGGAACATCATGCAGTACTACGTTCTGTACTCCTGAAATCGACTTGAGCGTGCGTTCGAGAGTGGCAACAGGCATCTTGAGCTGACCCGGGGTGAAATAGCACTCATAGTAGCATTGATTCGCAGCTTGACAGATTCCACTTGTGAAGAGGATGTCCTGTAACCCTGCTTTGTCAAAGGCAGATGTAAGTTCCTCCAGAAAGCTCTTGCTCAGTTTTTGGATGTCCAGCTTCAGGTACATTACCTTGTCACTGCCCACTGGATACAGTTTGACATTCTTGTCCTTCATGACGAGTATGGCAAGCCCGTAGGGCTGTCCAATCCCATCCACGAAGTCGGCTGGCAGTGTAATTGTATTGCCCTTCGCGATTCTCATCACTCTTGCTTGAGTCATGTCCGTCTTGCTCAACGATTGTGCCTCCGAACTAAGCCAAGGAGGAAATCGCTTGATGCGATTATATCTCTTGTGGGAGTTGCCATTGAAGCGAGGTCCGCGAGCTTAGAGGCTATTTCGCTAGCTTGAGCGTGTCAAACTCCGAGCATGCCTGTCCCGTATTCGTTCTTGGTCAGGGCCCAGATCGTCACTTGAGCCACTTCAATATTCCTTTGAGCAGGCCCCTCGCTTCCTCCAATCCTCCTGATGCGCCAATGATGACCTGATAGTCCGTAGCCCATACATTCAGTCACAAATGTGTCGTACTGAGAGCTAATCCATTCTTAGAGCGACACATGCTACAACGGCGGCCACGACGATAATGCTCAGGACTAGTACAAGTCTCCAGTCAAGCAATGATGGCGTGAGACTGTTCGGGTCTTCTTGATCCAAGAGCGATGTGAAACCAAGTATCTGGAGTAAGTCGACTGCAGCACCTGCAATCGGAAGTGCGCCGAGTGGAAGGCCTGGCACATTTCCCCAGCTTCCGTCGGCGGCCTGACACTGTATTATGAACTCTGCAGCAGATTGCAGGTTGCACTGGCTCAAGGCATTCAATGTCTGGAGTCCCTTCACGGCGTAAAACGTGGTCACGAGGTTTGTATCATTTGTGCCGGGGCCCTCTTCAAACCCCCCCAGAGCCATGCCCTGAAGTGAGCTGTTGACCTGACGGCTCAGTATCCACTGCGCGACATCGCCACTGCTGGTCAATGATGACAATTGGCTGAGAGAATCAAGTGCGAGGACTGCCGCGGCAGTCGGAGTAACGCCAGCAACTGATGAGTTTGGACTGAGCTTGAAGCTGTTGCCAACTCGGCAGCTGAGTATCCATTCCACTGTCTTGGTTTCGTTGCGCAACCACTTGTCACGTGTCTCTTCCGGTTTGAGTTGAAGAAGCATATTAAGCGAATCCAATGCGAAATAAGTTGAAAGAATGTCTGGCGCGGTACCGGATGCATTGCCGAATCCACCAGATGTTGTCTGCGTCTTGTTGAAATAGATTAAGGCGGCGGTCACGTTGAAGTTGATACTTCCCATGTGGGGGATATCAGTGAACTCCCCGAACAGATTCCAGAGCTGCAGGGCTGTCCAAGTGGTCGCTATGCCCACTGGACCTGCGATGTATGAGCTGAAACCTCCGTAGCGACTGTAGGTCTCCGCACCTGTCTTCCACTGAACCTTCTGGGTGAAGTTCTTCATCTTGACGAGGTCTATCATCGGTGGTCTGGACGAAAGGTACCCTAGGCTGTCGAGGATCAGAGCCGCCGCTTCAGTTGATTCTATGCGTGATGTGGTCTCTCCGGCGACAGAGTATCCTCCTTCAACTGCGTCATAGCGCCCTCCAATGTACGAAATCAGAGATTCCTTTCTGGTCGCTGGGTTTGCAGAAGCTGGCTGGACCAGAAATGGCAAGATGACAAGGGCCAATGCGATAATCAAGCCGACTGTTCTGACCTTGGTCATGTCAAGACGCACCAGTGCTCAACGCGTTGAGGGCCGAATCGGGGTCCCGTTATTAATGTTACCGTCGTACAGAGAATGCACGGGATTGATTGCTGTAGGTAGCAGTCTGCTTGCCAATGAACGACCGATTGTCACATTGAACCGAGCTTCTTGGAACGTAAGTATCTATATGCCGAGTCTGCGGCGATTGCACCCTGACCGACGGCAACTGCAATCTGCTTCATCGATGCCACAACATCTCCGGCAGCGAATATCCCCGGTATGCTGGTCATCTGGTTATTGTCTGTGATGATCTCTCCGCGTCTGTTTGTGGCTACGCCAACGGCTTTGATGATTGTACTCTCTGGTTCCGAGCCTAGTGCCACAAACACGCCATCAACCACTAGCGATTGTGTTTCACCTGTCTGCACATTCTCAAGGAGTACTTCCTGGATCTGCTGGTCTCCTCTGAATTCTTTCACTGTAGTGTTCCAGATTAGTTCAACGTCGGTCTTGAACAGCTGGTCTTGCACTGCTTTCACAGCCTTGAGGGCATCTCGCCGGTGAATCAGATAGACCTTCGCCGCGACCTCGTGCAAGTACAAAGCTTCTGTGACAGCCGTATTCCCTCCTCCTATTACTGCGACTGTCTTTCCCCTAAAGAGAGGGCCATCGCATGTAGCACAGAATGAGACCCCTCTACCGGTCAGTTCCTCTTCGCCCGGTATGTTTAGCTTCATATAGCCCCCACCGGTCGCAACAATCACAGCATGCGCACTGTAGTTTCCTCGTCGCGTTTCCAAGATGAATTCGCCGCTCTTCTCGGGTCCGCGTACACTCTTGACCTCGGTAATCTCCCTGATTTGTGCACCGCTTTTCTTGACCTGTTCTTTCATCCGGGTCGCAAGGTCGATTCCGACTATGAACGTAAACCCCGGGTAATTCTCAATTCCCGGGCTTGTGGCCTGCGCTCCCCCAAGGACTTTAGACTCTAGCAGGAGTGTCTTGAGTCCATAACGGGCGGCATAGATGGCCGCGGTCATACCCGCAGGTCCCCCGCCTACGATGGCAAGTTCCCAGCTAAGGTCCTCGGTCATCAGGGTCCCACCATTGCAGGAAGTGCAATGAGATGTGTCACAGGTCCAAAGTCACCCTTAATCTCTCTTCTGGTCAGACCACATGCAAGTCTCGAAAGGCTTCGTCTGTCAGACCTTCTCCGGGCACTAAGGCCACCTTCTTGAGGGGTTTCAACATGTCGGCAATTCGTGCGAACGTCACTTCCCTGACAGGACCGCTCTCATGCTTCGAGAGAAACACCGCCAGTCTGAACTTCTCTGGTTCGTAGGTGAAGACATGGCCCGGACCAACAGCGAGTACTGTTTCCACTCTATCAAGACCCTCCCAAGGCCATGCAGAATCATTGAACGATTCGATCACAACAGAATCGGATGATCTCTCAATCCCATTAAATGACTCGCTGACATATCTTTCAAAGCAATCGTTCTCATTGTTCTGAACTTCCTCAAGACGGGTCACGGGCCGTAGCTTTATGCCCGAAGACAGCCTATCTGCTTGTTCAGGCGTAAGTAGTAACTGCTCTTTCTGAATTAGATCTCGGGCAATCATCATCGTTGATTCCACCCGGTTGCCCTGAGGGTGACTCATTCTCTCCATTGCTAGGACCGAATCCCATCCAGCGAGAGCGAGCGTACTGAGGGGTGCCTTTCCCGGCGTCTGGAGACGCGCAGGCACGTAGAGCGCATGAACAGGGTTGGCCACAAAATCATGGAGTCTCGACTGATAGACTCGCCTTACGCGAGTGGCATCGTAAGATACTAGCTGCTTGTTTTCCAAGCAGAACTGAGTGTGTTCATGCCTGTACCAGTAGTTATGTCCACTAATCGGTTTGAAGAACTCAACAGCACGGCTGTCCTTCATTCTTTGAATGAGCTGAATCGAGACTCCTGTCTTTCCAGAGTCGAAGGGATTCAGTCCAACAACTAGGACACGGTTGCTCACTGGACCCTCTCCATTCAAGAGCGAAAGAAGAACTGAAAGACAAAAGAAGAGATGAGATGGAGCCTGAGGGTTCCATCTCTTTTCGTTTCCTAATACATTCCGCCCATTTCACCCATGCCGCCAGGACCGCCTGGACCACCAGGGCCACCGGGGCCGCCTGCTGGAGGCGCGCTGGACTTTGCGGCAATCACATCATCAATCCTCAGAAGCATCTGTGCTGCTTCGGACGCAGAACGGACTGCCTGTCTCTTGACACGGGTGGGTTCAATCACTCCGGCCTTCATCATATCAGCGGCGTGACCGACAAAGACATCCACGCCGTACCACATACCAGTTGGCTTGGTGTGCTCCTTGTTGAGCTCGGCCATGATATCGATTGGGTCATGCCCGCCGTTCTCTGCTAGAGTCCTCGGTATCACTCTGAGAGAGTCGGCAAACGCCTCAATCGCAAGCTGCTCACGACCCTTGACTTCGGCTGCAAAAACTACAAGGCGCTTGGCAATCTCGGCCTCTACCGCGCCGCCGCCTGCGACATATGTGCCGTCCTCAACCACGTTTCTGACGACTGAAAGAGCATCATGCATAGCTCTCTCTGCTTCATCTACCACGTGCTCAGTACCGCCTCTGATGACTATTGAAACGGCCTTCGGATCCTTGCAGTCTCTGACGTAAACGAGCTTGTCATCGCCAATCTTGACTTCCTCGACGAGACCTGCGGTCCCGAGGTAGCTTGAGTCAAGTTCCCCAAGGCTGCTTGCAACTTTGCCGCCTGTGGCCTTTGCGAGCTTCTCCAGTGTGCTCTTCTTTGCCCTACGGACAGCCATGATACCAGCCTTCGCGAGAAAGTGCTGTGCAACGTCATCGATTCCTTTCTGACACACAAGGACGTTAGCGCCGCTTGCAATGATCTTGTCGACCATGCCCTTAATCATGTGCTCTTCTTCATCAAGGAAGGCCTTGATCTGGTCGGGCTTCTCGATCTTAATCTCAGCATCGAACTCGGTCTTCTCGACTTCTACTGCGGCATCGACCAAAGCGATTTTCGCGCTTGGGACCTTTCTCGGCATGGCAGTGTGCACTATTTCCTTGTCGATAACTATGCCCTTGACGAGTTCGGTTTCGGTGAGGCTCTTGCCTTGCTTCTTGGTGACCTCAATCATGTCGATGTCTGCCTTGTTCTTGCCGTCGACCTTCTCGACTATTTGCAGAATAGCATCAACTGCGATAGCAGAGAAGTGGTCTCTTGCACCTACAATGGACTTGCTGTTCATCGAAGTGTTTGCAATGCTTATGAGAACTTTCTTGTCGAGACCGGTCATAGATACCGAGATTTGGTCGAGTATCTTTGTGGCTTCGTCGGAAGCTCTCTGATATCCACCGACAATAACCGTCGGGTGAATCTTCTTGTCAAGGAGTTCCTGAGCCCTCTTCAGGAGTTCTCCAGCGATGATGACTGATGATGTTGTACCATCGCCGGTTTCTTGGTCTTGGCTCTTTGCGACCTCCACAAGCATCTTTGCGGCGGGATGCTGTACGTCGATCTCCTTCAGGATTGATGCACCGTCGTTTGTGATTGTTACGTCACCCAGCGAGTCAACCAACATCTTGTCCATGCCGCGTGGACCTAGTGTGGACTTGATAGCATCAGAAATCACGATGCCTGCCATGATGTTGTTCGCCTGGGCAGATTTCCCACGTGTCCGCTGAGTGCCTTCTTTTAGAATCAAAACGGGTGTGCCACTTAACTGTGCCATATGACATACACCTTATCGTTTCCTAACAGACTGAAAGCGTTCTCATCTCAGCCTAAGCTGAGGCTGCCAGTCAAAACTGTACATGGACTTCGCGTTTAGCATTTAAAGATTGCTTTCGAACCTCGCGCCCTTTTGATACGAGCTCTATGGGAACAGTTGACTTGGGTCTGGTACTGACTGTCACATCAGTCGGCGAGTGCGAGTCAGAGTACGATTGACCTGTATCGGTTACTTTCTGTAAACGTAGATCAGCAAAGCAACAAGGAATACAAAGAAGCCGATGAAGAGCAGAGCGAGAGTCATTTCTCCGCCTGCGATATATGCAGAGATACCCCACACAGTAAGGGCAAGCGCGAGAATAATCACGATGTATTCAATTGGTTTCACGGATTTGTTAAAGGACACTTCCCTTTCCTCCGTACACTCTTAGGTGACAAATCAATTAAGCTCTTCGGCGTGTTGGGTCATGATAGGCGCGATCATTCATGGTCTGGCTCTCTTCTGTTCACTCGTCGGCATCGCTTTCATGTCTGCGATGGCATCTGCTGAATCCATCAGGGTTTGCGGTCAAAGTACCCTCCTGTCTGCTCCATCAGCACAGACTGCACTGCTCGCGTTCTGTCGTGCGGGCGATGGCCTTAATACAGACTCTTGCGTGACCTCCTTGCGAGGGAACGAGCGGGGAATGAAGAGCCGATGAGATGGTTCAGTGTCCTCACAATCCGTCAGATTGTGTTCTTGATGACTCTTGTGACATTGTTCGCACCGATTGCAGTGGGTAGTCCATTCACCTACAGATCACTGGACAGTTCAGTTATGTCTGTGGATATCTTGGTGATAGCACCAGTATGGTCTTTCGGGACTGGGGAGAACTTCTATACGGCAGGGTTGTTCGTGTTCGAACCTCTCCATATTATTGGCTATCTATCTGTCACATTCTTTGGAATAGTATTCGGCGTGTTGGTCGTCCGCCATTGTCAAGACAAGTGCTCAAGAAAATGGGTGCGCGTTGCAGCCTTGGCGAGCATCGCCGTTCCGTTGTTCATCTTGGCCCTCAAAGTCCCAACCTACCTTGCTTTACATTATCTGGCATACGACGGGCCCGTTCCTATTCAGCTAATCGTCGGGCTTCTAGTGGTGAGATCACACAGAGTTCCCGGCAGCGAATCACCTTGGTTCAATGAAGAAAGAGCGGCTTCTCGGTACTCCTCCAGCCAATAGGTAGGCTGTTTCAGTACGTGTGGATTTATCTCCGGACCTGACCAAAGGGGATAAGACTTCAGGTTCCAAGTGGACAGTGGAACCAATTCCGGGTCCAAGGAACACCTGTGATTGAGTCTGAAATGCTTGCGTCGATAAGCAGCCAGAGGTGCACGTTTGAATGACCGGCAAGAAAAGGATTGAGAAAGATTTCCTAGGTGAAGTGGAAGTTCCCGCGGACTCATATTGGGGAGTCGGTACTCAGAGAGCACTGGAGAGCTTCCAGATTAGCGGAAGAAGGATGCCCCCTGAGTTCATTGTTGTTCTTGCAAAGGTGAAGAAGGCCTGTGCTCTTGCAAACATGTCGATTGGCGTGTTGGATTCGAAGTTAGGAAGGGCGATTGTTCAAGCTGCGGATGAAATCATCATTGAGCACAGGTTTCTGGATCAGTTCCCGATTGACGTGTATCAGTCTGGTTCAGGCACTCAGACTAACATGAACATGAATGAGGTCTTGGCCAATCGGGCAAACGAAATCCTTGGTCACCCCAAAGGACGGCAATCGCCGGTTCACCCCAATGACCACGCAAACATGAGTCAATCATCAAATGATGTGATTCCTGCCGCCATGCACGTAGCCGCTTTGGATGCAATTCAAAGCAGTCTCATTCCTGTTATCAATGGTCTCATCGACGCTCTCGACTCGAAGATTGCAGAGTTCGAAGGAATTGTGAAAGTGGGCCGCACTCATCTTCAGGATGCCGTACCCATTCGGTTGTCGATGGAATTCGAAGTCTACCGGAGACAAATCGCCGCAAGCCTTGAACAAACAGAGCATGTCTGCGAGGAGCTTCTCGTGATACCGCTGGGGGGCACCGCTGTCGGGACAGGTCTCAATGCTCCCAAGGGATTTGCCGAAGCCGCTGTGAAGCAGCTCGGCGCAATGACCAAGTCTGAGATCAAGATCAACCCTGTGAAAGCAGAGGGTATTGCCAGCCACTCTGTTTTGGTACTAACTAGCGCAGCACTTCGGTCTCTGGCACTGTCTTGCATGAAGATGGCGAATGATATCAGGTGGATGGGAAGCGGTCCTAGGGCAGGTCTGGGCGAGCTTCTTCTGCCGGAAAATGAACCCGGGTCATCGATAATGCCGGGCAAGGTTAACCCAACTCAGTCAGAGGCTCTCATCCAAGTGTGCATTCAGGTCGTTGGTAATGATCAGGTCATATCATTGGCCGAGGGGTTTGGCAGCGTACTTGACCTGAATGTGGCCAAGCCCATCATGATTGTGAATTTGCTCGACAGCATTGCGATACTCTCTGGCGGAATTGCTTCGTTCGTAAAACACTGTCTTACGGGGCTCGAGGCAAACGAGTCCGTGCTCCATGACCAGCTTGAAAGAAGCCTCATGATTGTGACTCGCCTAACGCCAATTCTGGGATATGATAAGGCTGCAGAGATTGCCAGAACCGCATACAAGTCTGGACGAACAATCAGAGAGACACTGGCCGATATGGGTGTTCACATTGATGGTGACCTAGATGAGCTGTTGGACCCGTCAAAGATGGTCTAGGCTTAGCGAGTTCTGTTGATGTATACCTAACTCGACAAGAAGCACGTACTTTACCGGAAAGAAAATCAGAGGCTGAAGAGCAAGGCGTCCTTCGTTTTGGACTTGCGTTTGGAGTGAAGCTTGTTGACATTGATGCACGATGTCGTAGTCATTGGCGCGGGCCTTTCAGGCCTGAGAGTCGCTATTGAGCTTGTCGACGCCTGCGATGTTGCGGTCGTCACGAAGGTTCACCCGCTTAGGTCTCATTCGGTCGCGGCTCAGGGAGGCATCAATGCCGCCTTTGGCCCTTCTGATACGTGGCAAGCTCATGCGTTTGACACGGTGAAGGGCTCAGACTACCTTGCAGACCAGGACGTCGTGGAGCTCTTGGCAAAGGATGGACCAAGAGCTGTGATCGAGAACGAACGGTGGGGTACTGCTTTTTCAAGAACGGAAGACGGCAGAATTGCCCAGAGACCATTCGGTGGGGCCGGATTTCCTCGCACGTGCTACGCGGCAGACCGGACGGGTCACAACCTTTTGCACACAACCTTCGAGCAGGCGACCAGGAAAGGGGTCAAGTTCTACAATGAATGGTTCGCCACATCCCTTGTCAAGTCCGGAAGCGGTGTCTGTGGTCTTACGGCACTCGAGATCCCTTCAGGCGAAGTCCATCCCATCTCGGCGAAAGCGGTTGTCATTGCTACAGGCGGCTATGGACGAATCTATGCTCGATCGACGAATGCTCTAATCAATACTGGAGATGGGTGTGCCTTGGCACTTGACGTTGGCGTCCCCCTGAAGGACATGGAGTTTGTACAATTCCATCCGACGACTCTTTATGGCTCCAATATTCTCATCAGCGAAGCCGCTAGGGGAGAAGGCGGTTTGCTGTTCAATTCGAAGGACGAACGGTTCATGAAGAACTATGCGCCTTCTGCTATGGAGCTTGCTCCCCGCGATGTGGTTGCCCGGGCGATCCAGACTGAAATCAATGAAGGCAGAGGATTCGAGAATGCCTATGTCCATCTCGACATTCGTCACTTGGGGAAGGACCGAATCGCTGAAAGGCTACCCGGTATACGTGAAATCTCTATTCACTTCGCAGATGTGGATCCTGTCGATAGGCCCATTCCCATTCAACCCGGTCAGCACTACTCGATGGGGGGAGTTGATTGTGACAAGAATGGGACCACGGTTCTGAAAGGGCTCTATTCATTGGGAGAGGCAGCCTGCATGAGTGTCCACGGTGCAAATCGTCTCGGCGGCAATTCATTGCTTGAGACCCTGGTATTCGGAAGAATAGTTGGCGTGGCAGTCAAGGACTACTTGAAGACGACCGGCAGGGTTGAGAAGAGTAATCTTGGTGGCGGGTTGCGGCGTACCACAGAAAGGATGCAGGCATTACTATCAAAGGGAACGGGCCAGTCCCCAAGTGTGATTAGAAGTGAATTGTGCAGTATGATGAATCAGTATGTGGGGATATTCCGGGACTCTCAGGGCCTAAGCATCGCATTGAATATGATCAAGTCATTGCAGGAAAGAAGCAGGAAGATGACTGCCGGTTGCACGGACTCGCGGTTCAATTACGCTCTCATAAGAGCGCTTGAGCTTCAGAACATGCTGCAGCTGGCAGAAGTGACGGCCGTGTCGGCGCTAGCTAGAGAGGAGAGCAGGGGAGCTCACTCGAGGACAGACTTTCCGAAGAGAGACGACCAACGGTTTCTCAAGCACACTGTCGTCACCAAGACGAAAGGTCGCCTCGTTGTCGGTTACAAACCCGTGAATCTGGGCATGTTTCAAGTCAAGGAGCGCGAGTACTGATGATCTTCAGAATAGCTAGGAGTCCAGAAGGCCGAAGGATAACTCGTTACGATGACTACAATCTGTCAGTGACCAAGGGGATGACGGTCCTGGATGTGCTGTTTCGAATTCAGGACGACATTGATCCATCGCTGTCTTTTCGGTATTCGTGCAGAGGAGCTGTGTGCGGCAGCTGTGCGATGCTCATTGACAGGGTGCCACGGCTTGCTTGCAGAACACCTGTTGAGACTATCAAGCAGGCAACTCTCAGGCTCAGAGAATTCCCAGCTATTGAGACCGCGCAGTTGAGTGAATTGGGCGATTCAGTGGTTATTATCGAGCCTTTGCCGGTTCTGCCGGTACTGAAGGACCTTGTAGTCGACATGTCCTCGTTCTATCAGAGATTCGAGGAGATGAAGCTCTGGACGGACCCTGAAGACGGACAAGAACCGAGAACGCAGATTCCAGCAGAGCTCTCGAGATTTGACAGGTATGCCAATTGCATAAGCTGCGCGATATGCTTGGCTGCGTGCCCCGTGTGCGACAGTCATACTGAATTCATGGGGCCTGCCGCTTTGGCAAAGGCTTGGCGGTTCTATCAGGACAGTCGAGTGATGAATCGAGGGAGATATCTCGAGGTTGCCAAGCGCCGCGAAGGCGCGCCAATGTGTGAGCTGGTTATGAACTGTGTGAAGGCCTGTCCTAAGGACGTAGCTCCGGGAGGCGCCATCAGAGAAATCAAGAGTACAGGTCAATAGGTGTCAACCAAGACTTCTGACCGAGTGACACGGAAGTGGCAGCCCATATTAGACAACCTTCTACTCGCAACCTCTATGGCTGCTTCAGACAAGTCACAGATTGCCCATCTACGGCCTGTCTTCTCTGCTACGACGGCAGTGGTTCCTGTCCCTGCGAAGAAATCTCCAACAAGATCGCCTGTACCTGTGGCACACTCGATGATTCTCTGCAACAGCAACTCAGGTTTCTGAGTGAGAAACCCAGTATACTCCGACGAACTTCCTTGGATGGGTGGAATGTCGAGCCACAAATCTGATACCACGACTCCAGGCACATCATCGAGGTATCGCTTCTTTGAGTAGCGTCCGTTCCTGCTTCTGTATATGAGGTCTTGATTCCACCACTCATCCAGTGTTTCTCTCTTGTACAGGTACGGTGCGGTGCGTCCCCTCCATTCAAACTGCTTCCTGTCTTCAGAC
>Ga0153915_10001671_pt1 | contig 20426 bp, 18 predicted proteins | sample Opewatmetagenome_2_FD_107003 | JGI IMG/M metagenome (GOLD analysis project Ga0153915, IMG submission 107003) | Freshwater wetland microbial communities from Ohio, USA - Open water 3 Core 3 Depth 3 metaG | ecosystem: Environmental > Aquatic > Freshwater > Wetlands | place: USA: Ohio, Lake Erie...
CCCAAGACCTGGGCCATTGGGGGCGGGACCTCGGCCGGGAGGGACCGAAGCTCCCCGAGTTGCTCGAGGCGTTGCTCAGCGGGACGTCGGTGCCGTGGTATCGGATGCTCTACGTGTACTCCGCGGGTATCACCGAGCGGTTGGTGGATCTCATGGCCCGGGAGCCGCGCATCGTACCCTACGTCGACATGCCGATCCAGCACGCCAACGACCGGATGCTCGAGCGGATGCGGCGTCCCGAGCGCCAGGCGACGCTGCGGGAGAAGGTGCGGTGGCTGCGCGCGGCCGTGCCGGACCTGGCGATCCGGACGACGTGCCTCGTGGGGTTCCCGGGGGAGACCGACGCGGAATTCCGGGAGCTGCTGGCGTTCCTGGAGGAGGCGCAGTTCGATCGGCTGGGAGCGTTTGCCTATTCGCCGCAGGAGGGGACGCGCGCGGTGCAGTACCCGGACGATGTCCCGGACGAGCAGAAACGCGATCGCCTGGAGGAGTTGCTTGAAGTGCAGCGCGCCATCTCCGCCGAGCGTCTCGGGCGCTTCGTGGGCCGGGAGGCGACGGTGCTGGTCGACCGGGTGGCCGACCCGCTGGATGGCGGCGCCACGCACGTCGGGCGCGTGCCGTGGCAGGCGGACGACGTGGACGGCGTGACCTATCTGGGCAACGGCGGCTGGGCGGAGAGCGGGAGCTTCGTACGCGCCCGGCTGACCGACAGCCTGGACTACGATTTCCGGGCGGTGGCGATCGCATGAGGGTGGCGTTGGGTGAGACCGGTCGGACGGCGGCGTTCCGCGGATGGCGCGGGACGCCTTTTTCATGGCTGGCGCCGGTGCTTCTGGTGGCGTTGCTGGCCTGCCCCCGGCCACAACCCGAGGCGCTGGGCCCCGAGCCGGAGCTCCGCGTCGGTCTCGCCACCGGGGTAGCCAGCGTCCGCCTCGGCGGGGACGGCGAGTTGTTCCTGGCGGACGACGGCAACGGCACGCCGGTGGGGGCGATTCCGGCCGGCGGGACGTGGACCGCCGTTCCCGATTCCGGCGGCGGACTCGTCCTGGTGCGGCCGGACGGCTCCCGCACCGAGCGCCACGGAGGGATTTCGGCCGTGAACGTCACGGAAGGCCGGTTCGCGATGGCGAACGGACGGCGCTATCGCGGACGGGTGAACGTGATTCGGGGCCGGAGCGGGCTCACGCTCATCAGCCGGCTGCCGCTCGAGGGCTATCTGGCGGCCGTGTTGAGTCAGGAGATGGGTTCGCGCGCGCCCGAGGAGCGGGAAGCCCTGCTGGCGCAAGCCGTCGTGGCCCGCACCTTCGCGCTGCGGAACCGGGGCCGGTGGGAGGCCGACGGATTCGACGCGACGGCCGACACGCGCGATCAGGTGTACCTGGGCGTGGATGTGGAAACGGCGCAGGCGTGGGACGCGGTTCGGGCCACGGCCGGATTGGTGGTCCGCTACCGCGGCCGTCTGATCGACGCCTACTACCATTCGACGTGCGGAGGCCGCACGGCGGCAGTGGAGGAGGTATTCCGCTCCGCCCAACGGCAGCCCTACCTGCGGTCGGTGTCCGACGCGAGCGGCGGCGGACACTTTTATTGCGAGCGATCGCCGCGGTTCCACTGGCGCGCGCAGTGGGACGCCACCACGCTGCGCGCTATATTGACGCGGACGCTCGCGACGGTGATGGAGGTCGGCGGCGACGGCCTGCAGCGCATCACCGACGTCCAGGTGACCCGCACGAGCTCGTCGGGCCGCGTCGCGGAATTGCGCGTCGTATTCGCGCATGGAGATGTGCGCATCGCGGGTCCCGACGTCCGGACCGTGCTGCGACCCACCTCCGATCAACTGCTCCAAAGCACCGCCTTTCGGGTGTTCGTCACCGGCTCGGACTCAGGGGTCGGGCAGCTCACCCTCGATGGCACGGGCGCGGGTCATGGGGTCGGAATGTGCCAGTGGGGGGCCATCGGACGGGCCCGGGCAGGGCAGTCGTATCGGCGGATACTCGCCACCTATTTTCCGGGGACGACGGTTGAACGACTCTACTAAAGCACTCATCCTGCGCGTCGCGGTCGTGGGCGCGCTGCAACTGGGGAGCATCCGGAGCCTCGCGGCTCAGGGTGTGCTCTCGCAGTTCACGTATGACGAGCTGCGCCTCTCGGGCGTGCAGCTCGACTTCGGCTCGGTCTCCACCAAGGACCTGCGCGGCGCGTTGATCGGGGGGCTCCGCCTGGACGCCGGCCATCTCGCGCCGCACGTTCGCGTGCTCCTCGGGGTCTCCTACACACGATCACGGTTCACCGGGCGGGCCGTCACCCGCTTCAACCGCTCGCTCCTCAAGCTGGTCACTGATCCGGATTCGAACGCGACGATCGACGTGGGACGCGTCAACCTCTCGGATGTGATCGCCGATCTCGATCTGCAATACGTCTTCAACGAAGGCGGGCCGGTCCAGGTCGCGCTCGGCCTCGGTGGCGGCGCCCACTTTCGCAACGGCAGCGGCCGGGCGATCAATGGGACCTTCATCGAGGATGCGCTGGATGGTGTGTCGCCGGCGTTGAACGGCACGGTCGATGTCGCGGTGGCCCTGACGCCGGCGTGGCAGTTGACCGGCGAGCTGCGCGGCACCCTGCTCAGCGACTTCTCGACCGGGTCCGCACGGGTCGGATTCATGTATCGGTTCCCGGGCGTACGGGAGCGCCGGTGAGCGACCCCATCCGGGTAGCCGTCATCGGGGCGGGGGGAGTGGCCCAGGTGGCCCACCTGCCAGTGTTGCGCCGGATCCCGGGCGTGGAAATCGCCGCGATCTGCGACAACGATCTGTCCAAGGCGCAGGCGCTGGCGAGCCGCTTCGACGTTCGCGATACCTACGACGACATCGAGGAAGTGCTGCGCTACGCCAAGCCCGATGCGATCGTGATCTGCACCCCTAACCATCTGCACGAGATCCACGTCGTGGCCGCGCTGTCGGCCGGGGTGCACGTGCTGTGCGAGCGGCCGCTCGCGTTGAGCCTGCCGGGCATCGAGCGTACCCTGCAGGCGGCCGAGCGCTATGGGAAACGCGTGATGGTGGCGATGAACCACCGCTTCCGCTCCGACGTGCAGGCGGTGCGGGGCTTCCTGGCGGGGGGCGAGCTGGGGACTATCGACATGATTCGGGGCGGGTGGTTCACCTTTCAACCGACCGCCACTCGTGCTCAGCTGGGGTGGCGGCTGCGCCGCGCCGAAGCCGGCGGCGGGGTGATGCTCGACCTCGGGCTGCCGCTCATCGATCTCGGGCTCTGGCTCGCCGGGTGGCCGATTCCCAAGCGCATCTCGGCGACCGTCGTGGGCGGTGGACGGGAAACGGTCGAAGAGATGGGGATGGCCCTGATCGTGTGCGAGAACGGGCTGTCGATTGGCGTGGCGGTGAGCTGGCGTCACCTGGGCCGCGGCGAACGGTTCTGGTTCGAGATGGTGGGGAAGAAGGGCACGGCCGACATCGCCCCGCTGCGGGTCTACAAGGAAGTGCACGGCGCGCCCACCGATGTGACGCCGACAGGCGCGACCGGCCGCGAGCCGCCGTTCATCCAGTCCTACCGCGCGGAATGGACGTACTTCCTCGCCGTCATTCGCGGCGACGTCAACGCGCCGCCCCCCAAGGACCAACTGGTGCTGCAGCGGGTGCTCGACGCGGTCTATCGCTCTGCCGACGAAGGGCGCGACGTTCAGCTGTGAGCGACCGGCGCCGCTGGCTGCTGGTCGGGCTGGGCGCGGTCGGGCTCGTGGCCAGCTACCCGCCATTCCCACTCCCGTTTCTCAGTTTCGTCGCGCTCATCCCCGGTGTCCTACTGCTGGAAGCGGCGGCCGGCGATCCGCGCCTGGCATACACCTGGGGATTCCGCTACGGTCTCCTCACGAACGGGTTAGTGCTGTATTGGATCGTGGTCGCGCTGTGGCACTTTACGCCGCTCGCCGCCCTGGGTTATGCCGTCACCGTGTTCCTGCTGGGCGTGTTCACCGGGGGTTTGTTCTGGCTCGTGACGCGGGTGCGCACCGCCCATCCGGCCATCCCCCTCGCGGTCGTGTTCGCGGTCTGCTGGACGGCGCTCGAATGGGGCATCGGGCACCTGGGGGACGTCGCGTTCCCCTGGCTGGGGCTCGGCACCTCGCTCGCCGACGCACGGGTGCTGGTGCAATGGGCGGATCTCGCCGGTGCGCGCGGAATCACGTGGTGGCTCGTCTGGTGCAACGTGATGCTCGCCAGCGCGATCGGGCGGTGGGGGCAATGGCGGGCTGTGTGGCGCCAAGGGCTCCCCGTCGTCGCGACGATCGTGCTCGCCGCCGCCTACGGCGTCTGGCGCGAGCGAACCCTGCCGCTTCGTCCCCTCGGCACGATCACGCTGATCCAGCCCAACATCGGGTTTCACGAGAAATGGAACCCGGCCCGGGCCGACAGCGAGGTCGCGACGCTGCTCGACCTGTCGCGGGAGGCCCGTGCCGCGGCCCATGCGGATCTCGTGATCTGGCCCGAGGCGGCGTTGCCGGACTATCTCACCCAGCGTCCTGACTGGCAGGCGGCGATCGCCCGCCTGGCTGCCGAGACGCGAACACCGGTCCTCACCGGCGGCATCCACGTCGAGTTTGACGGTGCGGGCGTGTATGAGACCTACAACGCCGCGTTCTTCTTCGACTCACTCGGCATCTGGCGGTCGCACCCCGTATACGAAAAGCACTACCTCGTGCCCGTGGTGGAGCGGGTGCCGTTCGTCCCGGTCAAGTGGTTCCGGGCGCTTCCAGGCTTGGGTCGCTGGTCGGGCGGGTTCGGGCGGGGCCGAGACCTTCCCCTGTTCGAAACGCCCATGGGCCGGTTCGGCGTCATCGTGTGTTACGAATCGGTCTTCGAGGATCTGGCCCGGCGCTACCGCGACCTCGGGGCGGATTTTCTGGTGAACGTCACCAACGACGCCTGGTATGGCCGCACCTCGGCGCCGTATCAGCACGCCTCCCACCTGGTGTTGCGGGCCATCGAAACGCGGATGGGCATCGCCCGAGGCGCCAATGACGGCATCTCGGAATTCGTGGATCCGCTCGGACGCGCCTCGCATGAGAGCGAGCTCGAGACCCGCACGACCGTCACCGGGACACTGCTCACGAGCGACATCCGGCCGCTGTATGTCCGGCTCGGCGACTGGGTGGGAACGTTGTCGCTGCTGGCGACCATCGGGTTTGCCGGGGCCGTGGCGCTGCACGCGCGGAGACGACGCGCCTGAACCAGCGGGTGGGGCTCCGGGTCGGAGTGGATATCGGGGGCACGTTCACGGATCTCGTCGCCGTCGCCCCCGACGGAAGTCTCGACATTCGCAAAGTTCTGAGCACCCCGCACGACCCCTCTGAAGGGCTGTTCCGCGCGTTGGATGTCATCGCCTCTGACACCGCCTCCATCGACCTGCTCGTGCATGGGACGACGATTGCGACCAATGCGTTGCTGGAGCGTCGCGGCGCCCGCACCGTGCTCGTCACGACGGCGGGGTTCGAGGACCTCCTGTGGCTGCGGCGGCAGGACCGCGCCTCCCTGTACGACTTGAGCCGTCACCATCCGCCGCCGCTGGTCGGTCGAGATGACGTCGTCGGCACGGCCGAGCGGATGGGACCGGACGGTCCCGTGACGGAGCTGTCGGACGCCGAGGTCGCTCGCGTGGCCGCCGCGGTCGGCGAGCGGCGGCCTGAAGCCGTCGCCGTCGCGCTCCTGTTCGCCTTCCGCCATCCCGAGCACGAGAGCCGACTGGCTGCGGCGCTGCGCGCGGCGTTGCCGGGCGTTCCCGTGGTCGCCAGCCACGAGGTGCTGCCGCTCTTCCGAGAGTACGAGCGGAGTACCACGACCGTGGCGGAAGCCTACCTGCGGCCGCTGGTAGGCATGGCGGTAGCCCGGGCCGCCGCCGGTGCGGCCGACCGCGGAGTCGGCACTTTCCGGCTCATGGCATCCGGAGGCGGCACCATGTCGGCCGAGGCAGCCGCGGAGGCTGCCTCCTCGCTCGCGCTCTCCGGCCCCGTGGGTGGCGTGATCGGCGCGCAACTGCTCGGGGAGGCGCTGGGCCGCGGCGACCTCCTGACGCTGGATATGGGCGGCACCAGTGCCGATGCGAGTCTGATCCAGGGTGGCGCGGCGAGCCGCGAAGGGACGACGACGGTGGGCGGAGTCCCACTGGCGTTGCCCGCGGTTCTGATCGAAACCGTGAGCGCCGGCGGCGGCAGCATCGCCTGGGTGGACGACGCCGGGACGCTCAAGGTGGGCCCCAGGAGCGCCGGCGCCGTGCCGGGTCCGGCCTGCTTCGGCCGTGGCGGCATCGCGCCCACCGTCACCGACGCGTGTCTGGCGTTGGGTTGGCTGGCGCCCGATTGGGCGCTGGCGGATGCCGTGCGGCTGGATGCGGCGGCGGCCGAGCGGGCGTTGAGCCGGCTGGCGGAGCCGCTGGCCCGTGATGCCATCGGGGTGGCAGCCGGCGTCGTGGCCGTGGCGACAGCCGTCATGGCCCGGGCCCTGAAACGAGTGAGCGTGGCGCGAGGTGTGGATCCGCGCCGGCTGGCGCTCGTCCCCTTCGGTGGGGCGGGCCCGCTGTTCGGGTGCGCCCTTGCCGACGTGCTGGGGATGCGCACCGTGATCGTGCCGGCACACCCCGGCGTGCTATCCGCGCTCGGCCTGTCGGCCGCGGCGGAGCGGGTGGAACTGGCTGCCTCGCTGCATGTCCGCGCCGGCGCGCCCAAGCGTGCTCGCGTGCTGGCGGCCTACGCAGGCCTCGAGCAGCGGGCCGGCCTCGCGCTACCTGGAGCCCCGACGCGGCGATGGGCGGACTGCCGCTTCGCGGGGCAGGGTTATGAGATCACCGTGCCGCTCACCAACGACGATCCCGACAGCATCGAGGCGGCGTTCCACGCCGCGCACCGCGCGCGCTACGGGCACGTCGGGGCGGGCGGGGCGGTGGAGATCGTGAACGTGCGGGTCGTGGCGGAGCGGGCCGGTGCACGGCCGTCGTGGGGCCGACGGCTCGGCATCGGCCGGCCGACCCCGGGATGGCGACGGGTGGTGATGCGGGGCGAGGAAGTCCGCGCCCAGATCTGGCCCCTGGGGGAGCTGCCGCCCCGCCTGCGCATTCCCGGCCCCGCCGTCCTCGCGGGGCCGGATGCGACGGCGCTGGTGGAGCCCGGCTGGCGCGGAACGGTGCATGCCTCGGGGGCCGTCGTGCTGGAGCGCACATGACACTCGATCCGATCACCCGCGAGGTGATGGCCCACGCGTTCGCCGGGGTCGCCGAAGAAATGGGTCTGGTGCTGATCCACTCGGCCGTCTCCCCCAACATCCGGGAGCGGCGCGACGCGTCGGCAGCGCTGTTCGATGGGGACGGAGAGATGATCGCGCAGGCGGCGCACATCCCCGTGCATCTGGGTGCGCTGTCGGACGCCGTGGCCGCCGTCCGCGCTGAGCGCCCCCAGCCGGGTGAGATGTACATCCTCAACGATCCCTATGCCGGCGGCTCGCACCTTCCCGACCTCACCATCGTCGGCGTGATCCGGACCGCCGACGGCATCGGCGGTTACAGCGTCGTGAGGGCCCATCATTCGGATGTGGGCGGTACCACACCAGGCAGTATGCCAGCCGGCGCGCGCGAGCTGTTGGCGGAAGGGTTGGTTCTGCCCCCGGTCTTGTACACACCGGAGGTCGAGCGGTTGCTGCTGGCGAACGTGCGTACGCCCGAGGTGCGCCGCGCTGATCTGGCGGCGCAGCGCGCCGCCGTGGAACGAGGCGCGGAAGGTCTCTGGGCGCTCGCCGCGCGCCACGGGTGGGCGTTCGTACACGAAGCGGCCCGCGACCTGCAGGAGGACGGTGAGGCGCGGGCCCGCGCGATGCTCGGCCGCCTCCCCCGGATCGCCGCTACCGCCACCGATTGGCTCGAAGGCGATGGGGTCACGGACGGCGATATCCCGATCTGCGTCACGGTCACACTCAAGGACCGCACCTTCTACGCCGATTTCACGGGAACCGCCCCGGCCGTTCCCGGCAACGTCAACTGCCCGCTGGCGGTCACGCGGGCGGCGGTGTTGTTCGTCGTGCAGACGCTGCTCGGGGACGAGGCGCCCATGAATGCCGGCGTCGCCCGGGCGGTTCGCGTCTCCGCCCCCGAGGGATGCGTCGTCAATGCGCGGTGGCCCAGTGCCGTCGCGGCCGGGAACGTGGAGACGTCGCAGCGCATCGCGGACGTGGTGTTCCGCGTCCTCGCCGAGGCGGGGTTGCCCGTACCGGCCCAGGGGCAGGGCACAATGAACAACATCACCCTGGGTGGTGCCGGATGGACGTATTACGAGACCCTCGGCGGCGGCCAGGGGGCGGGACCATCCGGGCCAGGCCCTTCCGGCGTCCACGCGGGGATGTCGAACACGCGGAACACTCCGGTCGAGGTTCTCGAGCTGGAGTGTCCGGTGCGAGTGCGGCGCTACAGCCTGCGACCGGGCAGCGGCGGGGCAGGCATCTGGCAGGGTGGCGATGGGGTGGTGCGAGAGCTCGAGCTCCTGGCCCCAGCCGATGTGAGCCTCCTGAGCGAGCGGCGCCGCCATGCGCCCGCAGGTGCGGCGGGGGGTGGGCCGGGAGAATGCGGCCGGAACTTGCTGAACGGGGCGCCCCTGCCGGCCAAGACGAACCACCGCCTCGAGCGTGGAGACGTCCTTCGGATTGAGACCCCCGGTGGAGGGGGATGGGGAGTGTCTTCGAACCCAAGGAGTGGGGCATGACCTACATGTTGGTGGGGCTACTGGGACTCTTCGCTGGGGTGGTGTCCGGGTTGTTCGGGGTCGGAGGGGCGATCGTCATCGTGCCCGGTCTCGTGCTGCTCGGTAGGCTCCCCCAGCACACGGCAAACGGCACGTCCCTCGGGGCGCTGCTGCTTCCAGTAGGGTTGCTCGGATTCTTGCAGTACTACAAACGGGGACAGGTGAACATTCCGTACGCTGCCATCATCGCCGTTGGGCTGCTCATCGGGGCTCTGGTCGGGGCGAAGCTCGCCGGGTCCCTGTCGGATGTTTGGCTCAAGCGGGCATTTGGAGTGTTGCTGCTCTTCGTGGCGGGGAAGCTCCTGTTCAGCTGAAGGTGATCGGAGTCACGTTCCACGGCTCGGTCTGAGTGACTCGGCTTACAGCGCCTGGCGCAGCCCCTGCGGCATTTTGATGGATACCAAGGTCCCAGCCTCCGAACGGCTGTTCGGTCCACGCCGACCGCGAATGTGAGCCACTCGTCGTCCGCCTGCTGACGGTTGCCCCGGTCGGTCTGGTGACACAGCTTTCAACACGTCCGGTGATACGGAGGAGCCATGACCAATCCCGGCAATGCCAATACCGGCTACACCAAAGCTGGTCCCATAATTCCACGCAGTCCCTTTACCACATCGACACCGATGACCGATCCCGCTGAGTTCTTCGTCGCAGTTCGCGCGGGCTCGACCGAACGCGTACAAGCGCTGTTGGCAAAGACCCCGGAGCTCGCGCACGCCCGGAGTGAAGGCGCGACAGCGTTGCACTTCGCGGCGATCGCCAACGACCGGCCCGTCGTGGACCTGCTGCTGGCCGCCCGCGCCGACGTGAACGCCCGAGACGATACCTATCAGATGACGCCGATCGGCTGGGCGAACGAAGAAGGCCACGGTGACATGGTGCGCCACCTGTACGACTGCGGCGCCGAGGTGGATCTCCACCAGGCGGCGGCCTACGGACTCGTCGACCACGTCAAAGACCTGGTGCGGAGCACGCGACGCCAGGTGAACGCGGTCGTGGGAGGCTGGACGCCGCTGCAGCTCGCGACGCTCTGGGGCCACCAGGCCGTGGTGGAGCTGCTTCTCTCCCGGGGCGCCGATCCCCTGGTACGCGACCCGTTCGGTCGCACGACGCTCGAAGTCGCCCGGGCACAGGCGGAAAGCAACGCCAAAGGCACGCCGATCGTGCGCGAGGAGCGCCGTCGGGAAATCGTCCAGGCGTGTGCCAGGATCGTGGAGCTGCTCGAGCAGCGCAGCCCACACTAGCGAATTCCATGGAGTCCGGGACGCTCGGTTGACGACCATCCTGGCACCTCCTGCCGTCGCACTCGAGCGACTTCTCGCCCTCGCGGGGACGCTCGAACCTCCCTTCGTCCTGCTCGAGGACGGTCACGGAGCCGGACCCACGCACCTCGTGTGGGGCGCCGCCCGCCGCGCGCAGCGTCGGTTCGGCGAGCCGGCCGCCCTCCCTGACATCGTGGGCGCGATGCCCTGGTACGGCGTCCTGAGCTACGAGGCTGGATTACCGGAGTGGGTGGCCCCGGTGGCGCCCGCCCTGGCACAGCCGCTCGCCGAGTGGTTTGTCCCCGAGAACCGGATTCTGGTGGAGAGTGATGGCCGGACGGTGCGCCTGGAGGGCCCGGAGGCGCACGCGCGGTGGCATGCGGTCCGCGATCTGGACTTCCCGATACCGATTCCCTCCCCGGCCGGCGCCGGGTCCGTGCCCTGGCGGTCATTCGACGAGGCTGGCTTCGTGGGGGCCGTGCGGCGGGCGCGCGAATACATCGCGGCTGGGGATATCTACCAGGTCAATCTTGCCCAGGCCGAGCGCTGGTCGTTTCCTGGGGGCGCGTGGGACGCCTATCGGCGGCTGCGCGCCGTCAACCCCTCGCCGTGGATGGGATTCGCCGATTTCGGTGGCTGGCAGCTCGTGTGCGGCTCACCAGAGCTGCTGATCGAGGTCAGCCCCGGGCCCGACGGCATGGGAGGATCGGCACGCACGAGGCCGATCGCGGGGACACGCAAGAAGACCGGGGACGCGGAGCGTGACGCCCACATGCGCGCCGAGCTGCAGCTCGACGAAAAAGAGCGTGCGGAGCACCTTATGCTCGTCGACCTCGCGCGCAACGACCTCGGTCGCGTCTCGGCATACGGCTCGGTGCAGGTCGCCGAGCGAGAGATCGTCGAAGAATACTCGCACGTCTTCCATCTCGTGTCCGAGGTCCGGGGGCGGTTGCGTCCCGCGGCGAGCGCCGCCGAGGTGGTGGGGAGCGTGTTTCCGGGAGGGACGATCACTGGATGCCCGAAACTCCGGGCGATGGAGATCATCCGCGAGCTCGAGCCCGTGGGGCGCGGGGCGTACACCGGCGCCCTGGGTTGGATCGGTGCCGACGCCTTGCAGCTCAACATCGTCATCCGCAGCGCCGTCGTATCGGGAGGGCAGGTCCTCGTTCAAGCCGGTGCGGGTATCGTGGCTGACTCGATCCCCGAGCGCGAGTGGCGAGAGTCGCTGCGCAAGGCCGCCGCCGTGCGACTCGCGTTCGGTGTGTCCTCGAGCGGCGCGGAGTGACCGCGGGCGTCTTCGAGACCATCCGGGTTCGGGCGGGCCGGGCTCCGTTGCTCGAACGCCATGCCGCCCGGCTCGAGGCGGCGTGTGCCGCCCTGGGCTTGCCCGTGCCGGGACGTCCGCTGGCGGATCTTGTGGCGCCCTGGCTGGGACCGAGCGACGTGGTGGTTCGCGTGGAGGTGGCCGGGCCCGACGTGAGCATCACCCGCCGGCCCATGCCGTCCGCCGCGCCCCTCACCGTCATTCTCGCGGCCGTTCCGCATATGCCTTATCCCCACAAAGCGACGTCGCGGGGCGCGTTCGAGGCGGCACAGGCCGAGGCACGGGCTGCGGGCGCCGATGATGCCTTGCTGCTCACGTCCCGCGGTCTGGTCGCCGAGGGGGCCGTATGGAGTATGTTCTGGTGGGAGGCCGATCGCCTGGCGACGCCCTCCCTGACGCTCGGCGTGCTGCCGGGCGTGGCCCGGGCGCGCATCATGGCGCTCGTGCCGACGATCGAGCGCGAGCGGCGGCCCGACGAGCTTGCGGGTCGCAGCATGTTTGCGGCAAACGCGGTGCGTGGCGTCATCCCGATCCGGAGCCTGGACGGAGTGCTCGTGCCGGACGATCCGCGTACCACCCGGCTGGCAGCGCGCTTCTGGCCCGCATGACCGACAGCCCGACGAAGAGGAGGAAGGCATGAAGTGGACGCCGGGAGGCGTGAGCAAGGACGTCGAAGACCGCCGGGGCGAGACGGGTGGGGGTGGCGGGTTCGGCGGCGGTCGGATGCGTATCGGTCTGGGCGGGGCGCTCGTGCTGCTCGTCCTGAGCCTGATCTTCCGTCAGAACCTGTTCCAGTTTCTGGATACTGGCGCGGCGCCGGGGACCGCGCCGTCGGGGGCACCGGCCGCCTCGACGCCCGCGGAGGACACCCTCGTCCAGTTCGTGTCGTTCGTCCTCGACTCGACCCAGGCGATGTGGGCGCGGACCCTGGCATCGCAGGGTGTAGCGTACCAGGACGCCCAGCTGGTGCTGTTTCGGGATGGCATTGAGTCGGCCTGCGGCTTCGCCGAGACGGCCGCCGGCCCGTTCTACTGCCCCGGCGACCACAAGGTCTACATCGATCTGGGATTCTATCAGGAACTGCGGGATCGGTTCGGTGCGTCGGGCGATTTCGCCCAGGCCTACGTCCTGGCCCACGAAATCGGGCATCACATCCAGACGTTGCTGGGGACCGAAGCGGACGTGCGGCGCTCCCAGCGGTTGCGGGGTGGCCGCTCGAACGAGCTCTCCGTCCGGATGGAGCTGCAGGCGGACTGCTACGCCGGAGTGTGGGGGCACGCGGCCGACCAGGAGCACATTCTCGACGCCGGCGATTTCGAGGAAGGGATGCGGGCCGCCGCCGCGGTAGGCGACGACCGCCTGCAGCGGATGGCGACGGGGCAGGTCAACCCGGAGAGTTTCACGCACGGCACGTCGGCGGAGCGGGCAGCCTGGTTCCGGCGCGGTTTCACGGCGGGGCGCCTCGACGCGTGCGACACGTTCAGCGGCCCGGTGGATATCTCGGAGTAGCTAGGGCGCGGTATCCTCGAATACCTTCGCGTCCACGAACAGGCGGAACAGATCGGCATCGAGCTGCCCCGACTTCACCAGCTCCCGATCCATGATGTCGAGGGCCCTGGGAGCAGGGACCGCCTTCTTGTACGGCCGGTCTTGGGCGGTCAGGGCGTCGTAGATGTCGCTGATCGTCATCATGCGTGTCTGGATCTTGATCTCCGGGCCCGCGATCTTGCGCGGGTAGCCCGTTCCGTTCATCAGCTCGTGGTGCCCGTACGCGATAGCGGGGATCTCTTTGAGCTCTTTGGTCCAGGGGATCTCCTGGAGGAACTGCCACGTCTGGGTGACGTGGCTCTCGATCTGGTGGCGCTCGTCATCGTCGAGGCTGCCCTTGCGGATCGTGAGATAGCCCACTTCCCGGTCGGTGAGCAGCGGCTGCGGCTGCCCCTCCAGGTCGAGGTAGCTGCGCCGGCCGAATTCGGTGAGGTCGGCCGCGCTCTCCGACGGGAGCAGGCTCGGTTCGTTCGCCTGGAGGACCACCTGAATGAAGCGATCGAGCTGCTGGAGCTCGCGTTGCTGGTCCGCCTCGAGGCTGGCGACGAATTCCTGGTAGTCCGGCAGGCCGTGTTGCTCGAGGAACTCGGCGCGCTTCCGCCAGAAATCCCGCTCGAGCGTGCGGTGCACGAAGGCGTGCCGCTGTCGGATCAGCTCCAGTTTGTCCGGGTAGAGCTTCTTCGCTTTGGTGAGCACGTGCTCACGCACACCGACCTTGCCGAAGTCGTGCAGTAACCCCGCGTACTTGATCTCGTTGATCTGCTCCCGGCTGAAGCGGACGAGACGGTACGCCCCGTCCTCCGTCGCGTCGACGACCTTGGCGAGGCTCACAGTCGAATGCGCCACCCGCTTGCTGTGGCCCTGCGTGACCGGATCCCGCTGCTCGATGGCTTGCACGGCCGCGTTGACGAATCCTTCGAACATGTTCTCGATCTTCTCGTACAGCCGGCTGTTCTCGATCGAGACCGCCGCCTGGCCCGCCAGCGCCGTCACCAGCTCGACGGTCCGCTTGGAGTAAGGCACGATCTGGCGCTCAACGTCCGCGCTCGTGGAGAGCGGCGCGTTGAAGTCGCGCTTGCGGTTGATGAGCTGGAGGACGCCGATGATTTCTTCCTTGTGGTCCTTCATCGGGATGACGAGCATCGACTTGGTCCGGTACCCGTATCGCTCGTCGAAGGAGCGGTTGATCGTGTACTCGACGTCGGGCGGCAGGAAGTAGGCGTCGTCGATGACGAGCGGCTCCCCGGTGACGGCGGTGTAACCCGCGATGCTGGTGCGGTCCAGCGGCATCGTGAATTCGACGAGCGGCACGTCCGGCAGCGTGAGGTTCTGCGCCAGGCGGAACCGCAGGCGTTTCACCCCGAGTGCGCTGGTCTCGACGAGATACAGGCTGCCGGCGTCCGATTCCGTGATGCGTCGCGCCTGGGTGAGAATCAGGTCGAGCAGGGTCTTCAGGTCGCGCTCGGTGCCCAGGGCCACGCCGATGCGGGTCAGCTCCCCCACTTCGCGACCGCGCAGCGAGGCCTCGTGGCGCGCGCGGGCGGTTTCGGCGCGCGCGGCCGCCTCGCGATAAGCGGCCCGGATCGCCACGAGCACCTGGCGGCTCCCGGCCGGGTGTGACACAAAGCCGCTGAGCAGCTCCGTGGAGAGGCCCTCCGGCACATCGGCCTCCCCAGCGGAGCCCAGCGCCACGATCGCGCCGCCGGCGTCCACAAACCCCCGCAGGGCGTCCAGCGGGAAGGCGCTGCGACTGTCGGCGTCGAGCAGGAAGACCGTGGGACGCTCGGACGGTACCAGATCCTTCGCCGCCTGGATGCCGTGCGTCTCAACGCGGGCGGCCTGCAGCGCCGGCGCCAGGGCCGCCGGGGACCAATTGTCGGGGTGCAGCAACAGGTAGCTCACGGGTGGACCGAGTCCTTGGAGTCGGCGGGTCGGGCCGAATCGGCGGCCAGGGGCTTGACCCCGGTGAGCAGTCGGTAAGGCCGGCGCGAGACCTCCTCGGCGAGGTGATTGAGCTGCCGGGTGAGCTGCGTGAGGTTCGCCACGGCAGTGCGCACGTCGTCCCGGTTCTCGGCCGTCATCCGGCTCGCCTGCGCCGCGAGCGAATCGACCCGCAACAGGACGCGGTTGGAAACGGCGAGCGCGCTCGCGACCGAGTCGGCGAGACCCGGGTCGAGTCGCTGGACCAGCTTGTTCACCCGTCCCATCGTGGTTGACAGGTCGGCCAAGGTCGTCTCGATGCTCGGGCGGACGTCCTTCAGCACGCCGTTCGCCTGGGCCAGGATGACGTCTACGTGCTCCATTGTCTGGTGCGTCCGGTGCAGCACCTCCTCGACTTCCGCGGAGAGGTGCTGGGCGACCTCCGCGACCTGGTCGAGCACCGGTACCTTCCGGCTGGTTTCGATCGTGTCGCCTTCGGTCAACAGCCGGCCGCTCCGTCGGGTCGAGTCGGGGAGCACGAGGCGAATCAGGACGGCGGGCGAAAATTGGTTTGCCGGCTCGAGTTCGCCGCGCGTACCGGCGGGCAGGCGTAGATCCACGCCGCCCGAGAATCGCTCGATCATCGACAGGCGAGCGATGAATGAGACGGTCCGCGTCGCGGAATCGACGCGCGGGACGACGCGATTCACGCGTCCCACTTCCAGCCCTTGGAGCAACACCTTGCTGTCGGCGGTCAGCCCGTCGGCGCTCGCCGCCCGGAGGTAGAGGTCGTAGCGCCGCTCCCCCCACCCGCTCGTCGCGAGCAGCGCGCCCACCACGACGGCGATCGCGCCGACGATCACGAGCCCCACGATGAAGTCCTGCCGGGTGCTGTCCACGAACCCTCGCGTCAGACGGTTTCCAGCTCCAGCGTGCCGGCGCGCGTCAGCCGGTAGACACGGTCACAGCGGCGCTGCACCACCGTCGGCAGCTCCTGGCCGGTGATGAGAATGGTCCGGCGCGCCCCTTCCGCCGTTTCCCCGCCGCGCGCGACTTCGAGCAGCTCCGCCGAGGCGCGAGCGGTGATGCCATCGAACGGCTGCTCGAGGACGAGCAACGTCGGGTCGAATGCGACGGCGCGCGCCAGCGCGGCGCGGCGGCGCTCCTCTTCGTTCGCCTGCGCCGGGCGGCGGTCGGCGGCGTCGGTCAGCCGCACTGCCACGACGATCACGGCGACCCGGCCGTCGATCTCGCGGGGACTCGCATCGCTGCCGAACCGCAGAGGCAGCGCGATGTTGTCGCGCAGGGAGAGATTCTGCAGCAGACCGTCGCCCGCCGGAAGGTATCCGACGCGGCGCCGAAAGGCCAAGCGCTCCGGCAGCGGCAGATCGGCGATCACGGTATCGAACACCCGCACACGCCCCGCCGACGGGGACTCCAGCCCCAGGGCATAGCCGCCGAGCTGGTCGACCCCGCTCTCCTCGTCGCCCAGTACGGCGACCGTCTGGTGGGGCGCGAGGCTGAGTGAAAAGGGGGCCCGGGTGCGGCCGGAGAGCGGCAGGGACTCGAACGTGAGTGGCGCTATCACCAGGTCAGCCCAGCAGCACGAACAACGCGGAGCACAGAAACACGCCGACGATGGACAGGACCGTGGCGCGGCTCACGGCGATCGGGACTTCGGTCGCGGCTCGCCGCACCGACAGGCCGAAGTAGCTGGGCACGATGCCCAGAATCAGGCCGAAGGCCAACGCCTTGCCCACGGTGAGCCAGACGTCGTGCGCCGAAAGGGATTGAAGCACGATCTCGGCGTAGCGTGTCCCCGTCATCCCGTTGATGCCGGCAGCCGCAAACCCGGCTGTAATCGCCACGATGTCGAACAGGACCAGCAGGGCGAACACGCTGGCCACGGCGCCGATGAAGCGGGGCAGGACGAGGTACTGGCGCGGGTCGATCCCCATCCCCTCGAGCGCGCGGGCTTCGCCCATCACGGTGTTGGTCGCCAGCTCGGCGGCGATCGCCGTCCCGGAGCGGCCGACGATCGCCAGCGCCGTGATCAGCGGGCCCAGCTCGCGCACGATGGCGACCACCATCAGCGTGCCGATCAAGTCGGTGGCACCAATCTGTCCGAGCTCACGCACCGCCTGGGAAATGACGAGGAATGACAGAATCCCCGACAGCAGGATCACGAGGCCCATGGCGTGGACCGCCGTGAACCGGATCTGGTTGAGCGTGACGCGCAACACGACCGCGCGCCCCGCGCGCGGGAGAAGGGCGGCGGCGCGGGCACCACCAAAGCCGAAGCGCGCCAGCGCTCCCAATTGGGAGAGCCAGCGCGCCGCCCAGCTGCCGATCCGGGTGAGCGGACCGCTGCTCACCTGGAGGTCAGGAGTTCTGCTCCCGGCGCAGGCCTTCCTGCGCTTCCGTGTACTGCGGGAAAACGCTGATGGCGCGCTGGTACATCTCGATCGCCTTGTCCTTCTGGCCGCGGTCGTGATAGAGCAGGGCGCGGCTGTAGAAGGTGAGCGCTTCGGTCGGCACCTGTCGGCTCATCCGCTGGTCGGACACCTGCCGGGACAGGGGCGGCAGATTCAGATCCTTGTTCAGCGCGCCGGCGAGGTTGCGCACCAGGTCGAACAGGTGTTCGCGCTGCATCGAGACCTTCTCGGTCTTGATGATCTCGGAGGTCTCCACGTTGACGACGCGCACATCGACGCGGAAATCGCCGTAGAGGTCGATGAAGCTTCCCATGACGGCGTAGCGCGCGCCCACGAGCTTGCCGATCCGGGCGGCGGTCTGGTCATCGACCCGACCGGACGCGCCCAGGTTCTGCTCGTCCACCAGGTGCTGGATATTCTCGCGCTCCACGACCCGCAGCGCGGGGTTCGCGCCGAGCTCGGAGATGAGCATGCCGGCCATGCCGCGCTCCAGCGCGTCGTAATCTTCCTTCTGAGCGCCGTACGACCCGCCGTTCGTGAACGCGAACACCGCGATTCCCGGCCGCGTGTCCTGGCCACCGCCTTGCGCGGCCAGCGCCGGGACGCCGGCTGTGAAGACCAGCCCCATCAGGGCGACGAGTGAACGCATCCGCATACGCCTTGCACCTCGATCTAGAGAGACAGTTGCATGCCTTCTTGAGCCGCAATCACCTCGACCGGCGCCCCGCGGCGCTTGGCCGACCGTTGCGCGGCCGCCAGCAGCCCGTCCAGCGCCGCGTCGTCGTGCTCGGGCTCGTGGTGGAACAGCACCAACCGCTTCGCGCCCGCGTCGGCGGCCAGCTCCACCGCCTCCTCGTACGATGAATGCCCCCAGCCGCGATGCGAGTCCAGCTCCGCCGGAGTGTACATCGCATCGTGGATCAGGAGATCCACCCCACTCAGGAACTGCACCAGCTCGCGCCGCCAACTTGGCGGCGTATCATAACTCCCGCCCGGGCCGAGCTCGTTGTCCGTCACATACGCCATGCTCCGTCCGCCCGCAACCGGCACCAGCCGATAGGCGAGGGTCGTGCCAGGATGGCGCAGCTGCATCGATTGCGCCCGAAACGGCCCGACCGTGAATTCACCCCCCGGACGCACTTCCTTTACCGTCAGCGCCGCCGATACCGCCGTCAGCGGAATCGGAAACACCGCCGGGTCCATCTGCAGGTGCAAGATCTCGTCCAGCGACTTCGACCCTTGCTTCGACCCCCAGATCCGCACGGCATTTCCGGGGGCGAAAAACGGTTTGAAGTGCGGCAGCCCCTGGATGTGATCCCAATGCGTGTGCGACAGCAGGATCTCCGCCTGGACCGATCCGTTCTGTCCCACCAGCGTCAGCCCCAGACCGCGAATCCCGGTGCCGGCATCGAGGATCACGAGCCGCCCGTCGGCCTCCACGGCCACGCAGGACGTGTTGCCGCCGTAGCGCGCGGTGTGGGCCCCGGGAGTCGGGATCGAGCCCCGTGCCCCCCAGAAAGTCACCGTGTAGGCCATCCGTTCGGGCACGCCCAAAGCGGTGCTAAGTTACGGTAAATCGGGAAGGTAGAACAAGTCGGGCCCTCACCGGTGGGCGGTGACCAGGCTCACCCGGCCTACGACCGGCCGGCCGCAGCTTCCAGCGCCGAGCGGTCACGGATCACAATGTCACGCCGGGATACCTCGATGAGGCCCTTGTCCACGAGCTCTCGCATGGTCCGGCTCACGGTTTCGCGCGACGAGCCGATCATCTGGGCGATGGTGTGGTGGGTGAGCCGCCGCGTGATGCGCTCACCACCCGCTTCATCAGCCAGGTCCAGCAGCAACCGCGCGACGCGGCCGTTGACGTCCAGCAATACCAGACTGCCGACCTTCTCATCCACCCGGCGCAGCCGGCGCGTCAGCTCGCGCAGCATGGCGAGCGCGATGGCGGGCGTCTGCATCAGCAGTCCCTGGAAATCCTCGCGACGCAGCACCAGCAGGGTCGAGTCGCCCATCGCGATGACGTGCGCCGACCGGGGCTCGTCGTCGATCAACGCCATTTCGCCGAAGAAATCTCCCTCGCCCAGGACGGAGAGGATCACCTCGCGGCCGTCCTCGCCGATCAACACGACCTTCACCTGGCCCTGCTTCACGACATACAGGGCGTCTCCCGGATCGTCCTCGAACAGGATGACCGAGTTCTTCGGATAGGCGCGCTCCCGCGCCACCTCGAGCACCCGCTGCAAATCGGCGGGGCCGAGCTGGCTGAACAGCGGGACCTTCTGCAGGGTCGCTTCAACCGACACGCGCGAACTCCCCTCAGGGGAACGTTTTGGGATGGGGCAAGCTTAGGGCCCGGGGCCTTCAGTGTCAATTCGCCCCGCGCCGTGGTGTTGCCGTTCAACTCGCTGCGTGCGTTGCAGTTCCGGGGTGACGACCGAGCCGCCGCCCGCGGGCTTACCCGGATCGCCGTCGCGACCAGAGCACCGCGGCGCTCAACAGGAACAGCCCGAAGAACCAGCCGGATGGGATGGGCCGGGAGAGGCGGGCCGGCCTACCGGTGCGTCGCGACTCAACCGGGCCGGCCCTGACGAGATACCGGGCGGTGGCGTCGAGCAGCTCCGCACTCTGTTGACTGCGCCAGGTAGCGCCCGTTTGTACGTAGAGGCTCGGGCCATTCGCCGCGGCCACGCGATGCCATCCCGCCTCCCGGGGCCAGAACAGGCCGCGCCAGCGTGTGGCCACCAGTGGATCGCGGGCCAGAAACGCCGAGTCGCGGGCTCCCGAGGGGCCGACGATGATCGCCACCGGATGGTCGCCTGCTGCTTCGACCGACAGGGCGACGGGGTGGTTGACGAGCCACGGCCCCGGAGACGCGATCTCCCAATCCTCGGTCGAAGCGCGACGGTCGAGCGCCGTAAGCAGCCGGGACCAGAATGCCGCGAACATTTCCTGCTCCCCCATGCGCACCCAGCGGGCCGACTCGCGCACGACGCTGATGCCGACGGAACCGGCGCCCCGTGGGGCGACCTGCGCCACGATCCCGCCCGTCCCGTCCTCGACGAGGGGCTCGATGCCGAACCGCGCGGCGAGCGTGTATGGCGCCGCCGGGAGTGCGGCGGCCGGCGACCGGCGCGCGCCCGCCCACA
>Ga0153915_10001672_pt1 | contig 20394 bp, 9 predicted proteins | sample Opewatmetagenome_2_FD_107003 | JGI IMG/M metagenome (GOLD analysis project Ga0153915, IMG submission 107003) | Freshwater wetland microbial communities from Ohio, USA - Open water 3 Core 3 Depth 3 metaG | ecosystem: Environmental > Aquatic > Freshwater > Wetlands | place: USA: Ohio, Lake Erie...
GCTCGCCCAGGCGGAGCGGTACCCGCGTCCGGCCGATCCGGAGGGAACGCTCGTCACCGCCCGCGCTGCGGCGCTCGTCCCCGACGAGCGGCTCGCACTCGTGCCGGGCCGCGAGGAGGTGCTGCGCCTGTTGCCGCCCGAGGCCCCGGAGGAGCCGACCGTCGTCCGGCAGGGTACGGGGCCGCTCGTCGGACGCGACGAGGTGCTCGCCGCGCTCGCCGCCGCGGCGGCTCCGGCCTTCGCCGCGCGGGAGCCGGCCCTCGCGTCGGTCCTCGGCGAAGCCGGGCTCGGCAAGACCCACCTCGCCGCCGTCCTCGCCCAGCGCCTGCGGGCGCTGCCGGCGGCCCCCGAGGTGCTGGAGCTCCGGGCGCGCGAGCCCGGCAGTGGCGAGGAGGGGCGGGCGCTGCAGGCGCTCCTGCGCTGGTCGCTCGGCCTCGCCAAGGACGCCTCGGCCCCGCCGCCGGCCGACGGCGGGCGGGCCTTCGCCGCCGCCAGCCTGCCCGCGGACGTCGCCGAGGAGACCTGGCCGGCGCTGGCGCTCGCGCTGGGGTGGCTGGCCCCGGGCGCGCCCGAGCTCACCCGCCTCGCCGCGGCGCCGGGCGCGCTGCGATCGCTCACGGTGCGCGCCGCCGGCGAGGCGCTGCGCCGGCGCGCCCGCTCGCGCCCGGCCTGCCTCGTCCTCGACGACGCTCACTTCGCCGACGGCGTGCTCCTCGACGCCGTCGAGTACGCGGCCCTCGCCGAGGCGGAGGTGCCGCTCTTCGCCTGTGCCCTGGCGCGCCCCGCCTTCGCTTCCGCCCGGCCCTCCTTTGGCGAGCGCGCGGCCCGCCGCGAGAGCCTGACGCTCTCGCCGCTCGATCCCGCCGCCGCGGCCGAGCTGTGCCGGCTCCTGCTCCTGCCGGCCGAGCGCGTGCCGGCGCGGGCGGTGGAGCTGCTGGTGGAGCGGGCGCAGGGCGTCCCCGCGCTGCTCGCCGAGCTGGTCCGGGGTCTCAAGCGCGACGGGCTCCTCAAGCGGCACGCCCGGGGCGACGCCTGGTACCTCGCCACCGACGAGCTGGACCGGATCCCGGACATGCCGCTCGTCGAGTGGCTGGCCCGACGCGAGCTCGGCGCCCTGCCGCCGGACCTCGCCTCGCACGCCCAGCTCGCCGCGCTGGTGGGGGACGGCTTCGCGGCAACCGAGGTGGCCGGGGTCCTCGCCGAGCTGGAGCGGGCCGGCGACGCCGGGGCCTTCCCGCTCGACGCCCAGGCCGGGACGCGCCGGCTGCTCTCCCTGGGCGTGCTGGTGGCGCACCGGGGGGGCCGGCTCACCTTCCGCAGCCCGATGCTCCGCGACGCCTTCGCGAGGGCCGTCCCCGACGCGCTCCGGCCCCGCATCCACGACGCCGCGTTCCGCTACTACCAGGACGCCGCCGCGGCCCTGCCCGAGGAGCGGCGCCTCCCCATGCTCGCGGCCCACGCGAGCCGGAGCGGGCGGCCCGACGCGGCGGCGGCCGCCTGGCTGCGTCTCGCCGACGGGCAGCGGCGCCGCCACGCCTACGTCGAGGCCGAGGGGCTCTACAGCCGTACGCTCGCGGTGCTCCCGGAAGGCGACCTCGCCGGCCGCCTTCCGGCCCTGCGGGGGCGCGGACTCATGCGCTACCACATCGGGCGCATCGAGGAGGCGGTGGCGGACCTCGCCGCGGCCGGCGAGGCCGCGGCCGGGCTGGGGGACTCCAGCGCCCGGCTGGGGTGCCTGCTCGACGAGGCCACCGCGCTCGACTGGATGAGCGACTACGCCCGCTCGGCGGTGCGGGTGGCGCAGGCGGAGGTCCTGGCCCCCGCCGCGCCGAATCCGCTCCTCGCCGCGCGCCTCGCGCTCGCCGGCGGGCGCACGCTCTTCAGGGCCGCGCGCTGGCCGGAGGCGGCCGACGCCCTGCGTGAGGCGGCGCGGCGGGCCGAGGCCCTCGGCGACGAGGGGTACGAGACGCTGGTCGCCGCCCTGCTCCTGCTCGCGGTGGTGCTCCCGAACCTCGGCCCCGCCCAGGCCGCCAGCGAGGTCCTCGAGCGCGCCGAGGCCCTGTGCCGGGAGCGAGGGGACCAGCTCCACCTCGCCGCCGTGTACAACAACCGGCGGAACGTGCGGGTGGCTCGCCGAGACGTCGCCGGCGCCGTCGGCGATCTCGAGCGCACCATCCGCATCGGCCGCGACCTGGGCATGGCGGGCATCGAGTACTTCGGCGAGTTCAACATCGCCGAGCTGCTCTACCAGGCCGGCGAGCTCGACGAGGCCCGGCGGCACGCGCGCCGCGCCGTGGAGATCGAGTCGAGCCACCCCGAGACCGCGCCCGTCCCCCACGGGCTGCTGCTCGAGGCGCGCCTCCTCGCCCGCCTCGGCGACGCCGCCCAGGCCCGCAGTCGCCTCGAGACGGTGCGCGCCGCGGTCGAGCGCGGCCGGGCGCGGGGATGGCACGGCTGCGAGCTCGGTCCCTCCGAGGAGGTGCTGGCCTCGATGGTGGACCTCGCCACCCGCGGGGCGGGCGCGGACGAGTGGGACGATCTCGTCGAGCGTTCCCGCCGCTTCTCGGTGGAGCAGGAGCCCATCGAGGTCGCGGAGATGCGGGGCCTGTCGGCCCTGCGCGCGGGCCGGGTCGAGGAGGCCCGGGCCGCGCTCGCCGGCGCGCTCGAGCTGGCGCGGACCATCCCGAACCTCATGGAGGAGCGGCTCCGGGGCGCGCTGCGCGAGGCCGGGGTCGGCGCCGGGCCGCGCGTTCCGTGATACGCTCGCCTCGATGTCGGACGATGCCACGCTGGGCGTGGCCGGAACGCCGCTTCCCCCCGGCGCCGTGCCCGGTGGCGAGGACGAGCTCGCCCCGGGTGACCACATCGGCGAGTACGTCGTCCAGGGGCCGATCGCGCAGGGCGGGCACGGCACCGTCTATCTCGCCGAGCACCGCGTCCTCGGCCGCCGCGCCGCCGTGAAGGTGATGCACCGGAGGCTCGTCGGTTCCCCCGAGATGGTGGCGCGCTTCGTGAGGGAGGCGCGGGTGGTGAACCAGATCGGCCACCCCAACATCGTGGACATCTACGACCTCGGCACGCTCCCGGACGGGCGCCCCTACTGCGTGATGGAGCTGCTCCCGGGAGCGAGCCTCGCCGAGATCCTCCGCCGGCGCGGCCGCTTCTCGCCGGCCGAGGCGCTCGCCCTGCTCGAGCCGGTGTGCGCCGCGCTCTCGGCGGCCCACGCGGCGGGGGTGGTGCACCGGGACGTCAAGGCCACCAACGTCGCGGTCCTGGAGGAGGGCGACCGGCCTCGGGTGAAGCTCCTCGACTTCGGCGTCGCCAAGGTGACCGAGCCCGGGCAGGCCGGCCTCACCGCCGCCGGCCAGCGCCTCGGGACGACGCTCGCGATGGCCCCCGAGCAGATCCGGGGCGAGGCGGTGGACGCGCGCACCGACGTCTACGCGCTCGGCGTGCTGCTCTACCACCTCGTCACCGGCAGCGTGCCCTTCCGCTCCGACGACGTGCTCGAGCTGGAGCGCCAGCACCTCGAGGCGCCGCCGCCGCGGGCGAGCGCGGTCGCGCCGGTCCCCGCGGCGCTCGACGACGTCGTGCTCCGGGCCCTGGAGAAGAAGCCCGAGCGGAGGTTCGCGTCGGTGGCCGAGCTCCTCGCCGCGCTGCGCGCCGCCGTCCTGACCGGGGCGCCGGCCGCGGCCCAGGAATGGGACGCCCCCGCGATCGCGGTGCACGTCGCCGTGGGGCAGGACGACGCGGAGCCCGACGACGAGGCCTTCGCGGCCCAGGCGGTCGTCCTCGAGGCCGTCGAGCAGGCGCTCCAGTCGGCCGGGTTCTCCTTCCCGCTCGCCACGGCGAGCGCCGTCCTGGCGGCGCGCCTGCTCCCCGAGGACCCCGCTCAGGCCCGCGAGCAGCGGGCGCAGGCCCTCGCCCTGGCGGGCGGGCTCCCGGAGCTGGCGCGCCGCGCCACCGGCCAGGCCTCCGTCCGGGTTCAGGTCTGCGTCCACGCCGATCTGGCGCGGGTGCGCGCCACGCCGCAGGGGCCCGCCGTCGTGGGCGGTCCCATCTGCAGGATCGAGACCTGGGTGGTCGCGTCCCGCGGAGACCTCCACGCCACGGCCGCGGCCGAGCAGGGGATCGCATTCCGGCGGTAGGCTTCTCGCTACAGGGAGGGTCATCCGATGCCCGAGCCCCGACCGCCGTCCGTTTCCCCGGAGATGCTCGAGGCCATGGAGGAGCCAGCCCTCCCCTTCCTCGTGGACGGGACGTGGCGCTTGTCCGCGTCGGACCGGACGGAGCCCGTGCTGAACCCGGCCCAGGGCACGCTGCTCACCCGCGTGCCCCTCTGCACCCCCGAGGAGATCGACCAAGCCGTCCGCTCGGCCGAGGCCGCCTTCCCCGCCTGGCGGGCCACGCCCGTGCCGGAGCGCGCGCAGGTGTTGTTCCGCTACAAGCAGGCGCTGGAGGCGCACCGGGACGAGCTGGCGCGGGTGGTCTCCCAGGAGAACGGCAAGCTCCTCTCCGACGCCCGAATTGAGGTCCGGCGGGGCATCGAGGTCGTGGACTTCGCCTGCGGCATGCCCAGCCTCCTCATGGGGGAGACGCTCGAGGGCGTCGCCCGCGGCGTGGACAGCCACACCGTCCGCGCCCCGCTGGGGGTGGTGGCGGGGATCTGCCCCTTCAACTTCCCAGCCATGATCCCGCTGTGGATGTTCCCCGTCGCCATCGCCGCCGGGAACGCCTTCGTCCTCAAGCCCTCCGAGCGCACGCCGATGACCGCGGTGCGGCTCGCCGAGATCCTGATCGACTCCGGCCTGCCCCCGGGCGTGCTGTGCCTCGTCCACGGGGGGAGGGAGTCGGTGGAGGCCCTCCTCGACCACCCCGGGGTCCGGGCGGTGTCGTTCGTCGGCTCGGCGCCGGTGGCCCGCTACGTCTACGCCCGGGCCGCCGCCGCGGGAAAGCGCGTCCAGGCCCTGGCCGGCGCCAAGAACTACCTCGTCGTCCTGCCCGATGCCGACCTGGACCTCGCCGTGAACGCGGTCATGAGCTCGGCCTACGGCGCGGCCGGGCAGCGTTCTCTCGCCGGCAGCGTGGTGGTGCCGGTGGGCGCCGCCGCGGATCCGCTCCTCGACCGGCTGGCGCGGAAGGCGGAGGCGGTGAGGGTCGGCGACCCGCTGCTCGAGGACTCGGCCATGGGGCCGGTCATCCGCCAGGACGCCAGGGAGCGGATCCTGGCCTTCATCGAGAGGGGGCTCGCCGAGGGGGCGCGGCTCGTCGTGGACGGCCGGCATCGCAACCCCGGGGGGGGCTACTTCGTCTCGCCGACCCTCTTCGACGGCGTGCGGCCCGACATGTCCATCGCCCGGGAGGAGATCTTCGGCCCGGTCCTCTGCGCCATGCGCGCCGGCACGGTGGAGGAGGCGGTGGCCCTCGCCAACCGCTCGGCCTTCGGGAACGCCGCGAGCATCTTCACGCGGAGCGGCCGCGACGCCCGGATCTTCCGCAGTCGGGTGGAGACGGGCATGGTCGGCGTCAACGTCGGCGTGGCCGCTCCCATGGCCTTCTTCCCCTTCGCCGGCTGGAAGGGATCGTTCTACGGAGACCTCCACGCCACCGGGAAGGACGCCGTGCGCTTCTACACCGAGACGCGCGTGGTCGTCGAGCGCTGGGAGTAGCGGCCCCCGTGGACGTGGACGAGCGCGCCAGCGGCACCGAGGTGGCGCTCCGGCCCGGCGAGCGGCTCCGGGTGGCGCTCGAGGAGAACCCGAGCACGGGCCACCGGTGGCGTCGGCTCCGCGCCGGGGAGCCGGTCCTGGCCCTCCGCGAGGACCGGTACGAACCGCCCGGCGACCCGAGGCCCGGCGCCCCGGGACGGCGGCTCCTGGCCTTCGAGGCGACGGCCCCCGGGCGGGCCGAGATCGCGCTCGAGTACGCCCGCGCCTGGGAGCAGGGCCGCGCATCGAGGCGCTTCGGCCTGGCGGTCCGGGTCGCGGCTACTCGGAGCGGTCGGCGTCCTTCCAGCGGGTCGGGAAGACGACCTTGCCCGGCGCCTCGCCCGCGCCCCCGGCGACCTCCTGGATGATGGCGTTGAGCTCGTGGAGGTCCAGGGGCTTGGTGACCACGCGGAAGCCGCGCTCCTTCTCCACGAAGGCGCGCGCCCCCTGCGTGAAGGCGCCGGCGGTCATGAAGACCATCCGCTTCGCCTGGGCCGGATGGCTCGCGAGCAACTGCCCGTACAGGTCCATGCCGCTCAGCTCCGGCATGACGAGGTCGCAGAGGATGACGTCGAAGCGCGCCCCCGCGCCGACGAGGGACAGCGCCTCCGGGGCGCGCGTGATGGCGACGACCTCGTGGGGCGGCGAGAGGAGCCTCTGGATCACCGCGCCCACGAGCGGCTCGTCGTCCACGACCAGGACGCGCGCCCGCACGCCCGCCGGCGCGCCGTCCTCCTCCGGGGCCGCCTCCTTGCGTCGCTCGGTGGCGGGCAGCGATACCCTCACGGTCGTCCCGCGTCCCGGCTGGCTCTCCACGGCGATCTCCCCGCCCAGCGAGGTGACGATGCTGTGGCAGATGGAGAGCCCGAGCCCCGCCCCCGTGCCCACCGGCTTGGTCGTGAAGAACGGGTCGAAGATCCGCGGCAGGTCCTCGGCGGCGATGCCGCGCCCGGTGTCGCTCACCTCCACCACCACGCGGGAGGTGGCCGGGTCGAACGAGGAGCTCACCCGGACCTCGTTGTGCGCCCCGCCGCCTTCGGGAATGGCCTGCGCGGCGTTGACGAGCAGGTTCAGGAACACCTGTCCGAGCCGGGACTCCACCGCGATCACGGGCGGGATCTCCTCGAGCCGCTTCACGAGGCGGGCCCGTTGCCGGACGTGCCGCTCCGCCATCTTGAGCGAGAACTCGATGGCGCGGTTCACGTCCACCGGGAGCACCGCCTCGGGGTCGCCTCCACGGGAGAAGGTGGCGAGATCGCGCACGATGGCGCGGATGCGCTCCGCTCCCTCGCGCGCGTCCCGCATGGCCGTCTCCAGGGTCCCGAGCTCGAGCGGCCCGGCCGCCGGCGCAATGCGCGATAGCACCTCGTCGATGTAGACGAGGTTCCCGAGCACGAAGGCGAGGGGATTGTTGATCTCGTGGGCCACCCCGGCCGCGAGCGTGCCGAGCGACGCCATCCGGTCGGCGAGCAGGAGGCGGGCCTGCATGCGCTTGCGCTCGGTGGTGTCGCGATACATGACGACGTCGGCGAAGTGGCGGCCCTCCGGGTCGCGCAGCGGAACGGCGATCCCCTCGGCCACGCACTCGCCGCCGTCCTTCCGGCGCAGCGCGACCTCGCTCGACCAGCGGCCGGTCCGGGACACGTCGGCGATGATGGTCGAGGTGAGCGCGTCCTGCTCGCCAGGCTGGAGGAGCTCGCCCGGGCGCCGGCCCAGGACCTCGCCCTTGGCGTAGCCGAACATCCGCTCGGCGGCGCCGTTCCAGTCCGCGATCTCGCCGCGCCCGTCCACCACCAGCACCGCGTCGTTGAGGCTCTCGAAGACGAGCGCGTAGCGGCCGAGCTCCTGCTCCACCCTCCGGCGCTCGGTCACGTCCATGATGGCGCCGTTGATGTGGGTCGGCGCGCCCGACTCGTCGCGGAAGACCTCGCCCCGCAGCTCCAGCCAGCGGGTCCCGCCCTCGGCGGCCACGACCCGGCAGGCCAGCTCGCAGGGGGCGCCGCTCGAGGCCGTCGCCTGCAGGGCCGAGCGCACCCGCTCCGCGTCGTCCGGGTGGACCACCTCCCAGAAGGTTCGCGCCCGCCCGCCCGGAGCGGCGGCCTCGAGGAGCCGTTCCGCGCCTCCGGAGAGCGTCACCGTCCCCGCCGCGGCGTTCCACTCGAAGGTGCCGATGCCGGCGGCCGCGAGGGCCCGGCGCATCCGCTCCTCGCTCTCCTCGAGCTGCTCCCGGACCGAGAAGCGGAGGGCCGTCACCGCCCCGATCTGGATCTTGTCCCCCTCGCGCAGCGGGGAGGCGCGGATGCGCAGGCCGTTCACGTACGTCCCGTTTCGGGAGGAGAGATCCACGAGCAGGCAGTCGCCGTTGGGCCAGCGCACCACCTTGGCGTGGCGCCGCGATACCCCCAGATCGTCCACGACGAAGTCGACCTCGTCACCGCGCCCGATCACGCTCTCGTCCTTCTCGATGCGGAAGAACTTGCCGAGGTCGGAGTAGCGCGCGCTGCTCACCCAGACCAGGCAGGGGCGGCCGCTGGCGCTCGCGAGCACGTCGGGAGGAGACCCGCCGCCCGCGGTGGGGGTGTCGTCGAGCGGCATACATGCACCTCCACGCCGAGGCGATCACCCGCTCCGGGTCCCGCCGGAGGGAGCCGGGTTCCAGGTGACTCGGGTGCGGAAAATTACACCATTGGTTGAACGCGGCGTCCCAGCCCACGAGCATGGTACACGGCGGCGCGCATCCCAGGGTCATGGTACTGCGCGCCGCGCGGAACTGGTTGACACTGTCGCACAGGCTGGCGGTACCGGCAGGTCCAGGGGGGGATCCATCATCCGGGATCCGACGGGCCGGCGCCAGATGGAAGGCATCGCGATGAGGTCGAGCGGACAGCGGAGGGGAGCGTGCGCCGTCGCGGCGGCGGCAGCCGTGGCGCTCTCCGCCTGCGGGGCGCAGCCGGAGGTCGGTCCCACCGCCGACGCGCTCCTCACGAAGAACGGCCTCTCCGCCAACGGCCTTTCGGCGAACGGCCTCTCCGCCAACGGGATGTCGGCGAACGGCCTCTCCGCCAACGGCCTCTCGGCGAACGGGCTCTCCATCGACGGCCTCGCCAGCGCCGACTTCGCCGCATGGTTCCTCGTCGACCCGCCGATGGCAAACATGATCATGCGCTACCTGACGAAATGCGCCCTGCCGTCGGGCCAGTCGCTCAGCTACGAGTCGGACGGCCAGGTCTACACCTGGCCCGGCGTCCTCGGCCTCGCACCCGGCTGGGCCGCGGGGCCCATGTCGCTCCCCGAGCAGCAGCTCGTCACCGCCTGCCTCGGCGCCCACTCCAACAAGTTCGGGCTGCACATCGCCCTGTCGGTCCGGGGCCCGCTCGCCGACGGCACGACGTTCATCCCGCTCGACCCGGGCGAGGACACGGCCTTCCCGCGCCCCGAGGGCTGTTTCTTCGGGAACCTCTTCGACGGCAGCGGCGTCTACTCCGGCGCCTTCCTCGCCGACTGGCAGCCCGCGGAGACGAACCCGCGCGGCTGCGCCGTGGAGGACGACGCCCCCGGCTCCTGCCCGCCCATCCAGAACCTGGGCAACTGCGCCGACGCGTGCACGGCCGTCCCCGGAACCACGCCCACCGTCTGGGCCGACTGCGTCGCGAACGGCGTCCACTACCTCCCGCTCACCACCTACCTCGCGCCCGACAGCGTCTACGCCTGCGGCGACGGGGTTTGCCAGTTCACCGAGTCGCCGTATGATCCGGTCACTGGCACCGGATGCGCGACCGACTGCGACGGCCTGTAGATCCGACGCCCCCCACGCTCCCCGCGACCTCCGGCACGGGCGCAGCCGCGCCCACCGAGCGCGAGCGCTGGGTCGTTCCCGGCTACGAGGTGGAGCAGGTCCTCGGCCGCGGCGGCTTCGGGCTCGTGCTCGCCGGCCGGCGCGTCGCCGACGGCGCGCCGGTGGCGCTCAAGGTGGCCCGGGGCGATGCCGCGGCGCGGAGCCAGCTGGCCCGCGAGGCGGAGGCCTTGCGTGCGGTGGGCGCGCCGGCCGCGCCGGCCCTCCTGGACCAGGGCGCGTTGCCGGACGGCTCCCCATTCCTCGCCATGGAGCGCATCGCCCTGCCGACGCTCCAGGACCTGCTCGGGTCCCTGGCCGGCCCCATGGACCGCGCCGAGCTGGCGCCGCGGGCGCTCGCGATCCTCGACGCGCTCGGGGCGGTGCACACGGCCGGCTGGGCCCACTGCGACCTCAAGCCGTCGAACGTCTTCGTGGACGAGGATCGCGCGATGGCGCGGCTCTTCGACTTCGGCCTGGCCGAGCGGCTCGACGAGGAGGCGGCAGCGCCGGAGCCGGGCGCGGGCCGGAGCTTCGCGGGAACCGCGGAGTACATGTCCCCCGAGCAGTGCGAGGGCCGGGCGCGCCCGGACGCCCGCTCCGACGTGTACGCAGCCGGCGTCCTCCTCTACCAGATGCTGACCGGCCGGCCGCCCTTCACGGGCTCCGCCGGCGAGGTCCACCAGGCCCACCTGAACCTGCGCCCCGCCCGCCCCTCGGACCTCGCGCCGGTCTCCCCCGGCGTGGAGAAGGTGGTGCTGCGCTGCCTCGCCAAGGAGCCGTCGGCTCGCTACGGCGACGCCTTCCTCCTGCGGGCGGCGCTCGCCGCCGCCCTGGCGCGCGAAGCCCTCGCCCCGACGCCGCGGCTGGCCGCGACCCCGGCGCCGGGCCAGGCGTCGGCCCAGGACAAGCGGCAGGTGGCGGTCCTCTTCCTCTGGTCGGCCGCCGGCGCCCTCGAGGTCCAGTCCGCCGCGGCGGCCTGCGGCGGCGTGCTGGCCCACGCCGGCGCGGGCCGGTTCGCGGTGGTGTTCGACTCGGGGACGAACGAGAACCCGGTGCGCATGGCGGTGCAGGGGGCCTTTCGAATCACGGGTCGCGGCCTCGCCGAGCGCGCCCTCGTGGACCTCGTCGGCGCCAGCGTGCATCGCAAGGAGGGGGACCCGCCGCGCTACCTCTCCCCCGCCTTCGGCCAGGAAAGCCGCTATCCGCAGGCCGCCGATCCCTCTGGAGCGCTCGCCACGGACCGCGCGGCCGAGCTCCTCGCCGAGGGGCGGTTCGCAGCCGTCCCCGGCCGTGAGGGGATCCTGCGCGTCCTTCCCGAGTCCCATCCGGTGGACGACCCCACCGTCATCCGCCAGCAGGCGGCGCCGCTCGTGGGTCGCCGGAGGGAGATCGCGGCGCTCCTCGAGCGGGCGGACGGGGCGATCTCCGGGGGCGCTCCCGCGCTGGTCTCCGTGATCGGCGAGGCGGGCGTGGGGAAGAGCCGGCTCGGGGCGGAGGTGGCCCTCGCCCTGCGGCGGAGAGAGCCGGCGCCCGAGGTGGTGGAGCTCCGCGCCCGGGAGCTGTCCGGCGGCGAGGAGGGCGAGACCCTGCGGGCCCTGCTGCGCTGGGCCCTCGCCCTGCCGGCCGGCCCCGCGCCGGCCGACCATGGGCGCGCCCTCCTCGCGGCAGCGCTCCCCGCCGAGCTCGGGCCCGACGTCTGGGGTCCGGTGGCACTGGCCCTGGGCTGGCTCGAGCCTGGCGCGCCGGAGCTGGGCGGCGCGGCCGCGGCCCCAGGCGCCCTCCGCACGCAGGCCATGCGCGCCGCCGGGGAGGCCATCCGCCGGAGGGCGCTCGCCCGTCCCCTCTGCGTCCTCCTCGACGACGCGCACCTCGCAGACGGCGCGGCGCTCGACGCCCTCGAGTACGCGGCCCTCGCCGAGGGCGGCGCGCCGCTCTTCGTCTGCGCCCTCGCCCGCCCCGCATTCGCCGACGCCCGCCCCGCCTGGGGCGAGCGGGCCGCGAGCCGCGAGGCCCTCTCGCTCGCGGGGCTCGAGCCCGACACCGCCGCCGAGCTCGTGCGGCGGCTCCTCGCGCCGGCGGAGAACGTCCCGCAGCAGGCGGTGGAGCGCCTCGCGGACCGCGCCCAGGGCGTCCCCATGCTGCTCGTGGAGCTGGTGCGGGGCCTCAAACGCGACGGCCTGGTCCGGCGCCGCGAGCCGGAGGGCAACTGGTTCCTCGCGACCGACGAGCTCGAGCGGATGGGTGACCTGCCGCTCGTGGAGTGGCTCGCCCAGCGCGAGATCGGAGCGCTCCCGGCGGATCTCGCCGCCCACGCCCGGCTCGCCGCCCTGCTCGGCGACGAGTTCACGCTGCCCGAGGTGGCGGGCGTCCTCTCCGAGCTGGAGCGGGCCGGCTTCGCCTCCGCGTTTCCCCACGACGCCCAGGTGGGCACGCGACGCCTCCTCTCGACGGGCGTCCTCGTGACCCACCGCGGCGACCGCCTGGGCTTCCGCAGCCCCCTGCTCCGGGAGGCGGTGGCCCGCTCCATCGCGCCGGCCCTGGCCCGGCAGATCCACGAGGCGGCCTTCCGCTGGTACCGGGGCGCCTTCGCCCTCCCGGAGAGCATGAGACAGCCGCGCCTCGCGCGGCACGCCGAGGCCTGCGGCCTCTCGGCCGAGGCGGGCGCCATCTACCTCGCGGCCGCCGAGGGCATGCGGGCCCGTCACGCCTACCTCGAGGCCGAGACCCTCTTCAGCCGCGCCCTGGCGGTGCTCCCGCCCGAGGACGCCCGCGGGCGGCTCGCGGCGCAGCGCGGGCGCGGCGTCATGCGCTACCGGGTGGGCCGCTACCAGGACTCCATCGCGGACCTCGCGGCGGCGCGGGCGGCGGCGCGCGTCCTGGGCGACCACGCCAGCGAGCTCGAGAGCCTGCTCGACGAGTCCACCGCCCTCGACTGGATGAACGACTACGTGCGCTCCGCGGAGCGGGTGGCGCAGGCGCGGGCCATCGCGGGAGCGGCGCCGCCGCCGTCCGTCGCCGCGCGCCTCGCGCTGGGCGAGGGGCGGGGGCTCTTCCGCGCCCAGCGCTGGCCCGAGGCCTGTGCCGCGCTGGAGGACGCCGCGCTCCGGGCGAAGGCGCTCGGCGACGCCGGCTACGAGACCCTGGTCATCGGGCTCCTCCTCCTGGGCGTGGTGCTCCCGAACCTCGGGCGCGCCGACGAGGCGGAGGCGGTGCTGGCCCAGGCGCTGGAGCTGGCGCGCGAGCGCGGCGACCAGCTGCACGTCGCCGTGGTCCTCAACAACCGGCGCAACCTCTGGGTGTCGAAGAAGGACGTCGCCCGCGCCCTCGAGGACCAGGAGGGCTGGATGCGCATCGGGCGCGACCTGGGGATGGTCAGCATCGAGTACTTCGGCGAGTACAACCTCGGCGAGCTCTTGTACCAGGTCGGCGACCTCGAGGCGGCCGAGCCGCACGTGCGGCGCGCCGTGGAGATCGAGCAGCGGCACCCCGAGGTGGCGCCCGCTCCGGTGGGGATGATCCTCTGGGCGCGGCTCCTCGCCGCGGGCGGCGACGTCGCCGGGGCCCGCGACCGGCTCGCCGAGGCGCGCGAGTCGGTGGCCAAGGCCAGGCGCGAGGGGCGCGAGGGCGCCGCCCTGCCGGACTCCCAGGAGGTGCTGGCCCGGATGGTGGACCTCGCCACCCGCGACGCCACCGAGGCCGAGTGGCAGGAGCTGCTGGCCCGCTCCCGCACGGCCTCGATCGAGCAGGAGCCGATCGAGGTGCAGGAGATGCGCGGCCTGGCGGCGCTCCGCGCCGGTCAGCGGGAGCTGGCGGAGCGGGCGCTCCGGGCGGCGCTGCGGCTCTCCTCGAGCCTGCCCTCCGTCATGGAGGGGCGCATCCGGCGCGAGCTCGCCGCGGTCAAGGCGCCGGCATGATCCCGGCGGCCACGAGCAGCGCCACGACGAGCCCCATCACCGATTCCCCGGCGATGAGCCCCGCGCCCGCCGGCGCCGCGTGGACGCTCGCCGGCCCGGGCCGCGCCCTCCGCCAGGCCGCGGCGAGGAGGGCGCCGAGGCAGATGGCGAAGGCGTAGTGGGCGGGGGCGATGATCCCCACGCCCATGGCGCCGGCCGATGGGAGCCAGCGCGCCACGCGGGTGCGCCCCGCCACCTCGAGCAGGACGCCGAGGGCGAAGGCGGCCGCCGCCGCCCAGGCCGCGCCCCTCGGCATCGCCGCCGCGCCGCCGGCCAGCACCTCGGCGAGCGCCTTGAAGCGCGCCGCCGTGGGGGCGGGGAACGCCGCCGTCCCGATCCCGTAAGCCCGGGCGAGCAGGAGGTAGGCGGGGACCGCGGCGAGCGACCCCACGGCGACGCCGAGGAGCATGGCCCGGGCCTGCCGGCGCGGCGAGGCGCCGAGGCGCGAGCCGGCCCGGAGGGACCAGAGCGACACGCCGGTCTGCGCCGCCTCGCCCGAGACGATCGCTCCGGCGCCGATCGTCGCAGCCGGCTCCGCCGTGGCAATCGCCCCGACCACGGCCTGGGTGAGCTGGCCCATGTCCCCCACCGGCGAGAAGTCGGTGCGCCCGGCCGCGCGCGCGCAGACGCTCGCCAGCGGGAGGGACAGCGCCAGGGCGAGGGCCCCGGCGAGCGGATGGAGCCCGAACCCCCGCCAGCCGAGCCAGAGCACCGCCACGGCGGCGAGCCCGGAGAGGAGGAGCAGGCGGCGCCGATCCCGGCGCTCCTCCCCGGCGCCGCCCGCGCCGCGCCCCGCCTCGCCGAGGTCGCGCAGGCTCGCGACGACCGACCCGGCCTGGCCGGCGAGGGCGACCGCGGCGGCGCCGAGCATGAGACCCACGGCGGGCCACATGAGCCAGGCCGCGAGCGCCGGATACGAAGCGCTCGCGACGAGTCCCCGTCCGACGAGTTCCGGGGCGGCGAGCGCCCAGGCGAGCACCGCGCCGACGACGACGGAGAGGCCGTTCTGGACGCCGACGAGCATCCCGGCGCCGATCATCATGGGGCTCACGGCGATCCCGAGCCCGTAGGAGGCGGCGGGGAGCCCGCCGATCGGCCCGGGCCAGAAGACCGCACCGGGCAGGAGAGCCGGTCGGCCGTCCCGCACCCAGGTGGCCGCGAGCGCGGCGGCGGCGCTCCCGAGCAAGGTGCGGCCGCGGCGCTCGGCCCCGCCGGCGTGCAGGGCGCCGATCACCTCGGCGGTGGCGATGCCCGTGGGGAAGGGCAGGTTCTCCTCCTCCAGCAGCCGCCGGCGCAGGGCGAGGGCGATGGCGACGCCGAGGGTCCCGAGGGCGAGGCCGAGCGCGGCGACGAGCCAGCCGGGCGGCTCGCGGCCCATGAGCGCCAGGGCCGGCAGGGGGCCGAGGAGCCCCGCCGCAGCCGGCATGGCGCCCACCGAGGCGGCGAGGGAGAGGGCCACGCTCGTCTCGCGGGGGGTGACGGGCGGCCCCGTTCGCCGCCGGGCCACGAGGGAGAGGAAGGCGAAGCCGAGGATGGAGGCGGTGACGTGGCCCGAGTCCCACCAGCCGGTCTTGAGCCCCATGTAGACGTTCACCACCGCGAGGAGGAGCCCGACGAGCGCGCCGGCGGCGAGCGCGCGTGCGGTCAGCTCCAGGTCCGCACCCGCGGCGAGGGGGGGCCGATCGTCGGCCATGCGCACGTCCATGCCCGGCCATGGTAGATCGAGAAGGGATGCGGGACACGATGCAGCTGCCGGATTCGGGTCGGCCGGGCGGCGACGAGGAGCTGGCTCCGGGAGCCTGCGTGGGCGAGTACGTCGTCCGCTCCCTCATCGCGCGGGGCGGGCACGGCGCGGTCTACGCGGCGGAGCACCGGGTGCTGCGCCGCCCCGCCGCCGTGAAGGTGATGCACCGGCGCTTCGCGTCCTCGGGCGAGATGGTGGCCCGCTTCGTCCGCGAGGCGAAGGTGGTGAACCAGATCCGCCATCCCGCCATCGTGGACATCTACGACCTCGGGACCCTGCCCGACGGCCGGCCGTACTGCGTCATGGAGCTGCTCGAGGGGCGCAACCTCTGGCAGCTGCTCCGCGCGCAGGGGCGCTTCACGCCCGCCGAGGCCCTCGCCGTCCTCGAGCCGATCTGCGCGGCGCTCCAGGCGGCCCACGAGGCGGGGGTGGTCCACCGCGACGTCAAGGCGAGCAACATCCTCGTCTCGGAGGGCGAGGCGCGCCGGGTGAAGCTCCTCGACTTCGGCATCGCCAAGATCACCGACCCCTCCGAGGCCGGCCTCACCGCGGCCGGCGAGCGGCTCGGCTCGACCCACGCCATGGCCCCGGAGCAGATCTGCGCCCAGCCGGTGGACGGGCGCACCGACGTGTACGCCCTGGGCGTGCTCCTCTACCAGCTCCTCACCGCGCGCCTCCCCTTCCACGCCGAGGATCCGCTCGAGCTGGAGCGGCTGCAGCTCGAGGCCCCGCCGCCCCTCCCCGGGGCGCTCGCCCCGGTGCCGCCGGCGGTGGACGCGGTGGTGGCCCGCGCCCTGGAGAAGGCCCCGGAGCGCCGGTTCCAGTCCGCTCGCGCCTTCGGCCTCGCCCTGCGCGAGGCGGTGGCTGGCGCGCGCGCCGCCGCGCCGGAGGTCGAACGGACGGCGGTGGCGGTCCACGTCGCCGCCCGGCTCGACGGTGGGCCGGAGGACGACGGCGCCCTCGCCGCCCTGGCCGCGGCGATCGAGACGGCCGAGCAGGCGCTGGCGGGGGCGGGGCTCGCCGTGCCGCTGCGCATGGGCGATTCCCTCCTCGCGGTGAGGCCGTTGCCCGCCGACGCCGCGGCCGCGCGTCAGCTCCGGGCCGAGGTGTTGCTCCTCGCGCGCAGCCTCCCGGAGCGGATGCGCCAGGCGTCGCGACACCCGGCGCTGCGACCCCAGGTGAGCCTGCACATAGGAAACGTGCGCGTCCGCCCCGGTCCCGCCGGCGACGAGGTCGTGGGCGGGGATCTCCTGCGCACCGCCGACTGGGTGGCCGAGGCGCCCGACGGGTTCCACGCCACGGACGCTGCGCTGGACGGGATCGCCTGATCGACGCTTCGCGGGATCTGCTGTCTTCTGCGGGAAGGTCGATCTAGAAGCACCGCCGCGCGTCGAGGACGACCCGCAAGTACCCGAGGTAGCTCGGGCCCAGCCCGCCGTAGCGCGCGTCTCCCTGCTGGGCGAGCGCCGCGCGGATGGGGAACTCGACGCTGAACCCGAGCTGGACGCTCGCGGCCAGGCTGAGCGTCGTGTGAAAGACCTTGGGCGGCACGTATTCGATTAGGGGCAGGTCGAGCTCCACCGAGGCGTAGCTCACGAGGGCGTATCGGCTCCCGGGATCGGGAGGAGCCACGGAGCTGTAGAAACGATCGCCGCGGCGGGAGAGGGTGAGCCCGACCTCGCGGCCGAGGATGAACTGGAACGTCCCGATCCCGGTGGAGATCCGCCTCTGCAGGCGGAGCAGCCCGCCGTACGCCGCCGCGAACACCACCGACTGCAGCGCGTCTGGCGCGGCGAAAACCAGGACGGGTGCCAAGAGCATGAGGTCGCCCGGGACCACGTAGTAGGGCATGCGCAGCACGAACCGGAGCGGGAAGCGGGCCGGAACTCGAGGAAGCGATGAGTCGGTCCGCTTCCCACCCGGGCAGCCGGGGCAGGACAGGTCCAGCTGCGCTGGGCTGGCGACCAGCGACGCCTGGATCCAGAACTGCCCGTCCATGGTGCTGGTGAGGAGTCCCTCGAGCCCGTAACCGAGACGAACGCCCGCCTCCAGCGACTCGGCCTCGCGCAGGCCGCCGGTGGCCTCGTAGCCACCGGTGGCGAGGCCATCTCGGATGCCCGCCGCGACCCCGATGAACGGTCCCACCTCGGCGCGCTCGCGCGGTGGAGAGATGGCGTCGGGGTCGCCCGCCGGTATCGGGCTCGCGCGCAGCACCTCGAGGGCGGCTGCCCGCTCGTGCGGGTCGGGGGCCGCGGGCGGCAGATGACCGGCCCCGCAGACGTCGAGCCCCTCCATCGCCGATTCCTGCGCCGAGAGCGGGCCAACCGCCGCAAGAGGGGGAGCGCTCACGGCGCGGGCGAGGTCGGCAAGGCTGCGGCGCACGCCCTCGGCGGCAACGCGCAGGTCGTGCTCGGACATGTGGGCGTCGCCGTGACTCCCGAAGAGCGCGCCTCCCCAGGTCATGGTGGTGAGCCCTCGCTGGGAATACAGGTCGTGCGTGCCTTTCCGCCAGGCGGAATCCCCCCATGTGCCGGCGTAGTGTCCCGCCGCGTACGAGTCCTCGAGGAAGTGCAAGGCGAAGGCCTCGGCCCGTAGCGCTCGCCGAGCCAGCCCGGGCCGCTCGCCCGGAGTCCCGCCCCGGGAGAGGGCCGCGAGCCGCAATGCCAGGACGTGGTAGTCGACGTAGAGACCGGCCCCATTGATCGGCTGCACCGGGTCGAGGCAGCGGTCCACGTAGGCCTCGAGGGTCTCGCCCGCTTCCACCGTCGCGCGCGGAAGAAGGAAGTGGGCGTTGTTGCCCGCGGCCCGCGTGAGGTATCGGTGATCGGCCGCTTGCATCGCGAGATGCGACGAGTTCCAGGCGTCGTCGCGTTCGCTCTCCTCCTTCGCCCTCGCCAGGCGCTCCTTCACCCGGGCTGCCGCCGCGACCACCTGGAGCGTCCACGCTCCAGCGGTCGCCACGTCCCAGAGCTCGCTGCTCGAGCAGGCGTGGTCGCCAGCCAGCGCGGGCAGGGCAGCGAAATCGATGCACCCGCGCCCTCCTTCCGGCGGCTCCGCGGCCGGGTCCACCACCGAGTGGCAGAGCTGCTCCGCGCCCGCACCGCGGGCCTCCGTCCACATCTCCTCGAGCGCGCGGCGTTGCGCCCCATCGAGCCCGGCCACCGCTGCGGCGGTGATGTCCCGGTGCTCCGGGAAGATCCAGGCGGTGCCGGGAGTGGCCCAGGCGACGGCGACGGCCGCGCCCAGCGCACGACATCCGAGCGAGGTCGCTCCCGCCTCGCGATGCCCCTCGCTCTTCATCCCATGATGTCGCTCTCCTCCAGCTTCGAAGCGGCTCGAGTCAGGGAGGACCTACGGCTCGGGTCCAGGGACCACCGGGAGACCGCTCACTCGGTCTGGCGGATCGTCCAGAAGTCGGCGGCGAGGTCCTGGTCGGCGAGGTAGGCGTAGGGCATGGTGCCGTACCCCTTCTTGCCCCAGCGCGCGCCCCAGGAGTTCCGGATGAGGAAGCGCTCCTCGGCGTCGTCGTAGCCCACCGCCACCACCGCGTGGCCGCCCAGCACCCGCTCGCCCGGCGCCGGGAGGGGCACCTCGCCGGTGCAGGCCACCTCCGCCGACTCGAAGCTCTCGTACACGGCGAAGCCGAAGACGAAGGGGTAGCCCTGGGCGAGGCAGCCCTTCATCTGGGCGAGGGACTGCGCCACGCGCTGGTAGCGCAGGAGCTGGTAGCGGAGCGCCACCCGGTAGCAGGCCGGCGGCGGCTTCAGCGCGAACTTGGCGACGTCGTAGGGCCAGTCGCCGGCGGCGGGCGGCCGGCTCTGCTCGGGGCAAACGCCGAGCTTGGCGCACGCCTTCATGCCATCGCGGAGCATGGCGCCCGAGTCCTCGTTCACCGTCCCCTCGACCACCCGCTCGTTGTAGTAGATGAAGAGGCGCGAGGGCACGAAGTCCGGCCCCTGCTTCTCCTTGCGGCGCGTGAACTGGAAGGCGCCGCCGATGGCGTTGGCCGTGCAGCTGCCGAGGTCGCCCTGGTCGTAGGGCGGCGGGAAGCCGCGCCGCAGGTCCACCGACCGCGGCAGCTTCGGGACCGGGGGCGCCGCGTAGCCGTGGTCCCGCTGGTCGGGGAGGTCGGGGATCCAGCCGTAGCGCTTCACCTGCCGTGTCCGGAGCTTCGCCATGGAGGCCGAGCTTCTCCCCTCCTCACCGGCGGTGTCAACGGCCGGTTTGCGCCGCCCGATTCCCGGCTGCTACACTTCCCTGGCCCGAAACGGCAGGAGAAGCGAGGGGATCCCATCGTTCCGGGGCGAAGATGGAACGCCCAGGACACCGGCTCTCGCAGGAACCCGTCGGGCGGCGCATCCACGTCCGCGGGACCGTCCAGGGCGTGGGCATGCGCCCCTTCGTGTACCGGCTCGCCCGGGAGCTGGGCGTCGCGGGCCGCGTGAGGAACGACGCCCGCGGCGTCACCATCGAGGCCTTCGCGCCCGCCGAGCTGCTCGACGCCTTCGCGGTGCGCCTCCGAGCGGAGCGCCCGCCCGCGGCGGCGTTCGACGCCGTCTCCTCGGAGGCCATCCCGCACGAGCCGGCCGAGGCCTTCGTCATCGTGGAGAGCGCGGGGGCGGACGAGCGCAGGGTCTCGATCCCCCCGGATCTCGCGACCTGCGGCGCCTGCCTCGCCGAGGTCCGCGACCCCGCCGACCGCCGCCACCTCTACCCCTTCACGAACTGCACCGACTGCGGGCCGCGCTTCACCATCGCGAGGGACGTCCCCTACGACCGGGAGGCGACCACCATGGCGCCCTTCCGGATGTGCCCGGACTGCCGGCGCGAGTACGGAGACCCGTCCGATCGCCGCTTCCACGCCGAGCCCAACGCCTGCCCGGCGTGCGGCCCCCGGCTGGAGCTGCGGACCCCGGCCGGGGACCCGGTCGCGGCGAAGGACCCCGTCGCCGGCGCGGCCGCCGCGCTCCGCGAGGGGCGGATCGTCGCGGTGAAGGGCATCGGCGGCTTCCACCTCGCCTGCGACGCGACCTCCTCCGCCGCCGTCCGCCTGCTCCGCGAGCGCAAGCGCCGGGAGGAGAAGCCGCTCGCGGTCATGGCCGCCGACCTCGCGTCGGCGGAGCGGCTCGCGGTGCTCGGAGACCTGGAGCGGAC
>Ga0153915_10001673_pt1 | contig 20392 bp, 25 predicted proteins | sample Opewatmetagenome_2_FD_107003 | JGI IMG/M metagenome (GOLD analysis project Ga0153915, IMG submission 107003) | Freshwater wetland microbial communities from Ohio, USA - Open water 3 Core 3 Depth 3 metaG | ecosystem: Environmental > Aquatic > Freshwater > Wetlands | place: USA: Ohio, Lake Erie...
GCGGGCGGTCGCCTCCAGGTCGAGATCCGCACGGTCAATCACCGACACTTCAACGTCCAGCTGCGGCTCCCACCCGCGCTGCAGCCGTTGGAGGAGACGCTCCGCCAGCATCTGCGCGGTCGTCTCGAGCGCGGCCATGTGAGCGTGTCGGCCCGCTGGCTGGAGGAGCCCGTGCGCCAGGGCGTCGTCACCGTCGACGTCGACCGGGCCCGGTCGATCCTCGTGGCGCTCGGGCAGCTGCGCGCCGCGCTCGATCTCCCCGGCGCCATCGACCTGCAATTCGTGGCGCGGCAGCCCGAAGTGCTGCGCTTCGACGCGGCTGGCCAGGAGCCCACGATCGACGGCGCGGCGGTCTTGGCGATCGTCGACGGGGCGCTGGCCGGCGTCCTGGCGATGCGCGAGCGGGAAGGGACCGTTCTCGCCGGCGAGCTCGAGCTGCGGCTCGACCTCATCCGGCGGGGCCTCGACCACGTGCGGGCCCGGGCGCCCGAGCGTCTCACGGCCGAGCACGATCGCCTGCAGGCGGCGGTCAAGGAGCTGCTGGACGGCCGTGAGCCCGATCCCCAACGACTGGCGCAGGAGATCGCGCTGTTGGCGGACCGGCTCGACGTCACCGAGGAGATGGTGCGACTCGCCGCGCACCTCGACGCCGCCCGGGCCGCGCTCCGCAGCGAGGTGTCGCCCGGGCGGAGGCTCGGCTTTCTCGGGCAGGAGATCCTCCGCGAGATCAACACGATCGGCTCCAAGGCCAACGACGCGGCGATCGCCCAGGTGGTCATCGACATGAAGCAGGAGCTGGAGCGGTTTCGCGAGCAGCTGGAGAACCTCGAGTGAAGCCGTTCCTGCTCGTGCTGTCGGCGCCGTCGGGCGGCGGCAAAACCACCATTGCCAAGGCGCTGCTCGCCGCGCGCGAGGATCTGGGCTACAGCGTGTCCGCCACGACCCGGGCGCCGCGGCCTGGCGAGCGCGACGGCGCCGACTACCACTTCCTCGCGCGCCAGGAGTTCGAGCGCCGCCTGGCCGCGGGGGAGTTCCTCGAGTCGACCGAGTATGGCGGGCACCGGTACGGCACCCTCGCGGCCGAGGTCGATCGGGTACTCGGGTCGGGCCGCCACGTGGTGCTGGACATCGAGGTGCAGGGGGCCCGCGCGATCCGCGAGCGGTGCCAAAACGTCGTGAGTGTCTTTATTATTCCCCCGTCGGCACAGGCGCTGGTGGACCGCTTGGGTGGCCGTAACACGGAGCGGCCCAAGGACTTGGTCAGGCGGCTCCGGCGCGCGGTGGAGGAGCTGGACGACGCCGGGCAATACGACTATCTGGTGGTGAACACCGACCGCACGCAGGCCGTGGCGGAGGTGGCCGCGATCATCGATGCCGAGTCGCGGCGGCCGGGGCGACTCCCGGAGCTGCCCGACTCATTGCGGGCCTTGGCCCGCCAGATCGCCGCGCAGGCGGATCTGCTCGAACGCACGTAGGCACGGAAGGATCAGAGACACAGGCATGCAGATCTTCACCCCGCACACCATCGCGCAACGCGCGGCCAACAAGTACCTCGGCGTCCTCGTCGCGGCGAAGTTCGCGCGGTTCGTCAACGATTTCCCGCGCGATCGCTCGATCGAGCTGGAGAAGAAGCTCACGACCCGCGCCCTCGAGGAGCTGGCGCAGGGGCGTCTGACCTACCGCCTCGTTCGCCGGCGCCGGCAGGAGACGTGACGTTCACCGGCCGGCACGTACTCCTGGGCGTGTCGGGCGGGATCGCGAGCTACAAGGCGTGCACGCTCGCGCGCCGGCTCGTGGACTCGGGAGCGGTGGTGGACGTGGCGCTCACGGCGTCCGCCGCCGAGTTCGTTCGACCCGTCACGTTTGAGGCACTGACCGGGCGCCCGGTCCTCGGCTCGCTGTGGGAGCCGGGCCGGGCGCTCGCGCACATCTCCCTCGCCCGCCAGCCCGATCTCCTGGTGCTGGCCCCGGCAACCGCCAACCTGCTGGCGCGCGCGGCGCTGGGGCTGGCGGATGACCTGCTCACCGCCATCCTCCTCGCGCGCAGTGGCCCGGTGCTCGCGGCACCGGCCATGAACGACGCGATGTTCGCGCATCCGGCGACCCAAGCGAACATCGCGACGCTGCGCAACCGCGGGTGGTCGTTCGTCGGCCCCGTCGTCGGTTCGCTCGCCGAGGGTCCGAGTGACCGGCCCGGTCGCATGAGCGAGCCCGAGGAGATCTTCGCGGAGGTGGAGCGCCTGCTGCGCGGCCCGGCGAGCGCGTTGCGCGGACGGCGCGTTCTCGTCACGGCGGGACCGACGCGCGAGATGCTCGATCCGGTCCGCGTCATCACGAACCGGTCGAGCGGGCGGATGGGGTTTGCGCTGGCACAGGCGGCCTACCGCCGCGGCGCGGACGTCACGCTCGTCGTCGGCCCGACGCTGCTCACCCCTCCGTACGGCCCCGCGGTGGAACGGGTGGAGACCACGGCAGACCTGCAGGCGGCGGTCGGCCGCCATCTCCCGACGACGGACGTGCTGCTGATGGCGGCCGCTCCGGCGGACTTTCGCCCGGTCACCGCAGCTACGGGCAAGCGGGTCCGCGAGGAAGGCGCCCTCGCCCTCTCGCTCGAGCCGACTCCGGACGTTCTCGTCAGCACCCGCGAGCGTCGCAAGCCGGGCGCGGTCGTGGTGGGGTTCGCCTACGAGACGGAAGACGGGGTCGCCAAGGCGCGCGTCAAGCTGAGCCGCAAGGCGCTCGACCTCGTGGTGCTCAACATGGTGGAACCCGACGCCGGCGCCGAGGTCGCGACCAATCGCGTAACGCTGGTGACCGCCGAGCGGGCCGTGCCGGGGCCGGTGGAAGCCAAGGAGGATGCGGCCGAGCGGATTCTCGACGCGGTGGAAGCACTGTTGTGAACGACCCGCGGGAGCTGGCGCGGCGCTACCTGGCCCAACAGATCGAGCTGGGACAGCCCCCGATCGTGCTGGATCAACTCGCTCCATCGCCGCCCCCGCTGGCCCCTCCAGCGGCAGGAGAGGAAGGAGGGGCAGTCTCTCCACCGCTGGCCCCGCTGTCCCCTCGAGGGGCAGGCGAGGGAGAAGGGGGAGAGGGGAGGGCGGCACACGCGCGGGCGAGGCGGGGAGGAGGAGTGGCAAGGCGGGGGCCCGCCTGGCAGAAGGACCTGCCGCCGATCCCGGGCAAGGGGCTGGTGGTCGAGGCACCCGTGCGCGATCTGTTCGCCGTGGATCCGCTGGCCGGCGCACCGATGGCGGACCTCGAGCGCATGGTCCACGCGTGCACCAAGTGCCAGCTGCACCAGGGGCGAACCCATGCCGTCCCCGGTGAAGGGCCGACCGATGCCCGCCTCGTTGTCGTGGGGGAGGGGCCGGGCGTCAACGAAGACGCGCAGGGCCGGCCGTTCGTCGGGCGGGCGGGCGCGCTGCTGGACGAGATCCTCGCGGCCATCGGCTGTCCGCGCCCGTCGGTCTACATCTGCAACGTGGTGAAGTGCCGGGCGCCGGAGAACCGCAAGCCGATGGCGGACGAGATGGAGGCGTGCCTGCCGTTCCTGCACCGCCAGCTTGCCATCATCGGTCCGAAGGTTATCGTGGCACTGGGTGCTACGGCGGCGGAAGCCCTGCTGGGGACCAAGGCGTCGCTGTCCGCGCTGCGGAACAAGGTACACGAGTGGCGCGGCACGCCGTTGATCGTCACGTATCACCCCGCGGCGCTGCTGCGGAACCCGAACTGGAAGCGACCCACCTGGGATGACGTCCGTATCGCCCGTCAGCTCCTCGACCGGTAGCGCCGAACCGGCGCTGCGGCAGGCGCCGTGGAGTCCGGAGGCCGAGCAGGCGGTGCTGGGCGCCATGCTGCTCGACCAGGATGCGGCGCTCAAGGCCGTTCAGGTCTTGGACGACACCGCGTTCTACCGGGACGCCCACCGCCGGATGTTCCGCGCGATGGCCGAGATCGTGGACCGCGGCGACGTGCTCGACCCGGTGGTGCTGCGCGACGCGCTGTCCCGTCGGGGAGATCTCGAGGCCGCGGGGGGCCTCGAGTACATCGCCGAGCTGCTCGACGTCGTCCCCACCGCCGCCAACATCGAATTTCACGCCCGCATCGTCCGGGAGAAGTCCCTGCTCCGGCGGTTGATCGAGGTGGGCACACATCTCGTGCAGGCCGCCTACGAGGGGCGTCACGACGTCGGGACGCTGCTCGACGAGGCCGAGCAGCGTGTGTTCGAGGTGTCCAACGCCCGCGGCACGCAGGAGGTCGTCCGCATCAAGGAGCTGATGTGGCAGGCGATGGAGCGCATCGAAGCGCGGGACCGCGGCGATGAATCGGTACGCGGGGTGCCGAGCGGCTTTACAGATTTGGACGAGAAGACGAACGGCTTCCAGCGGAGCGATCTGATCATCGTGGCGGCGCGACCCTCCATGGGGAAGACGTCCTTGTGCCTCAACATCGCGGCGAACGCGGCGCTCGAGCACAAGGTGCCGGTGGCGGTCTTTTCGCTCGAGATGTCCAAGGACCAGCTGGTCGAGCGGCTGCTCGCGGCGGAGGCGTTCGTCGACCTGCACCGCCTGCGGAGCGGCGGCCTGCGGGCCGACGACTACCCCAAGCTGTCCCGCGCGGCGGGCCTGCTCGGGACGGCGCCGATCTGGATCGACGACTCGCCGGCGCTGACGCTGCTCGAGCTGCGCTCGAAGGCCCGGCGCCTCAAGGCCGAGCACGACATCGGGCTGTTCGTCGTGGACTACCTCCAGTTGATCCGGGGGTCGACCCGCGCGGAGAGTCGGCAGGAGGAGATCAGCTACATCTCGCGCTCGCTCAAGGCGCTCGCGCGGGAACTCGAAACGCCCGTGATCGCCCTGTCGCAGCTGTCGCGCGCTCCCGAGCAGCGCGGCGGAGACCGCCGCCCGATGCTCTCCGACCTGCGCGATTCCGGCGCGATCGAGCAGGACGCCGATCTGGTGATCTTCATCTACCGCGCGGAGATGTACCCGGGAATCGTGGAGCGGGTAGAGGGCGAAGAGGGCCTGGCCGAGGTGATTCTCGCGAAACACCGGAACGGGCCGACCGGGACCATGAAGCTCGCCTTCCTGAAGCAGCATACACGCTTCGAGAACTACACCGAGCGCGCGTCCGAGGGCCCGGGTGCCCCCTAGGCGACGCTCCGTGTTCCGCTGCGCCGAGTGCGGCGCGGACCACCCGAAGTGGGCCGGCCGCTGCGACAGCTGCGGCGCGTGGAACACCCTGGTGGAGGAGATCGTCGAGCGCCCCCGGGCGCAGGGGGGGCGGGCGGGCCCGCGCGTGGTCGACGCGGATCGTCAGCCAGTCCGCCTGTCCGCGGTTTCCAGCGATCGCACGCCGCGTCTCTCGACTGGCCTCGCGGAGCTCGACTGGGTGCTTGGCGGCGGGCTGGTGCCCGGCTCGCTCGTCCTGATCGGTGGCGAGCCCGGGATCGGCAAGTCCACGCTGCTGCTCCAGGCGGCCGCCCGCCTCCAGGCGCAGGGCGTGCCGACGCTCTACGCCGCCGGGGAGGAATCGGTCGAGCAGGTACGGCTCCGGGCGGACCGGATCACGGAGGATGCCGGGGCGGTGCTCGTCGTGCCGGAGATCCGGGTCGACAGCATCGTGGGGCACGCCGCCGCCGCCGGATCCCAGGTCGTCATCGTGGACTCGATCCAGACCACCTACACCGAGGACCTCGAAGGCGCTCCGGGCAACGTCGGACAGGTGCGGGAGTGCGCCGGGCGGCTGATGCGGTTCGCCAAGGGCTCGGGCGCGGCGGTCGTGCTGGTCGGGCACGTGACGCGCGGCGGGATCATCGCGGGGCCCAAGACGCTCGAGCACATGGTCGACACGGTGGTCTACTTCGAGGGGGAGCCGAGCAGCGGTTTCCGGGTGCTCCGCGCCGTGAAGAACCGGTTCGGCTCGGTGGACGAGGTGGGGATCTTCGAGATGACGGCGGCGGGACTCGTCCCGGTCGGGAACCCGTCGGCGGCTTTCCTGGCGGGGCGGTTCGACCAGACCGCCGGATCGGCGGTGACCGCTCTGCTCGAAGGTACCCGGCCCGTGCTGATCGAGATTCAGGCGCTCGCCGCCAAGGCGGGGTTCGGCACCCCGCAGCGGGTCGCCACCGGTCTCGAGCACCGCCGCCTCGCCGTCCTGCTCGCCGTGCTCGAGCGCCGCGGTGGGTTCCCCTTCCACGACCTCGACGTATTCGTGAACGTCACGGGCGGCGTCCGCCTGGTGGAGCCGGCTTCGGACCTCGCCGTGGTCGCCGCGCTGATGTCCAGCGTCACCGATCGCGCGTTGCCGTCCGACGCGGTGTTCCTCGGCGAGGTGGGACTCGGCGGGGAGATCCGCCCCGTGGTGGCGACCGAGCGGCGGCTCGCCGAGGTCGAGCGCCAGGGCTTCCGGCGGGCGTTCGTGTCGGCCCGCGGCCAGCCGGCGTCCAGGATCGACCTGATCCCGATCGCCCATGTCGCCGAACTCGCCGCTCGACTCGCCGCCTGACGTCGGCGTCCTGATCGCAGCGGGCGGCCGCGGCGAGCGCGCCGGCACGGGCGAGCCCAAGCAGTTTCGCCCGATCGCGGGCATGCCCATGCTGCTGCGCGCAATCCGGCCGTTTACGCAACACCCGCGCGTCCGCCGGATCGTCGTCGCCCTCCCGCCCGAGTTCGCCGCCCGACCCCCGGCGTGGCTCGCCGGTCTGCGCGGTGAGCGGCTCACCCTCGTCGCCGGCGGCGCCACGCGCACGGCGTCGGTGCGGGCGGCGCTGGCGGCGCTCGACGCCGGCTGCCGCGTCGTCCTGGTGCACGACGCGGCCCGTCCGTTCGTCAGCCTCGAAGAGATCGACGGCGTGATCACCGCGGCAGCCGGAGGAGTCGGCGCGCTGGCCGCGCTGCCCGTCGCCGATACCCTCAAGCAGGCATCGGACGCCGGCCGGGTGGTGCGCACCGTGCCGCGGGACGACCTCTGGCGCGCGCTCACTCCCCAGGGGTTCCCCCGCGCCATGCTCGAGGAGGCGTACCGCGCTGCCGGCGACGGGACGACCGCCACCGACGACGCGGGACTCGTCGAGGCGCTGGGACGCTCCGTGGTGCTGGTGCCCGGCAGCGTGGCGAACTTCAAGGTGACGACCGCGGACGATTTCGTCGTGGCGGAGGCGCTGGCGCGCCTATGACGGTGCTGCCGTTCCAGACGGCCGAGCAGTGCGCCGCCGCCGCGCCGCGCGTCGCGGCGCACCTCGCCGACGGCGGGCTGCTGGCCTATCCGACGGAGACGGTGTACGGCCTGGGATCACGCGCCACCGTGCGCGACGTGGCGGCGCTTGCCCAGCTGAAGGGCAGGGCCGAAGGGAAACCGTTCCTGCTGCTGGTGGCGAGCCGGCGGATGGCGGAGCAGCACGGCCTGCTGTTCACGGCGGCGGCCGACGCGCTGGCGGACGTTTTCTGGCCCGGCCCGGTCACGCTCATCCTGGCAGGCGGCCGCGGGCTGCCCGATTCGCTGCGTGGCTCGGAGGGCGGGATCGCCGTCCGCTGGACGTCGCATCGAGGCATGGCGGGGCTGATCGCGCATGTCGGAGAGCCCCTCACCTCGACCTCGGCCAACCGAACGGGCGACCCGACGGCCCCGGGCGTCGGCGCCATCGCGCGCGTGTTCGGACCGGCAATCACCGCGGGCCGGCTCCTGGTACTGGACGGCGGCGCGCTGGGGAACGTCCCGCCATCCACCGTCGTGGATTGCACGGCGCCGGTGCCGCGCCTGGTACGGGAGGGCGCCATTCCCCGCGGCGAGCTGCAGGCGCGCGTCGGGAGGTTCGCGCCATGACCCATGTGCTGTTCGTCTGCACGGGGAACATGTGTCGCAGCCCGCTCGCCGAGGCGCTGATGAAGCGTGAGGCCGAGGCCCGGGGGCTCGACGACGTGACGGTGTCATCCGCCGGCACCGGTGCCTGGGACGGCGCGCCGGCTTCCGAGGGGGCGTACCTGGTGGCGCTCGAGCACGGGCTCGATCTGTCGGCGCACCGCGCCCGTCTGGTGTCGCGCGAGTTGCTGCGCGAGGCCGATCTCGTGCTCACGATGGCGCGACACCACCGCGCCCGGGTCCAGGAGCTCGACCCGGAGACGCGGGCGCACGTGCTCGGCGAGTACGCCGGCCGGACGGGACCGGAGGCCGAGGTGAGCGACCCGTTTGGCGGTGATCTCGAGTTGTACCGCGCGACGTATTCCGAGCTCGAAGAGCTGGTACGCGTCGCGGTGGGACGCCTCACGAAGGAGCGCGGTGCTCAGGATTCGGGGATCTAGCCGCGTTCTCGCCGTGCTCGGCGATCCGATCGCGCACTCGCTCTCTCCCGAGATGCACAACGCCGCGATCGCCGGCCTCGGCCTCGACGCCGTGTTCATCCCGCTCCGCGTGGCGCGGGCGACACTGCCCGTGGCGCTGGATGGCTGCGCCGCGCTCGGCATCGCGGGGAACATCACGGTTCCCCTGAAGCGGGCCGCGGCGGCGCACATCGCCAACCTCACGCCGCTCGCCGCCGCACTCGGTGCGGTCAATACGTTCTGGGTCGCGGCCGGCGCGCTCCACGGCGACAACACGGACGTGGCGGGCCTGGACGAGGCGCTCGCGATGCTGGACGCCGAGCCACCGTGGCTCGTCGTGGGCGCGGGGGGGTCCGCGCGGGCGGTCGCCTCCGTCGCGGCGCGGCGCGGCGTGCCGCTGCTCGTCAGCGCGCGCACCGCAGAGCGCGCCGCGACGTTCTGCGCGTGGGCCCGATCGCTGGAAGGCGATCCCGACGTCCGTCCGGACGACGCGCAACCGGTCGGCACGGTGATCAACGCGTCGCCCCTCGGGCTCGCGCCCGGTGATCCCGACCCGCTGCCTGCGGAGCGCTGGCGGAGCGCCGCCGCCGCGCTCGATCTCGTGTATCGCCCCGGCGAGACCGCGTGGGTGCGAGCCTGCCGCGCGGCCGGTCTTCGGGCGGCGGATGGCCGCGGCCTTCTCGTGGCGCAAGGCGCGCACGCCTTCGAGCGGTTCTTCCCCGGCGTGCGCGCGCCGCGGGAGCTCATGCGGGCCGCGGTGGCGCGGGCGCTCGCCACGTGACCGTGCCGCTGCTTAGCGCGCTCGAGCGGTTCCTGCTTCCCAACGCCTGCGTCGCCTGCGATCGACCGGTGGCGGAGCAGACCCCCGATCGGTTGCTCTGCGGGCTGTGCCGTACCCGGCTCCGCGCCGTGCCCGCCGGGTGCGCCCGCTGCGGGCAGCCGCTGCCGCCGATCCCCCCGTGCCGCTTCTGCCGCGATTGGCCGGAGGCGCTCAGGGAGGTGCGCAGCGCCGTGTGGCTCGACGATCCGGCGCGCGCCGTCGTCCATCACCTCAAGTACCAGGGACTGCCGAGCCTCGGGCGCGAGGCCGCGGAATTGATCGGCCGCTGCGTTCCGCGGCCCGCCGGCGCGATCCTCGCTCCGATTCCCCTCGCGCCGAGGCGGCTGCGGACGCGGGGCTACAACCAGGCGACCGCGATCGCGCGCGGGCTCGGTGCGCTCTGGCGACTCCCGGTCGCCGAGACGCTCGTGGCGCGCACGCGCGACACCGGCACGCAGACCGCGCTCACGCCCGAGGCGCGCTCGCAGAACGTCGCCGGCGCGTTCCGTGCCAGGCGCGCGACGGGGAAGCCGGGTGAACCGGCGGTTATATTGGTGGACGACGTGCTCACGACCGGTGCGACACTCTGCGCCGCGGCCGCTGCGCTCGCGGACGCCGAGTGGTCGGTCATCCGGGGCGTCACGTTCGCTCGCGCCTTGCCCTACGAACTCCGCGCCGCCGTCTGAGCCTTCCGGGGCTTCGCTCCGCGGCGCGCATCAGACAGACTCGAAAGCGGGGACGATATGCCGGTACGCATCGCCATCAACGGATTCGGCCGGATCGGTCGCAACGTGCTGCGCGTCATGGCCAGGCGCCCGACCGATCTCGAGGTCGTCGCCATCAACGATGTGACCGACGCGGCGACGCTCGCCCACTTGCTGAAATACGACTCGGTGCACGGCCGCTACCCCGGCGACGTCACCGCCGAGCCGGGCGCGCTCCACGTCGCCGGCCGCACGCTCCGCGTGCTGGCCGAGAAGGACCCGGGCAAGCTCCCGTGGAAGGAGCTCAAGGTGGACGTCGTGCTCGAATCCACCGGGCTGTTCACGGACCGCGACAAGGCCGCCGCCCACCTGACGGCGGGCGCCAAGAAGGTGCTGATCAGCGCGCCGGGCAAGAAGGAAGACATCACCATCGTGTTCGGCGTGAACCACGACGCCTACGACCCGGCCAAGCATCATGTGATCTCCAACGCCTCGTGCACGACGAACTGCCTCGTGCCGGTGGTGAAGGTGGTGCGCGACGCGTTCGGCTTCGAGCGCGGGTTCATGACGACGATCCACAGCTACACCAACGATCAGCGGATCCTCGACCTGCCGCACAAGGACCTGCGGCGGGCCCGCGCCGCGGCGCTCAACATCATCCCCACGACGACGGGCGCCGCCAAGGCGACCAGCCTCGTGATCCCGGAGCTGAAGGGGAAGATCGACGGCCTGGCCCTGCGGGTGCCGACCGCCAACGTCTCGCTCGTGGACCTCACCTGCATCGTCACGAAGCCGACCACCGCCGAGGGCGTCAACGCGGCGTTCCGCCAGGCAGCCTCCGGCCCGCTCAAGGGGATCCTCGCCGTGTGCGACGAGCCGCTCGTATCCAGCGACTACAACGGCGATCTCCACTCGAGCACGGTAGACGCGCAGAGCACCAACGTGCTCGATGGCACGATGGTGCACGTGTCGTCCTGGTATGACAATGAGATGGGATACTCGGCGCGCTGCGTGGATCTGCTCGATCACATGGCGCGGAGATTCTGATGCCCAAGCGCACGCTAGAGACGCTCGCGGGCCAGCCGCTGGAAGGCCTGCGGGCGCTCGTCCGTGTGGACTTCAACGTCCCGGTGAAGGACGGGGTGGTTACCGACCCCACGCGGATTGACGCGGCCGTCCCGACGATCCGCTGGCTGCGGGACCGCGGATGCCGCGTCGTGCTGTGCTCCCACTTCGGACGGCCCAAACACGGCCCCGATCCACAGTACTCCCTGCGCCCCGTGGCCACGACGCTCGAGACCGTGCTCGGCATGCCGGTGCTGTTCCTGGAGGACCCCGCCTCGGCCGCCGCCGAGCAGGCGGTACGCCAGATGCGGCGCGGCGCGGTCGCGCTGTGCGAGAACACCCGGTTCTACCCGGGCGAGGAGCGAAACGACGCAGGTCTCGCGGAGCGCTTCGCCAAGCTCGGCGACTTCTTCGTGAACGACGCGTTCGGGTCCGCCCACCGCGCCCACGCGTCCACGGAGGCCGTGGCCCGTCTGCTCAAACCCGCCGTCGCCGGCTTTCTGATGGCGAAGGAGCTGGCCTATCTCGGTGCGGCGCTCGCCGTGCCCAAGCGACCGTTCGTCGCCGTGCTCGGTGGCGCCAAGATCTCGGGCAAGATCGACGTGATCGACCACCTCCTGCCGCGCGTCGACGAGATCCTGATCGGCGGCGCAATGGCGTGCACGTTCTTCAAGGCGATGGGGCTCGAGGTCGGCACGTCGCTGGTCGAGCCCGACCGGGTGGACATGGCGCGCACGCTGCTGGACCGGGCCGGCGCCAAGCTCGTGCTGCCGGCGGGCGGCGTCGTGGCGCCGGAGCTCAAGCCCGGCGCCGTGACACGGACCGTCGCGCGCGATGCGATCACCCCCGGCTGGGCCGTGTACGACATCGACCCGGCGACCGCCGCGGATTTCGGCGCGCGCATCCTCGCCGCCCGGACCGTCGTGTGGAACGGGCCGATGGGCGTGTTCGAGACGCCGCCGTTCGACGCCGGCACGCGCGCGGTGGCAACGGCCCTGGCCGAGGCGACGGCGCGCGGGGCGGTCACGGTCGTCGGCGGCGGTGACTCCGCCGCCGCGCTGGCCGAGGCAGGGCTGAGCGACAAGGTGAGCCACGTCTCCACGGGCGGCGGAGCGTCGCTCGAGTTCCTCGAAGGGAAGACGCTGCCGGGCGTCGCGGCGCTGGACGACCAATGAAGCCGCTGATCTTCGCGGGCAACTGGAAGATGCACCTCGGGCCCGAGGGAGCGAGGCGATTCCTCGACCGGTTCCTCGCCAGCTATCGGCCCGCCGCCGACCGCGAGGTGTGGTTCTTCGCGCCGGCCGTGTCGCTGGCCACCGTCGCCGCGGCAGTGCGCGACCGCCCCGGGCTGCGCGCGGGCATCCAGCACGTGCATTGGGAAGGGAAGGGAGCCTTCACCGGCGAGACCAGCGTCGCGATGGCGAGGGAAGCGGGCGCCAGCGCAGCGCTCGTGGGCCACTCGGAACGCCGGCATGTGTTCGCCGAAACCGACGCCGAAACGGGCCGCAAGGTCCGCGCGGTGCTGGCCGGTGAGCTCACGCCGGTCCTGTGCGTCGGCGAGACCCTCGCCGAGCGAGAGCGGGGCAAGACCCTTGCCGTGGTGCACCGCCAGGTGTCCGTGCTCGAGGGCCTCCCCGGACAGACCCTGTCGCAGGTGTACATCGCGTACGAGCCGGTGTGGGCGATCGGCACCGGCCGCAACGCCACGCCGGAGGACGCGGCCCAAGTGCACGCCGCCATCCGCCGCCAGCTCGGCACGCTCGGCGCGCCGGTCGGCGAGACGCGGATTCTCTATGGCGGCAGCGTCAAGCCCGACAATGCGGCGGCTCTCGTCGCGGAGGCGGAGATCGACGGCGTGCTGGTCGGCGGCGCGTCGCTGGATCCCGACTCCTGGAGCGCGATCGTCCGCGCCGGCCGCGATTGACCGGGTTCCCGGACCCGGGTATCTTGCGGCCTCGACGAGGGGTTACATGTTCACATTTCTGATCGTGCTGCTGGTCATCGACGCCGCGATCCTGATGACGGTCGTCCTGCTCCAGTCGGGCAAGGGCGGCGGCCTTGCCGCGATGGGTGGAGGCGCCTCCACCGAGTCCTTTCTCGGCGGGCGTCAGGCGGTCACGCTGCTGACCAAGCTGTCCTGGTGGACCGGAGGGATCTTCCTCGGTCTCTCGCTGCTGCTCGCGGCGATGTCGTCCCGGGGGCAATCGCCCCGCTCCGTGCTCGAGGGCCAGCTGTCCGCGCCCGCACCGGTTCAGGCAGCGCCGCTGCCGCTCAACATGGAGCCCGCGCCGGCAGGCGAGGCGAAACCGTCGGGCACGCAGCCGCAGCCTGCGCCGACCACCCCGCCCGGGAAGTGACGGGGAGCAGCCCGCTGCGTCGCGCCTATCTCCTGCTGGAAGACGGCGCGTGGTTCCCCGGAACCACGCGCCGTCCGCTTTCGCCGACCACCGGCGAAGCCGTCTTCACGACCAACCTGACCGGCTACCAGGAGGTCTTCACCGACCCCTCCTACCTCGGTCAGATCGTTGCCATGACGGCGCCGATGATCGGCAACTACGGCATCAACGAGGAGGACCTGGAGTCCGACAAGCCACAGGTGAGCGGGGTGGTGGTGCGGGAGCTGTCGGAATCATACTCCAACTGGCGGGCCACGGGGGCGCTCGAAACATGGCTCGCAGAGCGCAGCATCCCGGTGCTCGAGGGTGTCGATACGCGGCGCCTCACGCGTCACATCCGCTCCCAAGGCGCCATGCGGGCGATCCTCGCTGCGGGGGATGCGCCCGACGAGGCGGCCCGCGAGCGCCTCGCGGCGAGCCCCCGGATGGAGGGACTCGATCTCGCGTCGCTCGCGACCACGGCCCACGAGCGGCGTGTCGGGGCGGAAAACGTGGGGCCCCATGTCGTGGCCTACGACTTCGGCATGAAGGCGAACATCGTGCGCATCTTCCAGGAGTTCGGCTGCCGCGTGACCATCGTGCCGGCCCGGACGCCTGCCGCACGGGTGCTCGAGCTCGAGCCGGATGGCGTGTTTCTCTCGAACGGACCCGGCGACCCGGCGGCGGTCGAGTACGTGCTGCCGGAAATCCGACGGATCGCCGCGCGCGGGCTGCCGATGTTCGGGATTTGCCTCGGCCATCAACTGATCGGGCTTGCGTTCGGCGGGCAGACCGAGAAGTTGCCCTACGGGCACCGTGGCGGCAATCACCCGGTCCGCGAGATGTCGGACGGGCATGTCCTGATCACCAGTCAAAACCACGGATTTGCTGTAACGGGAAGCGGTAAGGAGGTCCCAGGTGCCACAGCACTTGAGGTTACGCACCTTAACCTCAATGACGGCACCGTCGAAGGATTGCGACACCGGGAGCTGCCAATTGTGGCCGTGCAGTACCATCCCGAGGCCTCTCCGGGGCCGCACGACGCGAGAGGTCACTTCCGCCAGTTCGTCCAAGCTCTTGACAGTCAATAGGTAAGCTCCTATGTTGACCCCCCGGTGCTGAGCCGGCCTGCGGGGAGGAATCCGCCGGTTCAGTGTCCAGTCAAGGGGGGATCAATGACGAAAGCCGACCTCGTCGAGCGGGTGACAGCCCAGATCGCCCGAACGGCGGGCCCGATGATCTCCAAGAAGGACTGTGCGCGGGTCGTGGATGCGTTCCTCGACGCCGTAAAAGAGGCGCTTGCCGAGCAGCACAACATCGAGGTTCGCGGGTTCGGCACGTTCAAGATCCGGCGCCGCAAGACGCGCATGGCGCGCAACCCCCGAACCGGGGATCCGGTGGAAGTGGCCGCCCGGCCGGTGCCGGTGTTCAAGCCCTCAAAGGAATTGCGGCTCATGGTCGCCGAGCCGGGGTCGGCGGCGACCGGGAGCGAGACGCTCTGACGCCGCGGCGCCCCTGACGCGTCGAACACCCCGGCTCCCGCCGGGGTGTTTTCGTTTCGGCGACCGCGAGGGTAGCTTTTCTCTCCATGGCAGCGCTTCGCGTTCGGTGCCGGCTGTTCGCGCGCTACGCCGAGGTGGTGGGCAGCGATGAGGTGACCGTCGAGCTCCCGCCGGGTGCTGTCGTGTCCGATGCCATCGCGGCGCTGCGCGGAGCCGTGCGCGGCGCCGCGGCGCTCCCGGCGACCCCCCTCGTCGCGATCAATCACCAGCATGTCCGGCCCGGGACGCCGCTCCGGGATGGCGACGAGCTGGCGGTCCTCCCGCCGCTCGCCGGAGGCTGACGTGCCATACGCGACGCGTGAGCCGATCCGAGTCGACACGCTGATCGCCGACGTCGCCGGGCCCACACGCGGCGGGACGGCGGTCTTCGTGGGGTCGGTTCGCCGCGGCCCTGAGGATGGCCCAGTGAGCCGGATCGAGTACACGGCCCACGAGCCGATGCTCGAAGCGGAGTTCGCGCGCATCGTGACCGAGGCCATCGAGCGATGGCCCGACGCGCGCGTCGCCGCACGGCATCGGCTGGGTGTCGTCGCGACGGGCGAAGCGAGCCTGGCGGTGGTTGTCGCGGCCGCCCACCGCGCTCACGCGTTCGAGGCCTGCCGCCACGTGGTCGAAGAGGCGAAGCGCCGTCTCCCGGTCTGGAAGCGGGAGATCTTCGACGACGGAACGTCCAGCTGGCGGGACAACGCGGGAGGCCGCGTCGCCAGCGACGCTCCCGCCGGGGGTCCCTGAGCGTGGCACTCGGCATCGCGCTCATCGAACCGCAGATTCCCCCGAACACCGGGAACATCGCTCGACTGTGCGCGGCCACCACCAGCACGCTCCACCTGATCGAGCCGCTCGGATTCTCGCTGGATGACGACCAGGTGCGGCGTGCCGGTCTCGACTATTGGTCCGAGGTGGATCTCTGGGTCCACCCCCACTGGCGCGCGTTCCGGGAGGCCGTCGCCCGCGATCGCTGCCTGTACTTTTCCTCGCACGGGCGGTGCTCGTATCTCGACGCGCCGTTCGCCCCGAACTCCGTCCTGGTGTTCGGCAGCGAGTCCGATGGGATGCCCGACCGCATCCTCGAGAAGCACGCGGAGCGGGTGTACCGCATCCCCATGACACCGGCCGTGCGCAGCCTCAACCTCGCCACGGCGGTCGCCATCGTCACGTACGAGGCGATCCGTCGGCTCGGTGTGGCCCTCGAGGAGGGACACGCGGGCGCATAACCCTCACTATCCAACAATGTGGATCCTGCCATGATGAAGAAGATCACCGTAGTTGGCGCCGGACACGTGGGGGCGACGCTCGCCCAGCGCGTGGCCGAGCAAGAATTGGCTCGCGAGGTCGTCCTGGTCGACATCCTCGAGGGCATCCCGCAAGGCAAGGGACTGGACCAATGGCAGTCGGGCCCGATCGAGGGCTTCGACACCAAGATCATCGGGACCAACGACTACGGCCTGGCCGCGAACAGTGACATGTTCCTCGTCACGGCCGGCATCGCCCGCAAACCGGGGATGAGCCGTGACGACCTGGTCCGGACCAACGCCGACATCGTGAAGGCGGTGGCGCAGGAGATCAAGCGCCTCGCCCCCAAGGCGATCGTCGTCGTCATTTCCAACCCGCTCGACGTGATGTGCTGGGTCACCAAGCAGGTCACCGGCTTCCCGCGAGAGCGCGTGGTCGGCATGGCCGGCATCCTCGACACGGCGCGCTATCGCATGTTCCTCGGCGAGGCGCTGAATCTGTCCGTCGAGGACATCCAGGCCATGGTACTCGGCGGGCACGGCGACACCATGGTGCCGCTGATCGGCTACACGACCGTGTCCGGGATCCCCGTGACCCAGTTGATCGACCGGCCCGCGCTCGACAAGATCGTGGAGCGGACCCGCAACGGAGGCGCCGAGATCGTGGCGCACCTCAAGACCGGGTCGGCGTACTACGCCCCGTCGTCCGGCGCGGCGCAGATGGCGGAGGCAATCGTGAAGGACAAGAAGCGACTGCTGCCGTGCTCGGCCTGGCTCAACGGGGAGTACGGGATCTCGGGCGTTTACCTCGGCGTGCCGTGCAAGCTGGGCGCCGCGGGTCTCGAGGGGATCGTGCAGGTGCAGTTGAGCGCCGATGAGCAGACGGCGCTCCAGAAATCAGCCGACTCCGTCAAGAAGACGATGGACGCGGTGAAACTGTAGACGCGCTCTGGACGGCTGGGGGTCGAGGCCCTACCTTGACGCCCCGACTTCCCAGCCCCGGAGCATTCCATGACGACCGCAGCAGTCGCCGCCATCGCGGCGCCGTACGTCCCACTTTCCAGCCTCTGGCTCCCCATCCTGCTCGCCGCCGCGCTCGCGTGGATCGCGAGCGCGCTGTTCTGGACCGTGAGCCCACACCACAAGAACGAGTTCGCGCCGATTCCCGACGAAGACCGGGTGCTCGGCGCCCTGCGGGCGGCGGGCGTGATGCCCGGACACTACTTCTTCCCCCACGCGGGCTCGCCGGAACGCATGAAGGATCCGGAATTCCAGAAGAAGCTGGAGGCCGGACCGGTCTGCGTGCTCACGGTGACAACGGCCGACGCCGTTCGCAACATGGCAAAGCCCATGGTGCTGTCGTTCGTGTTCAACCTCGTGGTGGCGTGCTTCGTGGCGTACGTGGCCAGCCGGACCGTGCCGGCGGGATCGGACTACCTCGCCGTGTTCCGGGTGGTCGGGACCATCGCCTTTGCGGCCTACGGGTTCGGGATCCTCCCGGACACCATCTGGTTCCAGCGTGGGTGGGGCCGCGCCGGAAAGCACTTAGTCGACGCGCTGGTGTACGGGTGCCTGACGGCGGGCGTGTTCGGGTGGCGGTGGCCGGGAATGTAGTTGGCAGCGTGTAGCGTGGAGCGTGGAGTGTGTGGCCGGCGGGGGCGGCGAACGCCCACTCACGCCATACGCCACACGCTGCATGCTACACGGCTTCATTCACCGCGGTACTCCACGTAGTTCCGCGGTGTTTCCCACAGCACCAGCTTCACCAGGCGGCCCGGCAACCGCCCCTCCAGCATGCCCCAGATCACGACGGCGATGTTCTCCGCCGTGGGGTTCAAGTCGGCGAACGCGGCGACGTCCAGGTTGAGATTGCGATGATCGAGCGCGGCGACCACGATCGTTTCGGCCACGCGCTTGACTTCCCCGAGGTCCGCCACGTAGCCGGTCACCGGATCCACGTCGCCAGCGACCGAGATGTCGAGCTCGTAGTTGTGGCCGTGGTAGTTCGGGTTGTTGCACGCCCCGAAGATCCGGCGGTTTTCCTCGTTCGAGAGTCGCGGGTTGTGCAGGCGATGCGCCGCGTTGAAATGGATACGGCGCGTGACGGTGACGCGAGGCATGGGGATGAATATAGGGCTGGCGGGGGTGGGAAGCACCGGAACGGGCCGTAGTTGACCCCAACCCCGAACCCTCGCTACCGTTGCGACATGCTCACACGAACGCGCCTGGCGTGGAGTCTGACGACCATCGCCGTCATCGCAGTGGGACCCGCTCGCGCGCGTGCCCAGAGCCCGGCCTTCGAAGCGGCCTACGGCTGGTGGTTCCCCAGCGGCGACTCGGCGGCCGCCATATTCCACGCGGGCGTGCACCAGCAGGTGTGGCGAGCGTTCGGCTACGGTCTCGACTTCGTCCACGTGTCCGGCGGCGACAGTGCCACGAGCCGCACGCTCTCCGGAGGCGAGTTGAGCCTGCGCTTCGGCCTCGACGGGTCGGGACCGTATGCGCTGGCGTCGGCCGGCTTGGGCGCGCGGCACCACGGCGGTGGCATGGACGCGTTCTGGACGCTCGGGGGCGGGCTCGCCGCCCGGATCTTCGCGGGTGCCTCGGTGGGAGTCGAAGTGCGCTATCGCACGGAAGACCAGCGCGTGGCCGGCTTCTGGAACCTCGACTCGGCTGATCTCAAGGGCATCCAGGTTCAGGCACGCATCGCGTTCGGCATTCCCGGCCGCCGCGCACGATCGTCGGCGCCATCGACCGAAGCGGGCGGGGCCGGCCCGGCTCCGCCACCCCCAGCGGCTGCGACCGCGGACGAGGCCTATCGCGCCGCCGTCGCGGCGGGCGCCCCCGACGAGACCGCGCGTGTGACGGCCAGCGTGGTGGAGACGGCCCTCGCGGCAATGGGGGCGCCGTATCAGTGGGGCGGGACCGATGGAAACGGATTCGACTGCTCCGGCCTCATCCAGTTCGCCTACGCTCAGCACGGCATCGTGCTGCCCCGAGTGAGCCGCGACCAGACACGCATGGGCACCGCGGTTGACCGCCGCCCCGACGCCCTCCGCCCCGGGGACATCCTCGGGTTTTCCGCCGATGGGACGAGCACGATCACCCACGTCGGCCTGTACGTGGGTGACGGCCAGTTCCTGCACAGCTCGTCCACGGGCGTCAAGCTGTCGAGCCTCGCGGCGTCGGATGGCGACAGCCGCTGGTGGCAGCAGCGCTGGGTGGTGGCGCGGCGCATCGTCGAGTAGCACCGGGTCCGACCTTCCCTTGACAGTTCCCGTCCGGGCTCTATACTTCCGATCTCGTTAGCACTCGCTGGTATTGAGTGCTAGAAGTGCTAAGTGCAATACTCATAACATCTTAGTATCACGGAGGCAGGGCGATGGCCAGTACCAAGAGCAAGGTCAAGATCCAGCCGCTCGGGGAGCGGGTCGTAATCCGCGCGCTGGAGGAGACCGAAGAGATGCGCGGCGGTCTGTACATCCCTGACACGGCGAAAGAGAAGCCGCAGCAGGGCGAGATCGTCGCCGTGGGCCCGGGCCGCTACGAAAAGACCGAGCGCGTCCCCATGGAGCTGAAGGTCGGGCAGAAGGTGCTCTACGGGAAGTACAGCGGCACCGAAGTGACCATCGAGGACGAACAGTTCCTCATCATCAAGGAATCCGACGTCCTCGCCGTGATCGGCTGAGGGTTTCAGGAGGAGCAATCATGGCAGCGAAGGAACTGCATTTCGACATTGACGCGCGTGCGCAGCTGAGGAAGGGTGTCGATCAGCTCGCCAACGCGGTGAAGGTGACGCTCGGCCCCAAGGGCCGCAACGTCGTGATCGACAAGAAATTCGGCAGCCCCACGATCACCAAGGACGGCGTGACCGTCGCGAAGGAGATCGAGCTCGAGGACGCGGTCGAGAACATGGGCGCCCAGATGGTCAAGGAGGTGGCAACCAAGACGTCGGATGTCGCCGGCGACGGCACCACCACGGCGACAGTGCTTGCCCAGGCCATCTTCCGCGAAGGCCTGAAGAGCGTCACCGCAGGCGTGAACCCGATGGCCATCAAGCGCGGCATTGACAAGGCAATCGACGTGGTCGTGGGAGAGCTCAAGAAGCTCTCCGTGAAGACCTCGGGCAAGAAGGAGATCGCCCAGGTCGGCGCCATCTCGGCCAACAACGACATGGAGATCGGCGACCTGATCGCCGACGCCATGGAGAAGGTCGGCAACGACGGCGTGATCACGGTCGAGGAGGCCAAGGGCCTCGAGACCACGCTCGAGACGGTCGACGGCATGCAGTTCGACCGCGGCTATCTCTCGCC
>Ga0153915_10001674_pt1 | contig 20392 bp, 20 predicted proteins | sample Opewatmetagenome_2_FD_107003 | JGI IMG/M metagenome (GOLD analysis project Ga0153915, IMG submission 107003) | Freshwater wetland microbial communities from Ohio, USA - Open water 3 Core 3 Depth 3 metaG | ecosystem: Environmental > Aquatic > Freshwater > Wetlands | place: USA: Ohio, Lake Erie...
AGCGTCCGGCGGCCGTAGCGTCCGGCTTCAGCCGGACGTCACAAACCGGGCCTTCACAGCCGCCGGCAGGACTTCGCCCAGGCTGCCGCGGCCGGGCTTGAACGCGCCGTCCTTCACCACGGCACCCAGGTAGAGTCGATCGCGCGCGCGTGTGACGGCGACGTACAGCAGCCGCTTGGTTTCCTCACGTTCGCGCGCGGCGGCGTCCTCATCCGCTTCCGATTCGAAATCGCCGATGGAGACCGACGGCGTGTCGTAGCCGTCGACCATCACGCGAATCGGCGCGCGCGGTCCGCCGGTGCCGCGGTTCATGTTCACGACGAAGACGATCGGGAACTCGAGGCCCTTCGCGGCGTGGACGGTCATGAGATTCACGGCGTCCAGCGCGTCGATGACGGCGTTTGACTCGTCGCCGATGGCGAGGTCGTCGAGGAACTCGGCAATGCGCGCGAGCGTCGCGTACCCGCGGTTCTCCGCCTTGCGGATGAGCGCGCGCAGCTTCTTGAGGTTCTCGCGCGCCTGCATGCGGCGCGGCCCGCGCATTTCGCAGGCGTACGCGGTCTCGTGAAGGATCGCGTCGAGCACCTCCGACGGCGTCACGCGATCGACCATCGCCAGCCAGCGCGGCAGCGCGGCTCTCACGCGCTCGAGGACATCCCGATCTTCCGCGTCGAGCTCGGTGAACGCGAGCGGCAGCGTTTCATTCGTCAACGCGTCGGCGTGCGCGGGACCGAGCGTCGCGACGCCCGCATCCGAGAGACGGATGATGCGCGAGCGAAGGAGCGAGACCGCGCGCAGATTCGACGCCGGCTTCGCCAGAAATCGCAGCAGCGCGACGGCGTCCTGGACTTCATCGGCCTCGAAGAAGCCCAGGCCCTTGTAGACGTAGGTGGGAACGCCACGGCGATCGATGGCCGCTTCGTAGTCGCGATGGCTGTCGCGCGATCGAAACAGGACCGCAATGTCGCCGGGCCGCACCGCGCGGGCGACGCCGGTCTGCGGATCGCGGACGGCCGCGCCGGTCGACAGGAGCGTCGCGACCTCTTCGGCGACGCGCTCTGCCGCGGCCTCGACCGTCGGCGCGGCGAGGAAGGTCACGGCCCCGGTGGTTCCGTCCGGCTGAAGCCGGACGCTATCGTCCACTGGAAACTGATCCGTGTCCGCGTAGCGAAACGCGTCGCGGCGCTCCGCATCCGTCGTCTTCGCAATCTCAGCGAAGAGATCATTGGCGAACATGAGCAGTTCGGGAACCGCACGGAAGCTCGTCGAGATCGCCTGACGCGGCTGCCCTTCGGGGCGCAGGCTCTTGACGAACCCGCCGGCCTCGTCGAGCACGGCGACCTCGGCGTCGCGGAAACCGTAAATCGACTGCTTGCGATCGCCGACGACGAAGATGGACGGCGCGAGCGCGCCTTCGGAGGCGCCGAAGCCCTCGCCCCAGCTTCGCACGAGCAGCGACACGAGCTCCCACTGCGCGCGGTTGGTGTCCTGGAACTCGTCGACAAGCACGTGCTGATAGCGGGCCTCGAGCTTGTACCGGCTCTGCGAGAACTCTTCCATCTGCTTCAGCAGCTCGACAGCGCGCTCGAGCACGCCGGCGAAGTCGAGCACGGCGTACGACTCGAGCGTCTTGTGGTACTGGGCGAGCGAGAGGCCGAAGAGCTGCCACACGCCTCTCGACAGGATGACGTTGAGGTCGCGCCGGAACGCGCGCACGGCCTGCTCGATCGAAGGCGCGATCGCTTCCACGCCTTCGCGGTGACGCTTCCAGGCCGGCTCCGACGCGCAGTGCTCCTTCCTGAACTCGGACGCGCCGAACCCGCGAGCCTTCCGCGGATCGCCGGTCTGCGTCAGGAAATATCCCCGGATGCGATCGACGAGCATCCGGAATGCCGCCTGGCGCTCGACGCTTGAATAATCGCGCGACGTATCCGATCCGAGCGCACGCAGATCGGGCGCGAGCATGGCGAACTGCGGATGGCCGAGCGGGCCTTCCTGCAGGAACACGTCGACACCGCCCGGCACGGAGGTCAGCGCGTCAGCGAGTCGCGCCGCCGCCTGCCCGCACGCACGTTCAGGCGTCAGGTCGCGCGGACCGGACTGAAGGAATCGCCGCAGGACGTTCGCCGCCACGAGGCGTCGATCGAGCAGCGCCGCCAGGCCGTCGCGCAGCCGGCGTTCGCGCAACTGGATGAACACCATCGCGACATCCGGATCGGTCTGCGCGAGATGACGCCCGATTCTGAGCGAGCGATCCAGCGCCTCACCGATCAGGCGCGGAATCTGTGTCTGGTCCGCCAGGTCGAATCCGGGCGCGACGCCGGCTTCGAGCGGAAACTCCCGGATGAGCGACAGACAGAACGCGTCGATCGTCGAGATGGCGATATCGCCGAGCTGCTCGCGCAGCTCCTTCCACTTCGCCGCCGACAGTTGCGACGTCCGGCTCGCCTCTTTCAACCGCTCGATGATCCGCTGCCGCATTTCAGCAGCGGCCTTTCGCGTGAACGTGATCGCAAGGATGCGTTCGGGCTCGACATCCGCGAGCAGCAGGTTCACGTAGCGCTCGACGAGGACGCGTGTCTTCCCCGTGCCGGCCGAGGCCTCGAGGACGACGTTCTGCGTGGGATCGACGGCGATGCGCCGCGCGTCCGCGTCAAACATCGCCGACGTAATCCTTGCGGCACACGGCCGCGTAGCTGCAGAAGCCGCAGAGGAAGACGTCCTCCGGCGTCGGCGGAAATTCTCCGCGCTCGATGTGCTCGACGGCGTCGATGAACTTCTTTTGCGCCAAGGCGAGCACCTCGGCCCGATCCGAACGGGCAGTAAAGAGCGGGGTCACGCGTTTGGCCCCGCGGAAGGCGATGTAAGCCGCTTCACCCAGCGGCTTCTTCAATCGTTGTTCGGCGCAGAGACCGTAGATCGGCAGTTGCAGCGCGCGCGACTTGCTCGGCGCCAACGACAGCTTGTAGTCGATCAGACGGAACGAGCCGTCGGCGAGGAGATCGATCCGATCGACGACGCCGGTGATCGCGATGCGCTTCGTGCCGTTCGGACCGGTAAAGTCGAAGTCGCCGCGAAAGCGCTCCTCGAGCTTTCGCTCGACCACTTCAGTGGGCCGTTCGGCTTCCATCCTGAACACGACCTCGCCGAGCCCGGCCGCGACCGTCGATCCCAGCAGCCGCGTCCGTTCGAGCGCCGCTTCAGGGTCCGACAGCTTGTTGCGCGCGATTTGCTCTTCGACCACTTCTGCAAACAGCGTGCGCGCCGCGTCCAGGTTGTCAGGCGTGATGCCGCGACGTCCGGCATCCTGCCAGGCCTTGAAGAAGCGCTCGAAGACCGCGTGGACGAACTGCCCCTGCGTCTTCGGGTCCATCACCTCTTCGTCTTCACGTTCCTCTTCGAGCCGCAGGACGTACTGCGCGAAATACTTGAACGGACACGCGAGGTAGGTTTCGACGGCGCTGACCGACACCGCGCGCTGCGGCCGCGGTCCCGCCGCGCCGTGATATCGCGGATCGGTTCCGATGGTCCGCCTGGCTCTGAAGGTGGCCCACTCAGGAGCATCTTCCTCAGGCGATCCAAGCTCCACCGCGGGCACCGATACTTCCATCCGTGTCAGAGAGAGGGAGGCGGCTTCATCTATTAATACCGACGGCTCAACCAGCGCCTCGTCGTCCAGCGTGAACGTTGAAATGACCACATGACGAGATGCCGAAGTGACCAAATCCAGGAACGCGGCCGTCGACGCGCTGCGGCGGTCACGCTCCGGGGGCCAGCCGAGCGCGCTCAGCACGCTCGGCGCATAAAAGATGTTGCGCCGGGTCCGTTCGGGCCACTCCCCTTCCACCAGCCCCACCAGCGTCACATCGTCGAACTCACCGAAGCGCGCCGCCTGCGCGTCCAGCAGATGCAGTCCGTGGTCGCCGGACTCGGGAAGAAACGTCGCGTCTTCGATCCAGCGGCGAATGTCCGGAGCGAGGTCGTCAATCGTCGCCTGCCGATCGCCGTGAGCGGCGTACGCCGACGCGAGCCGCTGAAGAATCTCAACGAGTGCAGCGCGTCCCCGCCTGGCCCGCCCGTCGTCTCCGTCGTTGGCGTGCGCGGTGATAAACGTCAGCAGCAGGTTCACCTGCCAGGACGCCGATGCCTCCGACAGCAGCGGCAGCAGCTCTTCGGCCGCCGCGATGGCGGCGGCCCGCGCGGGGTTGTCGAGATCGATCGCGCGCAGTTTCGCAAGCTCGCCCATGTAGCGCACTTCGAGCATCGCTTCGTCAAGGTCCGCGAGCATGCCGCGCGTGATGGCGCCGGCGCTGTCGAACGCGAAATGGGGCGACGACAACAGCGCGATCGTGGCGTCACGCGTGAACTGCGACGAGGCGAACTCGATGACGAGATCGAGCGCGGCGGTCACCGGTTCGGCGGCCAGCGGCAGCGCATCACTCGTCCGATACGGGATCCGGGCGCTTCCAAACACTTCGCGCGCGAGATAGAGGTACGGCAGCGGACGTTCGAACACCACTGCCACGCGGTCGAGGTCGACGGCGTCATGTCTGACCCGCCGGGCTACCGAGACGAGCTCTTCCTCGCGATCGCGGTTCACTGGCACGACGAGCTGGCGCGGGGGCGGCGACACCTGCACGCCCAGCTCTGTCGCCGAGACCTCGTCGATTCCCGGCAACCAGTCATGAACGCGCTGATGAAATCCCGACTGCAGCGCCCGCTCGGTCGCGACCAGATCGATGCGCTCGAGACCAGGCAGGCGTGTCAGCAGATCGAAATCGACCGCAGCCAGCCCGTGCGCATCGGCAATCCAGTCGCCGACGGTGACGACGACGTCGGTCAGGGGCTTTTCGGGAACAATGGCGATGAGATGCGCCCGGAGCAGATGTTCGTCGACGGCATCGGTGGCCTGAAGCCGGCGCTCGTATGCGCGGAATGACGCCGCGAGGAATCGCGTCTGCTCCAGCAGCCGGACCGCGCCGCGATCCTCATCGCCCTGCAGACGCTCGCCAATCAGCTCCTCGAATCGCTGGACGGTCTGGCCCTGCCGTCGAAGCTGATCGTAGAAGCGCATCATCTCGGCGACGAGGCCGGGACGGACGTCGAAGGGCGGCGCCTGCCCGCCGGCAATCGCTTCCTTCGCCGATGAGTGCAGCAGCACCTCGCGCTCGCATGACGTGAGCATCCGCCGCGGCGCGGCAAGGCGGGCATTAAGGTCCGCGTACAGCTCGTCGCGCGTACGTAGAGCGCCCCTTTCAGGGTCGCGGACATGGGCCACTTGTTGTGCCGCGCCACGAGTCGGCACGACGACGACCACCGAATGAAAAAGATCCTTGGGAGCCTCGGACAGCAGCGCGATCGCGCCGCGAAACGCTCGCAGGTCGGGGACGCGAACGAGACGCGTCCGGCGAGGCGTAATCACTTCAGTTGCGGCCGTCGAAGAAGCATCTGGATATCGGTTCTGGCTTTCGTGCCGAGCATCAACGCGCCGGCGGCGGCCGACGAGGCGTCCCAGGCGCGCTGCAGGTTCTCCGACAGCGTGGCCTCGCGACGGATCCTGGCGGCGTTCTGCGCCAGGTTCACCGCGCTGACGAAGAGCGCATGCGCTTCGACGAGCTCGTCCGGAGGACTGATCGCCGCGGCGGCCCTGCCCAGCCGCGCGATCGCGCGCTCGATGAACCTGAGCGTCCCCGGCGGCGTGCCCGCGAGCGACTTGATGTCCTCGAGCGCGGACTTGAGCGCCGCGAATTGAACGAGCGGCTCCCGAATCGCGAGCTGGTACTTCGTAAGCTCCGGCGCGCGCAGCGCGAAGCGATCGCGCGCGAGCTGCAGCCGCCGCGCGGCGTCGAGCTTTTCGTCGATCGACGCCAGCAGCGAGCTGACGACGTCGGGCCGGGCGTTGCCGAGAATCCTGTCGTTCGCGTGGACGCGCGTGACGAGCCGTTCGAGAGCCCGGACGTCGCCTTCATGCGCCCGGAGGTCCGCGAGCCTGAGCATCCGCCGCGTCAGCGCCTGATAGCTCCTGTCGATCCTGACGTCAGTGGCGATCGCCTGCGTCAGGCTCGCGCTTGTCGCCGTCACCCACTCGGTCGGAATCGACGCGTCGTCTCTGCTCCGGTCCAGCTCACCAAGCGCCGACTTATAGAGCTGGACGCGGTCGGTGGACGACTCCGACATCCTGGCGGCCAGCAGCACCTGCTCGATCGATTCCTTCAGCGTCGGCGCCGGCATCAGCGGTTCGTACACCGGCGGCGGCGACGAGAACGCGACGAGATTGAAGGCGAACTGTCCCTGCCGGGATTGCCCCGACGCGCGCAGGTCGGCAATTGCCGCATCGAGCATCGTCACAAGCTGGCGGACGTCGGGTTCGCGGTAGTTGAAATGATCGGGCGGCCAGGCGACAAGCGTGCGCCGTGCGCGTTCGACAAGCTCGAGACGCTGCACCGGATCGTTTGTCTGACCGACTTCATTCAGCGTCTGCGCGACCTGGTTCGAGAGCTCGGTGTAGTCGTTTTCGGCCTGCGTTTCGATGTAGCGGCCCGAACGCGCGGACATCGCATAGCGCTCGGTGCGCGGCCAGTCGATGCGATCGGCGGCGAGACTTGTGAGATGCAGGGGCGGCGGCGTGCCGGCGCCCGTCGGCATCGAGAACACGACGCGATCGCCCACGCGCGCCACCTCGCCGTAGCTGACGAGCGTCCCGCCGTCCTTCAGAAACAGGCGGAACAGCGTCGCGTCATCCGCGGCTGGCGCTGGCGCAGCTGACGCTGCCGGGCCGTGCATCAGCAGGCTCGAGAGCATCAGGACGCCTGCTAACGTCCTCGTTTTCATGGAGTTTCAAGCCTAGTGCGCGTGTCTGACAGCGTCAAGTGTGGAAAACCTGTGGATGAACGGTGCATAAGCTGTGGATGAACCGACAATCGAGTTTTTTTTCGAAGTTGCACCGAAGAAAAGCGAATTGATCGCGTTTGTGGATGCGTTTTCGTACCTCGCTTCGCTTGATCGCACCGCCACGCTGCATAGACTTGTGCGCACTCTCAACGACAGCCTCAATTAAATTGTGAATATCCCAGTGCATCGCTTCGAAGAATCCATTGGGGGACGCTCGTACATCATCGAGGTCAAGGCTGTGACGCGGGATCGGTGGCGTGCATACATCGTGCGCATCCCCGGCGTGCCGACGGCGCTGATGCCGTTTTACGGACCGACGCCGGCGGAAGCGGCACGCGAGCTCAGCAACTGGCTGACGCGCGCGCATGAACGGGTTTCCAAACCCGGCGGTTCTGCGTAGAATTTATCAATCCATTTGACGCGGGTGTTTTCTGCGGCCGCAGCGCTGCTGCTGGCCTCAATCGTGCTGCGCGGCGAGTCGCGCGACTTCGAGCGCCAGCTCAGACAGCAGGCGGCGACGGATCGGACGTGGCGCGCGGGGAGTGAAGGCTACATGCGGATGGAGAAGATCTCCTACCGCAGCGGCGCCGGCGATCTCGAGGTTCCGGCGTTCGTCTTCCGCCCCTTCGGCGCCGCTGCGCCGGCGAGCGCGCCCGCGCTCGTGTGGGTGCACGAAGACATCCGCGGTCATCTCTACGAGCACTACATCCCATACATCCGCGACGCCGTCGCGCGCGGCTACGTCGTCGTCGCGCCGGAGTACCGCGGCAGCATCGGCTACGGTGAGAAGTTCTACGACGCGATCGACTACGGCGGAGCGGAAGTGGACGACGTGGTCGCGGCAGTGGACGTGTTGAGGACGCGGTATCCGGAAGTCGATTGCCGTCGCGTGGGCATCATCGGCTGGAGCCACGGCGGGATGATCGCGCTGCTGTCGGTCTTCAGGAACCCGTCGACGTTTCGCGCGGCGGCCGCGATCGTGCCGGTGACGAACCTGATCGACCGCGTCGAGCGGAAGGGCGTCGAGAAGCAGCTCGCGCTCATCGATCCCGCGCATCGCTTCGGCGGGCCGCCGCAGGCGCGGCCGGACGTCTATAAGGACCGGTCGCCGCTCTTCCAGGTCGACAAGCTGCGCATTCCGCTGCTCGTCCACGTCGTGAAAAACGATCAGGACGTGGAGTTCGAAGAAGACATGCCGCTGGTCGAGGCGCTGCGGGCGCTGAAGCCGGAGCTTGCGGTGACGAAGGTCTACGACCACCCGCTCGGCGGCCACACGTTCGATCGGCGTGTCAACAGGCTCACCTGGGAACCGGAAAACACGCCCGAGCAGGTGGACTCGTGGAGACGCATCTGGCGTTTCCTGGATCGCTCACTTGCCTCGCGTACTGCGGTAAACTAAAGGTTCCTCTTCCCAACGAGTGGGCCAGTAGCGCAGTTGGGAGCGCGCATGAATGGCATTCATGAGGTCACCGGTTCGATCCCGGTCTGGTCCACCATCCTCCCGCACCTGTAACCTCATATAGGTTGCTTCCGCGTAAGCCGCAACCTACAATCGCGCGGTTTATCGTGCCCCTTGGAGGGACGCAGATGATGGGGAGGCTTCGATGACATCACGCCGCGCTGCGGGTCTCCGTCGACCCGATGATGATTCCGACGATGCCGGAGCCGGCACCATGGGGTTTCTCGAGCACCTCGAAGAGCTGCGCAAGCGTCTGATTCGCTCGTGTATCGCGATCGGCGTCGGCATGGCGCTCAGCGCCCTCTTCATCGACCGCATCGCGAACTTCGTTCTCGCGCAGATTCTCCGCACGCTGCCGGCCGGCAGTTCGCTGATCTACACGAACCCGAGCGAGGGCTTCTCGTTCTGGTTCAACCTCGCGTTCATCGCCGGCATCGTCCTGGCGGCGCCGTTCGTCATGTATCAGTTCTGGGGCTTCATCGCGCCGGGCCTGTACGCGCACGAAAAGAAGTTCGTCATCCCGTTCGTGCTGTTGACGTCCATCGGCACGGTCACCGGCGCGCTGTTCAGCAACTACGTGCTGTTCCCCGGCATGATGAAGTTCTTCTCGACGTTCAGCACAGCGCAGGTACGCATGATGCCGAGCATCAACGACACCTTCGATCACTACATCCGGATGATGATCGGCATGGTCGCCGTGTTCCAGATGCCGACGCTCGTCTTCTTCCTCGCGAAGCTCCACCTGGTCACCGCGCGGTTTCTCTGGCGGCATTTCAAGTACGCGATCCTCATCATCTTCATCGTCGCTGCCCTCCTCACCGCCTCGCCCGACTGGTGGAACCAGACGATGTTCGCGCTGCCGATGATCGGGCTCTACCTGATCAGCATCGTCATCGCATGGCTGGTGGGACCGAAGGGTGAAACGGAGCCGCGCACGGAGAGCGGCTCGAAGAAGCTTGGGCTGGTGATTGCGGCGGCAGTGTTCGAGCAGGCGCGGCGGCGGCGAGCTAGTTCTTCCGGCGCCGCTCGAGCCGTGTAACGCGGGAGTCGAGGCCGTCGATCCGCGTGCCCATCGTCGACGTCGTCGATTGCGTCCAATCGAACAAGTTCGCGAAGTCCGCTCTGAAGCTCTCAGCGACGACGTCGAAGTGCCGCCGCAGCTCGCCGAACCTGGCGTCGAAGTCGGCGCGCAACTCGCCGAGCTTGGTGTCAACATCGGTCCGTAACTCGCGAACGTCGCGTCGAGTCGCGGGTTGATCGAGTTCGGCGTCCGTCATGTCTTCGAAGTCCGGCATTCTAGCATCGTCCAACTGCACAGCTTGTGCCGCGCAGATTTCCTGGATTTTCTTCGTGCGCGCCCGTTTTAAGTCGCAAATTCTGCGATGCGATGCGCGTTGCGACCTGGCAAAGATTTCAATGGGCGGGCCGCTGTAATAGTCGATCGTAATCGTCTGGCGTATCCGCGTCCGCGAACGCGCCGGCATCCGTCACCTCGACATCGCCCGCAAGTGAAACATTCGCGCGGATGATCGGCTTCGCGCCGACAGCAGGATCCGCGTGTCGAATCGCGTCAAAGAGCGACCGATCGATCAGCACCGGGTGTCCATGTTCATGGCCGCGCACCGGCCGGACGATCGGCGCGTGCGTCTGACGATACCGATCGACGACCGCGCGCACCGTGGCCGCGCTGACGAGCGGGACATCGACAAGCGTCACGAGCACGGCCACGACGCCAGGACGATCCACGACGCGCAGGCCGGTGACGAGTGACGACAACTGCCCCTGTTCGTACTCGGGATTCTCGACAAACCGCGCCACCAGATCGACGTTCGCAAACGACGCGACGATAGCCTCCGCGTCGTGGCCGACGACGACGACGACGTCTTCGACGGATGCCGCCGTAAACGTGCGGACGATGCGCGTGAGGAAGGTGTCGCCTCCATCAAGCGGAAGCGTCGCCTTGGGCCGGCCCATGCGGCTCGACTTGCCGGCGGCGAGCACAATGGCGGGAATCACGAAGGAATCGTATAGAATCCGAGCCCATGAGCGAAATCGGTCTGCACATCCGGTGTCAGCGCTGCGGCACACAGATGGAGCTGCGCGATCCGGTGTCTGCGGATGCGTGGAAGCCAGACCAGTACTGGGTCTGCCCGAAGTGCGGACGGCACTTCTGGTCTACATATCCTCCGCCCGCTAGAGAAAAGGCCAAGGAAGCGGCCGCAGCGCCCGCGGCCCCGCCCGCGGCTCCGCCCGCGCCCCAGGCGACGCCGCCTTCGGCTTCGTAATCCCGAAAGCCCGGCCGTATTGACTTTCCTAAGGCGTACTGCCTAGACTGCCCCCTTCCAGTCCAAACTGGGCTGGCTCGTCGGACGGAGGGCTTTCGGGTATGCCAACCGGGACAATCGCTAGACTGCTGATCGACAAAGGGTTCGGATTCATCCGCGATGAGGGTGGGATCGAACACTTCTTCCACCGCAGCTCGGTGCGCGGTGCGGTGTTTGAGCTGCTGCGCGAAGGCCAGCGCGTCGAATTTACTCCCGAGGACTCGCAGAAAGGTCCACGCGCGGGAGACGTTCGGCTGATCGAAGGCTGAGATCCATCGTTCCCACAGGGCCGGGAGCTGACCTTGTCAGCTCTCGGCCCTCTCCAGCACCGCCAGCACTTCCTCCAGATCGCTCAAGTCCGGAAACACGACATCCGCGCCTGACGTGCGCAGCTCGTCGGTCGTGTGGCTTCCGGTCGCGACCGCAATCGATCGCGCGCCGCCGGCCAGGGCGACGCCGACGTCGAGCGGCGTGTCGCCGATGATGACCGCGTTCGAGGGGTCTGCCGGCAGGCCGCTGCACGCCATCACCTGCGCGAGTGCATCGGCCAGCAGATGGTTGCGCTCGTGCACCACGTCGCCGAACGCGCCGCAGGTGAAGTACCGCCAGAGATCGAAGTGCTCGAGCTTGATGCGCGCGCCTTCGGCGTAATTTCCCGTCAGCAGCGCGAGAAAGACGTCGTCTCTCGACGACAGCGCGTCGAGCAGCGAACGCACCCCGGGCATGACGCCCTTGCGGGGACCGGGCTGCCGCAGCTCGTCTGCCAGATACTCGAGGTACCGCGGCTTGAACCTGGAGAGATCGTCCGGGGCGATGCCGTGCGCCGCCCCGGCGCGCGAGAGAATCCACGCGTCTGTGCGGCCGTTGAACGGGACGCCGTTAAAGGCGTCCCGCACGCCGTACAGATCCTCGAACGCACGGGACATCGCGCGGCCGCCTGCGCCTCCGGTCAGCACAAGCGTGCCGTCGATGTCGAAGAGAAGAATGGTTTTCAGACCTGTTTAGCCTTCGCCACGAACGTTGGCCGCGCGCGGTCCCTTCGGCGACGGCTCCTCGTCGAAGCTGACGCGCTGGCCTTCGCTGAGCTGATCGAAGTTGCCCTGCACCGAGCTCCGGTGAAAGAACCACTCCTGTCCGCCATCGTCCCGGATGAACCCGAAGCCCCTGTCGCGCACGAGTCGTTTGATTGTACCGGACGGCATCCCAGGTCTCCCTTCGCTGCTACTGCGTCACGTTCACCGTAATCATTGAGCAGAGACCCTTCACCGTGTTGTGCAGGTCGTCGCCGAGCTGCAGCGCCAGCCGGTGTTTCCCCGGCGTGAGCTGCATGTCGATCTCCGAGTCGCCTTTGCCGAAATGAACCCACGACGGCGTGCCCTTGACGATCGTCTCCCCTGGCTTCAGGCATCCGGTATCGACGCCGACGTGATAGTGGCCGACGCCCGGACGGGCCGTCGTCACCGTGCCGTCGGGCACCGGAGCGATCTTGTAGTTCTCGATACCGAACTTCAGATGCACCGGGCTCTTCACCGTCGCGCCGTTCTTCGGCTCGACGAAAAAGATGCGCGGCTTGCCTTGGGCCCAGACGCCCGCCGGAGCCGACATTCCATAGAATGCGGCGGCAGCGACCGTAGCCAGGGCCAGATGGCGGACAACTCTCATGATGAGTCTCCTCTCTATTGAGATGCACATTCTGGTCCGTGTGGACCCTTGGCGCAACTTACGTGCGGCGAAAACGCGAAAACCATCCGCCGGAGGACAGGCGTCCACTGGCGGGTTCCCATGTGAGGACGCGCGAGGCCGCAGCGGCGGCGAATTCACGGTCCGCCGTCAACGCGACTGTCGCGATGTTCCGGGACGACGCGACGGCGCGGCAGCGTGATGCGAGCCCGGCAATGTCAGTCTGAGCCACCTCGGCCGTCGGGTGCTCAAAAAGCAGGACAGCGGGATCGAGCGCAACCGCTCGCGCGAGGCGCGCGCAGAACACGCCGACGGCATCAAGCTCAGCAATAGGCCGGTCGAACGTCGATTCCGCCAGCCCCACTTCCCTCGCGAGAGCGACGGCGCGCGCGCGAATATCCGCCGATGGCGGCTCCACGTCCAGCGTGTACGGCATCGCGAGGTTCTGCACGACCGTCAATCCGTCCAGCAGCACTGCCCGGCGGCTGACGATGCCGAACCGATCGACGACGGTCAGCCAGTCGGCGCTGTCACTGATCTCCGAGGTGGCGCGGCCGAAGAGACGGATGGTGCCGCGATCAGGCAGCGACGCGCCCGTCACGAGATTGACGAAGATTTCGGCCGTCGACTGATCGAAGCCGACCAGGGCCACCTGCTCGCCCGGAACGACACTGAGGCTGGCGATGCGGAGGGGACGGAGGCCGTGGTAGTCCTTCGAGACGTCTGTCAGCTCGAGAACCGGCTCGCTCACGACTGGATCTTGCTGTTCACCTCGTCCACGACGCGCGCGGACGCGGCGAGGGCGTCGACTTCAATCTTCACGGCGGCCAGGTTGCAGGCGATGGCGCCGTACGCCAGCATCCCGTGCACGATCGGCGGCAGCACGCCGGTGTCCACGCTCGCGCCCAGAATCGCCGTCACCATCGTCGCCGCCATGGCGAACGTGCCGATCGAGAAGACGGGCTTGCGCGCGGCCGCGATGCGGCGATAGTAGTCGCCGGTGACGTTGTGCTCGGCCATCGCGTCTTTCACGGCTTTGCCTTTGCCGATCAGATAAAACATCATCATCGAGTGGGCGAGCAGGATGATGAGCGTCGAAAAGATGCCGAACGAGATGTGACGCGAGATGTCCGTGCCGCGTAGTCCCAGGACGACGGCGGCGGCCATTCCGACCAGGCCGATGCCGACGGCCGACAGTAACGCTTGAGCCATGACTCTCGATCATATGTCACCTTCGTCGTTCGTCGAGGCATGGATCTCCGAGCTCGCCGTGCCGGCGCCGGCGCCGCAGCGGGCGCTCGACGTCGCCATGGGGCGCGGACGCCACGCGCTGCTGCTGGCTCGACACGGCTTTCAGACATTCGGAGTGGACGTGCGATGGGACGCCGTTCACGACGCGATGGAGACGGCCGCCCGCGAAGGGCTCCTCATCCGCGGCTGGTGCGCCGACTTGACCGTCTCATCGCTGCCGGTCGCCGCGTTCGACGTCGTCGTGGTCGCGCGGTACCTGCAGCGCGGCCTGTTCGACGCGATCAAGGCGTCACTCAAGCCTCGCGGGTGTGTGATCTACGAAACGTTCACCGTCGCGCAGCTCGCGCTCGGCACCGGACCGAAGTCACCGGATCACCTGCTGCATCCAGGCGAGCTGAAATCGACGTTTGCGGATTGGGACGTGTTGTTCTACGAAGAAGTCGACGCGCCTCAGGCTGTCGCGCGCCTGGTCGCCCAGCGGCCCTTCAGCGCCTGAAGCGCCTCTGGCGGCAGCGAGACGTCCCCGACGCCGACGACGTCGTGCGACGGATCGCCGTGATAATCCGAACCGCCGGAGACGGCAAGGCCGAAGCTCGCGGCAAGCGCCAGATAGCGGGCCGTGTCCTCGGGCGAGTGCTTGCTGTGGTGTGCCTCGATTGCATCGAGACCGGCCGCGGCAAAGCTGCCGATCAGATCGTCGCGGCCGAGCAGCCCCGGATGCGCAAGCGACGCGATGCCGCCGGCCGCATGAATCTCGTTGAACACCTCGGACGGCATCGGACCGACGCGCGGCACGAACGCGGGCTGTCCGCGCTTCAGATACTTTTCGAACGCTTCGCGCGTGTCCGCGACCGCTCCCGCGCTGACCAGCGCGCGCGCAATCCACGGCCGTCCCGCCGCTTTCGATTTGTCCTCCATGCCCGGGCGCAGGATCGCATCGGCATCCAGCTCGACTCCGAGCGCGGCCAGACGCGCCACCATCTGACGCACGCGATCGACGCGGCGCATGCGTTGTTCTGCGAGAAACGCGGCAAGGCCGGCGGAATCCGGATCGATGAAGTAGCCGAGGATGTGGACGTCCATTTCGTCGACGACGGCGGTGATCTCGATGCCGGGGATGAACTCGATGCGCGCCTGCGCGCAGGCCGCCGCGGCAGACGCGGTCGCGGCCGTCGTGTCGTGGTCGGTGACGCTCAGGATGTCGACGCCGGCGCTGGCCGCGCGCGCGACGAGTTCCGCCGGCGGGCAGCGGCCGTCCGAGGCGGTTGTGTGCGTGTGGAGATCGATCACCGGCGTGCTTTTGCCTTTGCGCCCTTCTTGCCCATCCGCTCGCGAAGCGCGCGGTATTCGTTGATCAGCAAATCGAGATGCACGCGTTCTTCGTCGGCGAATTCGAGGAAGATGCGCTTGCCTTCGGAGTCTTCGAAGCGCTCACCGTACTTCTTGAAGAAGTTGTGCGAGCCGCGCTCGCACCTGATGCCGATGAGCAGCGCGTCCAGGTCGTTGACGCCGGGGCCAAGCTCTTCGGAGCCCGCGGCGAAAATCCCGTTGGCGGCACCCTTGAAGAACAGGAACGTCGGCCTCGACTCGAGCAGCGGATCGGTCGCGAGCAATTCCGCGTAGCGATTTTCGAGCGTGCTGAGGTGCTCTTTTTCCTCTTCGGCGAGCTTGTGGAAGACCGAACGTCCTCGCGCGTCTTTCGTGAAGTTCGCGGCGCGGTTATAGAAGGCAAAGCCGCTGCGCTCGGTCGCGATCGCGATTCTGAGCGCGTCGCGGGCGAACACCAGCTCGGTCGTCGTGCCGTCGAGCTTGGACGATCCGGGCGTGCCCGAGGTGCCCGTGCGGCACTCTTCGCACGTGCCGAGAATCTGCACGACGGCCTGCTTCGCGGTGAAGTTGCGCGCCGCGGCGATCTCGTCCATCAGCGACTCGATGTCAGAGCTCAGGAACTCCGACGAGCGGTGACACTGTTCGCAGATCAGGTGGAAGTGCCGCGGGTGCCTGTACGTCGGCTCGAAGCGCGAACGGCCTTCGCCGAAATCGACTTTGCGCGCGAGCCCCTGGTCGACCATCCACTGCAGCGTGCGGTAAACGGTGGCGCGGCCGATGCCGGGATGTTTGCTGCGGACGAGGCCGAAGAGATCGTCGGCGCTGAGGTGGCCTTCCTGTTGAAGGAAGGCCCCCAGAATCTGTTCTCGCTTGCTGGATCGTTTGCTGCCTGCGGGACGCAGGCCCGAGATGTCGGGAAGGGGGCGAGCCATGTGGATTTGGTGATCGGGTGACGTAGTGACCTGGTGATTAAATCACCAGATCACACGATCACGCACTCACCAAATCTACTCGGTAGAAAAGGACGAGCCGCAGCCGCAGGTCGAGGTGGCGTTCGGGTTCTTGATCGTGAAGCCGCCGCCCGTGACGGTGTCGACGAAATCGACCTCGGCGCCCTTGAGATACCGGATGCTGATCGGATCGACGAACAGCTTGACGCCGTGCGACTCGAACACCTGGTCGCCCGCGCCCTGGCCGTTCTCTTCGATCATGAGGCCGTACTGGAAGCCCGAGCATCCGCCGCCCTGCACGAACACGCGCAGGCCGCTGCCGGCTTTGTTCTCTTCGACAAGCAGCTCGCTGATTTTCGACGCCGCGGTTTCAGATACGTTGATCATGGCGCTTCAGTCTCCCTCAGAAATCTTTCTTATTATACCAGTAAGGGGGTTATGAGCTAACCTGCTGTGCCCCAAGCATATGCCCCTCGTCACCGTGCCCAGGCCGAGCTCCGCCGAACTGCACGACATTTCGACCCGGCGCTGGGACGATCTGCGCGCCGCACGGCCCGATCTGGCGCCGGCTGTCGACCTTCAACAGCGCCTCCTGACCATCGTCGTCTCGGCGGCACAGGCGATTGAAGGCAAGCTGCCCCGGCTGTCCCTGCCGCCGAAATATCTGGCGGCAAAGCTCATGCGCGGAGTGCCGATTCTCATCGGCGAGCCGATTCCCCTGCCTGTGCAGGTCCTGAAGTCGTCGTTCCTGAAACTCTGCGACGCGCTTGCCGCAGGCGGCGCGGGCGAGGCCGCCGAGCACATCAAGACGTCGGTGGCCGAAGGACAGATGGAGGCAGGCTCGCTTCTGACCGCCTCGCTGTCGCGAAATCAGGAGGCGATTCGCCAGGGCGCCATTCATCGAGGGCTCGCGCCTGACCTCGTGTGGCTTCTCGCGGAGCTCGCCACCAGTCCATTTGCGAACGCGCTGCAGACGACGCTGCTGCAGCCGGGCAGCGACTGGAACCATGGCTTCTGCCCTGTGTGCGGATCGTGGCCGGCGCTGGCCGAATTCGTCGACGGCCACCGCACGCTGCGGTGTTCGTTCTGCGCCGCGGGCTGGGAAATGAACGAGTACGGCTGCATCTACTGCGGCGAGCAGGGCGAGAACTTCAAGCTCGCCGCGCCGAACGAAGAGCGCAACGATCGCCGCCTCGAACTCTGCCTGACCTGCCAGGGTTACCTGAAAACCGTCGACGTCCCGGCCCTGTCGCCGTTTCCGCTTCTTGCCATCTACGACATGGAGACGATGGATCTCGATCTCGCAGCCATGGAGCACGGCTACTCGCGTCCGCCGCTGAAGAACTTCGCAGGGCAGAGGGCGAAGGGCTGAGCGCTCCAGCCCTCAGCTTTCAGCCCTCAGCCCTCAGCCCTCAGCCCTCAGCCCTCAGCCCTTTCAGACTCCCATCATCTCGAGCTGCTTGCCGGATTCCTGCTCGACGTCCTTGTGCAGGCTGTTGCCGTGCGCGTCCATCGTGACGATCGCGGGGAAATCCTTCACCGTGAGATGCCACATCGCTTCCGGCGTGCCGAACTCGAGCAGCGAGACGCCGTCGACCTTCTCAATCGCTCGCGCGTAGAACTGCGCCGCGCCGCCGATGGCGTTGAGATAGACCGCGCCATGCTCCTTGAGCGCGGCCAGCGTCTTCGCGCCCATGCCGCCCTTGCCGATCACTGCACGGACGCCGTAGCGCTTGATGATCTCGCCCTGATACGGCTCCTCACGAATGCTCGTCGTCGGCCCGGCGGCCGTGACGCGCCAGCCGGCTTCACCAGCCTTCTCGTCTTTCACCACGACAGGGCCGCAGTGATAAAGGACCGAGCCGTTCAGATCGACCGGCGGCGGGTTCTTCATGAGATGCGAGTGCACGGCGTCGCGGCCCGTGAACATGCGGCCCGAGATCATGACGACGTCGCCGACCTTGAGCGTGCGGACGTCTTTTTCCGTCAGCGGCGCCTTGAGCGCGATTTCGCGCCCGGTGCGCGTGAAGCCCGCCTGATCGAGCATCGGGATGATCGGGTGCGACGGATCGCGATACAGCCAGTTCTTGATCGCGCCGGTTGACGCGTCGAGCACGACACCAAGACGCCGGAAGGCCCAGCAGTCGTACGCGACGGAGACGAAGAAGCTGGCGGGCAGGCGGTTGAGGACGCCGACCTTGCAGCCGATCAGCGTCACCTTGCCGCCGAAACCCATCGGGCCGATCTCGAGGTTGTTCACCGTCGACATGATCGACGCCTCGAGCTCGGCGAGCCGCGGATCGGGATTGACGTCATCGAGCGTCCGGAACAGCTGCTCTTTCGCGTGCGTGTAGCCCGAGGTGCGATCACCGCCGATGCAGACGCCGACGGCGCCCGGGCTGCAGCCTTTGCCCTGCGCCTGCCACACCGCATGCAGAATGCACTTCTTCACGCCCTCGAGCGTGCGGTCCGCGCGGCCAAGGTGCGGGAGCTCGACGGGCACGGCGTATTGCGCGTTGGTGTTTTCACAGCCGCCGCCTTTGAGGATCAGCTTGATCTCGACGTCGGGCTTCTCCCACTGATCGAAGTGAATGATCGGCGTGCCGGGCCCGAGGTTGTCGCCGGAATTTCTTCCCGTGATCGAATCAACGGAGTTCGGCCGGAGCTTGCCGCGTTTGGTCGCCTCTTTCACGGCCTCGCGAATCTGCTGGCGCATCCAGATCTGATTGGCGCCGACCGGCACGTGCACTTCAAACGTCGGCATGCCGGTGTCCTGGCAGATGGCGCCTTCGCCGTCGGCGGCTAGGTCGATGTTCTGCGCGATGATCGTCAGCGCCTGGGATCCGCGTGTGCCTTCAGGCTCGGACACGAGTGAATGCTTCATCGCCGCGCGCACGTCTGGCGGCAGTTCGGTGGAGGTTTTGATGATGAGTTGAAGAACGCTGTCGAAAAATGAAGGCAACATAATGTGGGAAAGTATACTGGACGGCAAAGGGCTGATGGCAGAGGGCTTCCGGACCGAACGCGATCCTCTCGGCGAGCTCCGGGTCCCTGCCGATGCGTACTACGGCGTACAGACGCAGCGCGCCGTCGAAAACTTTCCCATCAGCGGACTGCGCGCGCCGGCAGACCTCGTCACGGCGACCGTCCTGGTCAAAAAAGCCGCCGCCGAAGCGAATGCCGCTCTCGGACGTCTGAAGCCAGACATCGCCGCCGCCATCGTGAAAGCCGCGGACGAAATCCTCGCGGGCAGTCTCCGCGATCAGTTCGTCGTCGACATCTATCAGGCCGGCGCCGGCACCTCGCACAACATGAACGCGAACGAGGTGCTGGCCAATCGCGCGTCGGAGATTCTCGGCGAGCCGCGCGGCACGTACAAGCGCGTGCATCCAAACGATCACGTCAACGAGGGACAGTCGACCAACGACGTCTATCCGACCGCGACAAGGCTCGCGCTGCTGCTCGGCGCCGCCCCGCTTGTCGCATCGGCGCGTGGGTTATCCGAGAGTCTCGCGCGCAAGGGCGACGAGTTCGCGCACATTCTCAAGACCGGCCGCACGCATCTGCAGGACGCCGTGCCGATGACGCTCGGCCAGGAATTCGGCGGCTACGCGGCGTGCGTCAGCCGCGGAGCCGATGACGTCGCCGAAGCGTCCGGGCAACTGCTCGAGCTGAACATCGGGGCGACGGCCATCGGGACGAGCCTCAACGCCGGCGACGACTACCGGCGGCTGGTGGTCGCGAATCTCGCGCGGTACACGGCGCTGTCGCTCACGCCCGCGGCCAATCTCTTTCGCGTGACGCAGAGCATGGGTGACGTGCTCGCGTACTCCGGCGCGATGCGCCGCCTCGCCGTCGAAGTCGGCAAGGTCGCGAACGATCTGCGTCTGCTCAGCATGGGTCCGCGCGCCGGGCTGTCGGAGATCGCGCTGCCGGCGGTGCAGCCGGGCTCCTCCATCATGCCGGGCAAAGTGAATCCGTCGGTGCCCGAGATGGTGAATCAGGTCTGCTACCAGGTGATCGGCTGCGATCAGACCATCACGCTCGCCTGCGAAGCGGGCCAGCTCGAGTTGAACGTCATGATGCCGGTCATCGCGTGGAACGCGCTGCATGCGTCGACGATTCTGCGCGAAGCGATGAAGGTGTTCCGCGCGAGAACCGTCGACGGCATCGCCGCCGACGCGGCACGGGCGAAAGAGCTCCTCGACCGCAGCACCGCGGCCGCGACCGCGCTGAGTCCGTATATTGGATACGCGGCCACGGCGGAAATCGCGAAGGCGTCGATTGCCAGCGGCCGCTCGATTCGCGAGCTCGTCCTGGAGCGGAAGCTGCTCGACCCCGCGAAGCTGGATGAGATTCTGTCCGTGGATGCCATGACGAAAGGCGGAGTGGTCGGTGAAAAGCCTTAGCGCGATCGCGGCCGTCGTCTGCGCCAGTGTCGCGCTTGGCGCGCAGGCGCCGAAGGCCCGCCGCGGATTGTTTCCGCCGCTCAACCTCGGCGTGCTCGA
>Ga0153915_10001675_pt1 | contig 20385 bp, 19 predicted proteins | sample Opewatmetagenome_2_FD_107003 | JGI IMG/M metagenome (GOLD analysis project Ga0153915, IMG submission 107003) | Freshwater wetland microbial communities from Ohio, USA - Open water 3 Core 3 Depth 3 metaG | ecosystem: Environmental > Aquatic > Freshwater > Wetlands | place: USA: Ohio, Lake Erie...
GGACCTCCTCGAGAAGCTTGCCCGCGAGCGGCCGGAGTGGATCGAGCCGCACCGGCGCGTTTTCCTCGGCCCGCTGGCCAATAGCGACAAGTGGGAGGTCCGCCTGCAGATCGTCCGAGCCCTTCCCCTCTTTCGATGGAAGGCCGCGGAGCGCAAGCGCGCCGTGGCAATCCTCCTCCGTGACGTCGAGCACCCTCAGAAATTCGTCCGGGCCTGGGCCCTGGACAGCCTCGCCCGCTTTGCCCTGACCGATCCGCGTCTCGTCCCCGATGTGCTGCGCCACCTGCGCCGGTTCGAGCGCTCGGAAAGCAAGGCCTTGATGGCGCGCGGCCGGCGCATCCGTGAACGGCTCCGGCCCGGAACGGGTCGATCCTGACTTTTTTTGACCCCTGTCCCCCGTTCCGCCGTAAGATTTCAACCGACGGAGCAATGTTGAGCGAGGGCAAAAGCAAGGGATTCATGTGCCGGATCCTGGAGTGCCCCGGCCGAAGACCGGAGTGCTCCCACGAAGACGGCCGGTTCATCAGCCAGGAGAGCTTCGTGGGCCTTCCGTCCGGCGCGGAGGTCCCGATGCAGGGGACTGTCGTCTGCTGCTCTTTGTGTGAGCGAAACGGCGTCGTCGAGCGTGTCGAGGGAAATCTCGTCGTCGTGCACGTGCAAAACACCGAGGTCTTTGGCGACGGCTCGCGCGCGGACCCTGAAGATTTCTGTCGCGTGCCGGAGGCGTAGCGCCGCCGATCCGGCCGGCAGCGCTCCTTCCCCGTACGGCGCAAATCTAAACAATTCCTGAAAAAGCCGGCCTGCCTCAATCCAGGCGGGCGCAGCGGTGTACTCCTCTCTGAACCACGGATAGGCCGTGGTTCGATTTCGAGAGGAGTTGTCATGAAGAAGAAGCTCGGTGTCCTCGTTCTGACTCTGTCGTCGCTCGTGATCTCTGCCGCCTGCGCATCGTCCGGCACCGCATCCAGGCCGAAGCCGCCGCAAACGAGTTCTGAGGAGAACTGGGCCAAGGCTGGCCCGTCCGAACTTCCGAGTCGGCCTGCGAACACACCTGCTGTCCCGACGGCGAGACTCGCCTCACGGTGACAGGCGCGGATTCGGACGAAAAACCCCAACCCCGGTCGCGCCGCCGAGACGGCCGGCCGCTTCCAAGGAGGAAAGATGGATAAGCCTGTAAACAGAAGAACATTCATGAAGATCGCTGGCACCTCGATCGGGGTTGGCGCGCTCTTCCACGTGGCCCCGCTCCTGGGGGCCACCCCCGGCGGCCGGCGGATCGCGGCGCTGCTGGGCAAGGAGAACGGAGAGGCCCCGACCCCCTTCTCCTTCGTTCAGCTCTCCGACACGCATGTGGGTTTTTCAGGGCCGCCCAACCCGCTCGGCACCCAGGCGTTCGAGAAGGCGGTGGACGTCATCAACGGTCTGCGAGAGCGCCCCGATCTCGTCCTGTTCACCGGGGACCTGACGCACGACAGCGAGAACCCGGGGGAACACGCGGATCGAATGAAACTCTTTCAGAAGATCGCCGGCCGCCTGAAGGTTCCCCTCATCAAGACCGTTCCCGGCGAGCACGACGCGGGCCTGGACGGGGGCAAGCTTTTCCGGGACGCCTTCGGGGAGACGCACTATTCCTTCGACCACCGCGGCGTGCACTTCATCGCGCTCGACAACGTGTCGCTGGCGCGGCCCAACGTCGGCCCCGAGCAGATCTCATGGCTCAAGAAGGACCTCGCGCGCTTCCCGACGACCGCGCCGATCGTGGTCTTCACCCACCGTCCGCTCTTCGATCTGCGCCCCGACTGGGAGTGGTTCACCGGAGACGGAGACGAGGTGTTGAACGCGCTCGCCCCCTACGAGAACGTGACCGTGCTGTACGGGCACATTCACCGCGAGCATACGCACACGGAGGGACACGCGACGCACCACGCGGCGCGCTCCCTGATCTTCGCGTACCCGGACCCGGAAACGGGCGTCCCCAAGAAACCGATTCCCTTTGACCCCCAGAAGCCGTTCCAGAACCTCGGCCTGCGCGTTGTCAATGAGCCCGGAGCGCGAGCCGGAAGCTCGCCTCAAATCAAAGAAGTCGAGCTGACGCTGCGCGAGTACTCGGGCACCGTAGGCATCCAGCAAATGCTCAAAGAAGGAGTATCCCTATGAAGTACGCCCGCGTTCTCGCTCTTCTCCTGCTTCTTGCCCCGATCATGACAGCCCGAACCGCCGACGGCGCCGAAGAGCCCCGCGCGGTCGTGGTCACCGCCAAGCGCTTCGAGTTCGTCCCTTCGACGATCACGTTGAAGAAAGGGGAGACCGTCAAGCTCGTCGTCAAGAGCGAGGACGTCACCCACGGCTTCTTTCTTCGGCCGTTGAAGATCGACACTGACCTCACCCCGGGAGAGACGCAGCAGATCACCGTCACCCCCCAGTCGGCCGGCACGTTCACGGCCATCTGTCACCACTTCTGCGGCTCGGGGCACGGCAACATGAAGCTGACTGTCGTCGTCGAGTAAGACATGCGTACCATCGGCAGGTTGCTTCTGCTCCCGGCGCTGGGCGCTCTTTGCGCGGGAATCGTCCTCATGGCCGGATTCATCGACTTCTCGGCCTCGATACCGCCGGGACGGCTCGAGGAACGGGTTGCCACCCTTGCGCTCAACCGCTCGATCGAGCGCCACGCCCCAAGGGTGGCCAACCCCCTCGGCCGCTCGCCGGCTGCGGTCGCCGCCGGTCTCGCCCTGTTCAAGACCCACTGCGTCGCCTGCCACGGCGCTCCGGGAGTCGATCCAACGGAGGCAGGCGCAAGCCTGAACCCTCCGGCCCCGGGCCTCACCCTGGCCCGCGTGCAGGCCCGCTCCGACGGCGAGCTCAAATGGATCGTCTCGAATGGAATCCGCATGACCGGCATGCCCGCCTTCGGCGCCTCGAGAAGCGAAGAAGAGGTCTGGCAGCTCATCGCGGCCCTGCGCCGGTTGCCGCGGCTCTCCCCGGAAGAGCGCCGCATTCTCGCGAAGGAGAGGTGACATGGAGCCGGAGACCCGGGGGTCGATCGCGCATCGCTGCATCGCGCTCTGAATGGGTCCTGGTTATGGGTACGCTGCTCTTTCGATCTCCAAGCGAATACCAGGCCGCAGGCAACCAGGGCGAGCTGAGCGAAAACCCCCCGCGCGGTCTGCTCGGCTGTCGCGGCACTGAGCGTCGCGTAAGCAGAACCGGACAAGGCTGATCCTCTCAAGAGACACGAGACGGCCTCCGCAAGAGACAGGGGCCGCGCAGTACAAACGAATCAGTCCGCCGCCCGGAGAATCGGGTACATTCGCCGGCGAGGAGGCTTTCATGACCTCTCGCCCGATCCGCGCCGCGATCCTGGGCGCCGCCGGCCGCGACTTCCACAACTTCAACACCTTTTTCCGCGACAATCCCGACTACGACGTCGTCGCCTTCACGGCGGCGCAGATTCCGGGCATCGCCGGCCGCCGTTACCCGGCCGCCCTCGCCGGCGGGCTTTACCCGGCGGGGATTCCCATCTTCGACGAGAAGAATCTCGCGAGCCTGATCAAGGAGCTGAAGGTCGACCAGTGCGTTTTTTCCTACTCCGATGTCTCCCACGAGCAGGTGATGCACGTGGCGTCGCTCTGCATCATCGCGGGGTCCGACTTCGTCCTCCTGTCGGCCGACCGCACGATGCTGAAGGCGAGCGTGCCGGTCGTCGCCGTCACGGCCGTGCGCACGGGCGCGGGCAAGAGCCAGACGACACGATACCTGTCGAAAATCCTGAAGGAGAGCGGGCGCCGCATCGTTGCGATCCGCCATCCGATGCCGTACGGCGACCTCGAGGCGCAGGCGTGCCAGCGCTTCGCGACGGACGCGGACATGGACCGCGAAAATTGCACGATCGAAGAGCGGGAGGAGTACGAGCCGCTGGTCGACAGCGGGTTCGTCGTGTACGCGGGCGTCGATTACGCGAAGATCCTGGAGCGAGCGCAGAGGGAGGCCGACATCATCCTCTGGGACGGCGGCAACAACGATCTGCCGTTCTATGTGCCCGATCTCCACATCTGCGTCGCCGATCCCCACCGCGCCGGGCACGAGACGTCGTATCACCCGGGCGAGGCGAACTTCCGGCGCGCGGACGTCATCCTCATCAACAAGTGCGATACCGCCGACGAGCGAGGCATCCGCGAGATCGAGGAGTCGGCGGCTCGCTTGAACCCGGGGGCCCGCGTGATCCGGGCCGAATCGCCGGTGACAAACGAGCGTCCCGACCTCGTCCGGGGCAGGCGCGTTCTCGTCGTCGAGGACGGCCCGACGCTGACGCACGGTGGGATGACCTACGGCGCCGGCTTCGTCGCGGCGAGCAGGGACGGCGCGGCCGAGATCGTCGACCCGCGTCCTTACGCCGTCGGCTCGATTCGCGGCATCTACCAGAGGTACCCGAACGCCGCATCGATCCTCCCGGCGATGGGATACGGAGCCGAGCAGATTCGCGAGCTCGAGGAAACGATCAATCGAACTCCATGCGACGTCGTCGTGGTCGGCACTCCGATCGACCTCACGCGCGTGCTGCGCATCGGCAAGCCCCTCGTCCGGGTCCGCTATGAGCTCCGGGAGATCGTGCCGGGCCGGCTCGCCGCCGAGGTCGAGCGGGTGAAGGAGATGGCTCCGGCGGAGGTCTAGCCGGATCGGGCTGCCGGCCGCGTCGCCGCGTCCAGCGTCCACTTCCTCGATCGCCGGTCCTACCGATCAGAGCGCGACCGGCGGCCTGGGTGGGGTCTACCCTGCTTTCGGCATTATCAGCCGAGCTTCCCGCGCGTGGCCGCGTATCGCGAGTTGGGAGCCTCGTTCCTCAGCTCCTGGTGTCTCGCCAGATCAGCTGCTCTTCGGAACGCGCTTGCAGAAAGTCGGGGCACCGGCCGTCGCCCGCGCCGGCAATTCCCCCGTCGGGCGCGCAGAGAACGAGACCGTTCCCGTCATAGAGGACGCTGGTGATGTCGCAGCAGCGGCTCGGCCGAAAATAGACCTTATCGCCGCGGTAACGGTAGCTGTAGATTGCCGAGGGAGGATTCGTCACGGGCTCGCTCTGGATCTGGGCGATCAGCGTCTGGAGCCAGGAGGGGATCGTGCGGGGCTCCGTCGGCGAGGAGTGTTCGCAGCCGAGAGGCAGAAGGAAGGCGGCGCAGACGATCGCGGCGATGACAGACCGTTTCACGTTCGACCCTTTCGAGCCACGTGTGACACATTACACCTCACGATCAGAAGCGCGAAAACGGATGGCGTCAGGCGTGATTAGAATCGGGTTCACACAGATCGAGGAGAGCCACTCCAATGAGACAAATACGAAACCTCCTGTCGACCGCAATGCTCACCGTTGCCGTGACCGCCCTGGGACAGGACACAAAGAGCGCGGCACCCGCGACCGCGCATGGGGCGCAACAACCACAGCCTGCGCCGACCATTGCTTCAACCGTGGACCGCGAGATCAGCGGCATCGAAAAGCAAATCGTGGAAGCCGCGGAAGCCATGCCGGAGGACAAGTTCAACTTTTCTCCTGAGAGCCTGGCAATTCCAGGCGCCGAGTACAAGGGCGTGCGCACTTTTGCCTTGCAAGTCAAGCATGTCGCGGCTTCCAACTACTTCCTGTGGTCGTCGCTGACCGGCGACAAGATCCCGGAGGACTTCAAGGGAGGGAACGGCCCCGAGAAGCTGAAGACCAAGGCCGAGATCATCAGGTTCCTGAAAGATTCTTTTGCCATGGGCCACAAGGCCGCGGCTACGTTGACTACGCAGAACATGCTGCAGACCGCGGAGGGCGGCAAATCGCTCCGCCTGCACCTGGCCACGTTTGCCGTCGCTCATGCGTTCGATCATTACGGGCAGATGGTGGAGTACTTGCGGATGAACGGAATCGTGCCGCCGGCCAGCCGGGGACAGTCAGGCTGACCGGCGAAGTGGCCTAGTTGCCAGGACCGGCGCACCCCGACGACCGGGTCGCCACGTCAACACGGGGTGGAAGCGGGGGCCGATATGGCGTCGATCGCCGACGCGGGATCCAGTTTCTCCTGCAATGATTTCGCCGGGCCGGGCCGGCGCCGTCCGCGCTCGAGGACCAGGAACCCCGCCGCTTGTCCGGCGCGGGCCGAGGGGCCGCCCGGTAGCCCCTAATCGCTCCGCAACGTTTCGAAAGGGTCGAGAGTCGCTGCGCGAGAGCATGGAACGAGGGTCGCGACGAGCACGACGACGGCAAGCACCAGCGAGCAGCCTCCGAATGTCAGGGGGTCCCTCGGAGACACGCCGTAAAGGAGGCTTGCCGCCACGCCCGCGGCGGCCAGGGCGCCGGCGAGGCCGAGGGTGATCCCGATGACTCCGGCGGCCAGCCCCTCGCGCGCGACCAGGCTCATCACGCTGGTCATCGGGGCGCCGAGCATGATGCGCGTGGCAATCTCGCGTCTGCGCTGCGCGACGCCGTAAGCCACGATCCCATAGACGCCGACGACGGCAAGCGTGACGCCCAGGCCGGCGAAGATGGCGAGGAGCAGCGCGGTGAATCGATCGTCCGCGGTCACCCGCGAGACGATCTCGCCCATGGTGCGCACCTCCGCGAACGGGAGGTCCGGATCGAGCGCCGCCAGTTCGCGCCGGAGCGATGGCACGATCGCCGACGGTCCGATGGTCGTGCGCACGATCACGCTCTTGAATCCGTAGTTCTGCTCCGGGTTCTGTCGGATGAGACCGATGATGTCGGGATCGGGATTCCGGGCCAATCCGCGGTTCTTGACGTCGCCGATGACGCCGATGATCGTAAGCCGGGGCGCCGCGGCCGTCCGAGCCGCGAGGGTCTCCGGGGGCGCAAGATCGATCTGCTTGCCGACGGGGTCCTCGTTCGGAAGGAAGCGGCGCGCGAAGGTCTCGTTGACGAGGGCGACGCGCGCGCCGGTCGCCGTGTCGGCTTCGCTGAAGTCGCGCCCGCGGAGGAGCCGAATCCCGAGCGTCCTGACGTAGTGCGCATCGGTCACGCCGAAGTTCGCGGTTGGCATCTCGGCGATGTCGCTGGCCGGCCGGCCGACGACCGTGAACGTCAGCTTCCACCGATAGGACGGAGGCAGGATCATTGTGATCGTCGCGTCGCCGACGCCGGGGGTCGCCCGGACGCGCTCGGCGAACCGATCGCAGAACCGAGTGATCGCCGCGGGGCCGGGATAGCGGGTCTCCGGCAGGAACAGATGCTCGGTGAGGAGATGGTCTTCGCGGAATCCGAGGTCCTGCGCCCGAAGCCGGAGCAGGCTCTTCATGACCAGGCCCGCGCCGATGAGCAGCATGAGCGAGAAAGCCACCTCGGCGACGACCAGCGCCTGTCGTAGCACCCGCCGCTGCCTCCCACCGGAGCCCGTGCGGCCTCCATCCTTCAGAGCGTCCGCGGGGCCGACGCGGGCGCCCGCGAGGGCGGGCAGAACTCCGAACCCGATGCTCGTCAGTCCCGAGATCGCGAATGTGAAGAGCAGGACGCGGGCGTCGATCCGCGCCTCCTCGAGCTGGGAGATCTCGGCGGGATGAAGCCGCTCCAGGATTCCGATACCGAGCCAGGCGAGCGCGACGCCAGCGCCGCCTCCGACCAGGGAGAGAAGAACGGATTCGGTGAGCAGCTGCCGGAGCAATCGGGACCGGCCGGCGCCGAGCGCGGTGCGAGTGGCAAATTCGCGCTGCCGGACGCCATAGCGGGCCAGGAGGAGATTGGCGACGTTTGAGCAGGCGATGAGGAGCGTGAGGCCGACCGCCGCCATGAGGAGGAGCAGGATGGGGCGCAGATTGCCGACGCGGCTCTGCGCCAGCGGCTCCACGGCGACGCCGTATCCCCGGTCGATGGGATAGCGCTTTGCCAGGCCGGCAGCGACGGCCTGCAGGTCGGCCGTCGCCTGGTCGATGGTGACGCCGCTCTTCAGGAGCCCGATGGTCGTGAAACCGCGTCCGCCCCGGCTCGACTCCGACCAGACCTCCGCATCGGGTGCGAAGGGTGTGAAGACGCCGACCTTTTCGCTGCGAGCGTCCATCCAGGTCGGGACCGTGTCGGGCACGATGCCGATGATGGTGTAGGCCTCTCCATTGATCCTCACGGTCTTGCCGAGGATCTCCCGCTCACCCCCGAAGTGGGTTTGCCAGAACGCGGTCGAGAGCAGAGCGACATGATGGTTGCCCCAGCGGTTCTCTTCGGACGTGAAGAGCCTTCCCCGGATCGGGCGCATGCCCAGGACTTCGAAGTACTCGGCCGGAACGAGCCCCACGCGGATCTGCTCGGGTTCCGAAGAGGTCGGCGTGGCGCTCAAGTTCTTCCGCCAGGTGTCGTAGACGACGAGCTTCTCGAAGGTGTGGCTCTCGGCTCCCAGGTCGCGAGCGTCCGGCGCCGAAGGCCCTGTCGAGAAGCCGTCCTTGATCGAGAGAACCCGCACCAATCGATCCGCGTCTGGAAACGGCAGCGGGCGGAGGAGGACCGCATTCAACACCGAAAAGATGGCGGCGTTCGCGCCAATTCCGAGAGCGAGCGTCAGGACGGCGACGCTCGTGAAGACAGGCGCCTTGCGCAGCATGCGCGCCGCGAGGCGGACGTCCATGAGGACGCTCTCGAGGGACGGCCACCGCCAGACTTCACGAGCCTGTTCCTCGAGGAAGGTGACGTTTCCGAACTCCCGGCGGGCGACCGTCAGGGCTTCGCTGCGCGGCATGCCACCCGCGACGAGCTCGCCGACCCTCTCCTCGATGTGCGCCCGGACCTCTTCCGAGAGGTCGGCGTAGATCCGCCGCCGCGAGAAGAGTCGCCTGAGAAAGCTCACGCCTCTCCCCTGGCCAGAACCAGCCTGATCCCCTCGAGCATGCGTTCGAAGCTCGAGACCGCGCGCTCGACGTGGCGGGCGCCTGCTTTCGTCAATCGGTAGGTGCGTACCCTTCGGTTGGTGGAGGACGTTCCCCACTCGGCGGCGACGAGCTTTGCCTTGAGAAGCCGTTGAAGAGCGGGGTAGAGCGAGCCCTCTTCGATCTGAAGCAGGTCGTTCGAGGTTCGCTTGATGTGACGCACGAGGGCGTAGCCGTGCAACGGCCGTCTCTGGAGGGTCCGGAGAATCATCATCTCCAGCACGCCGGGGAAGAGGTCCTGGTGCTCGCTCTTCATCCGAACCCTCGTTAACTCAAGGCCTAGACCAAAACAGGGTATGGCCGCCGAGCCATCGAGTCAAGCTCCGGCGCTCCGTTTGAGGCGGGATTTTGCCCGATGCCTGGTCCGCGGGGTCCGGGTTCCTCCGCCGTCCGGAAACGGGGAGGGGAGGAAATGGAGCCTGTTTCGTGAGGGCTGGATCGATGCCGGGATTCGGGAGGATCTCGAAGTCCCGGGATCCCTATTGTCCGGGGATGCCCAATTTCAGATCCGCGAGGGAATACACGCCGGTCCCCGGGAAATACCGCCCCGCGAGGTACTCGTGCACGTACTGCACGGCCACGGCGCCTTCACCGACGGCTGACGCGACGCGCTTGACGGAGCCGTGTCGCACGTCTCCGACGGCATAGACGCCCGGGATGCTGGTCTCGAGCCGCGTGGGCGGCCGATCGAGGTTCCAGAGGGCCTCCGCTCGGCGCACACCGGGTCCCGTCAGAATGAATCCGTACGGGTCCCGCTGCAGGGTCCCGGCGAGCCAATCCGTGTGCGGGTCCGCGCCGATCAGCACGTACAGGGCCGCGGCGCCGAACGTCTCGGTCCGGGCCGAGGCCTCGTCTTTCAGCGTGAGGCTCTCCAGGGAGTGCTCTCCGGCCACGCCCACGACCTGGGTCCGCAGGCGAACCTCCACGTTCGGGAGCCGAAGGATCTGCTGGATCAGGTAGTCCGACATTCCCTTCTCGAGCGAGTCGGCTCGGACAAGAAGGGTGACTTTGCGGGCGCCGCTCGAGAGAAAAACGACCGCCTGGCCCGCGGCGTTGCCTCCTCCCGCGACGAAGATCTCCCGGCCCTTCAGCGCCCGGGCATCGCCCGGCGTCGCGTAGAAGACGCCGGCGCCCGTGAGGCGTTCGGCTTCCGGAACGTCCAGGCGCCGATAGCGCGCGCCCGTGGCCAGGATGACGGCGCGGGCCGTGATCTCGATTCCGTCCGAGAGCGTCAGGATTCGAGACTTTCCGGCGGCTCTCAGCTTCAATCCTTCCCGCGCGAACACGAACTTCGTTCCGAAGAGCCAGGCCTGCTCGTAAGCGCGCTGCGCGAGCTCCCCGCCGCTGATGCCTCGCGGGAAGCCGAGGTAGTTGCGGATCAGGGAGCTCGCCGCCGCCTGCCCGCCCACGGCTTCCCGTTCGACGGCGATCGTCACGAGCCCTTCGGAGGAGGCGTAGACTGCCGCCGCCAGGCCCGCGGGGCCCGCGCCCACGATGGCGACGTCGCAATCGCGCTCTTCCAGGTTGGTCGCGCCCATGGCGTCGGAGATCTCCGCGTTGGAGGGATCGACGAGGGCGCGGCCGTCGAGAAGGACGAGGACGGGAAGGCGGGAGCCGTCCAACCCGACCTCTTCGAGGGCAGCGCGGCCCGCGTCCGACCCGGCCGCGGTGAAGCCATGGGGGATGCCGCTTCGGTCCAGAAACGCCCGGACGTCGTGAGTTTTTCGGGAGGGGTCGTCTCCGATGACCTGGAGGAGCTCCAGGCGCGGACCATGCCCGTGGGTCCGCGTCCAATCCGCCAGGTACTCGCCGATCGCCGGATAGAGATGGATCTCCGGGGGGAACCATGGCTTGCGCAGGTAGTTCTCCAGCTGCCCGAACGCGCAGCCCTCGAGAATCGTCGGAGCGGCGGAGCGGTCCCCCCAGTCCACGAGGAGCGCGCGCTGAGCCGCCGGGTGGATCTCATGTGCCCGGCCGAGCAGCTCGATGCCCTCGATCTCCGGCATCCATTGATCCGCGATGATCAAAGCGACGCTCTCGCCCCGGGCCCGGATTCGCTCGAGATTTTCGAGCGCCTCGCGTGCGGATTCATGGAAGGCCACGCGGTAGTCGGCGCTGAAGCGGCGCGTCAGCGCGTCAACCAGGGAGGTCAGCGACTCGCGATTGTCGTCCACCACCAGGATGACCGGTTTCATCGGTCTGCGACCCCTTTCCGGCAGGCTTGCGGCCGGCTCGACGATGGACGCCGCTGGCACGCGCCGGAGAGCCGAACCGTAACACAGCCGCCGGCACCAGGGGACGGTGAGCGGGAGACTCGAAACAGGGGAAAAAAGTGGCAACTCCCCGGTTCCGCGCTCGTATGTGTCTCCTGTGGGGTCGAACGATCCTCCGGGCGATCTCGCGACGAGAAGCACATGCCTCGCAGGGCCAGCGCCCTGCTCGAGCTGCCCGGTTGCTGCCGCGCCGTGGTGCAGGCCGTGACGCTGAACTCGATCACGCGCGACCAGGACCCCGACCTCGCGATGCTGGTCCTGCCATGACACCCCTCTCCGTGGGCTCGCGGATGCCCTGTCCGGGAAGGCGCCGGCTTGGCGCGGTGATTCCTCTGCTCTGCCTGGCGGCGTTGTCCTCCTCCGCGCCCGGCTCGGCGCAGCGCGTGGATGTTCTCGGGCCGGAGGCGCGCAAGTATCTGCGGGTCAGCACGCCCAGGGTCATCCTCGAGCATGTCGAGGTCATCGATGGCACGGGGGGCGCGGCGCTTCCGGATCGGAACATCTCGATCGCGGACGGAAAAATAACCGCGATATCAGCCGGCGCGGATGAGCCCCCGAACGATGGCACCACGATCCTCGACCTGCGCGGTTACTCGGTCATGCCGGGGATCGTCGGCATGCACGAGCATCTCTTCTACCTGGCCCGGCCCAACGCTGGCGCCGATGGGAGCTTCACGAGCCCCGCCCTCTTTCTCCAGATGAGCTTCTCGGCGCCGCGCCTCTACCTGGCCAACGGCGTGACGACCATGCGCACCGCCGGCAGCGTCGAGCCTTACACGGACCTGAAACTCAAGCAGGCCATCGAGAGGGGCATCCTCCCCGGGCCGCATCTGGACGTCACCGGTCCCTACCTGGAAGGATCCAATATTCCGCTTCCCCAGATTCTCGAGCTCAGCGGGCCGGAGGATGCGCGCCAGACCGTGGCCTATTGGGCGGATCGCGGCGTGACCTCGTTCAAGGCCTACAAAGACATCACGCGCGAGGAGTTGAAGGCCGCGGTCGACGAGGCGCACAAGCGCGGTCTGAAGGTGACCGGCCATTTGTGCTCGGTCACTTATGAGGAAGCGGCGGAGATCGGGATAGACAATCTCGAGCACGGATTCTTCGTAAACACCGGACTGGATCCCGGCAAGAAACCCGACGCCTGCTCCGCCAGCCAGGGTGACTACACGCTCGAACACATCAGTCCCGGCAGCGCCGAGGCGGACCGGCTGATCGCAACGCTCGTCAGGCATCATGTCGCTGTCACGTCGACGCTGCCGGGCCTCGCGTCCTCACTGACGAGCGCAGACGCATCGGGGGAGGCTCGGCCGCCGCTGCGGCCGATGGTGCTGCAAGCCATGTCGCCATCCGCGCGCGAGGCCTATCTCTACAGTCGGAATCGACCCGCCAGCAAATCCGCTCAGGCGAACGCGGCCCTTCTCCTCCGCAGGGACATGGACCTGGAGCGCGCCTTCGTCGCGGCGGGCGGGCTGCTGCTGGCCGGCGCGGATCCGGTTGGCAACGGCGGAGTCATTCCGGGCTTTGGCGATCAACGTGAGATCGAACTGCTGGTCGAGGCCGGGTTTGCGCCGGTCCAGGCGATTCGGATCGCGACCCTGAATGGCGCGATTTTCCTCGGCCGCCAGGATCGAATCGGCTCGATCGCGGCCGGGAAGAACGCGGACCTCGTGGTGATGAAAGGCGACCCGGCCACTCGCATCACCGATATCGAAAACGTCGAGATCGTCTTCAAGGACGGGGTCGGGTACGACACCATCAAGCTGCTCGATTCGGTGAAGGGTCACTACGGGGAATATTGAGAGGCCGAATGAAACACGTCGCCGCGAAGCGGTTCTTCGTCGCCGCCTGCGCGACGTAGCGGCCGTCCGTCTACACGGGTGAGCCCGGGTCTCCCTTCAGAGGCCGCGGGTGGCTTTGGCTTCGGGGCGAAATCTCATGAAGGCGATCGTCTTCAAGAAATACGGATCACCGGACGTTCTCCAACTGGGGGAGGTCGAAAAGCCCGCTCCCACCGCCGATGAAGTCCTGATCAAGGTTCATGCGGCATCGGTCAACGATTGGGACCTCGGGGCTCTTCAGGGTACTCCCTTCTTGAACCGCCTGATGTTCGGCCTCCTGAAGCCGAAGATGCGGAAGCAGATCCTCGGCTCGGACGTCGCGGGGCGGATCGAGGCGATCGGCAAGAACGTCCGGAGGTTTCGGTCCGGGGACGAGGTGTTCGGGGATCTGAGCGGCCGGTGGGGAGGATTCGCCGAATATGTCTGCGCTCGCGAGGATGCGCTGGCTTTGAAGCCCCCCGGCATGACCTTCGAGCAGGCCGCGGCGATACCGCAGGCGGGCTTGCTCGCGCTGCAGGGGCTTCGAGACGCGGGAGGCCTCCGAGCCGGACAGAGGCTCCTGATCAACGGCGCGGGCGGGGGAGCGGGCACCTTCGCGATCCAGATCGCCAGGTCGATGGGGGCGGAGGTAACCGGGGTCGACAGCGCGGCGAAACTGGAGTTGCTGCGCTCGATCGGCGCGGACCATGTCATCGACTACGCGCGGGAGGACTTCACCAGGAGCGGGCGCGCCTACGACCTGATCCTGGACGTCAAGGCGACCCGATCGGTCTTCGACTGTGCTCGCGCCCTGCGCCCCGGCGGCGCCTACGTCGCGCTGGGAGGGTCCATGGCCCGGCTCCTGCCGGCCGTGCTGTTCGCCCCGTGGATCGCGATGACGAAGAAGAAGGCCATCCGGATTCTGGTCCTGAAGGTCAACAAGGGTCTGGCCGACCTGATCGAACTGTTCGAAGCGGGCAAGTTGGCGCCCGTGATCGACGGGCCCTACGAGCTGAGCGCGGTTCCCGAAGCCTTCCGGCGGTTTGGAGCGGGACTCCACAAGGGAAAAGTGGTGATCGCGATATCCGGGACCTGAGTCTCGGACCAATCCCTACAATATTCGCGGCGGCCGCCCGTCTACAGGCTTGGATGGACGAGCCGCCATGTATCAACCCGATGACCGAGCAGGACCGCCGACTCTCCGAGATCATCGCGTCCGAGCGGTCCCGGCTGCGCAATTTCATCCGCCGGCGGGTGCCGGATCCGCTCGACGCCGAGGACATCGTGCAGGAGGTCTTCTCCGAGCTGGTGGAAGCCAATCGCCTGCTGATGCCGATCGAGCACCTGACCGGCTGGCTCTTCCGGGTCGCGCGCAACCGCATCACGGACCTCTTCCGCAAGAGGAAGTTCGAGTCCTTCAGTGGCGCGGCGATCGAGGACGAGGACGGCGAGGCACTGCGGATCGAAGATCTCCTGCCCTCGCCCGACGCCGGGCCGGAGGCGCTCCTCGCCCGCAGAGTGCTCCTCGAAGAGCTGGAGCTGGCCCTCTCCGAGTTGCCCCCCGAGCAGCGCGACGTGTTCATCGCCCACGAGCTCGAGGGGCGCAGCTTCAAGGACCTGGCGGTGGAAACCGGCGTCAACATCAACACCCTGCTCTCGCGCAAACGCTACGCGGTGCTCCACCTGCGCGAGCGGTTGCAGAGCATTTACGACGAGTTTACGAACAAGTGAGGAACACGAGATGAGAAAGCGGCTGGTCATCCTGGCTCCCCTGGCGATCCTCGGAATCGCGGTCTTCATCCTGATCGGCGGCGAGGTGGTTCGCCTCCTGTGGAACTGGATCGCGCCGGCCGTGTTCGGGCTGCGGGAAATCACTTTCTGGCAGGCCATCGGCCTGCTCGCCCTCTGCCGGATCCTCTTCGGAGGGCTTGGCGGCCGGATGTCGACCCGTTCCCAAGCCCGGCAGCGGATCCGGGAGCGGATCGCAGAGCGCTGCGAACAGATGAGCCCCGAGGAGCGGGAGAGGCTCCGCCAGGGCCTCTACGGGCGTTGGGGCGGCGGAGCGCCGCCGGAATCGAAGCCGACCCCCGAGGGGAGCGGCGGACGCGGATGAAACGGGGGACGAGATGATCCGGACCGGACAGACCGGGCGCCGCGCCGGGATCCTGTGGCTCTTCCAGATCATCACCGGAGGCCTCGCGATGTCCTATGTCCGGTCTTCGGCGCTGGTGCCGGGAGACGTGGCGGCGACCGCTGGCCGGATCACGGGTTCCGAGCCTCTGTTCCGGGCGGCGATCGTCGGGTCTCTTCTCTCGCAGGTCTTCTTCTTCTTTCTCGGACTGACGCTGTTCGAACTCTTCGAGGAGGTCGACCGACGCCTGGCGAGAGTGCTGGCAGCGTCGGCCCTGGTCAGCGCCGGCATCAGCGTCGTCAATGCGGGTGCTCACCTGGGCGCCTTGCTCGTCCTGGGCCGGCCCGGCTTCCTGAATGTCTTCGATCCGGCGCAGCTCGACGCCGTGGCCCTGGTCTTCCTGAGGCTGGCCAACGGCGTCGGACAGGGCCTCCTCGAGATCTTCTGGGTGCCGTTTTACGTCTCGTTCGGGTTGCTCGTCATCCGGTCCAGGTTTCTTCCCAGGATCTTCGGCATCCTGCTGACGATCATGGGCGCGGGCTTCGCGTTCAACCTGTTCCAGAAGTTCCTGATTCCGCAGTTCCACCCGGCGTTCTTCACACAGTCGGCCATGGCCCTGGGCGCCGCCGGGGGGATCCCGACCGTGCTGTGGCTGCTGATCCGGGGCGCCGGCAACCGAGACCCGGGCGACCCCTTGCTTGCCGGGCGTCGGAGGCCCTGAAGCGTGTCTCGTGAGGGAGTCGGGGCGCTCCTTGAAACTTCGAGACCGGGGATTTCGTATCTGATCCCGGGACCCCTTGATTACCGAGAGGAGACGCCCTAGACTCTCCCCTAGGAAACCGATATGAGCAAACCGAACGACCTCGTCCAGGGCACCCTCGACCTGCTCCTTCTGAAGATCCTGGCGCTGGAGCCTCAGAACGGGTGGGCCATCAGTCTTCGCCTGAGGTCCCTCTCGGGGGACGTGCTCCAGGTCAGCGAAGGATCCCTCTACCCGGCGCTGCACAAGCTGGAGCAGGAGGGCTGGATCAAGGCCGAGTGGAAGCAGACGGAAAACAACCGGCGGGCGAAGTTCTACTCGCTCACCCGCCTGGGCAGAAAGCAGCTCGAATCGGAGGCGGCGAACTGGCAGCGGCTGTCCTCCGCCATTTCGCACGTCGTCCAGCTCTCGGAGGCTTAGAGAACCATGCGGCTGGAACACTGGTGGTTCACGGCGCCGTTGAGACTGAAGTCGATTTTCCGGCGCCGCCGCGTGGAGCGGGAGCTCGACGAGGAGCTCCAGTTCCACCTGGAGAACAAGATCGAGGAAGGCATCACCGCCGGGCTTACCCCGGAGGAGGCGCGCTGCCGGGCCCTGCGCGCGATGGGCGGCCTGGATCAACGGCGGGAGGAAATCCGGGACACCCGCCGCATCCACTGGCTGACGGATTTCGTGGACGACGTTCGCTACGCGGTCCGGAGCCTGCGCCGGGCGCCCGGGCTGACGGCCGTCGTGGTGATCACGATCGCGCTGGGGATCGGGATGACCGCGACGCCCTTCAGCATGCTCGACGCGCTCGTCTTCAGGCCGTACCCGGTCCCGCATCCGGGCAGGGTGGTCACCCTGGTGAGCACTTCCCACGACAAGAGCGTCGACAATTTCTCGTATCGCGAATACCTGGACATCAGCGACAACACGAAGAGCTACGACGGCGTGATCGCGAACGCGGCGCTCCAAGGCGTCGGCTTTGCCGCCGAACCCGGAGCCACGCCGCGGGTCCGAGGGGGAATCCTGGTTTCCGGCAACTACTTCGACGCGCTCGGCGTTGTGCCGCAGCTGGGGCGCGGCTTCCGGGAAGACGAAGACACGGTGCCCGGCCGCGACGCCGTCGTCGTGCTCTCGCCGGATTGCTGGAAACGCGAATTCGCGGGAGACCCGTCCGTCGTCGGCAGGACCATTCGCTTGAACGGCATGGACTTCACCGTGATCGGCGTCGCGCCCGACTCGTTCACGGGGATGTACATATTCTCGCGTCCCGACTTCTACATCCCCCTGGCCATGGCGCGGACGTTCTCGAGCAACCCGCGCAAGGATCTCCTCCTGGACCGGGACGATCGCGAGCTGGTGGTTAGGGCCCGCCTGAAGCCGGGCGCGACGCTCGAGCTGGCGTCGAACGAGCTCGCCCTCCTCGCGAAGAACTTCGAGCGCGAGTATCCGAAGCTCAATCGCGACCGCGGGGCGGCGGTGCGCACCCAATTCCAGATGAGGACGCGGGACGACGACGTCAATTGGAAATTCGGCCTGATCTTCACGATCCTGGCGCTGGCGGTGCTGCTGGTGGCGTGCACCAATGTCGCGGGGCTTCTCCTGAGCCGCGCCTCGACGCGGACGCGCGAGATCGCCGTGCGGCTGGCGATCGGCGCCGGGCGATTCCGGCTCGTCCGGCTGCTGCTGACCGAAAGCCTGGTTCTCGCGCTCCTGGGGGGGCTCGTCGGGATCGGCATCGGATACGCCGGCATCGAGCTTCTGAGGCAGTTCACGATCCCGACGGAGCTGCCGGTGAAGATTCCCTTCCGGATGGACACGCGCGTGCTGGCGGCGAGCTTCGCGCTGTCGGTCCTGAGCGCATTCTTCTGCGGCCTGGTTCCGGCGCTGCAGAGCACGCGCACGGACCTGGTCAGCGGGTTGAAGTCCGCCGACGGGGACGCGCCGGGCCGAAAACGCCTCTGGGGCCGCAATGCGCTGGTGGTGGCGCAGCTCTCCATGTCCCTGATGCTGCTCGCGGTGGCGTTCCTGATGTTCCGGGGTTTCCAGAACAGCCTGCTCGGGGGAATCGGTTTCCCGAAGGAACGCCTGCTGATGGCCCGGTTCGACCCGCGGCTGGTGCAGTACGACGCGGCGCAGACGGAGCATTTCTACAAGCTCCTGGTCGAGCGCGTGCGGGAAGCCCCCGGGGTCCAGGGCGCGACCCTCATGCAGAACCCGCCGCTCGGACTGGACGCCTTCGACAGCGTCGCCTTCGTGCCGGACGGCTTCGTCATGCCGCTCAACCGCGAGCACTTCACCTCGACGATGGACATCGTCGATGAACGGTATTTCGAGACGCTCCAGATCCCGATCCTGCGCGGCCGCGGCTTCCGGCCGTCCGATACCGCGGAGGCGCCCCGCGTAACCGTCGTCAACGAGCGGTTCGCGAAGCACTACTGGCCGGGCGCCGATGCGGTGGGCAAGCGCATCCGGCTCGACGGCGCCGCCGGGCCGCCGGTCGAGATCGTCGGCGTCGTCCAGAACGTCGTTTACAAGGACAGTGTCTCCAAGCCGGAGGACTTCGTGTATCTGCCGCTGGCGCAGCGCCCCGCCGGGCGGCTGGTCCTGATGGTGCGAACGAGCGACGAGCCTCTCCAAATGGTCTCGTCGCTCAAGGAGATCGTCCGGACGCTCGATCCGAACCTGCCGATGTCCGAGACGAGGACGTTCGAGGACCTTTATCGGTACGCGGCCGTGGACGGGCCGCGGGTCGCGATCGAGCTCGTCGGGACTCTCGGCGCGGTGGGCCTCCTGCTCGCGATCGCCGGCCTGTACGGAGTGGTCGCGTACAGCGTCAGCCGCCGGACCCGGGAGATCGGCATTCGCATGGCGATCGGCGCGCGGCCGGCCGACGTGCTGCGCCTGGTGATGAGCAAGGGCCTCTCGCTGGTGGGAATGGCGACGGTCATCGGGCTCGCGCTGGGGTTCGCCGTCGAGCGGCTCATGAATTCGATGCTGTTCAATGCCGGCGGAATCGACGTGCTGGTCTATCTCATCGTCGTGCCGGCGATGCTCCTGGTGACGGCCCTCGCGGCCTACATCCCCGCGCGCAAGGCGTCCCGGATCGTGCCGACGCTCGCGCTGCGCTGCGAGTAGGACAGGACCCGTGACTCTCCGGACGAACGCGAAGGTCGCCGGCTTCCTTTACCTGTTCTACATCCCGACAGCCATGGCCACCATGGTCCTGTTCGACCGGGCGACGCGAGCCGAGGGGACGGCCGCGAAGCTGGCGGGCATCGCGCAGCACGCGGCGTCCGTGCGCGCAACCGTCGTGCTCGATCTGCTCACCTTCTTCGAGGCGGTGGGCCTTGCCGTGACGCTGTACGCGCTCACGCGCGACGAGGACCGCGACATCGCGCTGCTGGCTTTTGGCTGCCGGCTGACCGAAGGCGTGATGAACGCGCTGTCCGGGGTCCAGGCGCTGGGACTGCTGTCGGTCGCAACGGCGAGCACCGCGGCGGCCGGTCCGAACGCGGCGGCCGCGCAGGCGCTCGGCGCCCTGATGCTCCAACAGGACCGTCAGTCCTTCCTGATCGGCGGGACCGTCTTCGCGGTGGGGAGCACGCTCTTCTGCTGGCTCTTCCTGCGCGCGCGGAGCATCCCGGTCCCGCTGGCCTGGCTGGGCGTGGTCTCCTCCGCGCTCGTCGCGATCGCCCTTCCCGTTCAGGCGGCCGGCGGGCCGACGACCGAGCTCATCTGGATACCGATCCTCCTCTTCGAGGTGTCGTTCGCGGTGTGGCTGATCGTCAAGGGCGTCGCCGCGCCGCCGGCCCGGCAGTCGCCGGCTCCGGCCCGGGACTAGCCTCCTCCCTCGCTGCGCCGGAGAGACTTCGCGCGCCGCGACCGGAGGGATTACCAGGACATGCCCTACCGAATCTTCGCGATCCGGTCGCGTCCGGGGAATTTCTCGAACTGGCGCGGGTCGTGGCCCGGGACGACCCGGTCGGCGGAGCCGGCCAGCTCGATCATGCGCTCCTGATTCTTGAGATTCCCGGGCTGGTCGGCCTCGCTGAAGGTGGCGCTCGGCTTGTGCTCCGCGAGGTTCCGGTAGAGATAGCAGTTGTCCGAAGCGAGGACAAACGGCGGATTCCCTCCAACGCGAATGTATTGCGAAGCCCAGGTGTGGCGCGCCCCGGTATAGGCCCGGATGCCGGGGAGGATCTCGACGTTGTCGCCGTCGACGAGCCGCAGGCGCCCCTCGGTGTTCAACTGCACGAGCGCCTTGACGTCCTCGGGATCGATGCCTCCGTGGCGCCCGCCCGGCTGCCAGGCGTCGCCGGTGTAATAGGCGAACTCCTGTTTCTGTATCCAGACCGTCGCTTTCGGGAAGAGGTCGATGCCGCCCATGTGATCCCAATGGGCATGACTGATGATGATGTCGGTCATGTCCTCGGGCTTGACTCCGGCGAGCTTCACGGCTTCGTCGGGACGCAGGTAGTCGGCGGTGGGAAATTGCCTGAGCCAGGCCTCGCGGTGAAA
>Ga0153915_10001676_pt1 | contig 20371 bp, 15 predicted proteins | sample Opewatmetagenome_2_FD_107003 | JGI IMG/M metagenome (GOLD analysis project Ga0153915, IMG submission 107003) | Freshwater wetland microbial communities from Ohio, USA - Open water 3 Core 3 Depth 3 metaG | ecosystem: Environmental > Aquatic > Freshwater > Wetlands | place: USA: Ohio, Lake Erie...
TACGCTTATATCTATCTTCATGGCGTATCTCCTTTCTTTCTGGTGTTAGTGGATAATTCCAGTTTAAGGGGATACGCCTTTTTTGTCTCCTTTAAAATTTACACAATTAATTTTACACTACCAAAAAACATGCCACATGTGTTATAAATGCCGACAATTTATTTTTCAGAATGATGCGGAACAGACTGTCTTTTAACATCCCTATTTAGAAGGAGAAATCAAATGAAAACAATAATACAACTATCAAAGATTTTTATTGCATTGCTTATGGCGTCAGCATGTGCCGGCGCACCGATAAAGATGCCGGAAAAATACAACCTCGATAACCAATTGGAAAATATTCCCAAGATCTCTGATTTCCAGCTGAACAGCTGGGAAAGCATAGACAATCAGTCCGTTATTTTAGAAACCAGCATGAACTCCTATTATCTGATTATCTTAAACATGCCCGACTATAACTTGCCCTTCAGCGACATTATTAGTATAAACAACGCCAATGGCATGATCAGGCCGGGGTACGATGATATTAACGGCTATGTAATTTATAAGATTTACAAGTTTAAGGATTATGAACAGGCCAAGGCAATCAAGGCGCAGCTTCGCGGAGGATCGGCCAAATGAGAAAAAAGACGAATCCCATACCGACCGAGTCGGAGCTGTCGATCCTGAATGTCCTGTGGGATAGAGGGCCGGCCACGGTGCGCGACGTGCACAGCGTCCTTAACCGGACGCATGAGACCGGGTATACCACAGTATTGAAACTGATGCAGATCATGACGGGAAAAAAGCTGGTCAAACGGGATGAGGCTAACCGCACGCATGTGTATGAGGCAAATTATCCAAAACAACAGACACAACGCTGGCTCGTCGATGATCTGATGAATAAGGCCTTCGGCGGATCGCCGACTCAATTGGCAAATGCCCTATTTGAAAAGGACAAACTATCCAAATCTGAGTTTGAGAAGCTCCGCAATCAAATACTTGCACTTCGCAAAGAGGAGAGCATTAATGGAGAATTGGATTGATGCAATCATAAAATTCATGCTTGTCTCGTCTGCCTTTCTTCTTGCATTTGGCAGTGTAAGCTTTTTTATTGTGCATGTCTTCAAGATCCGCGGCAGGGCAAGGTTATGGATATGCAGCGCCGTAGTCATGATCCCGCTGCTTTATCCCTTGCAGGCATTACTTCCAAATAATGTAAAGATCCCCGTTCCTCTAGAAACGATCCGATCATTTTATTCCCGGGCATTTGAAACCGAACCGGGCAACAAACCGGCGTACAATGCCGATACAAGGATAAGCGAAACCGAAAATGCATTGTTTCTGCAATCCATAAGCAAGCAGATCCAGCCCTCGAATCCGGAAATTTATAATCCCGAAACCTTAACGGCCTTTAATAAAAAGTCATTTACCTATTCTATCAACTGGAAAACTGCAATCGCTATAACCTGGATTGCATTATTTATCCTGATTCTGATCCGCTTTGTTTTCATTGTTAAGAAGACAAGGCTTTTGCTCAAATGCGCCGATTGTGTGACTGATCCATATGTCACGGCATTGTTGCAGAAATGTTCAGCAGAAACAGGATTGCGGAGGACACCCCGCATACTGGTAGTGGATCATCTGCTTACGCCTATGGCAGTTGGCATTTTTCACCCTGCTATTGTCCTGCCTGCAAGGCTCCTGGAACCGGAATTTAAGGAAGGTCTGCGATTTACACTGCTGCATGAACTCAAGCATCTTCAACGCCATGATAACTGGTGGTTGTTATTTGAGTCATTGGTCAACGCAGCCTATTTCTTTCATCCGGTCATCTATTGGGCGAAACAAAGAATCCATGAGGAATGGGAATACATCTGCGACAACCATGTCATTAAAGTCACAAACAAGTCCGCTTCCTATGCCGATTTTCTGTTGCATGAGATCTGGAACCACGGACGTGAAATGGATCCCTCCCTTGCCGTGCCGTTCATTCTCAGCACCCGCAAGACATCAAAACGGGTCTATTCCATTCTTGATAAAAAAAGGCCCACGCTATTTACAAAAATCCGTGATCGAATCGCAATAACTTTTATATCCCTGTCTTTTATATCGCTTTTATTATGCAGTGTCACTCCTTCCGCGCATGTAAGGGAAGATGAGATGTCTCCCAATAAGGTCACCCCTGTTGAAGACCATGAAGGATATAACGTTTCAAACATGATGGGGAGCTTGGAAGAACCGGATACAGGTTTGAGTAATAATGAATCAATTTCTGAGCAGAAGGCATTAGAGGAACAGAAAATCGAAGAATCATCTGAGGTTGTCCGAAATCCTGTCACTGCCAAGCCTGAACCCTCCGGTGTTTCTTTTGTTTCCGAATCAACCCAGGCTTTGAAAAAGGATGCAAAGGATGGCGCATTGCGGGAAACAGAGAAAGACGACGCCGAGAGCATGACATCCTCTATAAATGACATGAATTCTTCCGATGCTGCCAAGACAGATAATGCCGTTCTTCAGGAACATGCCGGCCGCGATATGATAGATGCTCAGGCTATTAACAATGAAATTCCGAAGGAGGGCAATATATTAAATCCTTCACGATCCATTGACCTGGCTTCTTCAAACGTGGACGGGAGGGAAAAGCCGCTTCAGCCGGGAGGCGATTATTCCATGGAAGTTCAAGCTGACAAAAACACCTCTAATGGAAATGAAAAAACAGTGTCAGTTAATATGGATAACATCCCCCAAAAATACAATCTTGATACCCAATTGGAAAGGGCTACTGAGATTTCCAAATATAATTTTATGAGTTGGGACAATGTGGACAATCAGTCCTTTGTTCTTCAGACAGGCCCCGGTGATTATTACTTGATTGTCTTAAGCCGCCTATCAAACAAATTAATGTTCAGTGAGACCATCGGAATACCTGATACCAACGCCATGATAAAGCCGGGTTTCAACGATGTCATTGTGCCCAGCAATGGTTTTGAGGAAAGCTACATAATCAATAGGATTTATAAGTTTAAGGACTATGAACAGGTTAAGGCAATCAAGGCACAGCTCAGAGGGAATAAATAAAAAGCAAGGCAGGCATGTATTAAAATCATATCAATTCATTTTCAGCCCTGATCTTAGACCATGAAACCTCTTGATATCCCGGCGAATTCATCCGGGAACCTATCAACTTGGATCCCTTTTTATCATACTGTCCGCCGGCGGACACCTTTTGTCCGCCAGCGGACACATTAATAGTTATTAAAGATTATTAAGAGATAATAAAATATTATGTAACGCCTTATCTATCAAGGGTCTTGGTATCTTTGATATCCTATGGCACGGACATTGCTTTGTGTAAATCAGACATAATATTTTCACTTATATTTCGGAACCGAGTGCCTCTCATCTGGCCACGAGGACCAGATCTTAAAACACAATAAATATTAGGAGGATGCCGTGAAGAATAGAAAAATTGTAACATTCTATAATCTGACCAAATCTTTCCGAGTCTCTTGTCTGATCCTTTTTCTTGCTTCACCTTTTCTTGTCATGTTGCTCGCATCATCTACCGCCTCAGCAATGGATATTGAGGCAACTGTAAGCGCTTCTAATATTCATCCGGGAATTGGAGCTGTGGGCGATAGTTATAAGCCAAAGACTATAACCGCCAGGGTCGCAGCAGGCCTTTACCACAGCCTGATTGTAAAAACCGACGGCGCCCTGTGGGTGATGGGCTACAATAATGATGGTCAACTGGGCGACGGCACTAACAATACCCGCAGCACGCAGGTGCGCGTCGCTGATGGAGTCGCACAGGTAGCAGCCGGGAGCGTTCATAGCCTGTTCATTAAGACCGACGGCACCTTGTGGGCAATGGGCTGGAACAGGGACGGCCAGTTGGGCGACGGAACTACCGATAATCGCAACACGCCGGTGCAGGTTGCAACGGGTGTTGCGCAGGTGGCAGCCGGTGTTTTTCATACCCTGTTTGTTAAAACCGATGGCACCTTATGGGCGATGGGCAAAAATAATGACGGCCAACTGGGAGATGGCACCACTATTGATCGCAGCATGCCGGTGCAGGTAGTAACCGGGGTTGCAATGTCGGCGGCGGGCAGCGCCCATAGTCTGTTTATAAAGACCGACGGCACGCTGTGGGTTATGGGCTATAACATGGATGGACAACTGGGGGATGGGACGATCAAGGCCAGAAGCATGCCTGTTCAGATCGATACCGGGGTCATTCAGGTTGCGGCTGGCGGTTCTTATAGTCTGTATGTAAAGGCGGACGGATCCTTATGGGCTACAGGCTTCAATAAATACGGCCAACTTGGAAACGGTGCGAACAATACATGCAACAGGCCGATAAAGATAGCCGACGGAGTTTTAAAGGTCGCAGGAGGATGCGACCACAGTCTTTTTATTAAAACAGACGGAACTTTATGGGCTGCTGGAGCAAATTATATGTATCAGTTGGGCGACGGCACTACCGAGATTCAAAGCGCCCCTGTTCAGATAACTTCAGGTGTTGCCCAGGTGTCTGCAGGGGGCTCTCACACATTATTCGTCAAAACCGACGGCACCATATGGGCCATGGGTTCCAACTATCTGGGTCAGTTGGGCGACGGCACCGTCACTCCCCGCAGCACTCCTGGACAGGTTATTATCGGTGCATCACAAGGTTCGACCGATAGCAGTCGCACCAAGACTCAGTAAGTCGCATGTGACAAAAAGAACTAGACAGGATTTACAGGATGGACAGGATATTTTTTGCCTTTCAGGAAGGAAGGCAAAAGGCATCATCGCTCTAGCGAGCAGAATTTATTTTTCCACATAAGCAGGATTGCATTTCACTCTTTCATCTGGAAGGAGTGAAAATATTAAATCCAAATAGTCCTGTTAATCCTGTCAAAAGTAATTAAGTTCATTCAAATAAACAGGCGCCCTTATGAAACGAATATTGTTCTTAATACCTTGTCTCTTTTTGATACTTCCCGGCAATGTCATGGCTGACAATTCAGACCAGAATGCCAAATTGATTCAAGCCGCAAATAACTGCAACCTTGCCGACCTGAGTGCTGCCCTGACTGACGGAGCTGATATAAACGCAAAAGATATCACCAACGGCGCAACCGCCTTGATGTGGGCGTCACAGAACGGCTATGAAGATCTTGTTAGACTTCTTCTGGAAAAGGGCGCTGATGTGAATATAAAAAATACCGCTAATGGAGCGACGGCCCTTTGGGTGGCAGCTCAGAACGGCCATGCGGATATCGTCAAACTCCTTCTCGCAAAGGGCGCCGATATGAATTTCAAGACCAGCGACGGAGCGACCGTCTTGAAGTGTGAAGCTGAAAAAAACGATACTGAAGGCATAACGATCGAAAAATGCCTTAGATATTTTTATGATCTTAGCGGTCTTATTCTTTATGATGACCTCAAAGAAGACATTAGACTGCTTCTCAAAGACAGTACCTGGGACAGCATAAAAACCACCGACGGCGGAACGGCCCTTTGGGTGGCAGCGCAGAACGGCCATGCGGATGTCGTTAAACTACTTATCGAAAATGGCGCTGATGTGAATGCAAAGCGAATAAGCGGGAAGCCAGCACTTTGGGTGGCGGCTGAGAACGGCCATGCTGACGTAGTCAAGCTCCTTATCGAAAATGGCGCTAAGGCTAATGCAGAGTCAGGCGACCGCACCCCTGCTCTCTGGATAGCAGCTCAGAACGGCCATGCGGATGTCGTCAGAATACTTATTGAAAATGAGGCGGATGCTAATGCATTCAAACTGGATCTAGATGATATCTCAAAATGCACCCCTGCCCTTTGGATAGCAGCGAAAAATGGCTATACGGATATCGTCAAAATGCTTATCGAAAATGGCGCTTGGGTGAATTTTCCGAACACCGACGGTACAACGGCATTTTTGATAGCCTTGAATAATGGCCATACGGACATCGCCAGACTCCTTATTGAAAAGGGCGCTAAGGTAGATGCAGAAGATGACGACTTGGGTAGAACAGTCCTTATGATGGCCGTGGAGAAAGGCGACATTTCCCTCGTTGAACTCCTTATTGAAAAGAGCGCTGACATAAATGCAAAGAGCGCTTACGGCATAACCGCTCTTATGCTGGCATTGGACAAGGGTTATACAGAGATCGTTAAGTTTCTTATTGGAAAAGGCGCTGATGTTAATATACGTGCCAATGACGGCGCAACAGCCCTTATGATTGCATCGGGAAAAAGTAATATTGATATCGTCAGACTCCTTCTGGAAAAAGGCGCTAAAGTGAATGCAAAGACCGACGACGGCACAACAGCCCTTTGGCATGCCTCCTATAAAGGTCATATGGAGATTGCTATACTCCTTATTGAAAAGGGCGCTGACGTCAATGTAATGAGTAAGACTAACGGTGCAACCGTCTTGATGGGGATGTCAGAGAAAGGCAATAAAGAGTTCGTTAATCTCCTTCTAAGCAAGGGCGCCAAAGTTAATCTAAAGACCACCGACGGCATGACGGCCCTTTGGCTGGCATCCCAGGAAGGTCATAAGTCTATCGCCAAACTCCTAATCGAAAATAGCGCTGACGTGAATCCACAGAGGACCACCGACGGCATAACGGCCCTGTGGATGGCATCGTATAATGGTCATACGGATGTCGTCAAACTACTTATCGAAAAGGGCGCTCTGCTGGATGTTAAGACAACTAACGGCAGCACCGCCCTTATGCCTGCATCGCAAAACGGTCATACGGAGATTGTCAAACTACTTTGCGAATGGGGCTCCGACCCGAATATCAAGGCGACGATTGATAATGTTGAATGTTCCGCCCTAACGTTGGCAAAAAAATTGGGGCAAAAAGACATCGTGGGAATACTTGAGAGTACAGGGGCAAAGGAATAAATAAAGATGAACGTCGAACATTGAACATTGAACGTCGAATTATGAATGGAAAAACAAGGGCGAAGAAGTGAAGAAACCGTCAGCGATCAGCTTTCAGCAGTCAGATAGACAAGACTTACAGGATAACAGGATCTGTGCGTGCCTGATAGGGCGCCTGGGATTTGTCAGCTCTTGAGGGGGCGAAGGGGGAGGTGAAAAATGGAGGCGAGGTTGAAAATATTATTGCTACTGTTGTGTTCAATTTTATTTCTTCAGAGTTGCGCACCATCACAGACTGTAAAAATGGCGGCTGTTGCATCCCGGGATCAGAAGACAGCCTATGATGGGACCATTGCCTCCCAGAAGAAACATCTCGTTTCATTAAGCCCTTATGAAGAACTCGGCAGTGCAAATGCCAACTTTGACCTCTCAAAATATAAAACAATATTCATGCTGTCTGTTCAAAATTGCGGTAAAGAGCCGATCAGCATAGCCTTGGATAATATAACGGTGATATTCGAAGGTAACAGCAAAGATTGGGCTTCAAACAAGATCAATGTTCAATCGTTTGACGATTTTATAAAGGATTTTGAGACATTATATAATGATAATGAAAAATATTTTATTTATAATACCCTTTATGATGATTGGATGTTGGCTAAAACAGGGTACTTCAGTGGAGAGCCAGGAAAACAGATATTTACAAATAGAATGTATCAATTCAGAAAAAATTTAAAAGAGATGCGTATAATAAAAAAGGTAGTTCAAGAGACACTGCCGGGAATTATCATAAAACAACAGACCATAATGTCTGGTGATACTTACAGCGGAGTAGTGATTTGCGATACACGTGACATAGCTCCCGAAATAGAAGGCAATTTTAAAGTCACGATTTCGGTTGACGGTGAAGAACATAAATTCAGTTTCAAGCGCAGCTTAATCAAGTAGCCGGCAAGAGGTCCTATGAAACGAACATTAATTTTCATAATGTGTTTTTGTCTGATGCTTAGAGGGATTGCCCAGGCTGATGTATCGGAGCAAAATACAAAATTAATTCAAGCTGTGAAAGATGGAAACCTTGCAGATATTGAAAATGCACTGAATGCCGGTGCAGATATCAATGCAATGGAAACCTCCAGTGATGCAAACGCCTTAATGTGGGCAATACAGGGAAATAATATTCAGATCGTCAAATATCTTATCGAAAAAGGCGCCGATGTTAATGCAAAAAGAGCCGCCAATGGCACAACGGCACTTATGATAGCATCGCAGAGCGGAAGTACGGAGATCGTCAAACTCCTTCTCGAGAAGGGCGCTGATGTGAATATAAAGAGGACCACCGACGCCACAACGGCCCTTATGTTGGCTTCACAGAACGGCTATACAGAAGTTGTCAAACTTCTGTTGGGCAATGGAGCTGACATTAATGCCAAGGCTACAATAGATAACATCGAATGGACCGCTTTAATGTTAGCGTCTAAGTATGGCTACACTGAAATTGTTGAGCAGCTGATTGCCAAGGGGGCGGATGTGAACATAAGAAGGAGCGTCGATGGAATGACGGCTCTCTTTTTTGCATGCCAGGGAGGTCATGCTGATGTGGCCCAACTTCTCATTGAAAAAGGCGCTGATGTCAATGTGAGGACCACTTCCGATGGGGCAACTCCTTTGATGTGGGCATCTCAAAATGGTTATACAGACATTGTCAAACTTCTTCTTGAAAAAGTGCCGGATGTAAATACAAAAACTATCCCTAATGGCGCCACAGCACTTTGGGTAGCATCAAAGACCGGTCATGGTGAGATCGTCAAACTCCTTCTTGGAAAGGGCGCTAAATTGAATATAAAAAGCACCGACAGCGCCGTAGATCTGATGCCTGAGCCAGAGAAGAGCGACGATATTATGGACACAAAAAACGGCAAAGAGAATATAACAATTCTCAAGTGTATCAGTTTTATTGAATGGACAAAGGGTGTAGACATTACGAAACCTGTAATACAAGAACTTATGGAACTTATTGAAAACAGCCCCTGGGACAATTCTAAGACCGGTAAAACTGGAAGGGGAACGGCCCTTTGGATAGCAGCAAAGAATGGACATGCGGATATTGTTAAACTGCTTATTGAAAAAGGCGCCGAGGTAAATTCAAGGGTGACAGGCAGCTCACCGGCCATATGGGTTGGGGCGGAGAACGGACACACTGAGGTCGTCAAACTCCTTATTGAAAACGGCGCAAAGGTGGATGCCGAGGCGGCAGACCTTACACCGGCCATATGGGTGGCGGCACAGAACGGTCATACGGATGTTGTTGAAGTGCTTATTCGGAATGGCGCTGATGTCAATGCATGTAAGGTTAACGTTTTGAGTCTCGCGGGTCGCCTGCACCAGGGAACGCCCAGATCAATCGATTCCTCCTCTGATTACATGCCTGCCACGGTTCGCACGACATTGCCGGGGCTGGAACAGCGCATGCCGGCCCTTTGGGCAGCCGCACAAAACGGCCATATGGAGGTTGTCAAGCTCCTGGTTGAAAACGGCGCTCATGTGAATCTTAGAAATTCAGACGGCACAACCGCTTTTTGGATTGCCATGAAAAACTGCTACCTGAACATTGCCAAATTCCTTTTAATAAAAGGCGCTGATGTGGATATAGAAGATGTCAGCCTTGGAAAGACTGCGCTCATGATGGCAACAGAATCAGGCGATTTGGAATTCGTTAAACTCCTGATAGAAAAGGGCGCTGATGTAAATAAAGAGACCGCATACGGCATAACGGCGCTTATGATTGCCCTGGATAAAAATTATATAGAGATCGTAAAATTTCTTATAGAAAAGGGCGCTGATGTAAATGTAAAGGCTAATGACGGCACAACTGCCCTTATGCTGGCATCGGAAAAAGGCAATATGGAGATTGTCAGGTTAATTCTTGAAAGAGGAGCTAAGGTAGACGCCAGGGCCAAAGATGGCACAACAGCCCTTTGGAGGGCCTCATATAAGGGATATCTCCCGATCGCAGAGCTTTTAATAGAGAAAGGGGCTGATGTAAACGTGAGAAATAAAATCAGTGGCGCTACAGTCCTGATGTATGTATCGGAGACAGGCAATTTAAATCTGGTCAAACTTCTTCTTGAAAAGGGCGCTAACGTAAATCCAAAAACGAACGACGGGATTACTGCCCTATGGATAGCTTCTCAGGAAGGATTTACTGAAATAGGAAAATTACTTATTCAAAAACATGCCGATGTGAATCCCCAAAGGACCACGGATGGCACGACCGCTCTATGGATGGCCGCACAGAACGGTCATGTAGAACTGGTCAAGTTGCTTGTAGAAAAAGGCGCTGCCCTGGATATGAGAACCGCCAACGGCAGTACGGCGCTTATGCCTGCCGCGCAGAACGGCCACACGGAGATCGTCAAACTTCTTTGCGAATGGGGCTCTGACCCGAGAATTAAGGCAACAATTGATAATGTCGACTATACGGCACTGGGATTTGCAAAACAAACGGGGCAAAAAGACATTATCGGGATACTTGAAAGCACAGGGGCAAGGGAATGAATAAAGATGAACGTCCAACATTGAACATTGAACGCCGAATTATGAATGGGAAAAAGGGCGGAATGACAATAGGGATCGGAGGTCGAAAGTCGGAGGTCAGCAAAACCGTTTAAATATGAACGTTGAACATTGAACGTCCAACGTTGAACGATGAATGATGGAATTCAGATGACGGAGGACAGAGGTTGGAAGGAAAAAGCACGAGGGACAAGATAACGATGCGTCCTTGCGCAACGGTTGACTGTCAGGGTCGCTTCCCAGCCTCCAGGCCTTCAGGCAACTTTTTAATTGCGGAGCCTTGAATATGAAAAATAAATTATTGTGGATATGGATAGTTTCAATTTTGCTCCTTCAGAGCTGCGCTACACCCAAGATCATGAAAATGGCCCCTGTTTCGACAGTTGATCAGAAGACAGGCTATGACGGAACTGTTACCTCCCATAAGAAACATTTTGTCTCATTATCTCCATATAACCGATTAGCAAACATATATTCTAAAACAGACTTTCTGAAAGACAAAACCATGTTTATGCTGACTGTACAAAATGGCGGGGAAGAGTCGATCAATATCGGTTATGAGAATATATCGGTAGTATTTGAGGGGAATAATAAAGAAGAGGCTTTAAAAAATATTGTTGTCCAAAAATCCGATGATTTTCTAAACCATTGGGAGAATGAATATAACGATAATGAAAGAAAATATGTTTATTTCATAATAGATAGCACTCGCCGTTGCGCCGAAATTGATGCCTGCAATCCTATGGAGCTGCTTGAGAACCTGAAGTACAACCTTGAAGCAATGCGCAGAGAGAATCAAGCGCTTCGAGAGACACTCCCCGGGATTTTAATAAAACCGCAGAGTTTAATACCAGGGGCTGTTTGTAATGGCATAATTGTCTGTGATAGCCGCGATATGGATCCCAAGATAGAAGGCAGATTTAAAGTCACGGTTTCAGTTGACGGCGAGGAACACAAATTCAGTTTCAACCGCAGCTTAAATAAATAGCCGGCAACAATAATTGCGAGAGTATATGAACATAATGGATGACAATTGGGATGATCTCGTTTTTGAAGACAGACGCAAGGATTACGGCGCCTATGTCTTAAGATACAACTATCCTCATTACTTTGTAATTTCAGCCATAATTGTTATTATACTATTTTTATCGATTGTTATATGCACGGAACTGTTTAAAGAGAAAGGGGTGCAGGAAACCCCGAAAAAACTGACGATCATCAACTATTCACAGCTCGCCCAGCCTCCGTCTATTGAACAAATAAAATCGCCTCCAAAGACGACGGTTGCCGTTCAAAAAAAGATTCAGAAATATGTAGCGCCAAAGGTGACTGTGGAAGAGGTGAAAGAAGAAGAGGAAATGCCCACAATAGAGGAGGTGAATACAAATTTAGGCACAACTAATACTGATGGTCAAGGCATTGGAGAGGTAGAAGTGGTAGAGGTAATTGCCCCGCCGCCCGCGGAGGTGGTGGTGGAAGCGCCGGAACCTGAACCTGTTATTATTGACAAGCAGCCTGAATTTCCGGGCGGAGACAAGGCATTGGCAAAATGGCTAAACAGCCGCCTGGTATATCCTCCGATAGCAAAAAGAATGGGGATACAGGGAGTCGTAATCGTTGAGTTTACTGTAGATGTAAAGGGATTGATTTCTAACATTACAGTAGTGCAGAGTCTGCATAAAGATTGCAATAACGAGGCGATACGTCTGATCAAGGCAATGCCTGCATGGATGCCTGGAGAATTAAATGGAGAAAAGGTTGTTGCTAAACATAAACTCCCTATTCCTTTTGTTCTTAATTAGCGATACCCACGACATGAATGATTAGGAAGATCTTGTTTTTGAATACAGACACAAGGATTACGGAGGTTATCAAGGCGAAAAAGAATTATCTGATCCTGACCGGTTTCCAGATACCGTTGTGAAGGAATAATCTTGAAAAGGATTCGCAGGGCGGAAGCACAAGGGATTCTATTCCCGTAGTATCCAGATCGTAATCCGCATAATTATATTGAGGGTCCCACGGCTCAAGTATAACAGGACCATTCTCTGTCTGGACCATCCGCGGCAATCTGGCGCTTCCCCAAGGTTTAGTCCTCCACGCTTTCTTCAGCGAGTCAATATTATGGTAACTGAGCAACTCATGCATCGTCACAATAGTAGGGGGAGAAAGGGGTATTGTCCCGGCCAGGTTGAACGTTAGAGCCTCATCAGGACTTATCCATATGCCCTCTTCTGTCTCCCTCCGGTCAGGCGTGCATGATTGTCCCTGAGGCATTATCGCAGCAAAAAAAAGGGCGTCGAAATGATACTTCATTCCTTCAGGCGTAATCCAGTGGGACCACCTGGAAAGGGATGCAAGGTCCAAAACCCATCCATCAGAACAGGCCATATTCCTGAGCCATCCCTTTTCTAATCCTTCAGCTGTCCGCGCATTGCAGGTCTTTTCCGGCAATGACCTTGAACTGTTATGCGCCAAGAAAACCCCTGCCTCTTCAAAGGTCTCACGTATGCCTGCCACGCAATATCCCAGGACATCCTCGCGTTTTATGCCTTCTCCACCGAAACGGCGCTCAACATCTTTCATATCCATATTGATATGTTCCTTCCAGAATCGGAAGTCCGTATCATCCTTATCAAGCGCTCCTCCAGGCAAGACATAAGCGCCAGGGAAAAAACCGCCCTTGGCGCTTCTTTTAAGCAGATAAGTCTCCAGTCCGTGTTGAGTCTCCCTGACGAGTATTACCGTGGCCGCAGGTCTCGGAGGTTTTTTGGTCCCGTTCTCTCTTGAATTATCTTCCGAAAAGCCCATTAAAGCAACTCACTCAATCCACCCTGAAAAATGCCTTCTGTTTCGTTCCGCAGACAGGGCATGTCTCCGGCGCCCCGTTTTCGTGCGTATAACCGCAGACCGGACAGACATAGTAACATTCCACATCAGACGGCTTTCCAAGATTATCAAGCGCCTTTTTATACAGCCCTGCATGGACCTCCTCAACCGCATTGGCGTAAACAAAGCTCTTCTCAGCGGCCTTATTGCCTTCCTTTTTTGCATCCTCAATCATCCCCGGATACATCGATTTAAACTCATGAGTCTCGCCTGATATTGCCGCTTTCAGATTTTCTCCAGTGCCTTTAATTTCACCCAGCGCCTTAAGATGAGCATGTGCATGTACAGTCTCCGCCTCGGCCGCGGCCCTGAAGAGCTTTGCCGCCTGGGGATAACCTTCCCTGTCCGCCTGTTTTGCAAAGGCCAGGTATTTCCTGTTTGCCTGTGATTCTCCTGTAAACGCCTCCTGAAGATTTTGTTCTGTCTTAATCATTGTCTGTCTCCTTTGAAATATTAGATTGATTGATCTTTCCCCTCACATCCTGCCCATAGAGAATCCAGTGTGTTCCGGATTTTTATCAAAGCAATATTGCTGCAAGGGTTAAATAGATCACGATAGTTGATATATCTGCCATTGCCAGGGTTACAGGGCCGGCAGCGATCTTGAGATCAAGTTTAAGCGAGTGAAACAGTGCGGGAATGCCTAAACCCAAAAGACAGGCCCAGAGTATTACCATAAGGATGCTGCCCCCTATTGCTATTGCCGCCAAACCTGCCCGGTGCCAGAACCATACAGTCAGACCTACGGCAAGGCCGCATGCAGAGCCCAGCAGAAGGGAAACAGCTATCTCCCGTCTGAGGGCCTTGAAAAAGGATGCAAGCGTTAATGGGGCGGAACGCAGGGCTTGGATCGTCACGGTCATGGTTTGCATGCTCACACTGTCGCCCAGTCCCAATACCATAGTAAGGAAAAAGGCAAGGATAAGGGTCTTGGCCAAGGTCCCCTCAAAGACGCTTGCAAGAAGAGCGCAGATCGTCCCTCCGCAGATAGTGGATATCAGCCATATGAACCTGAATCTAAAGACCTTGAGAGGTGATGCATCCTTAACCTGGGAGATACGAAAACCAATGAGTTCAAAGACCTCATCCATGCGCTCCCGCTCTGTCATGTCAAAGACCTCATCCGTAAACACGCTGACATCAATCACTCCCACAATATGACGTTGCTGATCTACGACAGGAAAGGCCATGAGCTTGTGCATCGCAAAAAATTCAAGGGCGTCCAATACCGTGGCTTCCCGGGGGATTGTAACGACCCGCTTGATCATCACCTCGGAAAGTCGCTGATCCAGAGGAGCTGTTAAAAGACGTCTGGTCGGGACTACGCCCACAAGGCTGCCCTGTTCATTCACCACGTAGAAATAGACGATCTTTTCCCCTATGTCTTTTGAGCGGATATCGTCCAATGCCTGCTGAATGGAAAAGCCTTCATGCAGTGTCGCGAAATCCTTTCGCGACGCGGACATAACAGGCTGTTTAAGGTGGTCAGTAGTTGATATCATCCTGGGACAATCTCTTCATTCAGTTGATTTCTTCCTTCAATCCCCTGACATGGAATTACAAACCAGGAGGAACTAAAGATATCAGGAAATTTTCCGATAATATAACATACATTACTAAAAACTGAATAGATATATCTTATAACATAATGTTTTTAATAGATTTACAAACTGTTATTCCATCTGCCAATTTTACAGTTCAAGACGTCAGATCCCATATTTTCTAATTAATCTGATAAAAAAATAAAAATTTACTTGACATTTATAATTCGAATTCGTATTATTTCATATCGAATAATTTGATATCAAATTTTTTAAGAACATAGAAACGGAGAAAACAGGATGATTAAACATGAAATGACTGAAAGGATCAGGCATTATCTGGAAAAATTGCCGGACGTTGATCCAGAGATGGTAATAGAAGCCCTTAACCTTCTCACACTTCATCATGAGGTGGATCTTCTCTCCGAGATCCTGCACAGCAAGCTGGGATTCAACGCCAGGCAGATGGAGACCCTTGAGGCCCTTTTTCACCACCCGGACAGGACCCTCACCCCTGCCCAACTGACTGAGGTGGTCCACCTCACCAGGTCCGCCATGACCAGCAACCTCGACTCCCTTGAACGCAAGGGATATCTATCCCGCTCCGCCCATAAAGGAGACAGGCGTATGATCGCTGTGACACTGACTGAAAAGGGGATAGAATTTTGCGAGGAAAAACTTCCTGTTCGATATCATGACATGACAAAGTTGACCGGGCTACTCTCTCCTGAGGACAGGCGCATCCTCTGTGACGCCTATAACAGGATAGCAACATTTTTAAAACAAGCATTGAAGGAGGATACCATTGAGTTTATCAAGTCAAGCCCTGCAAGGGCATAACACTTTAAGGCCTCTGGGGCTGATCATAACCATAGCGTTTATGTCAACAGTCCTGGGATGCGCCACAACGGATTTTAATAAGGCAAGAAGCAAGCACGCAGATGAATTTCCACAAGAGCTTGCGCAGAAGAGCGGGGAGTTAGTCAAGGTTGATGAACCGCTTGACCTCGACTCATGCATAAAGATAGCGCTCGACAACAACCTGGACATCAAGGTGGCCGAGATCAAAGGCAACCTGGCGGAGATCGATCGCAAGATCGCCTTCAGCTACTTCCTGCCCTATGTGGATGTTCAGGTAACCCGCGTGAATAATGATGAACAGCAATTGATGAAGTTTGGCGGGTCTTCTTTTGCCATGGCGGACCAAGACATTACCCAGGCTGTCATCAGCGCCCAGCTTGCAGTCTTTAACCCCCAGACGTGGTTTCTTTACAGCGCCTATAAAAAGGGAGAGGATATCCAAAACCTTGTGACGGAACGGGTAAGACAGGCCATCAGATTGCAGGTAACCGCCCTTTATATGGCTTGCCTCTCACAGGAGACATCCGGCAAGGCCTTAGGGGCCTCCGTAGAACAAGCCCAGACTCTGGTCAAACAGATGGAGGCATTTCAGAGGGAGGGACTCATATTAAAAAGCGATCTCGATACGGCAAATGTGTATCTCACATCACAGCAGAACAACCTCCAGGACAACCAGAGGCTTCAGAAGAGCACAAAGGCAGAGCTCATGGAGGCCATGGGCCTATCTCCCCTCGCGAATATCACCCTTAAAGGCGTCCCCTCTTTCGATGTAGCGGATGAGGAGCTTGCCGGCCAGATATATAAGGCCCTTATCAACAGGCCGGAGATGAAGATATCCGACAGGAATGTCTCGGCCAGGGAAGACGCCGTAAAGATAGCTATTGCAGGCTTCTTTCCTGTGGTAGGCCTCTTTACAGAATACACATACAACAGCAACTCCTATTACTACTATGAAAACATATGGAGCTACGGCGTCTCAGGAGTGCTCACGGTCTTCGACGGTTTCGCCAACATACAGGAGTACAAGGCCGCCAAACAGGAACGGGAGCAGGCAATGATCGAGAGAGAGCAGCAATGCCTCAAGATCATGCTTGAGGTGATCAAGGCCAGGGACCTGCTGGAAAAGGCGCAGGACATGAAGGCCCTTTTAACAAAACAGGCGGATGCCTCACGCCTCTCCCTCAAAGAGGTCCAGGCGCAGTGGAATGAAGGTCTGATAACGGCATCGGACAGATTAAAGGCCGTAAGCAATAATGCAACGGCGGAGGCCAATCTGGCCCTGGCCGATTATCAATATCAGGTGGCTGCGGCCTCCATCATCGACGCAATGGGATTATCAGGAAAGGAACAATAAAAGTGGAAAAGTTAACAAAATTATATATTTCAGCAGGGATACTAATAACCTTATGTGCAGGCTGGCTTGCCTATGATTATCAGGGGACAACCAAGGCGGCGGCAAAAGACACCGCTTCTCAGGAGGCAACTAAAAAGACATCAATTGCCGTTACACAGGCAAAAAAGATGCCATTTGAAGAGGCAGTGGAGACATCAGGAAATGTCGAATCAAAGAACTATGCCCTTGTATCTACCCGCATCGCCGGTACCATAGACGATATCTATGTCCGAGAAGGGGACCATGTAACCGCAGGCAAGACAAGACTTTTTCAGACGGACAAGATCAAGGTTAACCAGGCCGTTGAGATAGCAAAACAGTCCGTGGCCGTGGCAGAGGCAGGCCTCAAGGCAAGAAAGGCCACGGTGGAAAGGGCCCAGGCTGATTTTGACAAGGCCCAGACCGATTACGAGAGATACAAACGCCTTTATCAGAATGACGAGGCCGTGACGCAGAATGCATTCGAGTCCCAGGAATCCCGTTTCAAACAACTGAAGGCCGCGCTCGACGAGGCCAAGGCCGCAGCCGAGCTCAGCCAGAGCCAGCTGGAACAGGCCCAGGGCAATCTTATTATCTCAGCTAAGGACCTCTCTGACTCACTGGCAATAGCCCCCATAAGCGGATATATCAGTATACGCTATAAGGAACCGGGCGAGATGGCAGGCTCCGGCGCCCCTGTTGTCAGGATTGACGATACCTCCACGCTTGAGATCTCGGCATATCTCCCTGCTGAATATTACCCCCGTGTCTCAACCGGCGGGACAAAGATGACTGTAGTTATAGACGGCATCGATGCAGGCGAATTGCCGCTGTCGTACAAAAGCCCCACTATAGACAACAAACTCAGAAACTTCGAGATAAAGGCAACCCTGAACAACCCGCCCCAGGGCATAACCTCAGGGGCCATGGCAAAGATCAAGGTCGTAATGGAGCGACGAGAGACCGTCGGCGTACCGCGTCAATCGATTATACTGAAGGCGGACGGCAATGTCCTTTTCCTTGCTGAGGAAGGCAAGGCAAAGATGGTTCAGGTCGAAAAAGGTCTTGAGACCGACGGATGGGTGGAGATCAAATCGGATAAGGTCAAAGAAGGTCAATCCATTATAACCATGGGACAGGACCGCCTCAAGGACGGGGAATCGATCTACATAACAAAGGAGGCTGCAAAGTAATGTTCCTATCAAACGCATCCATCAGACGGCCCGTTGCCATGGGCTGTTTAATCATAGCGTTGACCCTCCTGGGATTCAACGCCTATCGCAAGATGGGCCTGGAACTCATGCCCAAGACAGACATGCCCTATGTCACTATTACCACCATATACCCAGGGGCAAGCCCCTCGGAGATAGAGACGGATGTTGCCAAGCCCATTGAAGACGCAGTTGTTACCATTGACGGTCTCAAGCATGTCACATCTTCAGCCATGGAAAACGTCTGCGTCACCCTCCTTGAATTCAACCTGGGCGTGGACGTGGACGTGGCGGCAACGGATGTCCGTGAGAAGCTGGACCTGATAAGGGCGGATTTTCCCGATGACGTTGAGGACCCCAAGATACTTAAATATGACATAAATTCAAAGGCCGTTGTACAGATGGCTCTCACCGGAGACCTGCCCATTGATGAACTCTATGACTATGCAGACAACACCCTCAGGGATCGCCTCACAACCATCTCAGGCGTGGCGGACGTCACCCTTGTAGGCGGCACCGAGAGGGAGGTCCATGTCCTCCTGGACAGGGATAAGCTCGCTGCAAGGGGACTCACAAGCTATAATGTGGTCCAATCAATAGCGCAGAACATCAAGACCATCCCTGCCGGCCGAGTCAAGGGACATGGCATGGAATACTCCGTAAAATTCGACGCAGAATACACGAATGTAGCGGATATCGGCAACCTTGAGGCGGCCAACAGCAATGGACAGAGGGTCTATATCAAGGACATTGGCCGCGTGGAGATGACTACAGAGGAGCTCAGGCAGAGTTCGCTAATCGACGGGAAGGACGGCATTGCCATCAAGGTTGTAAAGAAGGCGGACGCCAACGCGGTTGAGGTTGTCGAGAACGTCAGAAAGTCCATAGAAAATCTAAAAACCGAACTGCCCGGCGGCATGGAACTGCTATGGGTAACGGATGACGGCCTGTTTACCGAGTCAACAGTAAACAGTGCATGGGAAGATGTTGGTATCGGCATCGGTCTTACTGCATTGATACTGTTCCTGTTTCTCTATAACCTGAGGGCGCTCCTGGTGGTTGCTATCACCATGCCCCTTACCATTATAATCAGCCTCTTTTTCATCTATTTTATGGGCTTTACCTTCAATACCATGACACTTCTATCCATCGGAATGGGGGTAGGCATCCTGGTCACAAACTCCATTATAGTCATGGAGGCCATCATCAAGAGGCTGCACGAGACAGGGGACCCGAAAGAGGCGGCAAAACTTGGGACCAATGAGGTTGTGCTGGCCGTTCTGGCAAGCGCAGGGACCCACATGGTGGTGCTTTTTCCCCTGGCCATGATGGGAAGCATGATCGGTCTCTTTATCAAGCCCTTCGCCCTTTCCATGGCCCTCATGACGGCTGTATCTCTTTTCATATCCTTTACCCTTACGCCGATGCTCTGTTCAATCATGCTGAAACCCAGGGATGCAAACCCTGACGCCATCCTCAATCGCATGGAGAGACGCTGGAACAGGATGCTGGACAAGGTGATATCCGGATATGGCAGATCCCTTGCCTTTCTGGAAAGACACAGATGGGCGGAGGCAACCTTTCTGATAGGCGTTGTTTTACTCATTGTCCACTCCCTGAACGTGGCCGGCAACCTCGGCTCCACCACGCTAAGAGATACTGACAAGGGAGAGGTGTTCGTGAAGATGGAATTCCCCACATGGTACAGCCTGTCTGAGACACAGAAACGCGTGCAGGAGGCAATGACCGTTGTTAACGATACGCCTCATCTCAAACATTCCCTTATTACCATAGGGAAGGTGGAAGGCATGGTAGGACAATCGTCAGAGGGCGTGAACCTGGCGCAGATACTCCTCAAGTTTTCGGAAAGGACCGAGAGGGAAACGACCATAGCAACCCTTTTGGAAGATGTCAGGAAAAAACTGGCGGACATCCCTGATGCCATAGTAACCGCAAGCATACCTATGCCAATAGCCTCGGGTATGTCTTCAGGCGTGGAGATGGAGATAGCCGGACAGGACCTTGCGAGATTGGACACCCTTGCCCTGAAGGCCAA
>Ga0153915_10001677_pt1 | contig 20363 bp, 8 predicted proteins | sample Opewatmetagenome_2_FD_107003 | JGI IMG/M metagenome (GOLD analysis project Ga0153915, IMG submission 107003) | Freshwater wetland microbial communities from Ohio, USA - Open water 3 Core 3 Depth 3 metaG | ecosystem: Environmental > Aquatic > Freshwater > Wetlands | place: USA: Ohio, Lake Erie...
AGTTATAAAAAGCAGCCGCAAACCGGCATCGTTGGTGATGCAGGCCACAGGTTTATTGATTTGGATCGGGTTATATATAGCTTATTACAACAGGAAGGTGTAAAGGTCTATTATGATGGAGAATACGATGAGTATTTTGTGAGCGCGTCGTGGTTGATCAGATCATTCTTAAAAGGGTATTTTTATGATGTTGACCACGCTACGCAGGATTTCAAATCTATGGTTGACCAGGCGAGTAATGAAAAGTTCGGTTTGTATATGGACCGGTTTCTCGGGATAATTTCCAGGGGATATTTTTTGCGCGAAGAGGATATCAAAGAACCATCGAAGATCCTGATCCAGGAGAGCAATCCTGTTTATGGGAATTTGTTTAAATTCCTGCTTAACCTGCAAGACCATGATAAGGAAGTCGTTTCCAGTTCAATCGGGACAGCGGGTTTGAATGAGTGGCTAAAGGCCAGCTCGCCGGTATTTTCGGATAAAGAAATCCGGCTGAAAAGTTTCTATTACAGAGACGATACGCTGTATCCATTATCATATTTTAAAGGTTTATTGGACAAATTAACAGGCCTAAAGACGCTGAATCTCAAAGAATTGAAGAAAACAGCGTTGATCCTTGCTCTTATTTCGGAAAATGGAAAACCACTTTACGCGCATCTAAGGCTAGGGACCGGTGATAAAAAGGAAGTTTACAGGTTGTGTTATCTTGAGGATATTAACTATTATGAATTTGAGAATATAGCATTACAGCTCCCAGTTGATTTTCTAGAAGCAGTGGGTCCTGATAAGCTGAATCTAAACCTTGGAGAGTTGAAGAAGAGGGTGTTTGTAAAGGCCTTTATCAAGAATAAATTTAATGCGGTGAAAACCGCTAAAGCATTAGGGGTAACTAAAAAAACCATCTATCGGATGCTTTATAGATACGTAGGTAAAAATAACAAGGAAACTGTTGCCAATCTAATCGGGACAGTGGGCATAAATATGAAACCAGGGGCCAGCTCGCCGGTGGGAGAACATAAGATTGTAATTGAGCCGCTATCCCAATCAATCCTTAAAATGAATATTCCCCCAAAATTAATAAGGAGTACGGATCCAGCTATCTTAAAGCAATCGCGCGAATTTATTGAAATTTGCACTGAATTACCCAGGAATATTCTTTATGCCCTATACAACTGTTATAACAAGATAATGGATAAAGGGTTATTACAAATAGAAGTGAAAGCCGTAAGGATGATTTATAGGGAATTAGCTAGAGCTTATCCCTACGTCCTTCCCCAAAGAGTATTAGACTTTGTTTGGGTTGTAAATAATATTGAAAAAGGTGATCGAATATTATTGAAGGCCGTGATTAGAAAAGACGAAGAAGGTCTTGCTGAAGTATTGGAGAAGCTATATAGCATATTGCCACAGTTAGAACCGCCCTTGTTGTCTAGCCATGACGATTCTAAGTTACTATCTGATAATAAGGGTAAGCTCGGGGTCAGCTCGCCGTTGACGGTAAGAGAAGAGAGCCGCCTTCAGGATTTACGCCGCAAACTTACTGTGTTAAACCAGGGTTACTATCGCGCATCAGTTGCCCTTTATGAAAGTAAAGAACAACAAATCAACAAGATAAGACAGCCAATTAACAACGCTAATGCCCCTGCGTGGATGTTGGAACTTGCCGAGCAGGGGCGTTCCGAAGTGCTGACAAGGATAGAAAAAGAATTTAATGAAGAAGAAAGGAAGCTGAAGGAGAGAGTAGAGAGAGATCGCAAGTTTATACAGGATGAGATTGATAAGTTGCTTAAGCCAGGCGCCAGCTCGCCGGTAAAGACAACGGTTTTTATAGTAGAAAACGATGAAAAAATAAGAGCGCTTTTTAAAAAATATGCTGAAGCTGCGGGTTATTTGGTTATTTCAGCAAATAATGGCGAAGAGGCGTTAGAGATCATCAAAAAAGAAGAATCCGTAGATATTGTCCTCACAGATTGGATATTATCCGGCGATGAAGAAAAGATAAGCGGCCTTGTCCTTGCATCGGAAATTAAAAAGTTAAGGCCAGCATTGCCGATAGTGTTAATAAGCGATTTAGCCGCTTTATTCAAATTTATAGCTGGTGATAATTTTGCTGCGTATATCGCAAAGAATTTATTTGTGAATAACCTGGCAAATAACTGTTCCCTTTTTAAACAACTGATCGATAAATTTACCGTTCCGACGGCTTTCTCTGAACAGGTTAATTTTGTAAAATCCTCAGTGGGGTCCAAAGACAGTGTTCCTGATCCGCTTTTATTGAATCCGGACAATTACGCGAATATCGTTGACCAAAATAACTTGATCATTAATTTAGTTGACGTCGGGGCAGTAGCTTCGGATATGCGTTATGCTTTGTCCGCCGGTAATACAGCGACCAATGCTTATTTAATTATCAGGAATTCAGCATCCAACAGTTATGTCTGTGCCTGTATCCGTAATAAGCATGAGAATAGCTGCCAGCACGCATTGACCGCCAGTATGTTCAAATCCGTCCTGGAGTTGTTTAAGAAATTGAACCACGGCCTGGATAAAGCATATTTAGACGCGATCATAGTCGGCGGCGGCGGCGAATCAGTTCAGGATATAGCCGCAAAAAGCTTTAGCGCGGCAAAAGAATGCCTTCTTGAGCAGGCTATACCTATATCATTTGAGATCCCGGTTTCTAGCCACGCGAAAACAATTTTCTTCTCGCAAGGGACAAAACTTTCTATTGAGGAGCTGGATATATTCGATGGGGCTGCTTGCGCTATCTTGGGTACAAAAGATTATGATATTCCTTTGCCAGGAGTTTCAAATCCTGTAAAATCCTCCAGCTCACCGGTGGAGTCCAGGGATAAAATTCTTATGGGATTTATGAGAGGCGCATCAGGGAAAATCGAATCCCTGCTTTCTGATTTACCGGAATTCAAAAGCATAAGAAATATAAGACAACTGCCGATAGCCGAACGCTATAATCCCAATCGGGTTATGCGCGAGATACCATTAAGCTTGAAAAACGTAGAGATAACGGCCATGCGCAAGACATCTGATTGGGAGTATCTGCCTGTTGGGATGCGCGGCATATTAGAAGGAAACAATATTTTAGTTACTGCAAATACAAATATAAAGAGCCGCTATTCTGTTTTAATGGCAACTACCCCAATGGGGGACAATATCCCGGATAAGGGCCGTTCAGGTGTTATTTTAAAGGATGGGCAGCCGGAAATTATCACTATTAACGGAAAAGATTTTGTTTTAGAGGTCAAAGGGGTAGGCTCGACAGAGGGTGGATACCAGCGCAAGGATTTATGGTATGGCGCGCTCACATTAGCTGAAGCAAAAAGAGAATATGACAATTTAGAAGCGTGGCGCAATTTAAGTAAAGATTTTGAAAAAGGCGATACAGTCAGAGCCGCGGGAGAGATCATTTTTGATATGGGTTCCGGGCCGCAAGGGTACATATTGAGGCTCACTCCGGGATCAATCCGCGCCACATACACGGGAAACCCGGCTTTTGCATTTAGTGTTGAGAATTCACGAGACTATTCGTTAAAAATATCTTATATGATGGGCAGAAGGATCGGTGAGTTTTTCAGCCAGAGACTTATACCCTGTTCTCATCCAGAGAACCTGGTAGTGATTGATAAGGGTAATGATATTATTTTCACAGACTACTCGGATATTTTGCCTATTAATGCCTTTCCTCTTGAAATTGAAAACATATACCACAATTATTCTACTGCGGCCGCAGTTTGCATATATTCGTCTACTGAGATACCCGGATATAAGGCGGAATATAATGATAAAGTATTTATGCAAGGATTAACGGATGCCTTGGAAGAAAACAGCAAAATAACCGCTGAGCATAAATCAATGATCTTGAACCAGTCCGATATATTGTCTTTGGAGATACTAGAAGAGGCTTTTCTTCTTTACGATTATTATGAATATCCAAAACAGCGAAGATATGATATTTCTTCCGTCAGCTCGCCGGTGGAGCGTAACTTTTCCGTTGCTACCCTTTGGACGCTAGGATCAGAAGATGTGAATTTATATCCTTATGGCCAGGAAACATTCATCAATAGGAAATTCGCTGAACTTGATGAGTTTAATAATTTTGACATCAGTCGTGAGATCGAAGAGATAATGCCCGCGCTTAATAGATCGGTGCGGATATTGTTTATTGGCGTCGGCAGGGGATATGAAGCATTTTCATTGATGAAGAAATACAAGAAGGGGGTTGAGGTTACCGCTACAAACAAAGAGGACTTTTTGTATAGATCCCCTAAGTGGTTGGTAGAAAGATTCCGCGAAGATAATGAGCCGATTAGGCGAAGTGAGGCAGCCAGGTATATTAACCAGTTAAGGGGCGCTTATTATAAATGCGATTTAGACATAATGGGGCTTCCTGGCGTTGGTTATGATATCGTAGTCTTCGGAAGAGAGGTTTCCATATACATCCATAGAAAGTGGTGGGCGATAAATGAGGCATTGAGAGTTTGCGTGGAGGGCGGGTTGGTTTATGGCGACCTGATATATACATATATTATTGACAATAAGACTGAGAAAGACGCAGCTAAATATTTTAAAGCGATAGACCTTCCTTATGTTACTGTTTTTAATTCCAAGTGTGTAAAAATAGAGAAATCTCCAAAGCTTCGTTTGCCCCTTCTGCAAGAATTGTATAGCAAAGAAAAGTATGAATTTTCTCTAAAAAAGATAAAAACATATTACCGGTCCCAGGATCTTTCAGCGCCAAATGATTCCAAAGAATCAATAACCAGCTCGCCGGTGAAGATAAAGTCTAGTATGGATGATCTTCCATCATCTCTGGAAGAAAGTCTTATTAAGCGCCATCTAAACTATTGGAGTTACTATTTAGGGCAAAAAACATTGGGGACATTGAAAGCCTTGAGAGGGCAAAAAGAAGAGGCAATTTGGGCCGTCGTGCTGTTAGATATTGTTTTAATTATTGAAAAGAAAGTGGGAAGATTTTATCTAGATAGACTTATGGAACAATTCCAAATTAACATATCAAAAGAAGCAATCTTAAGACTTTTAGAGAAGAAAGATTGGAACGAAAGAGTGAATGTTATTTTTAACGACATATTAGGGGTTACGGAAGATCAAAAAATAGACCTGAAACAGGCCGTTGAGAAATTGTGGAAGATAGTTGGTTTAGATGATGAAGTTTTGAAGGAAGAGAAAGCTGTGCTATTGGCTCATTCTGCTTATTATCTTGGCCCTGTTGGTTCAAAGGTTGAAACCGTGCGAAGAGAATTTGTAAAGAAGTGCATAAAATATATTAACAATCTTCCGCATAAGACTATAGATTTTAAGACTATCGCAGTTATGCCAACCTATATTTGCGGAAATAACTGCAGGCATTGTCAGGTTATTTATGTTCCTGATTCGTTTTTGAGCAAAATACAAGATATCCGTCCGCGCCCATATGATGAGGCCATAAAATTTGCCGCAAAAATAAAAAAAGTTAAATTTGTTATTTCTGGAGGTGAAGCAATCGGGTGCGCTTTAGAGGATGTTATTTACATACTGGAACAATCATATCTGTTATTTGAAGCTATGGGGGATGATGTATATATTTTTATAACCACTAATGCAAAGTTTGCAAAAGATTTGGAAACAACAGAGAAAATCTTAGAGCGCCTGTGGAGGGCTTTTGAGAAAGCCTCAGGTGGCAGTAATAGACGTAGATTAGCCATTCAAATAAGCATAGACAGTTTTCATCAGGAAACTAATGTTGATCATGAAGGAAATATCAAAGAAAAAATACCTCTTTCTTATGTAGCAAATGTCGTTCAGGTTATTGAAGAGAAATTCCCGCGGATACATTTTAATATTATTAATCATCTTGATTTCTATAGTGACGATCTCTGGTACTACCTTCGAGAAGAAATAACGAGGAGAGGTTATTTTTTCTTTGAATTAGGCGACAAAACTGAAGAGGTGATGACTAGGGTCTTGGATTTCGATGGGGAATATCAAGATAAGAAAGCTGTAAAAAGCAGTTATTTTATTCTAAGAAAAGACTTAAATGGGCCAAGTGCAGTTCAGCTTGATGATAAGGTGCATCAATATTCAAGCGACTGGATAAATAAGGTTGGGTGGGCACAGCACCTGTATCCGTTTGAATATGCCGTATTTGATGAAAATCAGGTTGAAAATGTTTTATCGCACGGAATCATAACAAACAACAATATCGATTCGATCGGAATTGATAATAAGGGATGCATAACAGTTGACGGAGCCTTATTCTCGAATATTTGGTTCATGGGTAATATTAAGGAAGGCATCGAGGAGACTATTGAGGTAATGGAAACAGATCCCTTACTTTACTTCTATCAAAATGATCCGCAACTATTATTTTTGTGGATAATCGATGTACTCCCAGGATTGAGCGGTTTATTTATGCAGGCCAATCATATATCTATTGCACCATATTATCTTCTCAGGAGCCCAGCCATAAGATTATTTTTAACCAAGAAAGCCATTCTTGTTTTACAGGATAAGGGCATTATCAGTGTACCCGCGTCTTTAGCGAAAGAAGAGTTTTTATCCTCCGAAGCAATTGCTAAAGAATTTATGTTTAATTTCCAGAGTGAAATGTTAGAAATAGATAATTTAAAGGAGAGAATAATACAAAAAGGATTGGGTGAGCCAAAAGCCAGCTCGCCGGTGAAGAGGATGCTGATAACCAATGATGTCCAAGAGATATCCTATATGTTCCGGGACTGGGTTGATGTTGGTTTTAGCCGTTTCAAAGAAAGTTTTTTAATTCAAAAACAGGATATTTACAGCGAGAATAGTAGCCAAAACCAGGTCATGTATTATTTCACGGATAATCAGCAGGTCTGCGCATTGTTATTGTCGCGAGCAATACAAGAACCAATGGGTTTGACCTGGACTATTGATATGGTTGAGACCAATCCCGCGTTCAAAGGGTTTGGCTTAGGTAAACAATTGGTGGAGGCGTTTGTTTCAGCGCATAAATATCAGTTGATCAAGGCAGAAGTCGTATATCAAGGTAGCGATAAAACCGCTTATCTGGCGTGGGAAAAGTTCTGGGAAAACCTAGGTTTTAGGAAAGTGAGCGAAATGTGCGATTATTCTTATCGTGACGCAGATATCGCGCCCTCCAGCTCGCCGGTGGGGGCAACCAAAAAAGAGATTGTTACAGGTAGTCTTTTACTTAATAATAATGAAGGAAAATTACAGGGCTTAAACCGGCTGACAAGTTTTGTGAATAGAGAAATCAGCCCAGCCGCGGCTCAGCGTATTGAGGCCTCAAGTTCTCCAATACGGGGATTTACCTTTAAGCTTATGAGCGCGGTAGTATTTTCGCTTCTGTTTGCATTTAAGGATGGTTCTGTTGTTTATGGTCAGCAGAGGGGGCATGATTGGGGAGAGACTTATAATGCTTTTACTGACGAATATAACCAACCCGAATTCAAAGATGAATTGCATCCCTATCGTATGTTTTCTGGACATACAGGAACCATAAATGGTATTTCTTTTAGTCCCAATGGACAAAAATTAGTCTCAACAGGAAAAGATAAACTTATTAAGATATGGGATATATCTAAAAATCGTCCCACAATTACTATACACAATAATCAAGATGCTTCGTTTATTGTTTTTAGCCCGGATGGGAAAACATTTGTTACGTCAAATAATCTTTCTTTTTGGGATCTAAATTCAGGAAATTTACTAAAGAAATTAATTAAAGATGATCTTGGAAATGCTAATTCTGCTGCTTTTAGCCCCGATGGTAAGATTTTGGCTTCAGGCCATGACAATGGAGTTATTAAATTATGGGATGTTGCCACGGGCAAGTTACTAGAGACTTTAGATGAGGATATGACCAGTGTTAATTCCGTTGCTTTCAGCCCCGATGGAAAAATGCTAGCTTCAGGTGGGGTTAAGGAAATACGATTATGGAATGTAGAAGAAAGAGAACTGTCAAAAGCTATAAACAGATCTGGATGCATTAATTCTATTTGTTTTACTCCAAACGGCAAATTTCTAGTTACAGGGTCTGATGATTCCGGCATACTTTTTTGGGATATTAACAAAGGCAATGTTTTAGGTGGGATACAAAGACATGGAGGCAGGGTTAGGTCTCTTACTTTTAGCCCTGATGCAAAAATGTTGGCAGCGGCAGCGGGAGACAATACTTTTAGATTGTGGGATGTAGCAACTGGTGACCTTATGAGAAAAATATCTGGGTATTCATATGCATTTAAATCTGTTGTTTTTAGCCCTGACGGGAAAATTTTAGCTTCTGGAGGCGAAGATGGGCTTATCAAACTATGGGATATACCAAAGGTTAATTATCCAGATTATGTTGTGCAAAGAACAAAGCGGCTTCAAGAAGAAGAGAGAATAAAAAAACAACAGAAATTAGCGGATGGTTTTACTTTTAGGGTTAATCTTTATGGAAGCAATGGAGAAGTTTCTAGCAGTTATGAGACCCGTGTGTCTAAAAAACAAGATCAAGATTATGTGACAAATAAGGCCAATGCAGATCAGGTAATTTTAGATAAATTAACAGCCGCTTATAATAATGGAGGTATTTTAAAAGCAGATAAATTTGAGTATCCTGGTTTAATGTCATTGGATCCTTACGGTACTAATATATTTACTGCAGACAAATCATTGCAGATTGTGATGGGTTTTATAAAAACAAATCTCGTTAATAGATCAACTTCTGACATATCGTTAGATGAGCCAATAGTTGGTTATTATGAGAATAAAGTATTGGCGTCAATCGATTCAATTGATCCGGAGTTCATCAATAGTTTGATCAAAGATTTAAAAAGCGACAATGAGCTTTCTAAAAAAGGCGCCATTTACGCTTTAGGCTTGATATCAAATCAAGAAGTCATGTCTCCTCTCGTGGGTATCTATAATAAAGATATAAATACTAATACAAAGCGTTATATTTTGAACAGTTTAAATAAGTTTGATGATCCAGCGGTAACTAAAATTTTATGGAGTGCAGTTAAACATTATGATCCTTATTTGCGTAGTGTTGCTATAACCGGTTTAATACGAAGGGGTTACAATGAATCATATTTCCAGAATGATCTTATTGTACTTTTAAAAACCAGCATTGATAACTTGCGTCGTCAGGAAGTGATCGATGCTTTAAGTAATTACAATTCAATGCAAACAGTAAACGCGTTACTTCCTTTTTTACGCGATGCGGATGCCTTTATCCGTCAAACTACCGTATCATCTTTGGCTAATAAAATTAATGATTATCCGCAAATAGTCGCTCCGCTCAAGGCGATTGTGAACGATCCGGATATGTTTGTGCGCCGTGAAGTAGTTTTGACATTTGGTAATTATCGCAGCCCTTCCGCGGTGGATATTATTAAAACAAGGATCAATGATGACCCAGTGGTAAAACAAGCAGTTGCTATATCTTTGGGCATGCAGGGCAGGCAGGAAGCAATTGAACCTTTAAGGGTGTTAATTAAAGATAAAGAGCCATTTGTTAAACAGGCAGCTATAACATCTTTTCCCAATATCCCAAAAGCTCCAATTGTTGAGTTAACTCCTTATTTATCTGATCCTGACTGGCAGGTGCGCCAGGTCACTGTAAATTCTTTGGTTAAAACAGACAGGCCAGAAATCATTAAAATGATTATTCCTAAAATGGATGATCCATCTTGGCAGGTGCGTTATAGCGCTACATATTATTTGGGTAGCAAGATTAACGAGTATCCACAATTCAAAGACCAGATAAAAAAGGCCCTTGGCGATGATAATTCATTTGTGAAAATAGCCGCTATGGATAATTTAAATAAAAATGTAGTTAACCGGAGGGAAGTAGTAAATTTTATCAAACCATATATCTATAATTCTGATTGGCAGGTGAGATTTGGCGCCACACGAATATTAAGCGACCAAATTAAAAGTTATCCTGAGCTGGTAAAGCCTTTTATTAAGATGGCCCAACATGATCCTGATATGAATGTTCGTTCAGCAGCTACATTTGGGCTAAGCAAAAGCGATAATTCTAAAGCAATAGATATTTTAAAGCAGAATTCTATGAGCTACGATAGGCAGTTGCGGCAAACAGCACTTGTTTCATTATATAATGTTAATGCTAATGAAGCCTTTAAGGTAGTTGTAAATAATTTACCTAAGGATTTAAGTGGTTTGCAAGAGACAGAAAAGATAATATTAGCGCAAAAGATAATGCAGGATCATAACACGTATCAACAATACCCTGTTTTGAATGACTTGAAGCCTTTTGTGCAGGATTATCAATCTAAACCTGGGGCTATCGTGGCTGTTTTTGAGGGATTAGATGGCAATGTAGATATTTATGATGCTGGCCGTCAACCCGGTTGGTCGGATAACACAAGGTTAGTTCAATCGTTTAGAGTTATGCAAGATCTTTCAAGAGGTAAGATTGAATATAGGGAAGGTAATTGGTCTGGAAATGTAAACCAATATTATAATCTTGAAGTACAAAAGGCAGGTGAGTTTATATATCAGGCCTGGAAAGATGCCGCTAACTCTAACCGCGAGTTTGATATTGTTGGTAATAGTTTTGCTAATCAACTAGTTCCGGATGCTTTTAGATATATACGAGAAAAGTATAATAATCCGGATATTAAAGCAAACATTTATATAAGTACTGGCAACCCATTTTTGCCTTTAAATAATGTGGATAAATTAAAACATATATCTAAGAATGTTCCTGTTGTTATTGGGTCTCGGTCTGATTTTGTTTTTGATATTGTGCATGTTTTTGATAATTTGACAAAATATACCCCATTATCTATTCCTCCCCTTAAAGGTTTTTACAGGGATGATTATGCTAAAACAACTATTTTTGAAGATGTAGGGCATAAAGGGTTAACGGGATATTTTAACCATCAGACATCCGTTAATGAAATAATTAAACAGACAGGTTATATACCGCCTTCTTCAGCTATTATAGATAATTATTATAGGCAACAGCAAGCTGATTTCTTTAAATATAATAAGATTTCTTTTCCAAAAGTTGATTTACCTAAACCAGAAAAATACTACCAGAATCCGGGTAATGTTAACAACAATAATTGGAATAATAATTATCAAAATAATTCAGTACCTAAATATACTCCGTATTCAGAGCCGTTTAGAAATCAAAATCCTGTTCTTGACCAGACATTCAGAATGAATGATTATTACCACAAACTCTATAATCCAAGTTATAATAGTATTAATTACTATAATTATTATATGAGGCAGTATCAGCAGTATATACCGCCAACGAACTATAAGATAAAATAGGAAGGTAACCATGGAAGAAGAACATCAGCTGAATAGATTTAATGAGATACCTTTAGGACTAAAAATAGTAGGTTTGTTTAATATGATTCTAGGGTTATTCTTAATATCTATTCTTTTTATACCTTTTTTACTTGGGGTCATTTTGGGTTATGCAAGATATGAAACATTTGGCAGCTTGGGTGGGCTACTCCTGTATGTAATTATATTTAGGTTATTATTAGCATTATTTTATTTTACATCATTTTTGTTATTTTTTTCAAGCATAGATATTTTTATCGGTAATAGCCGTGCCAAGAAATTGATTATTATTTCATATCCAATAATAATTCTTTCTCTTGCATATAGACATTTTGTATATATTGATAATATTACTACCCTTGTATGTATAAATTATTTGATATTGGCATTATTTTATATCTTTTCTAATCATCATGCTGTTAAGTTTTTCAACAATAAAGGTACCAAGTTTAATTTGGTAGTGCCTTTAAGTATCGTATTTTTAATTTATCTAGTAGGTTTTTGGATAGGAAAAATAAGTTTTAATTAATAATTATAAAAGCCAACATGCAAAACCACAGGAACTTCGTAAGATGGCAGATAAACCATAAGGCTAAAGTCAGGCTGGGCCATAGAGGTATTTTGTGATGAGAAAAATATTTAGTTTCTGGATATTTTGTATCGTGGCTATTGTTGTTGATTCTTGTATCTGCTATCTCTTGTCTCCTGTATTATTGATGCTTCTCCCATATTATTTAGTTGGGATCTTTGGAAGCAGATATTATTATGTATTTTACGGAATATTGTTATTAAGTGCAGTTTTTCTAATTGCTTTGATTGTATGTTTATTAAAATTTAAAAGATGGGCGTTTAATATCTTTTTTATTGGTACTTTTATAATAAATTTGATAATGATCATTTTATTAAGCAATGATATATTTCTTTCTACAGCAAATATCTTTTTAGTGACTTTTCTTAGTTTTTTTACTTTTTATTTCTTTAAATCTTCAACAAAGGAATTATTTAATAGGGATAGGAAATGAAATCCTTAATATTGTAAAGACATAATTATGAGACTGATCAAAGGCTAATATGCAAAACCACAGGAACTTCGTAAGATGGCAGATAAACCACAAAGCTAAAGTCAGGCTGGGCCAGACTATAGATGAGGCGCTTTGTAAAGTCAAGGATATCAATTATAAGGGGATGAGCGTTGTTTTGGGGCTGAAACTGCCCGAAGATACCTCATTTAAGATGCATTTAAGCCTCACTGATGATCTCTCGTTTGACGCTGAAGTATGGGTTGTCTGGAGCCGGGTCATAGATGGCACAAATCATTATGGGCTTTATTTCAGCAGGTTAAAAGATGTGGATAAAGACAAGATATACAATTTTATCAATAAGCATTGCCAGGTGGAGATGATGAATAAATGGTGGCCGGGCCAGGCGCAGGAAGCCACCCCACAGCCGCAGGCAGAAAGTAAAAACGCGCTTGATTCCAGGATATTTGAAAGGTTTAGCAGGCGGCTGCCCGCGCGTTATATCAATTTGGATAATGGCAGAGAAGGCCTGGCGCAGACTTTGGATATCAGCGCCAAAGGTTTAGGGTTGTCTACCGGCCAGGAGCTTAAGCCGCACTCCGCTTTGGAGATATGGCTGGATGTTTCCGGGGCGTCAGAGCCTTTATACACCAGAGGAGAGGTCGCCTGGTCAAGGCCTGAACCAGGGGGTAATTACCGCGCAGGGGTAGCCCTGGATAAGGCAGACCTTATGGGTATTTCGCGTTTATTGCGCGCCTGATTTAACACACAAAAAACCTTGACCGGTTGGCTAAAATATGTTAAATTTTAACATTGCGTCTTTTATATCAATCCCAACGGAAAATTTCTTATTAAAACGGAACACTCCGCGCTTATAAGGAATTGCGGGGTGTGCCCTTGCGGGCAAGGAGTATAATGATGTTGCGTAAGAACCTAGGTATTGCTGCAATTTTGTTGTTTACCCTCACCGGATGTTCCTCAAAATGTGTTGATTCTAAACCTACCATTAACGTATGGCACTGGATGACAGATAGAGATAGCGCCTTCCAGGAGCTTGCCGCAAAATACGAGACATTAACTGGAGTTAAAGTAAATTTTGAGCTTTACGCGCCTTCTGACGCTTATTCGCAGAAGATCCGCGCCGCCGCCCAGGGCGTTAACCTGCCGGATATCTTCGGTATCCTGGGGGAGAAAAGGGATTTCGGTTCTTTTATCAGAGCCGGCCACATCCTTGACCTTACTCCATATATGGAAGCCAACGATTCCGCGTGGAAGAACAGATTTTTCTCAAAAGCATTGGCGGTGAACGAATTTGGCGCCGGTAACAGCTATGGCATTAAAACCGGAGTTTATGGCGTGCCCATAGATATCATGACCATACAGATGGTCTATAACAAAAAGCTGTTTAAACTTCTGGGATTAAATCCAGCGCAACCCCCAAGGACTTTCCAGGAATTCATTGATATAGGTAAAAAGATCAAGGATGCCGGAATGCAAGGGCTGGTGTCCGGATGGGGTGAGGTCTGGATGGTGGATTGTTTTGCCAATAACTACGCTTTCAATATCATGGGTAAAGAGAAAGTGCTTGCCACGATCAGGGGGCAAGTGCCTTATACTGATCCTGACTGGATCAAGGTTCTCTACCTGTTTAAACAGATGAAGGAATCAGGAGTTCTGGCTAACGGCGTGGTGACGATGATCAATAAATCCGCCGAGCAGTTGTTCGCCAATGAAAAAGCGGTATTTGCTTTTAACGGTTCCTGGTGCGTGAATGTTTACAAAGGGATGAACCCCGGTTTGGAATATGGCGCGATGCTTCCTCCGGAAGTTCCCGGAAGATACCCGATAGCTATCTGGGGAGGCGCAGGGTCATCATTCATGGTCAACGCGCGCTCAAAGAACAAGGAAGAGGCTGTTAAATTCCTGAACTGGCTGACTGACCAGGATCAGCAGGCCTATTTATCCAAGGTAACCAATAACCTTCCGGCGAATAAAAATAGTTTATCCAAAATACCCGAGATCCTGGCGCAATTCTCCAGGGGGATGGATTACGCCACGCACCCGAATGTCTGGGGAGTGTCGGAGTTTTCCGCGGTAATTGAAGCCTGGGACAGAGGGCTGCAGTCAATTATCATCGGGGAGAAAACACCGGAGCAGGTAGCTTCGGACGTGCAGAAGGTAAAAGACCGCGAGATGGCTAAAAAGAGAGCGCAATGAAATTTAAAGATACTCTAGAAAATTACATTTTTGTCGCCCCGGCAGTGGCTATTTTCTCCATATTTTATATCATTCCTTTTATCTGGGTTTTCCAATTAGGCATGTTTGAATGGGATGGCATATCATTTACCAAGACATTTATCGGCCTGGCTAATTTCAAAGAGATTTTCATGCAGGATAGGTCCTGGTGGCAGGCGATGTGGAACGCCACCTATATTACCCTTATCGCGCTTACCTTGCAGAATATTTTGGCTTTTATGTTAGCCTGGGCATGCGACCGCGAAATTCGCATGAAGAATTTTTACCGCGTGGTATTCTTTATCCCGCCGGTGCTTTCAGAAGTAGTTGTGGGCATGGTCTGGCGTTTCATCATCAATGATATTGACGGAGCGAACATCATCAACCGTATGTTCGCCGGTATCGGCCTGCCGCATCTGATGCATAACTGGCTTTCCGACCCGCAGACAGCGTTGACTACCGTGGCGCTGGTGCACTGCTGGAAGGGTTTTGGCTGGGGATTCCTGATATTCCTGGCAGGTTTACAGACTATCCCGCGCGAGCTTTACGAAGCTGCCCGCGTGGATGGGGCAAATGCCTGGCAGTCATTCAAAAAGATCACTATTCCATTGATGATCCCGGTTGTCGTGGTGGTAGCCATACTTACGGTACTGGGGACGATGCAGGTTTTCGTGCTTATCGTCAGCCTTGTCGGCGGCGAATTTGCCGGGCATACTTCTGTGCCCGTGTTAAGGATATTGGCTTCTATGCGCGGTTCATCGCGTTTTGGCTATGCCTGCGCGCAGGGTATAACATTTGGCATGGTGCTGGTAGCGATCTCATTTATCCAGTACCGTTTTTCCAAGAAAAGCCGTTAATACAACATTAATTTAGGGAGAGAAAATGCAGGGTGTAGCATATTACAAAACCAAAAAGATCATCACCAACACGATAATCCATATCTTCCTGATTAGCGTGGCGATCACCTGCCTTTATCCTTTGCTTTGGATGATCATCTCAAGTTTAAAGACGCAGGATATGATCTTCAAGGATATTTCGTTGATCCCCCATCAGTTCCGTTTTGAGAATTATGTCCAGGCGTGGAGGGAAGGCGGTTTTGGCCGCAACTTCCTGAATAGCATGATCTATACGACGTCGGTGGTATTTGGCATTGTAATGATCTCTTCCATGGCCGCTTACGCTTTCAGCCGCCTGCGTTTTCCGGGCAGCAAGTTTTTGTTTTTTATGTTCATGGCCGCGATGATGATTCCGATCCCGGGAAGTTTTGTGGCTTTGTATGTTTTGTTGAATAAACTGCACCTAAGGAATACGCCCTTTGGTTATATTTTGTGCATGATCAACGTCGGGCTTTCCACAAGCATATTCCTGCTTAAAACTTTTTTTGACAAGATGCCCAAGGAACTTGAGGACGCCGCGCGCATCGATGGCTGCTCAAAGCTGGGGATCTGGTTCCATGTGGCTTTGCCGTTGGCTAAGCCGGTCCTGGCGGTTGTGATCGTCTTGAACGCCTTGACCGTATGGAATGAATATATCCTGGCGCTGATCATTTTTGATAACCGCCAGTATATGCCGCTACAGGTGGCTTTGCAAAGTTTCCAGGGAGAGTTTGTCACCAACTATCCTTTGTTAATGGCAGGGCTTACGATCACCGCTTTACCTATTATTATTATCTATCTGTTTATGCAGAAGTATATTGTTAAAGGGGTCACCCAGGGGGCTTTGGTAGGATAATGCGTAAAAATCTCGCACTAATAATTTTATTCAGTTTTATCGCGGCTGCCTGTTTTGCCGCGGAAAAGCCTTCTTCAGGCGAGCTGACCACGAAAGCCTGGCTTGCCCACGGCAAGAAGGACCTGGAAGCTACCCAGAAATATACGCAGGAGTGCATTGACCTTTATAGCGCCCAGGCGGATAAAGAGCAGGCTTCCTTGACCGCTTTACCCAAGAGCAAAAAAGAGATCGAAGCTGTGCAGGCGCTTAATGACGTGACGACATGTTATTTTATCCAGGCAGAAAGCCTGATGCGCCAGGAGAAACTCCCGGAAGCGAAAAAGATCTTTCAACTGATCATCAATAAATATTCTTTTGGCCAGGGTTGGGATCCCCGCGGCTGGTTCTGGTCGATCAAGCTGGCCGCCGAACAAAGCATTAAGAAAATAGAAACCGGGTCCATTGAAGTCGAACAGAAAAAGAAAGTAAGCCAGCTGCCTACGAAAGTTGTTTTGTTTGACCCTGGCACTGAAGACGTTGTGGATTACGCCAAATACGGGGAATTCAAGAATATTGGCACAAAAGATTACCAGTATCTGATCACCGACCAGCAGGGTTTAATGGCCGCTGTTGGCGAGGGGATCTATCCGAATACCAGCAGCGTGCGCCGTGATCCGGAACTTAAGAAAGCGTTAAAAGAGAAACGCCTGGATGGCGACGTGTGGGATTTTCTGTATTGCCCGGACGCGGAAGCGGCGTTCTTGAAATGGGCCACCAGCAATGAGCCGCAGGGAGTGAAATTATTCGGCACAGGGTTAGTTTTGGAAAAAGCCGGGCTGATCACCCAGGCGATCAAATGTTATTACGCGATCGTGGTGAATTTCCCGGGTAGTTACGGCTGGACATACTGGCATACGCCATGGTATGTCGGCCAGGCTGCGATCGCCAAGATAAATTACCTTTTGATGCGTAACCCGCAATTAGGGTATAAGCTTGAGGGAGCGCAAGTCCATATCATCAATGGTTATGATAATGATATAGTCAATGATACCGCGGTAGCTAACCCCGGCAAATTCGTCAAAGTCCCTTTAGCTGACCAGACCCAGGAGAAACTGGCGGAGAAACCCGCCGTAATAAAAAAGAAAGTTGGCAACGGAAAAGTTCGCCTTGTGCAATATGCTGATGGCGGCTGGCAGTTACTCGTTGAGGATAAGCCGTATATTATTAAAGGCATAACTTATGCTCCTACTAAAGTCGGCCAGTCACCCGATGAGGGTACATTAGGTAATTGGATGGAGGAGGATTTTAACAAGAACGGTAAAATAGACGGTCCGTATGACGCTTTCGTGGATAAGAATAAGAACAATATCCAGGATGCTGATGAGCCCAGTGTCGGTGATTTTAAATTGATGCAGGATATGGGGGTAAATACGATCCGCCTGTACCATCATCCCGCCAAGATCAATAAAGAGCTTATGCGTGACCTTTATAATACTTACGGCATACGCGTGATCGTGGGTGATTTCCTGGGCAAATACGCCATTGGTTCAGGCGCCAGCTGGAACCCGGGCACGGATTATAAAAATCCTGAACATAAGAAGAATATGATGGAGTCGGTCAGGAAGATGGTTATGGAATTTAAAGATGAGCCGTATGTTTTATTCTGGCTTTTAGGCAATGAGAATGTTTATGGCTATGCCTGTAACGCTAACGAAGAACCCGTGGCTTTTTTCCAGTTTGCCAATGAAGTAGCTAAAATGATCAAATCCATAGACCCGGAGCATCCTGTGGCTATCTGTAGCGGCGATATATTGTTCCTGGATAAATTCGGCAAGAATACCCCGGATATAGATATTTTCGGCACTAACGCTTACCGCGGCAATTACGGGTTTGGTTCTTTCTGGCGCCAGGTCAAAGAAGAAGCCGGAAAGCCAGCGTTTATCACGGAGTTTGGCTGTCCGTCTTATGCCGAAGGAAAAACCGCCGATGAAGCGGAGGTGCTGCAGGCGGAATACCACCAGGGTTCCTGGGATGATATACAAAATAATATGGCTTTTGGTAACGGCCAGGGCAATGCTTTAGGCGGAGTGGTTTTTGAGTGGCTGGATGAATGGTGGAAGGCTTATGAACCGGCGATCCACGATACCAAGGGTTTATGGAGCGGGCCTTTTCCTGATGGTTATATGCACGAAGAATGGTTAGGCGTGGCTTCACAGGGTGACGGCAAGCAAAGCCCCTTCTTGAGGCAATTACGCAAATCTTATGATATGTATAAGAAGATCTGGAGCAAATGAAGGTAGGGAAAGGAGGCAGGTAAGAGATAAATTTTTACTTGCAGGAAAAGCTTTAAAGATGTAGTTTATATATATTAATAAAGGGAGGTGTGTATGAAAAAGTTATTAACATTAGCATTGATCTTAGGTTTAAGCTTGCCAGTCATAGCTTTGGCCGAAGAAAAGGCCGCGGCAAAGGAATTTGTGATCTATAGCGATAGGAACGCTAAAGACAACCACTATATTCCTTCCGGCTGGATGGGTGATTATGGCGATATCAAGATCAATGACCAGTCTGCGGATAATCCGCATGGCGGAACCAGCAGTATCCAGTTCATTTACAGCGCTAAGAAGGCGCAGAATCAGGGTTGGGCCGGAGCTTACTGGCAGAATCCTTCTAATAACTGGGGAAACAAAAAAGGCGGTTTTGACCTGACCGGGATGAACAAGCTGACTTTCTGGGCGCGCGGCGCAAAAGGCGGCGAAGTCCTGCAGAAGATCATGGTCGGCGGTATCAAGGGTACTTATCCGGATTCAGTTTCCGTAGAGATAGGCCCTATTGAATTAACGGATACCTGGAAACAGTACACGGTTAACCTGGTCGGTAAAGACCTTTCTTATGTAAACGGCGCTTTTGGCTGGACAACTACCGCGGATCTTAATCCTGAAGGAGCCACATTCTATTTGGATGATATCAAATTTGAAACGGATGCGGCGTTAAAGCCCGAAACAAAGAAACAGGAAGCTATGCCGTTCAATATTTACACTGACCGTTCTTCAGCCACCAATCATTTTATTCCTTCCGGCTGGATGGGCGATTACGGCGACATAAAGTATGATGGTGCTTCTAAAGAAGACCCGTATTTGGGAGATTCCTGCATTAAGATCGTTTACAGCGGTAAGGCCACTCAGGGAGCCCGCTGGGCAGGTATTTTCTGGCAGAACCCGGCAAATAACTGGGGTACGGTTGACGCGGGGTTTGACCTTTCCAAGGCGGTTAAACTGACCTTCTGGGCGCGCGGCGCAAAAGGCGGCGAGCGTATTGAAGAGTTCAAGGTCGGCGGGATCATGGGCGAGTTTTCTGATTCGGACAGCTCTACTGTCGGGCCGGTGATCTTGAATAAGGAATGGACCCAGTATACCATTGATCTAAAAGGCAAAGATATGTCCTATATCATCGGTGGTTTTGCCTGGAGCACGAACATTGACAATAATCCTGAAGGAGCTACTTTCTATCTGGATGAGATCAAGTTTGAATAAGAAGAACATATTTGTGAATAATACAGGCCGCAAGGTATTTGCCTTTGCGGCCTGTATTCTATTCTTGTTTTCGCTTTCCGGATGTAAACCCAAAGCAGCAGTCTATATCCAGAAACTGAAGAATAGCGATTACCGGCTGATCGTCAACGGCAAGCCTTATATTGTCAAGGGTGTATGTTATAACCCCGCGCCGATAGGGTATAACCATGAATATGACTGGTGGGCTGATCCTGCCAAGCCCTGGATCGAAGACGGTAAACTGATGAAGGCAATGGGTATAAATACCATCCGCCTTTATCAGGGGAATGAGAATTCCGAAAATGTGAAAAAAGTGATCAATGATCTTTATCAGCTTTACGGCATCCGCACGATTATGGGTGATTGGCTGGGGTTCTGGGAATATCCGTGCCCTTTTTACGGGGATAAGAAATTCCAGGAGCGAGTAAAGGCTGATGTGCTGAAGATGGTAGAGCTTTACAAAAATGAACCCGGGATATTGATGTGGGTCTTAGGCAATGAGAATAATTATTCCTGCCTG
>Ga0153915_10001678_pt1 | contig 20356 bp, 18 predicted proteins | sample Opewatmetagenome_2_FD_107003 | JGI IMG/M metagenome (GOLD analysis project Ga0153915, IMG submission 107003) | Freshwater wetland microbial communities from Ohio, USA - Open water 3 Core 3 Depth 3 metaG | ecosystem: Environmental > Aquatic > Freshwater > Wetlands | place: USA: Ohio, Lake Erie...
CCGTGACCTTCGACTTTTGACCTTGGACTTTCGACTCGTCAGGAGCCGCATGGACAACGCAAAAATCTTCGACACGCTCGAACGAAAGATCGAGAAGCTGCTTGCCCACTTGAAGTCCCTGGAGCAGGAGAACGACAAGCTCCGGGGAGACCTCGCGGCGGCCCGTAAAGCCGAACGGGAGGCCGCCGAATCGAAGGGCTCCGTCGAGCGCCTTGAAAGAGACCAGGAGGTCGTCCGCGAGCGCCTCGAAAAGCTCATCGCGTCGCTGGAAGCCGTCGAAAAAGGGTAGATACGATCGGGCAATCGGGCGCCCCGTGATAGGGCGGTCCCAGTAGGCCGCCATCGGGGAAGGCCGCGGGATCGTCAGAGTCCCAAAGTATTGACTCACTTGGATGACAGAGGCTAGACTCCCGCCCGAAAGGAGCCTGCATCTCGATTGGAAAGGCGGGGCAGTGTGACCCAAGTGGAGATCTTCGGCCAGACGTACAACGTCCGGGCGGAAGGTGACAGCGCGTACATACACGATCTGGCCCGCTTCGTGGATTCCCGGATGAAGGAAGTGGCGGAGAGGACAGCGACGGTCGACACGACGAAGATCGCGATCCTGGCCGCTTTGAACATCACTGACGATCTGTATCAGTCTGCGAAACAGAGAAAGGACGATCCGGCCAACGCCGTGGCGCGGGCCGAACGTCTGATTCGGAAGTTAGACGACGCCCTGGGTGCCTGAAGACTCGGCGTCGGCGCCCCCGAGTGATTCGGGGACACGAAGGAAACGAGTGGCCAAGTTAATAGTCTCTGTCCAGGTCAATCCGAACGCTCGGCGGGAGAGACCCTTCCGCATCATCGTGTAGCCGGCTGAGAGCTTCGGCGCCCCCGGCGCATGGGGGGAGCCGAGATGAACACAGACCTCGCGATTGCGATCGCGGCGGGCTTCCTTCTGGCCGCCGCGATATCGGCTATCGCCTACGTTTTCCTCAGCAAGAAGATCGAGGCCGAGCGCAAGGACGTTCGCGCCGAGGCCGACCGCGTCTTAGCCGAGGCCAACCGCGCCGCGGAGGCCAGGCTGCGCGAAGCCTCCATCGAGGCCAAGGAAAAAGTCCTCGCCGCCAGGGCCGAGTTCGACAAGACCGTGCAGGTCCGGCGCCAGGAGATCGCGGCGCTGGAGAAACGGGTTGTCCAGAAAGAGGAAAACCTGGACCGCAAGCTCGCCCAGCAGGAACGGCGCGAGGAAGAGTACGGCCGCAAGGAGAAGGCCCTCGCCGATGCCCAGAAACACGTCGAGGAGTCGCAGGGGCAGGTCGAACAGCTCATCGAGGAGCAGAAGAAGCGGCTCGAGCAGATCTCGGGCCTGACCGCCGTGGACGCCAGGCGGGACCTGGTCAAGTCGATCGAGAACGAGGCCCGCGTGGAGGCGGCCGGACTCATCAGGCGCATCGAGGAGGAGGCCGTAGAGCAGTCCACGCAGAAGGCGCGCCGGCTGATCGGCATGGCGATCCAGCGCCTGGCCTCCGACACCGTCGTCGAGGCCACGGTCTCGGTCGTCGAGCTCCCCTCCGACGACCTGAAGGGGAGGATCATCGGCCGCGAGGGGCGCAACATCCGGGCTCTGGAGGCGGCGACCGGGGTGGACCTGATCATCGACGACACGCCCGAGGCGATCGTCATCTCGGCCTTCGAGCCGCTGCGCCGCGAGGTGGCGCGCCTGTCGCTCGAGAAGCTGATCGCGGACGGCCGCATCCACCCGGCGCGCATCGAAGAGATCGTCGAGAAGGTGCGCTCGGAGCTTTGGGAGAAGATCCGTCAGGAAGGAGAGGCGACCGCCCTCGAGTTCGCGATCCCCGACCTCCACCCCGAGCTGATCAAGCTCCTGGGGAGGCTGAAGTACCGGACCTCCTACGGGCAGAACGTGCTCCAGCACTCCAAGGAGGTCGCCTGGCTCGCGACCAACATGGCCGCGGAACTCGGCGCCAAGGCGGAGGTGGCCAAGCGGGCGGGCCTCCTCCACGACATCGGGAAGGCGATCGACCGGGAGATGGAGGGGACGCACCTGGAGCTCGGGCGCGAGGTTCTGAAGAAGTTCGGCGAGCACCCCGATGTCATCCACGCGATGGAATGCCACCACGGCGATTACGAGCCGCGCTCCCTCGAGGCGGTGCTCGTCAACGGAGCCGACGCGCTGTCGGCCGCGAGGCCCGGCGCCCGGCGGGAGATCCTCGAGACCTACGTCAAGCGGCTCGAGAAGCTCGAGCACATCGCCGACGGCTTCAAGGGGGTCCAGAAGGCCTTCGCCGTGCAGGCGGGGCGCGAGCTGCGGATCGTCGTCGAGGCGGGACGGGTCACCGACGACGAGGCGCTCTGGCTTTCCCGCGACGTTGCCAAGAAGATCGAGGCGGAGCTGCAGTATCCCGGCCAGATCAAGGTCACGGTGATCCGCGAGACGCGCGCCGTCGAGTATGCGAGGTAGTGCGACGTTCGAAGTTCTCCGTTCGACGTTGGAACTTAGAACCTCGCACCTAGAACGTCGCACCAACTATGATTCGACCTTGGAAAACGTAGAACCTCGCACCTAGATCGTCGTACCAACCATGAACATCCTTTTCGTCGGAGACGTCGTCGGCTCACCGGGACGGCGGGCGCTCGAGGAGGCGCTCCTCCCGCTCATCGACAAGCGGCGGATCGATTTCACGGTCGTGAACATCGAAAACGCGGCGGGAGGGTTCGGTCTGACCAACGAGCTCTTCGAGGAGCTCTCGCGGATGCCGATCGACGTCTTCTCCTCGGGAAACCATATCTGGGACAAGAAGGAGATCTACGACGTCCTGAACTCCTCGGACCGGATCCTGCGCCCGGCCAACTACCCGCCGGGCAACCCGGGCCGCGGCTTCACCGTGCAGGCGACGGCCTCGGGAATCCCGGTCGGCGTCCTGAACCTCCAGGGCCAGGTCTTCATGCCGGCGCACGCCGACTCCCCGTTCCGGGTCGCCGACGAGGAGCTCGCCCGCGCGAAGGACCTCCGGGTCATCCTCGTGGACATGCACGCGGAGGCGACGTCGGAGAAGATGGCCATGGGCTGGTATCTCGACGGCCGTGTGTCCGCGGTCGTGGGGACGCACACCCATGTCGCCACCGCCGACGAGACGATTCGCCCGGGAGGCACCGCGTACCTGACCGACGCGGGAATGACCGGCGCCTACGAGGGCGTCATCGGTTTCACTCGCGACCGCATCATCGAGAAATTCCTGTCGCAGACGCCTCGTTCCTTCGAGACCGCCAAGAGGGACATCCGCCTCTCCGGCGCCGTCATCGCCGTGGACGAGGAGACCGGCAAAGCGACCGGCATCGAGCGGGTGCAGGTGCGGGTCGACTGAGGAAGAATCGGCCCATCGGGAGATCGGGTCATCGGTTCAAGTGCCCCAAGTTACGAGATGTTGATCCGATGACCCGATGACCCGATTGCCCTGATCCGCCATGGCTCGCGAGAAGCTGACCGCCATCGTCACGACGCTCAACGAGGAGGCGAACATCGCGGAGTGCCTCGCGACTCTTTCTTTCGCCGACGAGATCCTGGTCGTGGACTCCTTCTCGACGGATCGGACGGTGGAGATCGCCGGCTCGGTGCCGAAGGCGCGGGTCCTCCAGCACGAGTACGCGGGCAACGGGCCGCAGTGCAACTGGGCGATGGACCAGGCGGCGAACCCCTGGGTGCTGATCGTGGACGCGGACGAGCGGGTCACGCCGCCGCTCGCGCGCGAGATCGAGGACCTCCTGGAAAATGGTCCGGCCGCCGACCACTACTTCCTGCGGCGGGACAACGTCTTCGTCGACCGCGTCATCCGCCACTCCGGATGGGGCCAGGACCGCCTCGTCCGGCTCGTGAAGCGCGGCCGGGCGCGTTATCCCGAGCAGCTCGTCCATGCCGATATGCATCCGGACGGGCCGACGCCGACTCTCTCGGCGCCGCTTCTCCATCACACGTTTCGGTCCCTTCCGCAGTACCTCGAGAAGCTCCACCGCTACGCGGAGTGGGGAGCGAAGGACCTCGCGCGGCAGGGGCGCGGCGCTGGATTCGTCGAGGTCGCGCTGCGTCCCGCGTGGCGGTTCTTTCGGATGTTCGTCCTGGAGGCGGGATTCCTCGACGGTCTCCATGGATTCGTCGTCTGCGCGCTCCAGGCCTACGGGGTCTTCCTGAAATGGGCGCGCCTCTGGGAGCTGCGGCAGTCGGAGAAGTTGAACCGCAGGGGCGGAGACTTTGAGTGATTCCGTGGGAGGGAGTTTCGTTCTCGACGTCGTTACGGCGTCGCCAGGGGCGGGCGGGCGCAAGGCCCGCCCCTACGGCGCGCTGGGGGCGTCGAGGCGCAGAGCGGGTCCCGCGGGATGGGTCGCGTTCCCCGACGTCACGGCGACACCGTCAGACCTTCCATCACGTCCTGGTAGAACTTCCTGGCCTTTTCGACGAAACGGCTCCCTGTGAATGCGAGCGCCCGCTTGCGCGCCTTTGTCCCCATTTCGCGCCGCATTTCCTCGGACTGCGCAAGACTCGCGATCGCCCGCGACAGGCCTTCCAGGTCAGAGGCGAGGAATCCCTCTTCCCCTTCAGTCATGAGGTCGCCGACGCCGGGGATGTCGAGCGCTGCTACGGGGAGCCCGGATGCCATTGCTTCGAGGATCGCCCGGTGTCCCTGGTCGGAGCCGGAGGCCGCGAAGAGAAAGAGATCCCAGCAGCGGTAGAGGTCCGGCAGACCGTTTTCCTGGTAGCCGAGCCAGAAGTTCCTCTCCGCGGCGCCGAGCGCGGCGGCGCGCTGTCTCAAGCCGGGCATCAGCTCGCCGTGTCCGACGTGCGCGAGGCCCAACGAGGGAACGCCCGCCGCGGCCCGGATCGCCTGCTCGTGGCCGCGCCCCGCCGCCATCTTGCCGACGGTCCCGGCGAGGATCATCCCCTCGGGAAGCTCGAAACGCCGTCGCGTCTCTTCTCTTCCGGGGCCCGGGCGGAACCGCTCCGCGTCCACGACCGGGGGGAGAACCGGGCCCGGCGCTCCGAACCTCTCGGCGATCCGCCGGTTGGAGAAAGCGAACGCGCGCGTGCTTCGGAAGAGAGCGCGGGAGGCTGGGTCCCGCCGCGCGTGGCGCAGGTGGTGGAGCGTCCGGACGACCTTCGCCTCCGTGGAGCGGGCCGCCAGCAGCGCCAGGGCGTGATCGTGGGTCGTGTGCGCGTGAAGGACGTCGAACTTCTCCCGCAGGACGGTCTGCCGCAGACGGCGCACGTCCCGGACCAGGTTGCCGGCCGTGCGCGGATGAGTGATCAGGGGCCTCGCCCAGCCCAGAGGGAGGAGGCGATCGGCGAGAAGGCTCCCCGCGACGAACGCATACTGCGCCTCGACGCCGGCCTCGACGAGGGCCGCGGTCTGATCGAAGACCACGGCCGCGGGCCCTGTCCACTTCTCTCCTGCCACGAGGTTCAGGACTCGCACTCCGAGAAGCTATCAGCTGTCGGCTCCCGGCGTTCGGCTCGAGGCCCGGGAGCGGGGCGCCGGAATCCGGCTGAGAGCTGACAGCTGGCGGCTGACAGCTATAGACTTCGCTCGCGGAGGCAGAATGGCCGTCGATCCCGAACTTCTCGCGATTCTGGTGTGCCCCAAGACGAAGGGGCCGCTCGAGCTGGTCGAGCTGAAGGAAGAGACCCGCCGGAAGCTCGTCGAGAAGTATCGGGAGAAGTTCCGGGGCGAGGAGCCGGTCGTCGCGCAGGGGCTCTATTCGAAGCAGGCGGATCTGGTCTATCCCATCGTCTCCGACATTCCCGTCATGCTCGTGGAGGAGGCGCTTCCCGGATCCGAAGCCCGGTGAACGGGGCCGGGAGACGGGGAGCGGGGAGCGGGAAACGAGAGGAGTGACACTCCGGAAGGTTCTCTTCCCTCTCCTCCTCCTTTTCGCTTTTCTCACCTCGCAGATCTCGCCCGCCTACCTCGTCTTCGCGCTGCTCGCCATTCTGTGGTTCGTCGCGATGTGGAGGGACAGGGCCTGGCCGCTCGCCTTCTCCTCGCCTCTGACCGCCCTGGCCGCGCTCCACTCCCTGTTCATCGCGCTCTCGACCCTCTTCTCGCGCGATCCCGCGACGAGCGCGCGGCACCTGGCCGGCATCTCGCTGCTGCTCCTCCTTCCGATCACGATGGACCTGGCGGACCGGCCATCGCGCGCCCGTCTCCTGTTCCTCTCCCTCGCCGCGAACGCCGTCCTCCTCTCCGCGATCGGCTTCTGGCAATTCGCGCACGGGGGCGACGACCTGGAAAACCGCATCATGGCGACTCTGTCGCACTGGATGACGTTCTCGGGGCTGACGATGATCTCCGGGTGCCTCCTCCTGGGAATCCTCCTGGAAGAGCGCGGGCAGCGGCGCTTGATCGGCCTGGCGGCGGTCATCCCGCTTGCCGCGATGGTCCTGACGTTTACGAGGAGCGCCTACGTGGGGACCCTCGCGGCGGCGGCGCTCTATTTCCTGGTCCGCAAGCCTCGAGGCCTCCTGCTGCTCGTCCCGGGGCTCCTCGTCCTCTTTCTCCTGCTGCCTCCTCCCATCCGGGCTCGGGTCACCTCGATCGCGTCTCTGGACGACCGCACGAACAGGGATCGAATCGCGATGATCCACGCGGGGCTGCGAATGATTCGCGAGGCCCCGCTCTTCGGCATCGGGCCGGAAATGGTCAGGCGCTACTACCCGCTCTACCGGGACGCCGACGCGCCGCAGTGGGAGGTGCCACACCTCCACAACAACGCGCTGCAGTTCGCCGCCGCGAGCGGCCTGTTCGCCGCCCTCTCCTACCTGGGCCTCATGGCTCTCTTCTTCGCCCGGACGATCGTCCTCCTGCGCCGGGAGTCGAGGCCCGACCGTGCCGCGCTTCTCGCCGGAGCCCTGCTCGCGGGCACGGCACTCTTCGTCGCCGGCTTCTTCGAATACAACTTCGGCGACACGGAAGTCGAGATGGCGACGCTGATCGTCCTGGCAGTGCCGTTTTCCGGCGCATTCAGGAAATCCATCGGTACGATTGGTGAATTGTGATTGGTGATTTGTGATTGGTGCGACAAGCCGCCCTTCCGCGTTGATCACAATTCACAATTCACAATTCACAAATTCTCCTACAATGACCCTGATGTATCCCCGAGCCGTTCCGGCGGCCGCACCGCCGCGCCCCTACACGGTCTCGGAGCTGCTCTCCGAAGTGGCGGCGAAGCTGCGCTCGTCCTGGCGCGACGTCGCGGTCGTGGGGGAAGTCAGCCGCTGGGAACTGCGCGGGGGGCACGGATACTTCAGCCTGAAAGACCGCACGGGGTGCCTGCACGGGATCATCTTCGCTTCGGACCTGGCAAGGATCCCTTTTCGCGTCACCGCGGGACTCGAGGTTGTGGTCCGGGGCTCGCTCGATCTGTTCGCGCCGCAGGGGAAGTTTCAGATCAAGGCCTACGCGGTCGAGCCGGTGGGAGCGGGCGCCCTCCAGCTCGCCTTCGAACAGCTCAAGGCGAAGCTCGCTGCGGAGGGACTCTTCGACCCGGCGCGCAAGCGCCGCATCCCCGCTCTGCCGGCGCGGATCGCCGTCGTCACGTCTCCCTCGGGGGCCGCGATCCGCGACATCCTGAACGTGCTCTCCCGCCGGCACGACGGGCTCTCCGTCACGATCTACCCGGTCAAGGTCCAGGGCGACGGGGCCGCCGCGGACGTGGCGGAAGGGATCCGGCGGTTCAACCGCCAGGAAGGATTCGACGTCCTGATCGTGGCGCGCGGCGGAGGATCTCCCGAGGACCTGGCGGCCTTCAACGACGAGAGGGTGGCGCGGGCGCTCGCGGCTTCGCGCATCCCGACGATCTCGGCGATCGGCCACGAGACCGACATCACGATCTCGGACCTCGTGGCGGACCTGCGCGCGCCCACGCCGTCGGCGGCCGCCGAGCTGGTGGTGGAGAGAAAAGACGCGCTCGTTCGCCTTCTGTCGGACTTCCGGGGCCGCCTGACCCGGGCCCTGCGCTCGCGGCTCGGGATCGCGCGCGGACTTCTCGCGGGCCTCTCGCGGGCGGAAGGGCTTCTTCGGTTCCGTTACCGGCTGCGGGAGCTCAAGGAGCGCGTCGGCCAGGGGCGCGGCGCCCTCGTGTCCGCCCTCGAGCGGCGGCCGCAGTCCTATGCGGCGCGAGTGGCGGCCGCGCGGAAGGTGCTCGTGAACTTCCAGAGGGTCGCCGAGCTGCCACGCCGCGCCGAGCGCGCCCGGGGACTCGAGGCGACGCTCCGGGAGAGGATGGCGAAACACATCGCCCGCCGGAAGGAGAGGCTGCGCCAGGACGCCGCAAAGCTCGAAATCCTGAGCCCGCTCGCGATCCTCGCCCGCGGCTACGCGGTCGCCTACCGCGAAGGGGCGCGGGCGCCGCTCTTCTCCGCTTCGCAGGTCCGGGCCGGCGAGAGAATCCGGGTGCGCCTCCACGAGGGGGAGTTGAAAGCGGTCGTGCGGGAGAAGAGCGAGCCGGCCCCGGGCTCCGCGCCGGAAGATCCGGCAAGGAAGCCTACCGGGAGTCTCGGTCCGCTCTTCGAGGAATTGCCGGAATGAGGGACGGTACGATCGGCTGTCAGGGACGACGATGAAGGCCCGGAAAGAGAAGACCTTCGAAGAGGCCATGGAGAGGCTCGAGGCGATCGTCGCCGCCATCGAGTCCGATGAGCTTGGGCTGGAGAAGCAGTTCGAGCTCTTCCAGGAAGGCATGGCGCTGGCGCGCTTCTGCGACGGGAAGCTGACCGACGTACAGAAGTCCGTCGAGATCGTTCTCAAAGAATCGGCCGGGGAGTGGAAGACCGAGCAGTTCGAAGCGGCCGAAATCTCCGGCGAGGACGCGGACGAGGTTGACTGAGACGGGCTCGCTCGAATCGACCGGGCTGGCCGCGTACCTCGCCGGGCGGAAAGAGGAAGTGGACCGGGAGCTCTCGCGGCTCCTCCCCCCCGAGTCCGCATGGCCGGAGGCGCTCCACCGCGCGATCCGGCACTCTCTCTTCGCCGGCGGAAAGCGCCTGCGGCCGATCCTCTGCCTGACGGCGGCGGAGACGATCGGCGGCGAAGCGCAGCCCGCTCTGGCCCCCGCGTGCGGGCTGGAGATGATCCACACGTACTCGCTCGTCCATGACGACCTGCCGGCCCTCGACAACGACGACCTGCGGCGCGGAGTGCCGACCTGCCATGTCGTGTTCGGCGAGGCCATCGCGATCCTCGCCGGGGACGCGCTCCTCACGCACGGGCTCGGGACGCTCGCCCGCTATCCGGAAGAGGAGATCTACACGGCGGCGAAAGTCCGGGTGGTCAACGCCGTGGTCGATGCCATCGGCACGACCGGCATGATCGGCGGCCAGGTCGCGGACCTCGAAGCGGAGAAGGAAAGCCGCCCGTCCGAAGAGCTCGTCGAAAAGATCCATGAGAGCAAGACGGGCCGCTTGATCCGCGCCTCGCTCGCGGTCGGGGGCCTTCTTTCCTTTGGCGAGGACGACGATCTGGCGAGGCTGGACGCCTACGGGCGCGCTCTCGGCCTCGCGTTCCAGATCAAGGACGATCTGCTCGATGTCGAGGCGGACACGGCGACCCTGGGCAAAGCCGCGGGCAAGGACGCCGCCGCCGGCAAGGCGACGTTCCCCTCCGTCTGGGGAGTGGAGCGCTCGCGCGCGCTGCTGCGGGAGAAGGTCGAGGAGGCCGTCGCGGCGGCGGGATTGCTGCCAAACGGGGGAGGGCGGCTACCCGACCTGGCGCGGTTCGTCGGCGAACGCCGATCGTGAGAAATTGTGAGTTGTGAATTGTGAATTGTGAGTTGTGAATTCACCATTCACAATTCACCATTCACGACTGTCTCATGAGGGCCTTCGTCCAGACGGCAATCGGCGAGTACGAAGAGCGCGAGATCCCCGCGCCGCGCGCCGCGCCGGGCGAAGTGATCCTGCGCGTGCGCGCGGCCGTCACGTGCGGGACCGACGTCAAGCTCCTGACGCGGGGGCACCCGAGGATCGGGTTGCCCGTCACGATGGGGCACGAGGCCTGCGGCGAGATCGCCGACGTCGGCGAAGGGGTCCAGGGATTTCGAGTCGGAGAGCGGGTCGTGCCCGCCATCTCGGGACCCTGCGGCGCATGCGAGGATTGCCGGGGAGGGCGGACGAACCTCTGCGCCGCGGCGCACGCGGACCGCGCGTGGGGAGCCTTCGCCGAATTCCTGCGGGTGCCGGCGGCCGTCGTGCGGACGAGCCTTCACCGGGTCCCGGAAGGCCTCACCGACGAGATCGCCGCTTTTCTGGATCCGGTCGCCTCCGTGCTCCACGGATGGAACAGGCTCGGCGCGCCCGCGCCGGCGACGATCCTCATCTACGGAGCCGGCGCGCTCGGCCTTCTCTGGGCAGCCTCGGCCCGGGCGCGCGGCGTCCGCGCGACCCTGGCCGGGCGCGGAGTGGCGCGCCTCGAGACCGCCGGGAGCTACGGCGCGGAGGTCGTGGACGTCGACCGCCGGACGGCGCCGGCGGGCGCCGATGCCGCCGTGGACTGCACGGGCGACCCGCGCGTCTGGGAGCGGCTTCCCTCTCTCGTGCGACCCGGCGGCCGCGTCCTGCTTTTCGGCGGCTGCGCGCCGGGCGCGACCGTGACCTGGGATGCCGCGCGGCTCCACTACTCGGAGATTTCCCTGATCGGCTCCTTCCACTCGACGCCCGAGGAGGGCCGCGCCGCCATGGCCGCGCTCGCCTCCGCCGCGATGGATCCACGCCGGCTCGTCACCGCGTCCGGTCCCCTCTCGGAGCTGCCCCGCTTCCTCGAAGCCCAGCGCCGGGGGGAAGGCATCCGATACGCCGTCAGACCTTGATCCCCCTCGGTATTTATACTTAATATATACGTATGAAGCGAAAGCTCGTGCACATCGGCAGCTCCCTGGCGGTCACCCTTCCGGCAGAGGTCGTTCAGGAGTTCCGCTTGAAGAAGGGGCAGTCCGTGGATGTCTCGGTGCATCCCGTGACCGGAGCGGTGACGATCCGACCGGGGATCCGCTACTACGAGAGCGGCAAGGTGACCCGCCGCTTCCGGGAGAAGGCGGAGGACCTCCTGCGGCGTCGCGAGACTCTCTACCGAGACCTCGCGAAGTAGTGGTCGATTATCTGTCGATCGAGCAGATCCTCCTGCTTCACGAGCTTCAGATCGATCGGTTCGGAGGCTCGCGCGGGCTGCGGGACCGAGGAGGGCTGGAATCGGCGGCCGCGCGCCCGGCCATGACGTTCGGCGGAGAGGATCTCTACCCGGACATCGCGGCGAAGGCCGCGGCGCTCATGCATTCACTCGTCATGAACCACCCGTTCGTGGACGGGGACAAGCGAGTCGGCATCTCCGCGGCCGAGTTGTTCCTCGAATTGAACGACGTCCGCCTGGGCGCGCGGGACAAAGACCTGGAGGAGTTGACCCTCTCGGTCGCCCGCGCCGAACTCGACGCGGAGTCCCTCGCCATCTGGTTCCGCCAGCGGCTCGAGCGCGCGGAGTAGCCCGGTCGTGCGGCGCGCGGGCGAGGAGCCATGAAAGCGGTCCGGATCGATGCCGGAGGCTCCGTCTCCGTCGTCGAGTTGCCCGCCCCGAGAATCGGGCCGGGCGAGGCGCTCGTGCGCACGCGTGCGGCCGGCATCTGCGGCTCGGACCTGCTCGGCTGGTACGCGCGTCGCAAGGCCGGCACCGTTCTCGGCCACGAGATCGCGGGCGAGATCATCGAGATCGGAGCGGGCGTCTCGGCCTTCGAGCCGGGCGACCGCGTCGTCCCGCATCACCACGCTCCGTGCCTGGCGTGCGACGCGTGCCGGGCGGGGCGCTACGTGCACTGCGCAGAGTGGCGCTCTTCGCGGCTCGATCCCGGAGGGATGGCGGAATATGTCCGGATCCCGCAGGGGAATCTCTCCCGCGACACGTGGAAGATCCCCGGGGACCTCTCCGACGAGGAGGCAAGCTTCACCGAGCCTCTCGCGACGGTGGTCAAGGCCTTTCGTCGCGCCTCCTTCGAGCCGGGACAGTCAATCCTCGTCGTGGGTCTCGGCACGGCGGGGCAGCTCGCGGTCCGGCTCGCCCTCGCGCGGGGCGCCTCCCGCGTGGCCGGCGCCGACGGCGTGACCTCGCGAGCGCGGCTCGCGCGATCGAGCGGCGCCGGCGAGGTCTTCGAGGCCGGCGCCGGAGGTTCCGGCGAGATCGCGCGACGCTCGGCCGGCCAGCTCTACGACGTCGTGTTCGTCTGCCCGGGAAAGATCGAGGCCATGCAGGAGGCCGCGGCCCTTGCCGCCCCCGGCGGGACGGTCCTGCTCTTCACGATGTCGGCGCCGGAAGAGACGTGGACGGTTTCCCCCTTCGACCTCTATTTCCGCGAGGTCCGCGTCGTCCCGTCCTACTCTTGCGGGCCGGAAGACACGCGGGAGGCCCTCGACCTCCTCGCCTCGCGCCGCGTCCCCGTCGCCGACCTCGTCACACACCGCTTCCCCATCGATCGCGCCGCCGAGGCCTTCGCCCGCGCGCGGGACCCGAATGGCTCCCTGAAGGTCGTCCTCACATTCGAGGAATTGTGAATGGCGAATGGTGAATGGTGAATATGGCGAGAGGTCGGGAATGCTGACGATTCACAACTCACAACTCACAATTCGCAATTCATGAAGACCCGGCTCGATCTGCTCCTCGTTTCCCGGGGGCTCGCGCCGACTCGGGAGAAGGCGCAGGCGATGATCCTGTCGGGGCGCGTCGAGGTCGAAGGCAGGCGCGTCGAGAAGGCGGGGAGTCCCGTGGACTCCGGCGCGACGGTCCAGGTGCTCGGGCCGCCCCATCCCTACGTTTCCCGGGGAGGTGTCAAGCTCGCGGCGGCGCTCGACGCTTTTGGCCTGCGTCCGGAAGGCCTCGTCTGCCTGGACGTCGGCGCATCCACGGGCGGCTTCACTGACTGCCTCCTGCAGCGCGGCGCGCGCCGCGTCTATGCGGTCGACGTCGGTCACGGGCAGCTCGACGCCAGACTTCGCGGCGATCCGCGGGTCACCCTTCGCGAACGGGTCAACGCGCGGCGCCTTTCGCGAGCGGACGTCCCCGAGCCGGTCGCGCTGGCGGCAATGGACCTCTCGTTCATCTCCGCGCGTCTCGTGCTCGGCAGCGTCGCGCCGCTGCTGGCGCCGGGCGGGGCTGTCGTCGTGCTGGTCAAGCCGCAGTTCGAGGCGGGCCGGCGAGAAGTTCCCCGCGGCGGCGTCGTGCGGTCCGCGGCGATCCAGCGCCGCGTCGTCGCCGAGGTCGAGCGGTTCGGCGCGGACCTTGGCCTGACTCCGCTCGGCGCCATCCCGTCTCCCATCCGGGGCGCGCGGGGGAACCAGGAGTACCTGCTCGCGTTTCGCGCAGGGGCCGTTGAGAGTTGAGAGATCGGGAGATCGGGTGGCCGCGCCATCGGGTGAGGTGGTCCGGAACCCGCTCATGTCGGATCACCCGGTCCCGCGATCGCGGATCATGGGATTTCTCCGGCTCACAACTCGAGACTCAAAACCCCTCGCTTTTCTTGTAAATTGAGCAGGATGAAGGAGTCGCGGGGCAGGTCGCGCGGCCGTTTCCGCACCGTCGGACTCGTCGCGAAGGTGTTGCCGAAGGCGTTGCAGCTGGCGGCCCGGATCGAGACCGCTTTGCGCCGGCGGGGCCTCATGGTCGTCTTCGACGAGGAGACGGCCGCCGCCATCGGCCGGGAGGGCGGGGTCCGCCGGGGCCGGATCGCCCGGACCACCGACCTGGTGATCGTGATGGGCGGCGACGGCACGCTCCTTTCGGTGGCCCGCGATGCTCCCGCGACGACCCCCGTCCTCGGTATCAACGTCGGCGCTCTCGGATATCTGACGGGCCTCAAGCAAACCGAGGCGCTCGCGCGCCTGGACGAGGTCCTCGCCGGCGGTTTCCGGGAGGACCGGCGGCGCCGGCTGGACGTCTCGATCGCCGACGGCCCGGACTGCGGGACCTACCGCGCCTTGAACGACGCCGTCTTGAACCGGAAGGCGACCGGCCGCGTCTCGGCCTTCTCGATCTCCATCGGCGGGCGCCAGATCGCGCGGTTTCGCGGGGACGGCGTCATCGTCGCGACTCCGACCGGCTCGACCGCTTACAGCCTCTCGGCGGGCGGCCCGATCCTCGATCCCGAGCTCGCCGCCGTTGTCGTGACGCCGATCTGCCCGCATACTCTGACGCAGCGCCCTCTCGTGGTCCCTGCCTCGGCGACGATCGGCTTGAAGGTGATCGGCCGCAAGCGCGACGACGGGGTGCACCTGACGCTCGACGGGCAGACGAGCTTCGCAATCGCTCCCGGCTGCGTCGTCGAGGTTCGGGAGACGGCCTCGCCGGCCACTCTCCTGCGACCGCCCGAGCTTGACAACTTCCACAACCTGGCCGAGAAACTGAACTGGGGCGTGTAGCGTGGCGCATCCCGGGTCCCCAGAAGACGGCCTCCGCGAGCTCGACATCCTTTCCCCTCCTCCGGCCTCGAGCGGAGCGAGAAACCTCCTCCGACCCCATCTGCCGCCTTCCGGAGCGGTTCCTCTCCGCTTCGCTCCGCGGCAGACAGGTAAGGCCTGATTCGGGAGAGTCTTGAGATGAGCGAGACGCAGGCGCCGCCCCCGCCCCCGGCAATCCACGAGCACCATCTTCCGCCGCTTCGGCTCTTCGCGATCATCGCTCTTTTCCTGGTTCTCACGGCTTACGCGGTCTGGAATTCGGACAGGTTCCAGAATCTGATCCACGGCGTCTCGCAGGCGCGTCTGGCCGAGGCCCTTGGGCGTCCCGTGACCTTTCAGACGGTCGAGATCCGCATCTTTCCCCCCTCCGTCCGGCTGGCCGACGTCCGGATCGGCAACGATCCGCGATTGTCCGGCCCCCTGTTGACGGCCGAGGAGGTCTCGATCGGCGGAGGCATCTCGCTCATCGGCAACGAGCTGCGCGTGGGAAGGGTTCGCGCTCTCAAACCCCGCGTCTGGATCACGCAGCTCCCCGACGGGACCTGGAACCTGCCACCCGGGCTTACGGGCCCGTCGCGCGGAGGCGTCAAGCTCCACGTCGCTTCGGTGCTCGTCCAGGAAGGGGTGCTGGATCTCTCCGGTCGCAAGATCGGGGTCGACGGCAGCCTCGAGGGCTTCGCGGCGGAGCTCGCGTCGCTCGACGAGAAGCGCTCCCGCGGCACTCTCGAGGCCCGGCGCGCCACGTTGAAGCTCCCCGGCGCGGAACCGCTCGTCACGGAGCTCTCGACCCGATTCCTGCTCGACTCGGCGCGCGGATTCATCTTCGAAGACGTCAGCCTCTCCGGCGCCTTCGGGCGCCTGAAGGCGTCGGGAACTCTCGAGACTTCCGGCAACGCCGGGGCCGTCTTCACCGCCTCCGGCGACGTCTCGATCGACGAGGTCGAGAGGGTCTTTCGTTCCAGGCTGGGATTCTCCGGCGGTGCGAGCGTGACCGCGCGGATCGACGTGCCCAGGAAGGGGGGCTTTCGCATCGCCGGCTCCGTGGCCGCGCCGCGCGTGCGGGCCAACAGCCAGTTCACGTTCGAGAACGTCGCCGCCACGGTCTCGGCCCGTCCGGAGAGCCTGACCGGGCGCATCGAGCGGGCCGACTACGCCGGCGGGCGCGCCTCGGGCGTGCTTCGCATCGCGAACCTGATCGGCAAGCCGCAGCCGATGACGCTCGCGATCGAAGCGGGTGGTCTTTCTCTCGAGCGGTTCTTCGGCGACATCGGCCTGAAGGGGACGGGATTGTGCGGCGCCGGCACCCTCTCGGTCGCGCTGCGCTGGGGAGAAGCCGGAATCGAGCGCGCGGACGGCGGGGGCATGCTCGCTCTGACGGCGGGCCCGCCCACGTCGATCGTCCCGGGCCGCTTCGGCGTGCCCCTCTCCGGCGGCGGGCCGCTCGCCGTCGTCAACGGGCGGATCGGATTCGAAGGCGTTCTCTTCCGTTTTCCGCAATCGACTCTCGAGATGACCGGGGGCCTGAAGATCGGGGTCTGGCAGCCCGACTTCGATCTTCAGTTGCGCTCGCGGGACCTCGCCGAGGAGGACCACCTCTTCCAGAACCTCCTCGCCGCGGCCGGAGAGAAGCCCGAGCGGCTCGGCCTGGGCGGGAGTGGCGAGATGCATGGCCACCTCGCGGGCACCTGGACGGACCCCGACGCGTCAGTCGAGATCGCCGCCGAGGAAGCCCGCTACGGAGACGTCCCCTTCGGGACGGTCCGCGGCGCCGTGGACATGCGCGAGGGAGCGTTCTGGTTCCGGCCGCTGCGCGTCTCCGACGGAGAGGCCGCCCTGACGCTCGAAGGAACGGCGCGCTTCAAGAAGGTCGCCGGCAAGCCGAAGCTCGACCTCGCGGTCTCGTCGCGCGGGTACCCGCTGGCGCGAATCCTCGAGTACCTGGAGCTCGACTTTCCCGTCGACGGAAGGATCACCGGCAACGTCCGGGTCGCCGGAACGCCCCCGGACTCCGTGACCGGAGGGGGAGCGATCGAGCTGGCCGATGCCTCCGTCTGGGGCCAGAAGCTCGCCCTCGTGAGCGGCAACGTGCGCTTCGAGCCGGGCCGGTTCGCGATCGACGGGATGCGGGCGGCGCTGGGGGGAGGCTCGGTCCGCGGCGACGGCGCGCTCGCGATCAAGCAGCGGACCTTCGAGGCTCACCTGGCGGCGGATGCGGTGCCGCTCGAGGCCGTGAGTCTCCTGGAGCCCGTGGCGCGCGACGTCACGGCGAGACTCTCCTTCGACCTTTCCGGCGGCGGCTCGCTCGACCGCCCCGACCTGAAAGTCAGGGCCTCGCTCTCCCAGGCCACCTTCTACGGCCGCCCCCTTCCGGACAGTCTCGATCCGCGGGTGGAGGCAACGATGACACGGGGTGTTCTCGACGCTTCGGCGGCCGTGGCGGAGCGCTGGACGCTGAAGGCGCGGGGAGACCTCTTCGGCCAGCCCCCGCGGCTGGATGTCGGCCTGGACGCCGCGGACCTCGGCGCGTTCCTGCTGCTGACACCCGTGGCGCTGCCGGCCGGCGCCGGCGGATCCCTGGCCGTCAACGGGAGCCTGACACTCTCGAAAACCGCTGGCGAGCTCCCATCGGGGTCCTTCACCGTGACCCGGGCTCGCGTCGATTTCCCCGGCCGGCCCGGCGCCCTCGCCACGAAGGGAGACGTCCGCATCGCGCTTACGCGGGGGAACCTCACTGTACGGGAGTTCGAGGCCTCCGGCGAAGGCACGGCGCTCAAGATCGGCGGCTCGCTTGCCCTCGAACAGAAGCCTCCGGCTTTCACTCTTTCCGTCTCCGGGCCGGTGGATGCGTCGCTGCTGACGCTCGTCTCGCCGGATTTGAACCCCTCCGGCCGCATCCTCGCGGATCTGCGCGCATCGGGAACGTTCGAGGCGCCCGCGCTCTCGGGCTCGATTCGCCTCGAGAACGGCAAATACCGCGTCACCGCTCTGGCCCAGGTTCTGGACGACCTCGACGCGAGCATCACGTTCCGGGGCTCGCGCGGCGACGTCGAAGCGCGGGCCCACACGGGAGGAGGCGAGGTGTACGCGGCGGGGAGCATCGCCCTGAAGGGCCTGGCGCTCGGCGATTTCCGGGTTTCCATCGGCGCTCGCCGCGTCGCCCTCCGCTATCCGCAGGACCTGAGGCTCGTGGTGGACGCCGACCTGGTCGCGACCGGCTTCTCGGGCTCCAACGCCATCCGAGGCGAGGTCGTCCTCCAGCGGGGGACCTACTCGAAGGACATCGAGCTCACGATCGCGGACCTGATCGCGAGCAGCAGGCCCGCCGGCGTGCCGATCGCCCGGGAGGCCTGGAAGGAGCGGACGGCGCTGGAAATCCGAATCGTGTCGGCGACCTCTCTCGAGGTCCGCAACAACCTCGCCCGCCTGACCGCTACCGTGGACCTCATCGCCCGCGGCACGCTCGCCAATCCGACGCTTGTCGGTCAGATCGTCCTGGACGAGGGGGGCCGCATCACGTTCCGCGACGTTCGGTACGAGGTCGAATCCGGCGTCATCGCCTTCGCCAACACCGAGGGGTTCACCCCGATCCTCGACCTGCACCTGCGCGCCGAGGTGAAGAGCTACGACGTCGGCGTCGGCCTGGTCGGTACGTGGCCGCGCATCCAGACGACGTTTTCTTCCGACCCGCCGCTGCCCGACGAGACCATCATGGGACTCCTCCTGACCGGAACCGAGCCCACCACGACCGCGGCCACGCAGGGCAGCCTCGTCTCCACCGCGGGCAACATCGTGGCCGGAGCCGCTACGGGGCTCGTCACGCGGCCGACGCAGCGCCTCTTCAAGCTCGACCGGTTCGAGATCGACCCGGTCTTCACGGGGAGCGGCCCGGTGGACGTGCGGTCGACCGTCGGCAAACAGATCACGCCGAACCTGCTCGTGACCTACTCGCAGTCCTTCGACACGAGCCGCGAGCCGATCTTCCGTCTGGAGTGGTGGATCAGCGACACGATCGTCCTCCAGGGGCGCCGCGACGAGAACGGGATTTATTCGATCGACGTGCGCCGACGGCAGAGGCTTTGAAATCGCCCAGAGGCCGGGCGGGCGCAAGGCCCGCCCGTCCGGCACGGAAGGCGCGTCGTCGAGAAAATCGAGCGATGATGGGCCGTGGCCTTTCCTAACCTCATGGCACGTCTGGGAGACGCGGGCGGCCGCAAGGGCCGCCCCTGCGACCCCCAGATGCTCGGCCCGGTCGGGCCCCATCGGGTCGTAGGGGAGGGCCTCGCGCCCTCCCGCCTCCCGCGGCTCTCGTCGTGCTTCGGTGCTCTTCTGGTCATGCTTGTCGCAACTGTTGCTGCGGCGCAGGAGCCGGTCCTCCTCGGCAGGACGGTCGTCTCGCTGACCTACACGACGAACGGGCCGGTGGACAGGGACGAGGTCGCGCGGCTCATCGCGATCAAGGCGGGGGAGCCCCTGACCGAGGAGGCGACCGGCGCGACGATCCGGAACCTCTACGCCACGGCCCAGTTCTCCGACGTCCGGGTGGACGCCGCGGAGACTCCGGCAGGCGTCGAGGTCACCGTCGAGCTCTATCGCGCCTTCCGCGTGTCGCCGCTGAAGTTCTCGACCGCGCCCGTGGCGCGCGCCGAGCTGCGCCGGATTCTGCCCTTCGCCGAGGGGTCGGTCTTCCAGGCCGAGGCCCTCTCGCAGGGAGCTTCGGCCATCAAACGGCGGCTCGTCGAAGAAGGCTACCTGCGCGCGGAGGTGTCCCCTGAGGTGTCCTTCGACTGGAAGACGTTCAAGGCCTCCGTGGTCTACCGGATCGAGCCCGGAAAGCCCGCGAGCGCCGCGGCGCCGTTCTTCGACGGCGACACGGCGCCCTACGGCCCCGCGGCTCTGCTTAAGAAGGCGCGCATGAAGCCCGGCGACCGCTACCGGGATTCGAAGGCCCGCGCCGACGCGGCGCGGATGATGGAGTTCCTCCACAGCCAGTCGCGCTTGAAGGGAGTCGTCGAGATGATCGCGGCGCAGCCAACCGAGGACGGACGCGTGATGCCCGTCTATCGCGTTTCCGTCGGGCCCGACGTCGTCTTCGAGACGAAAGGGATCAAGGCGAAGACGGTCCGCAACGAGCTCCACGCCCTGCTCGAAGGCCAGGTGTTCGACGAGGACCTCGTCCTCCTTTACACGGAGCAGAAGCGCAAGGACCTTCAGGAGAAGGGGCGCTACCGCGCCAAGGTGGACTACTCGTGGAATCCGACGCCGGAGAAACTCGTCGTCGCCGTCACCGTGAACGAGGGGCCCAGGTTCGCGATCGAGAAGATCGCTTTTTCCGGCAACCGGTCGATCAAGGACAGGGATCTCCTCTCGATCATGGCCACGCGCAAGAAGGGGTTCCCGATCTTCCGGCCGGGCCGTCTCGTGGACGACGATTTGAACGCCGACCTCTCGGTGATCCTCGGGTACTACCAGACCCGGGGCTGGGTCTCGGCGAAGGTCGAAAAGGCGAACGTCACGGAGGGGTCGAAGCCCGGCCGCCTCATCGTCACGATCCCGATCGAGGAAGGCCCTCGCGCCGTCGTCGCGGACGTCAAGGTGGTGGGAGCCGAGCACGCCGCCGACGCCGCCGCCGAGAAGACCCTGAAGGTCAAGCGGGGAGCCTTCTTCAACCCGTACCTCGTGCGCGAGGACGTGTTCAACCTTCAGACCTTCTACCACGACCATGGCTGGAGGGAAGCGTCCGTCAAGGACGACGTCCGCCTCCTTGCGGAAGGCTCGCGGGCGGAGGTCGCCTACCGGGTCGAGGAGGGAACGCGCACGTTCTTCGGAAAGACGATCGTGCGCGGCAACAATCGCACCCGGACCGAGCGCATCACG